>Ga0334889_1002895_pt1 | contig 18114 bp, 23 predicted proteins | sample GraSluR1_MG_2_FD_207222 | JGI IMG/M metagenome (GOLD analysis project Ga0334889, IMG submission 207222) | Sludge microbial communities from methane-producing bioreactor in Wageningen University, Netherlands - Granular Sludge_8_08-R1 | ecosystem: Engineered > Bioreactor > Anaerobic > Unclassified... | reverse complement strand
CCTGCACCTATAGCTGCTTCGGTAATTGCCACATCTGGTGAATTCAATATCAACCACAAAATACTCATTACTAACGAATAGGCAGAAAACAAAATAACCGCACCAATTAAATCCTTGATTTTACCAATTGATAAGGCGCATACGATTAAAAAGATGATGATAATGACATTCAGCAATCCCATTACAAATCACCTTCCTCTTCCAACAAACCTGACTCCAATCTCTTATAAGCACTTTTTGCAATCGCATGTGCTGCCGTAGGATTAGTAATCCATACAAAAATTAAAATCAAAAGGATATTTGCCGATATAAAACTTACACCTTGCCAAATAATCAAACCTGCAAACACTAACCCAGCACCCATAGTATCACATTTTGTTGTTGCATGCATTCTTGAGAATACATCTGGCATCCGGATTAAACCAACAACTCCTACGAAAAAGAAGAATAATCCACTTACCAAGAATAATATAACAATAATGTTTAATATCACTTCTCCTACGCTCATTTCCCCAGTTTTCCTTTCATAAGAAGTTTTGCCAAACCAATAGTTGTAATAAATCCAAGCAAAGCATAAACCAAAGCAACATCAACATAAAAAGCCTGAGCAGTAATCAAAGCAATCATCGCAATAATTGTTGTTACTTTTGTTGTAATCATATTAATAGCTACAATTCTATCTTCTGCAGTTGGACCGATTATCGCGCGATATAAACCAACAAAAGTCAGTAAAATCAAAATAATAGCCCCTATAAGTACAGCCGTTTCAACCATAATCAGTCCCTCTCAATCGCAATAAATGCTTTTTCCAATTGACTTCCATCTAAATCATATACACTATCCTTTATCAAACCATGAACAACTATCTCATCTTGATTCATATCTACAGTTAATGTGCCAGGAGTCAAAGTAATCGCATTTGCAAACAATGCTTGATTCAATTCTTTTTTTAAAGGGTTGGGAATCTTTACAAAGCCAGGATCAATTTTCATTTTTCTTGATAACACAATTTTAGCTACTTCTATATTTGACTTAATAATATTTACTACCAAAACAAAAAGAAGAACAATAAGTTTTCTAAATGTTCTTAATGTTAACTTCGTAGCCTCATTTCTATTAAATATCAAATCATAATTAAACATCACAACCAAGGTTGAGGCCATGAAACCAATAACAGCTATAGTAATGTCCAATCTAAATGATAGAATAAACCAAAAAACAAGCAATAATACAAAAAGAATTACTGCCCCAGATCTCTTTGACATTCTTAACCACTCTCCTCTAATAATACCATTTTTTCCAATCGTTTTAAGTATAACGGACTAACGATGTCAAGTCAAGATTAAACCTGTTTTTAAGGCTAAAACAAGATTAATTATTGTTAGTTACTCGATTGATTTGATTGAGAATAAACCTAAAATCTGATTTCTCAAAAATCACAGGAACCGGATATAAAGGATTAGCTTCTTTATAAGCCTTGTCAACCATTAAATCAAGGTTAATACCATTAATCAAACCATTGAAAGAAACTGGGATTTTCATCTGATCTCTTAACATTTCAATCCTACTGATAAATCTATCTGTGTTTTCTACAAAAGAATCCTCAGGAGCGAACAAACCTGTTGCTTTAGATAGTTCAAGTAATTTAGAATTTATTTTGTTGCCATAATATCTTAGAACATAAGGCAAAATCACAGCATTAGCCAATCCATGAGGCACATCATAAAAACCACTAAGAGTATGAGCTATCGCATGAACATTTCCAACATAAGCTCTCGTAAAAGCAACTCCTGCTTTATATGATGCCAATTGCATATTCAGCAAAGCTGATGTATTACCATTGTATGCTTTTTCCAAATTATCAAAGATTAATACAATAGCTTCTTTAGCCATTGTTCTAGTTTTTTTCGTGTTTGCTTTTCCGATATAAGCTTCAATAGCGTGTGTCAAAGCATCCATACCTGTTGATGCTATCAAACTTTTAGGTAAAGTTTTTACTGTCTCAACATCAAGAATTGCATATTTTGGCATAAGCACAGGATCCATAATTGCATACTTATCATTATTCTCTTTATCTGAAATAACTGCAGCCAATGTTGCTTCAGACCCCGTTCCTACTGTTGTAGGTATAGCTATCAACAAAGGTATTCTTTTCAACACTTTTAAAGTTCCTCTCATCTTGGAAACTTTCATTTTCGGTCTAGCGATTCTTGCTCCTAGCAATTTAGCCAAATCGATAACCGAACCTCCTCCATAGGAAATTATACCTTGACAATTAAAATGACGATATTTCTTAACCCCCATCTCAACTTGAGTTATTGTAGGGTTAGAAGATATGTCAGAAAACACATGAAAGTTAATCTTATATTTCTTAAGATTATCCAATACTTGAACAAAATAATTAGTTTTTAATAGGAATTTATCAGTAACTATCAATAGATTATCTAGATTATTTTCCTTGATAATGTCTTGAATTTGAAGTGCTGTATACTTACCTCTTAAAACAATCGGTTCTCTAAAAGAAATAAGAAAAGATAAACAAAACATAATTTTTTGATATATCCGATATAAAATATTCTTTAGTCTCATAAACTCAAATGGCAAACCTAACAATACATCATCAAATATGAGTTTGCATCTCCTTTCTAAATAAGATATTTCATTAAAACTAATTAAAATTCCAGTTAATAATATTTTATCATATTATCACTATTTTTTTAATTCTAATTTTTCTACCATAAAAAATCTTAGGACTAGGTTTTTATGAATAAATAAATAGTTATGATTTAATTGAAAGTTTTCCAAAACTAATCTCATATTTAAAGAACTATTTACTCAATCTATATTTGTATTATAGCAACCCAAGATACCAATCATTGCTATAAGCTCAATCTATTTTATTCTCTAGATTGTTTTACTAGCAATAAATAGATAAAATCTCAGAATTTAATATAGTGTAAAATTCGCTTAATGTGACATTTCAATATGTAATCATGTAGAAATCAAACATCTCTTTTCTAGTGTTAATCCAAAAAAACAAAAAAGCTCCCATCATCAGAATGGTATTATTGGTATACCATATCTACAAATCTTAGAAGCTATCTCATTTGCTTGTGTGTAACACTACCAATTTTGATACAATTACGCACGTATAATTAAAGCTGTAAGAATTACCGGATTAATTAAATATATCCTTTCTTCTTGACTTACCTAGAAGGGTTTGTTCTATAATAACTGTATAAGCACTGTGGATCTGTAACTAATTTAGTATGCTTCGAGCATTTGGGGTGACTCAGACCACAGTTTTTTATTTTTTAAATGTTAATCAGTTAGCTAAAACTAGATCTTTTATCTTCGTGATTACATGGATAAGAAACTGTTAAAGACCGCATTCTTAAATTTCATTGAAAGAGGTGTTTCACATGTACTTGATTGGTATTGATATCTCCAAGTACAAGCATGACTGCTTCATAGCCACGGAAGCTGGAGAGATTATCAGGGATTCATTCTCCTTCGATAATGATGCAAAGGGATTTGGTCAACTATCACTTTTTTGAATGATGAATGAGTAATTGTATAATGCTTAGTTCCAGAATGTTTAGATAACAATTCAATATATGTTTTTCTAATTTTATTTTCATTCGTATATCTGTAGTCACGTTTGATCATAATATCCAACTCCCTTAAACTATTTTACTATAAAAAGGAATCATTAAAACCTCAATATTTACAATCGTGTAAATCCGTTTTAAATCGTGTATCTCAAAATGTAATCGTGTAGCGTATTTCAATTTTCTCCTATTTTTGTATCAAAATTGGTCATTATCTACCTTTAAACTAAACAATTTTAGTAAAGAAAAAATTTTGATATAGAATCTCATGTGGTATATTATCCTCTTTTGCCATGTCCCTTATCTTTTGTTTCAGTTTGCCTACTGATATCATATTAATACCTCCATATATCCTCTTACCTTACTTTCAACTTTTAGTAAACTTGCATATTTAAATAATACATTTAAATCCTTGTTTTTTCTCATTGAATATCCCTTAAATGCATTTACCACTTCTTCTTTACCTACTTTACTATTTCCCCTAACAATATCGCACAAAGTTTTTTCAATACTATAAACGTTTACTTTATGCCCATTATTTGTATGAACAGTATCTAAACCAATATTGTACAATTTATCATTTGATCGATACGTTTTAACATTATACTTCTGAACGTTTGTAATATTGTATGGCGTTGGAAATGTCATCGTATACTTTAGTGGGGTTCTATCAGTAAGACCATGGAGATACAATGCTGTACTATGTGAATAAATCCCTTTATTAAATCTTGATTGCAAGCTAAAAAGTTTATCTTCAAATGTGTTTACTGAAACATACACTCCACGTTCTACTTTCTCTAACTTACCTAGTTTTACAAGATTACTGAGATATTGTCTATGAATCCCTAAATCAGTTAACTGATTTGTTGTAATTACACCTTTATTCTTTGCGACAATTTTCATAATTTCTTTTGTCTTGCTCATGATATCACCTCCCCTTTGACTTGTATGCATATATTTTAACATTTATTATGCATATTTGTCAACTTTATAATATATATCGTATACAGAAATCGTGTAAATCCATTCTAAATCGTGTATTTTCAAATGTAATCGTGTAGAATTTATATCGAAATGTCTAAAATTCAGTAAAATCAATGTGCTTTTTAGGCTCGATAAATGTAACCGGTTTGACGCTTACAAACAACACTAAAAGGCTCAACTCCAATAAATTTTAGGAATCAAGCCTTAGTCAATTAAATATTTTATTTTTTTATGGTGTCCACTTGACAGGGACTAGTTCAATTTAATACTAACATCTTACTCTTTCTTTCTTAGTGTACACTATATGGGGTCACTATATGTTTGAAGTCATTTCAGATAACTTTGGTTTGTCTAACCTATTTTTATACAATTAATGACCCTTGACTACTTTTTGCGCACCCTTCTTAAGTAAATGAAACACTTCATCTCTTATGGTTCTTTATAGCTTACATACCAAATATTTAATCCTTCAAAACCGCAAGATTCATATAACCGTTTTGGGTTTGAATCATTATATAACCTTCCTGAAACAGTCACAAAATCAGCTTTTTTTGATAATCTATACAATAACTCTTGAACAACCATTTTTCCATATCCTTGGCGTTGATACTCAGGGAGAACTTGCACCCATTCAATAACTCCTTCTTTCGTACTCTCATCATATTCTGCGATACCACTAGCAATCATATGACCATCAATTACTACTTTAATCCAAAGTGATCTATCATATGTCGGATGACTTATCCAACGCTCAATGTCATCTTTATTCACAATAATTCTTTCATTGCTATATGAATTATTAATCTGTAGAATTAAATATTTCATGTCTTGAGCAACATTAATACTGGAGATTGATTGATGATGTTTGATAGATTTTTCTAAATAGTGTATAAGCCTAAAGTATTTTTCTATATGGTTATATAAACCTTCTTCATGATAGTCGCTTTCATGAAATATATCTATATTTTTGGGTTGCTTGAATAATAGGTGTTTCCAATATGGAATGGATAAATTCGCACATGGATTAACTAGGTATTCTTTCTTTCTCATTGTATTTTCCCTATTATTCACAACTAATATTGAACATGTCAAGTAATTTCTTATATTTGTCTTGTTCAGATAGACAGGTATCGATATAGATTTCATAAGAAGGATCTGTAAGTACGCCTTCAGGGTCATGTTTCATGTAATAAATCATCCCAGCAAAAAACATGATGAATGATACATATAGATAGCCGCCTGGTTTGAGATATCGCAAAGCTTCTAGAGTTGCCTTTTTGCTTGCTTGTGTTGAAATGAGATGATAATGGTCCCATGAGAAATACATGGTCAAATTGTTCCAAATTTAGTATAGCTAGATTTGTTGCATCACATACATGCGTTGTAATCTTAACATTGGCAAGTTTCGCTTCTCTTTGTGCAATTTTGATATTCGATTCGGATAAATCAACCAAAGTCACCTTACACCCTTTTTGTGAATAATATATAGCATACCGACCTAGACCACCTACGATATCCAAAATCGTATCACTAGTTTAATCTGCTTGTCCATCATATGTTTGGTAATCTCAAACTCAAAAGCATGGGGTGTTAACCTTCCCCAATCCTTTTCCGCGTTCTCATTATAGTACTTTTGACATCATCGGTGAACTTACTCACATTTTAATCTCCTTAAAAATTTGAACTTGTAGACTATTGCTAATCTATTCTCATTATAACATCAACCTTCGGTCTCACTTCTTTACCTCATGATAGTTGTATTCATACTGATTGATATCAAAATCTTTAATTTTTTTGTATTTTGTTGGACTTTGTTCTATCTGTTTCCCATCAATCGCATCTAATAAAATATTTTGTAGATAATTGTATTCTGCATATTCGTTAAGTGATGCCATAACAAGTGCATTTCTAAAATACTTTGCATTTTTAGCAATAACATTAACATCGAATTCGAATCCTTTTTGTTTCAAAAATAATAATCCAAACGCTGATATAACCCTCGTGTTACCTTCTCTAAATGGATGTATTTGCCAAATTTTTGCAATCATTCTTGTAAACAGATGAATGAAATCTTCTTTTGAAATATCTTTCCATTTTTGATTAAAATAGGTTGATTTTACTTTCTCTAGTTCATTCTTAATTAGGTTATAGGGTGTATAATCGACACTTAAGCCGTTTAAAATGGGTTCATTCTTAAATATATTTATTGTTCTTGTCTGCCCAGCCCATTCATAAACATTCGAAAAAAGTATTTTATGAATTTTAAAAACATCATAAATATCGATGATTTTCATATCCGTTTTCAGAATTGTTATTAAGCCAAGGGTTGACATACGATTTTCAAACTCATCTAAAATATTTCTGTCCTTGATGTTTGCTTTATTGATTAGGACATCAGTGTTCTCATATAGATAAGGATCCTTCATGACAAATTTCTTCCTAAAGCGAAGACTGTAGTTTCATAATCGATCAAGTCTTGAGCATACAATCCAAGAATCTTGTTTGCATATGTATTGACTTCCTTACCGCCAGTTAGATTAATTGCATGAGCTAACATCTCAATTTCTTTTTGCTTTTTCTGACTTGGCAGTACAATTTGAAAGGGTATTCCACGATTTATCTCGATTTGTTTTAAATACATATTAATGGCATATGACAAAGAAACGCCTAAACCATTTAGTATATGCTCTACTGAAGCTTTAAGATCATCTGATACTCTTACGTGTATAACTTCGTTTCTCATACTAATCACCTCACTATAATTGTATCACATTTGATACACATGTACAATGTTTTACAATAAAATAACTCCTGGCAGGAGTTATTTTAGCTATTTTTGTGTAACACTACCGATTTTGATACAAATTAGCACCCTCCATAATTTTTTGTAGCACCCCTGTATCAAAATTTTAGCACCCCTCCAAATATTTATAGCACCCCTACCCAGAAAAATTAGCACCCCCAGGAAGAGTTTGTAGCACCCCTAATGAAAATCTACAGCACCCCTATTTTTTACAGATTCGAAATCAGGGTTTAAATCTCACTAACTCGACTGGCTTTGGTGACCTATTTTAATACAATTACGCACGTATAATTAAAACTGTAAGAATCCAAGCTTTAATTAATTACATACTTAGTTGGTTTTTTTATTAAAGAAAAGAGCAAGATTATTGAAGATCTTGCTCTATTAATTCTTTGAATATAATACCATAGGTACTTCTGTTCTTTTCTATAGTGATCCAGTTAGTATTTCTTTCTGCTATAGGGTATATTCTTCTAGTTAGATTCAGCAAAACTAAATTCATATTCATCTAGTAAATCACTAATTTTTGTATCAATTGCATCGCTGTATGCTATTCCCATTCGGTATATTATTATGTTACTGCCATCTTTTTCAATATATATTGAAGTTATTCCTCCTTCATACCACCAAATGCGATCAAACTCTTCATAATCAAGTAGAAATTTCACTGGCTGTTGATTTTCTTCAAGATAACTAATAATCTGACTCTCAGAATCAAGATTGGAATTATCAAAATTAATTTCTGCAACCAAGTAAGATACGTTTAGTTCCTGATCGTGAGAAACAATGATTTCAATGTGTTCTTCAAAAATGATACTTGTTTCTATGGCGTCTATTTCATAGTATTGATTCACTACTTCCACCATCTGAGCAGTTAATAAAATCAATTGATCTAGAGACGAGTTAGTCATCTCACCATTATTATGATAAACAAGACTCATTGCATCTCCGCCGGGATTAATCATATATGAGAAATACATTTCATCTGACTCATCTATTAGCAAGTTTCTCAAAGACGAGGAAAGTTCAGAACTTTCTACTTTGACATCTTTATCTAAATAGTAACAATTGCCAATACTCATACAGTCTTCAATGGATTCTCCATTGGGTATACCACAGCCAGAAAATACTGATAGAATTAACAACATAGTTAAATAAATAGTTAGTTTTTTCATAACGAATCATTCTCCTTCATTTTTATTCTTTCCATCATTTATTCTATAAGTACAAACTATAAGCTATTGAAATATCAGATGTAACATTTTTTATATATGATGTTCCTCCCCATCCGTTTGCCACAGTAAAATACTTATCTGTTTTATCCAAGTAAAGATTCCCATAAATGTTAATCTTATAATAATCAATCTCTTTATAACCATACCCAATTACCATATGTGCAGCATTACTATATAGTGTGAACTCTTCAGTTAGCAAATAGTAATAGAATGGCGTCCCATAAATAGTATATAGGTCAGGAATTCCATCATAGTCCAAAGTTAAAACGCCATTATATAAAGAATAATTAGTAGAAGGATCAACACCCAATGAAATTACTACCGGATGCTCGTTATCAATTTCATCTTTATATGTAGACCACTGACTTGAAGACAGTTCTGTTCCTGAACCAAACCAAGAATTGGTGCCATTAACAATATTGGTGTGTTGTAATGTATAGTTATTGTCAGCAAAGAAAGATTCCATTGCATCATAAAAATCGGGTGGAAATGTTCCATCATATGGACCTAGGCCATATAGATACCAATTGTTTGTATTCATGTCTGTATACAAATCATTGTGATAAGTTTCCAGAAGATTTTTTTCTGCGATAGTTAATGTGGACCAAGTTTTGTAGACATAATCATAATAATATGAATATGGAGGAATTCCCACTAGCATTGTCTTGATCGGATTAAAGGAAGGAATTAAATCACTATATAATAATAGATAGTCCTGCTGTAGGATTACAATTATTAGGATAAGATGATCCTCCAATTAATGTACTCATTAATGGATAGCCATCTTCAAACGAAACATCACTAACATCCGTCTTGCTGTAGTATTCGTACTCTTCTTCATAGTCAGTATAATAGAACGATCCTGATGAAAGCGCAAAATTATTATCTGTAAAGTAATTAATTATATCCTTGTAATTATATTCAACCCCAGTAGTCGCATCTTTCAAATTAATACCATCATATTCAAAATATCCCAAATATGATACATAAATATTCTTCTCACTCACTTCAGAAAACGGTGAACTTACCCCTGTTGTGATTTCTGCGACATCTAGAGTCCAAATATTATCAATTTTTATTTTTCTAACAATTATATATCCACTAATATTATTTTCTTTGGTAACAAAAGAGTAAATACTACCATAGTTGTACAAAAATAAATCATATACTTTTTCTTTGCTAAATGATATGAAATCATTTGTTTTCGTTACAATTTTATTGCTGTTAAATACAATATCGTCAATTGCTGTTATTACGAATTTTTTTTCATTTAAATCAGAATTGACATTGGATTTCGCCTCAACAATAATATTTGTCATCATCACTGAAAACATTAATAAAATAACTATATAACCTTTTTCATTTTCTTTATCTCCTTATTAGATATCTTCAAAATATCATACGTAAGAAGGAATTAACACGGCACATCTGTCATACTTTTCAGTTTTTTCTGCTATTTTGTAGACTCAATGCATTTGGTTTTTAAAAATTCATATGCATTTATATTTGTATCTTTCAATATGGTTGAAAAGAATTTATCTCTCCTATCTTCGGCTTGATACATACAGATAATTATAGCTTTATATAACTCTTCTGAGAAAGAAATCTTATCTTCTGTTCGAAAATGGGCCAAGGCTTTGTAATAATGGAAGTATTCCAAACAGTAGACAGAAAAACCATCGTTTGCATAATCAATGGCATATTGTGACATTCTGATCAAATCAATGTATTTCTTCATCTTGCCAAGATTCTTGACAATCCAAAACAATACTTGGAGATTAAAGACGATGTTTCCTCCGGATAGAACCTTATTCTGTTCGAAAATATGAATGAGTTTGTCGAGAGTTTTTTCTCTATCCGGTTCACTATACTCCATCACCAGTCCAAGCAGGTATATCTCAAAGTCATGAAGAGCTTCGCATTTCATCAGTTCATCATATTTCATATGTTCCTTGAGTAAAGTAACCAGTTCGATTTTTGCATAGAATCCTCGATGGTAATCACACAGTATCTTACCCATTTTTGCGAGAGTTTTGCTGTCATCATCAATCAGATTCTTATTACTGATACGAGTGAAGAGTGTTTCTGCTTCTTTACTCTTTTTATTGATGACCAGATTGAAATACTCCTGTACCAGTTTCTTGCCTTTTTGAATCTCTTCCATATATTGTTGGATCAGTCTTGAGTATGGAATCTTTAATTTATTTGCCAGTTTGTCAATAATCTCAAGGGGAATCTCGGATTCGCCTTTTCTATACCGATAGTATTGTCTCTGCGAGACAACATCAAAAAGATACTCTTCTTGAGTCAGGTTTCTTTCATATCTCAGGTTTTCCATATAATTGATCAATTTCACATTATCCATAAAAATTCTCCAATATATGACAAATGTGCCGTGGTGGAATATCGTCTCTTTTTCTAATATTGAAATTAGAAGGAGGGATACATATGAAAAAATTGTTATTGGTTCTTTTGATGTTGGGTCTTTTGATTCCGTTGTTCAATCATGCATCTCAACACTCAATTGATACAACAAACCAGGTAATAAAACTTGATTATGACGATGATGATTTACCTGAATTCGTAAATTTCTAGACAGGAGGCAAAGAACATGAAATTTCAGGATCTTGAAATCGAACTCGGAGGAATAAGGGGTACCATCACTCAATACACTCGTAATCCATATGTCATCGGATATCTTGATTCATTGGAAAAATATGTCAGATTGCGAGATGCGGAAATGACAAAAAAATGCATATCAAAAATCTTGAACTGGTATTCAATTAACTATGATAGTATTCAATCAAATGAATATGTTTTCAACAAAGAAGATCATAAGAATACAAGTCAACTTCTTAAAGAAATATATAATGATATTGGTACCTTCCAAAAGTGAATAATGTTATTCTTATTATAGCACTTAAAAATATCCATATCAATACGTATGAATTTTTTTCTATGGACTGTAATACATATCAATGTCAACAGAACTATGAAGTACTCTAAAACATAATTTATCGCATCACTAATTTGATCAAATCTGTAATCGTGTAGAATTTTCCTGTAATCGTGTAAATCTCATTTCAAATCGTGTAAAATCACAAGCAAATCGTGTAAATTGCAAATCATATCGTGTAGAACATAAGTCCATTTAAAGATTTATATCCTTATTTTATCTGACTAATTCTATTTTCTATGCATGGTCAAAGTCTAGAAAAGGCTTTATTAAGGCGTAAAAAAAGGACTGATAATTGTATCAATCCTGTTCTTCTTATATGGTGCGGTTGATGGGACTTGAACCCACACGTCAAATAACACTGCCGCCTGAAGACAGCGCGTCTACCATTTCGCCACAACCGCTCTTCTGGTCGGGATGACAGGATTTGAACCTGCGACCTCTTAGTCCCGAACCAAGCGCTCTACCAAGCTGAGCCACATCCCGAATCATATTTCTAGATTTATTTTACTACTCTAATCTAGAAATACAAGAACATTTTCTATTTATTCATTATCTGATAAATTATTTAGAATCTCCTTAAACTTTTCTGCAATAACTAAATAATCAATTTTATCTAAGAAGTCTTTTAAATAGTATTTTCTCCCAACAATGATTTGGTTATTAAATCTATTATAGAACAAAGGAATTATTGGGATATCTTCTTGGTATCTATCTCTATATTTCTTTGCTAAATAAACAAACCCTCCATGGAAGACTTGAATTTCATCTTTATAACCCATCGAACTATCTTCAGGAAAAATTAAGATTGAGTTATTGGATTCTAAATGATTAAGTGTCTGTACTATAGTTTTCCTCAGTCTTAAATCGGGATATGTTGGTATAAGATAAACACCATTATATAAAATCCTTGATATCAAACCAAAGAGAGATGCTAATATAATTGATTTAATCTTGCCATATTTTAGTTTTTGACGATAAAAAACAAAATACAGATACTTCCATCTTTCTATATAATTACCAGTCATTGGAAAAGCACCCCAAGGCACTAAAATAACTGAGAAGAAAACACTGAAAATTATTGGACCTTTTGCTCCTACATGGTTAGCGATATAAATAGCTTTCTCTGGTAATTCTTGGTTTTCTATATTGACAATCTTCGGTTTCTTCTTGAAAATCCTAATTAGTAATTTAATGAACCGAATTAACAGATTATGTCGCTTGATTTTTTTGATTTTTCTCATTTGCCCTCCATAATTGCCTTTTAAATTTTAACATCTAGTTTAATAAAAACTTTTTGAAAAAATCAAAAATCTTTCTTAATAAACCAGATAAGTTATACTTATTTTGATATTTAACTAATTATAGTATTTCTATTTTATATCTTTATACCAAGTTAATCAACACCTTAGTAAAGTTATGTAAGAAATTATCTATAAAAAAATAACAGTCATATTAATTATAACTGTCATCTTTTTATGATTGAGATATAAAATTCAACGCCAAAATAATATAATCAATTCTTTAAAGCTATATCTTTTCTATAATAGAAATCATCTCGATTTATTTCTTTGATAGAATCATATGTTTTTTCTCGTGCTGCCATTATTGAGTCTGCCAAACAAACCGCAATCAAAACTCTACCTCCATTACTGATATATTGATTTTCTTTTAGTTTTGTTCCCATATGAAAAACCAATACCTCTTGATTTAAAACATCAATAATTCTGCCAACTTCATACTCATTTGGATAACCCTTGCTAGCAACTACGACTCCAACACAAGATTTCTTGTTGAAATTAATTTTAAATTCCTCGTTTTTCATAATCTTAAATATGCAATCAACCAAATCGCTCTCCATTCTAGGAAGAATCACCTCAGTTTCCGGATCACCTAATCTAGCATTAAACTCAATAACCTTTACACCTTTTTTTGTCAGCATAAGCCCTGCATACAAAAAACCTTTGAAGGGACAATTTTCCTTGACCATCCCCAATAATATAGGTTTAATTATCGTTTCTAAGGAATCCTGGATGATTTGATTATTAATCTCATTCACAGGACTATATGAACCCATACCTCCAGTATTTGGTCCCATATTATCATCATAGATTCTTTTGTAATCTTGAGCTATTTCAAAAGCACTAAAGATTTCTCCGTTAGCAAGACCAATCAAAGAGAATTCAAAACCTTCTAGATACTCCTCAATCAAGATTTGGCTATGATTTGAAAATAAAATTTTAATATTTGCTATGGCTTCATTATAATCCTTTACAATGTAAACCCCCTTACCAGCAGCTAATCCATCAGCCTTTAAAACAACAGGATAATCACATTCGCTAAGATATTTCACTGCCTGTGACTCATTATCACAAAGAGCATATTGGGCTGTTGGAATATTGTACTTGTCCATTATTTGCTTGGCAAAGAATTTTGATCCTTCAATTCTAGCTGCTTTTTTATTCGGTCCGAAAACCATTAAATTCTTTTCTTCCATCATATCGACTAAACCATCGCAAAGAGGTTGTTCATTTCCGATAATCGTTAAATCGATTTTTTCTTTTACTGCAAAATCAACTATTCCTTTATAATCCAAAGGATTTTTCTTAATGATTGAAGCCACGTCTCTCATACCGTCATTTCCAGGAATAACAAATATCTTTTCCACTGATTTTGATTGTTTAATCTTCCATGCCAAAGCATGTTCCCTTCCGCCTTGACCAATAATCAATACCCTAATCAATGTTTGAAATGCCTCATCTTTGTATAAACCATAATCATTCCATACTCATTGCAAACATCGATTGATTCTTGATCCTTAATGCTTCCTCCTGGTTGAATGATGGCTTTAATACCTGCTTTAGCTGCTAACAAAACAGAATCAGCCATTGGAAAAAATGCATCAGAAGCCAAATAAGCTCCTTTTGCTTTCTCCTTAGCTTGATCAAGAGCAATTTGACATGCACCAACTCGATTCATTTGTCCTGCGCCGATTCCTAAAGTCTTAAAATCATCTGCAATAACAATAGCATTAGATTTCACATGTTTAACTGCTTTGTAAGCAAACTTCAAATTATTGATATCATCTTCACTGGGCTTTGTCTCTGTAACGCAATAAAGTTCTTGATACAATAAATCATCTTTATCTTGTATCAAGATACCTCCTTCAACAGATACAATTTGCTTATTTGATTCTCTTGGGCTAATCTCATAGGTGAGAATACGAAGATTTTTCTTTTTACTCAACAATTCTAAAGCTGATTTCTCAAAGGATGGAGCTAATACAAGTTCGATGAACAAGTCTGCCAATTCTTTAGCTATAGATAAATCTAACTCTCTATTAAAAGCAACAATACCTCCAAAAATCGAAACAGGATCAGAATCATAAGCTTTTTGCCAAGCTTTATAGATATCATCAGAACAACCTATACCACAAGGATTCATGTGTTTCAAAGCAACACAACATGAATCCTCAAACTCACTGATGATAGTTAAGGCACAATTTGCATCTTGAATATTATTATAAGACAACTCTTTACCATGAAGTTTTACGCTTGTTGCTAAAGAGTAAGGCAGTGAATCATCATTAATATAAAAAGCAGCTGATTGATGAGGATTTTCACCGTATCTTAATTCCTGCTTCTTTGAATAAGTCAAGGTCAAGCGATTAGGAAAATCTTCCTTAGTCAAATATTTAGCAATCCATGCATCATATTGAGCAGTAAGTCTAAAAGCTTTTGCGGCTAATGATTTTTTAAAATCCAAAGGGATTTCACCAGAATCGTCGATAACTCTCAATACTTCATCATAATCAGCAGGCTCGGTAACAACTGTTACATACTTATGATTCTTAGCTCCGCTGCGAATCATTGCCGGTCCACCGATATCTATCTTCTCGATAATATCATCTTCTGAAGCAAAGACATCATCAAGCGTTTCTTTAAAACGATATAAATTTATCACTAAGATATCAAACCATTCAATTTGATTATTCTTTGCTTCTAAAATATGTTTTTCGTTATCACGAATTCCTAATAATCCACCATGAATCAAAGGATGTAATGTTTTAACCCTGCCATCAAAAATTTCAGGAAAACTTGTTAGTTCATCAACTCTTTTGCATGAAATATCACTAGATTTCAAAACATTGTATGTTCCTCCTGTCGAAACTATCTCATAGCCTCTTTCAATCAACCCCTTAACAAAAGGGATAAGATTTGTTTTATCAGTTACGCTAATCAATGCTCTTTTTTTCATACTCAGCTCCTATCAAATCATTTATAGTTTTACAAAACAATTCATGTTCTACTTTATGAATAGCTTGTTCTAAATCATCGATTGACCAATATGCTTGAATATCAATCTCCTTTTGAGTAATTATCTCTCCGGTGTCGATTCCTTCATCGATATAGAATATTGTCACACCTGTTTTATTTGCTTTTTGATTGTAAGCATCAACAATAGCTTGCTTCCCAGGAAAATGTGGCAATAATGAAGGGTGGATATTAATAATCTTTTTTGGATAAGCAGAAATTAAAGTTTTACCTAGAATCCTCATATATCCAGCTAACGCAATTAAATCTATCTTTTCTGTTTTTAATACTCTTAAAATATTATCTTCAAAATCCTTTTTAGAAAAATAATCCTTCCTTAAAAACAAGTATACTCTTATATTAAGTTTCTCTGCTCTCTTTATTGCATAAGCGTCTTCTCTATCAACTATCAAGCAATTAACTCGATAATTTATAGCTCCCTTTACCAAATGTTCAAAATTCGACCCGTTTCCTGAAGCGAATACAGCTAAATTAATCATTTTAACTTGACTCCTACCTCATTGCTAACTCTTCCTATCAATCTAGCTTCTTCCCCAAATTCATTTAGAATCTCTATTGCTTTTTTGGCATTATCTTCCCTAACAACAACCATCATGCCAATCCCCATATTGAAGACTTCAAACATTTCTTGATGTTCTATATTGCCTAGATTTTGAATCAACTTGAAAACTTCAGTAACCTCAAAACTGTCTTTAAAAATCTCAACGCCAAGATTATTTGGAATAATCCTAGGAATATTCTCGTAAAAACCCCCGCCAGTTATATGGCTGATACCTAGGATATCAACTTCTTTCATCAATCCTAAAATGGCTTTAACATAGATTCTAGTCGGTTTCAACAATTGATCTAACAATGATTCATCTATTTTGACATCATTGTCTTTAAAAAGAATTTTTCTGACCAAACTATACCCATTTGAATGAAGACCGCTTGAAGGGAGCCCGATTATCACATCTGACTCTTTTATCCTACTCCCATCAATTATCTTGCTTTTTTCAACAACGCCCACTGCAAAACCAGCTAAATCGTAATGCCCTTTAGCATACATATCTGGCATTTCCGCAGTCTCGCCACCAATCAAAGCACATTCTGCTATTTTTAACCCTTCACATATTCCTTTAATAATTGTTTCAATCTTTAACGGATTGAGACTATCAACAGCTATATAATCCAAAAAGAACAATGGTTTTGCTCCCATAGCAACTATATCATTAACACACATTGCGACTAAATCAATACCGATTGTGTCATGCTTGTCAAATTCAATCGCTAGCAATAACTTTGTTCCGACTCCATCTGTACCAGAAACAAAAACTGGTTCTTCATATTTGAAATCACTAAAATCGAACAATCCAGCAAAAGCTCCTATTTGACCCATAACACCTGCTCTATGAGTCATCTTTGCATGCTTCTTAATTCTATCAACTGCTAAGTAGCCTTTGGAAACATCTACACCTGCTGATTTATATTTTTCACTCATTAAACCAACCTCACTTCAAATCTTTATTTGCCATTGATAATTCTTCATAAATATATGTTGGATAATCCTTATTATAGCAACCAGTACAATACTGACCCTTTTTTCTGCCTATACCCTTAATCAAACCCTCAATTGATATGAAAGCTAAGGAAGTAGCTCCAATACTATCTTTTATCTCTTCTGAAGATAAAGATGCAGAAATCAACTCTTCATAAGTAGAAAAATCAACCCCATAAAAACAAGGATACTTAATTTCAGGTGAACTGATTCGCACATGAACTTCTTTAGCTCCAGCTTTTTTTATCAAAGCAATCAATTGCTTTATAGTAGTACCTCTAACAATCGAATCATCAACTAAAACCACTCTCTTACCTTTAATAACAGAACGAACTGCAGAAAGCTTAAGAACTACTCCTTGTTCTCTTAAAACTTGATTTGGTTCGATGAAGGTTCTATCTGAACTTTTATTTTTAATCAAGCCTAATTCTAATGGTATCTTCGATTCTTCAGAAAAACCAATTGCAGCACTCATCCCAGAATCCGGAACACCGATAACAATATCTGCTTCAACTTTTGCTTCTTGAGCCAAAACCTTCCCGCACCTTTTTCTAGCTTGATAGACATTAATACCTTCAATTTGACTATCCGGCCTTGCAAAATATACATATTCCATCATACACATTTGATTTTTAGTATCTTCTGAGTAAAAAT
>Ga0334889_1002893_pt1 | contig 18151 bp, 9 predicted proteins | sample GraSluR1_MG_2_FD_207222 | JGI IMG/M metagenome (GOLD analysis project Ga0334889, IMG submission 207222) | Sludge microbial communities from methane-producing bioreactor in Wageningen University, Netherlands - Granular Sludge_8_08-R1 | ecosystem: Engineered > Bioreactor > Anaerobic > Unclassified ... | reverse complement strand
TATAGTTCTCATAAACAATTGTAAATATATCATCGCTTTCACTGAATTGAAAACATTTTATATTTCCCGCTTCACGTTTTCTCTCCCCGAGAAGTTTTCTATTTTCTAAGTCGATGAAAAATATTTTATTTCCATCAACAGAATCACTATAATATGTTTCTAATGCCACATACTGTCCATTTTTAGAAATAAAGTTGCTACCAAGATTTGAATTGAATTTAATTTTCATCAGAATTTCTGCTTCTGAATTAAAGGCATAAAATGTTCCATTTAAGTTATCATTCATCCAATCATTAATTATGAAATTTCCATTTTCAGCTACTTTGCCGTCATTTGGGCGCATTAAATCATTAATTAAAAATAATCTATCATTGTTAATGAAAACTACTTCTCCTCCAATAATTTTTTCATTTCCATTAGTACAATCAAAGTATTGATCATTATAAGCCAATATAAAGTTTTCATCCTTCGATTTACAAACAGACATACTATGAAAATTAATTTCAGGAATATCTATGTAACTTCCATCAATTAAAACTTGTAAAATAGTCTTTTTATGTTTATCTTTATTCAAAAATACATGTCGATGTTTATTGAATTTTTCATCTTTTTTTAATGAAATTGCGTAGGTTATACTGAATGGTTTATCTTCATTACGAATTTTATCAATTTTAATTTGGTCTGACTTATAAATCTTGAGTTTTCCGTCAAGTTCTTTCAGTTTATGATTAATCTTACCATCAATTTTTCTAATCTGTTCCTGAAACTCTTTCTCATCATTTACTTCATTTAAATCATATTTTTCGAATATTAACTTAAGATCTTCTCCAAATTGTTTCAATAAGTTAGAATCCTCTTCCATTATATTTAATAAATTACTTTGAATCTGATTCAAAGTAATTGATTTAGGTAGGGAGTCAGAATCCTCATTAGTCTTATTTGTGGTATTTTTTATTCTATCCTTTTTCGAAAGGATCTTAGTCCCACACTCTTGGCAAAAATTAGCGTTTTCAGGATTTTTTAATCCACAATTCTGACAAAAAATTTCAAAAACCTCTCATTTTTTATGCATCTATATAATATAACTTAACGATAGATTGAGACTAATGATATTTTTAATTTATCTTAATCTAGTAATTGGTTTTTCTTTTTTTCATATTCCTCTTCAGTTATTACACCCATTTCTCTTAATTCAGCTAATTTTTTAAGTTCATCCATACTAGAAAATTGGGAATTATTGCTTTCATTAATTTTTTTTCGGACAGCAAGGATAAAATTATTTGCATTTGTTTTGTTAATATCTCTAATAAGGATTTTGCCTCCTTTAAAAATTATTTGAAGTGTTAAACCTCCAACTAAACCAGCAACTCCAAACATTAAAGTGTTTTTCCTACTAACATTTGTTTTACCTTCAATGGATTCAATGTCCCTATATCTTATGAATTGGTCGTTTGAAGTTTTTATTCCGTCTTCTACCATTTTTATTTCCTGATTTTCCCCACCCGTATTAATTGATTCAATTTTGAATAAACCAAAAGTTTCTGCTTTTTTTTCTTCTTCCTTTTCTTCATAATATTTTTTAACCCAGTCTGGTCTTCTATCCTTTTCTAGTGGTGTTCCGCATTCCTTGCAGAATTTTGCATTATCCTCATTTTGGGTGTTACAAGCAGTACATTCAACCATAGTTATCTCCTAATCCCACCCTTCTTCTTCCACATTTTCGGGTATGACTCCGCACATATTTTCTTCAATAATATTACATAATTTGTCAATAGGACCAAACTTAATTTTAAAAGGCCTATCAATAATAGTATATAAATTTAATTCTCTTGTTAACACACCCCTAATTTTAACACCAACAATTTGATCCCATTTAATCCTGATATTGGGCACATGATCTTTCCTATAATCTATTTGAACTCCTTTTTCATGTGTTGAAATGTAACCATAACTTTGTTTATAGGTTTGTTTACCACCAGCTATTGCAAGACCCTCCAGACCAAGAGCTGCAGTGGTTACAAATTTAGAAGTAGCGCTTCTTTCCTGCATCACAGGAGCTCTTATAGCAAACTTGGTTGGTTCCATCATATTAGATATTTCTCTGGAAACAAATGGCTTCCCACAATTAAAACAAAACTTAGAATCAATTTTATTTTCAGCTTCACATTTAGGACATATCTTACTAGTCAAAAATTAACCCCCCTTCCAACTATAATAAATTTTAGAAAATTATACGTTAAATACTTAACTAATAGGTATAAGGTTAACAATTAAATATAAAAAATTAATCACTCTTAATTTAGTCAACTCTCACCGAACACATTTCATTATAGTTAGTAATAAAAAGAAGAGAATTCTGATAATTCTTTAATTACATTTAAATTATATAATCATTTTTTATTAATCCCAATATTTTCAGAAATTATTCTAATTTAAATCTCAGTTTCTTATGGTGTTTATGTTAATAAAGTAACATATAATTATATAATGTACATGTTTAAATATTATATTTAAAGTGATTACATGAAATCGGATCTGATTAATGATACCACTATAAAAGATTTAATATCTCAAATTGAAAGATATCCTTCCAAATCACTGGATGAAGTGAGCTATAATTTAGATTATAACAGTATTGAAATATTTGAACCTGAAAATTGTCAATGTAATAATGTAATAGGTATAGATGGCAGTGTAAAATTAATAACAGACAGATTAAGTTATCATAATCACCTTACAAATCAATACCAAACTTATATCATAAACCCTATTATTTTTACCAGAACAGTCTCTGTTCATTCTTCCAACCCATTCCTTAAGGAAAATAAGACCATAGTCATAGAAAAACTTAAACAATTTCCTTTAGATGATTCAGATAGAAAAACCAGTATTACACGTATTGAATCTGAACAACTACAATTAATGGAAATAAATCATATATATAAAGTAATCAATGAAGAAACAAACTATGGTGACATCCTTTTACTCGATATGGCTTTACATAGAAAACAATATGAATCTGAAATCGTCCATATTATCAATAAATGTAAAAAAAAGGGAGTAAATGTTGTGGGATGGGCCAAAGACTCAGAAATTACTAGTCAAGATGGACTGTCATATACTGATGCTGCCAAAATAATTGCTATAAAAAAGGGTGTAAATGCTCCTTGGTATACAAAACACCCCTATTTCAAAAGTAAGGAGATCGAGGTCTATTTGTATCACCCTCCATGGGGAAGTTTTTGTTTTAGAACAGATATTGTTCCTTCATCATTAACCACAGATGAGATCTACTCCCAGTTAATAAATTGTTCAAAACATTCATTAGGATATCCTTTAGTGCTTTATAAAGCTCATCAAAAAGTAAAGATTAATCAAGACGATGCTGACTTTGTATTCAGAAAGATGAGAAAAATTGCAGCATCAGAAGGCAAATTTATCGATCGACCTGGATTGAAACCATTTCATGAACGATATTTAGACCTGTGAGGAGATTGAATGAACGAAATTGGACATCTGATAACTGGAGACATTAGTAATGGCTTAGCATTCCGAATTTTTACAAAATCTAATGTTAGTGTAGGGGACTTTGTATTATTAAAAGATAAACATCTCGAAACAGAAAATGAATTCATTGGCAGAATAACAAATATTGGACTAAGTGTTCTTGGCCGCAATGATTTTTTAGCAGATATGTCCACACAAATAGAAGTATCTCCATTAAAAGTGGACCCCCATGAATTTCGGGAATCTAGATCTGAAGTCCTAGTAAGGATGGCTGAAATATCACTAATTGGCATATTAGATGATAATTCAATAGCACCACCAAAAAAAATACCCAACCATCTATGTCCAGTTCATATACCAACCATAAAACATATGGACTGGATAACTACTAAGGGAGATATCAATATTGGAAATTTACGTGCGGAAATGAGTGGTAAAGGAAACATTCCCATATATATGGACTCTGAAATACTCGTAAAAAAACATTTATTTATTGCAGCAATGACAGGATCTGGAAAAAGTGTAACTGTAAAAACAATTATATCAGAACTCTATAAACACGATAAAGTTGGAATTCTTATTTTTGATGTTCACGGTGAATATGGATACTCTTCAAATAAAATAAAAGGACTTAAAGATTTAAGTAGAGATGATGTAAGAATCTATGGATTTGGTGATAAAGCAGACAATCAATTAAAAATCTATTATAATGATCTTACACTATCTGATATTTATCATTTCTATGATTGGAGTTCTGCCCAAAGGGAAGCATTGGGAATAATATTTTACGCAAAAACAAATCCATTAGAATATATTCAAAAAAATGAAGCTAATACAATTAAGGATGAATACGGTATTCACAAAGACACTGCCAATGTATTAAAAAGGAGGGTTGGTCAGATTATATCAGGGGCCATAGACTTCGTAACATCTGATGATGTAAGCAATCTTTTTGATCAAATATTGGAAGACTTAAGGTTGAAAAGAATTGTTATTATCGATTTTACTAAAATCAGTGAAAAATCGGAAAATATTTTAATTAACAATATTACTAGACACATTTTAAACTATAATAAAAAAATAGTCCAGAATGAAGATAAAAATCCGCATGACATTATGATCGTTCTTGAGGAGGCACAAAGATTTCTAGATCCTTCAGAATATCAGAACAAGGGTGTGATGAGGGAATTAGTGAGGGAAGGTCGTAAATTTGGTGTGGGTTTATGTGCAATAACTCAAATACCAAGATTTTTTGATGAAAGAATTCTATCTCAGTTTAATACTTATATTATCCTTAAACTTGCCAATGCAAGAGACAGAGCAATACTGGAAGGTGGATCTCCCCAAAATATCAGCGACATGTTTACAGAAATAGCTACTCTTCATCCTGGAGAGGCAGTCATTGTTGGAGAAGCCATACCACTAGCACTCCCAGTTAAAATAAATAATTTTGATGATCTTGATTTAAAAAATTATAAACGTGAAAAAGAAGAAATAAATCCAGTTACAGATAAAATGGGGGTTTCATAAATGGGTTTTACAGTTGTGCATACTGCAGATTTTCATTTAGATAGAAATTTTAGTTATTTACCTGATGATAAGGCATATATAAGAAAAGCTGACTTATTGAATGCTTTTTATCAGGTTGTTGATTTTACATTAGAAAATAAACCAGATGTTTTACTAATTTGCGGGGACACATTTGATAAAGTACTCCCTAGAAATCCTGCAAAAGTCCATTTAATTAGAAATATACGTAAAATTAAAGAAAATGGTACAGAAATTTTTGTAATAGGAGGTAACCATGATGTTCCCAAAGGCTCAAAAGAGGGGACTATGCCCATAGAGATATTGGGTGCTGCTGGATTGGCCCATATATTCACTGAGAATAATACTGAAGAAATATCATATCAAACATTAGAAAAAGATGGTAGGCGGTTAAACATCCACGGTTTAAGTTTTAACCCATTTTTCCCCTCAGATAAATTTATTACACCTCATGTTAATACACCAGAAGGATATAATATTTTAATGATGCATGGTGCTTTACAAGGAATATCTTGTGTTGATAATGAATATGAAGACGATAATCCCATTGATGCATCGTCAATAAATAAATCCGATTTAGATTACGTGGCAATGGGCCATTACCATAATTTTGGTAAAAAAGAATATGATGGAACTTTAGCTTGTTATAGCGGTAGTACCGAAAAAATAACATTCGCCGAAGAAAATGATAATAAATGCTTTTTATATCTCCAAATAGATGATTCTGGAGTAGATTTTGAACAAATACTCCTAAAAAATAGAGAGATTAAAACAAGATTTCTTGAAGTAAATAGTTCAATCCCTGATATTGACCGGACTCTATCTGAACAGTTAAAAAAATATGCAAACCCTGAACAGATTTTAAGAATTAAAATAAGGGGCCATCTAACACTTGACAAATATAAAACTCTGCATAAAACCAAATTATATAGTGATTTTATCAATAATTATTTTTGGTTTACAATAATTGATGAACTAGAATTAGGAGAAAGCGAATTAATCCATCTTGACAAATTGGAGGATAATCCAATAAAAGTCTACAAATCACACATGGAAAGAAAAATTCAAAAACTTGAGGGTATTGAAAAAGAAAAATATAAAAAAGCCTTAAAAGTTGGATTAAACATTCTATCTGAAGTCAAGGAGAATTAAAAATGGTCATTTTTAAAGAACTTCAAGTTGATGGATTTAAAAAATATAATAATAAAAGGAATTTTCAATTTGAAGAGGGTTTAATGGGCATTTTTGGAAAAAATGAAACTGGTAAATCAACAATTGGTGATGCCATAAGCGTTTCATTATTTGGAGTTTCATCCACCCACTATAACAAAGCCGATATAATCACATGGGGAAGATCTAAATCTATTCTAATCCTTGATTTTGAAGTAGATAAATTATATCGTGTCCGAAGAACTATTGGAAAAACAAAGAGCACAGCTACACTACAAATAAAGAATAATGAAAAATGGCAGACAATTGAGAATACCATTAAATCTGTTGATAACAGGATTCAGGATATTTTGGGGCTTGATTTTAAATCTTTTAAAAATTCTATTTTCATAGGTCAAAACGATTTAGATGCACTTTCTAGCTTAACTAAACAAGAAAGACAATCTATAATAAACAGATTATCAAGATATGATGAGTTATCAAAAGCAGAAAAACAACTGAAACAAAAAATAAAAGAGATAAAACATGGACTAGATCTTTTAGAAAAAGATTTTGTTAACTTAAAAAAACTTGTTGATGATAAAGAAAAAAAACTTGAAGAATTAAAAATATTGGAACAAGAAAAATCTGAAAAAAATGATAAATTAAATGTCGAGAAAAAACAATTGACAGCAATACTTAATGAAATCAGAATATTAGACCAACTTAAAATAATTAAAGATACTGAAGAAAAAATTTATAGTTTAAATAAACTTCTAAAAGAAAACGATGCACAATTATTAACTATAAAATCCAAAGAAGATGAAAAAAAGGAAATAACTGAAAAAATTATTCAATTAGAATATGTTAATAAAGATCTCAAAAAAAATATTGAAGAAATTGAAAAATTAATTTCAGAAATTAAAGATACAGAAAACCTGCAAAAAGAAGTTAAGAACTACGAAGACTTAATTAAAGAAAAAATAGGTCAAATAACAATTATTGAACATAAAGAATCTCAGAAAGAAGAGTTTGTTCTCAATCTAAATAAATTATCACATGTTAATAAAGAGCTTTTTGTAAATATTGAGGAGATAGGATCAATTTTATCAGATATTGATAAATTAAAAGGCTCGGAAAGCGAACTGGATAATTTAGAAAAATTAATCAAAGAGAAAAAATCTCAAATAAATAAAATTGAGTCTAAAGAAAGAGAAAAAGAAGTTCTGATAGTAGAATTCAATGATTATAGCCATATTACTCCTGAATTAAAAAATAAAATTGATAAGTTATCTACTACATTTTCTAAACTTAAAAAAATAAGAGATGTAGAAATAGAAAAAGTCAGAAGTAATATTAATAAACTTCAGAAAAACATAGAAGACTCTGAAAAACTTATTAATGAAAAACAAAAACAATTAGATGATATTATAAGTAAAGAATCCAAAATTTCTAAAATAAAAACATATTTAGATGATTTTGCGTATTTAGGTTCTGATTTGAAATCTGATATAGAAACAATGGGAATTACAGAATCTAATTTAAAATCATGTGAAAATGAAATAAATAGGATTGAGAAGGAAAAAGAATTGAAAAGTAAATTTTTAGATGATGAAAAGCGTTTAAAAGAAGATAATGAATTATACTCAAACTATTTAGAATTAAAAAATAATTTGGATAAAAATACACAAGAAATTTATAAAACACAATCTGAGATTGATCTATATAAAAAAGAATTAGGAGATTTAGACGGAGAATCTACTAATCTCAGTGATATCGAAAGTAATTATGAAACAAAAATTAACACTGCAAATATCTTAGTTTTTTCTGGAGTAGGAATATTTATTATAGGCCTAATATTAGGATTTATTATTAATTTTTTATTAATTTTAATAGCATTAATCGGTATTTTGCCATTATATAAAGGATATAATGACAAAAAAGTATTTAATTCTAAATTGAATATTATTAAAGAAAAAAGAGAAGTATTTGGATATTTAAAGCAACTAGAAAGTCAATTAACTGATTTATATAATGAATACAATTATTATGAAGATGAACTTGAATCATATAAAGATTTAGATTTAGAATCACTTAAAAAAAATTTTAATACCTATAGAAACTTAGAAAAAGAAATAAATGATTTTAATAAGTTGAAAAATGATGAAAGTATAGTAAGAGCTAAAATTAACCAATATGAGATTGAAATAAATAGTATTTATAATTCTCTTCCAACAGAGTACAAAAATTCTATACCTTTATCTCATGGAACCATGTATAAATCTCTTTTTGAACTTTATCAAGCAGAAGATAAGGAAAAAAGTAAATACGAATCTAAATTGACTGATTTGGATGCTCAAATTAGTGGAAAACAAGATATTCAGAATGAAATTGATTCATATAAAAGGGAAAAAGCTGAACTCGAGCAAGAATTATTAGAGGTAAATAAATCAGTAAAAAATCTACAAGAAAATGAAATAAAATTAAAAAATAGTTTAAAAGAAGAATATGAAAGTCTACCACCTAATTATCGCGATACTGTATCTTTAAACAATTTAAAACTTGATAAATTATTACTTGAGTTATATCAAAGAGAAGATAAAACAAAAAGCAATCTAGATTCTAAAATTAAAGATCTTAATAAAGAAATAAATGAAAAAGAGGGTATTAAGAAGGATATGGATCAATTAGTTAAAGAGAAAGAAAATCTGAACGATTACTCTTCTAATAAAACTCAGGAATTAAATTCTGAATTAAGAAATTCATTTGATAAATTGCCTGATTCTTACAAAATAAATTATTCCTTCGATGATTCAAACTTATACAAAGAAATTTTATCCAAATATCAAAAAGAAGACAGATACAAAAATACATTGGAAACTCAAATTGAAAGTTTGGACAAAGAAATCTTAAAAAGAAATAATATAGAAATAGAAAGGAATAGATTAATTAAAAATAAAAACGAACTCGAAATAAAAATTTATAATGATAAAAAACGTTTAAATAATGAATTAAATGATAAATATGAAATTCTTCCATTACATTATAGAAAAATCTCTATAGATGATTTAAATCTTGGGAAAACATTGAATAATATATATCAATCCGAAGATAAGGAAAAAAGTAAATTTGAAGACAGAATAAAAAATCTGGATAAGGACATAGCTCAAAAAGTGGCTGTTCAAAATAAATTAAAAGGATTACAGGAACAAAAAACCAAATTGAAAAATGAGCTATCTGAACAAAATGAACAACTAAAATTATTAACAGATAGAAAAGGTCTACAATATAATAAAGATCATTATGCTAATTTAATTGAACAAAAAAATGCACTTAATGAAAAGATAAAAGAGATTGATCAGGGAATATGGAGTTTAACTGGGGATATCCGAACTTTAAGTAAAGATACTACTGATCTTGATGATAAAAAGGAAGAATTAGAAAATTTAAAATCTGAAATAGAGAATGATGAATTTGAGATGGATGTTAATGATATAGCTAAAAATGAGATTTCATTTACAGCTCAGTCATTGAGGGAACAAGTAATGGATAGAACAACCAAGTATGTGGCATTATTTCTTCCAAAAATTACAAACAATAAGTACAGGGATGTTAAAATCTCAGAAGATTTTAAAATAAAAGTTTATTCTCCTGAAAAGAATGATTTTGAATCAATTAATTCATTAAGTGGTGGCGCTAAAGACCAAGTATTATTTGCTTTCCGATTAGCTTTTACTCATGCAATTATTGGTGGAAGATCTCGGAGTAAAGGATTTGCACTGTTTTTAGATGAATTTTTAGGAAGTTTTGACCACAACAGAAGAACTAGGACATTAAAAATGTTAAAAGAACTGAAAGATTATTTCAGACAAATATTCCTAATTAGCCATATAGAAGGTATGGAAATGGATGTTGATCAAATAATCAAGACACCTGAAACATAAAAAATATCTATAAATATGATTTCTTATAAGACTTTAGATTTAGAAAAGGATGTGTCTCAGCGGAAAGGTAAATCAAAATACATTATTGATGGTAATATCTATTTTGCAGAAGAAGCTGCGATTAAATATTATGAAGATTTAGGATATGATGCTTTATGGGCTGAAAATGATTACTGGTGGACATTAATGTCCCTATTATTTTGGGATATAATATTTGCCAGAGTTAAGGGTGCAGTAACTGAAATATCTAATGGAATGGAAATGCCATTAGATCCTAGTGATCCTAATTTTAATGATGCATTTGAATTTATTATAAAAATGAATGGTATGCCACATGATTTTTTTACACCCAATTTTTATCAAACTAGAAAATATTTAATAGATAATAAATATCTTGAATTAAGAAATACTGATTTAAAACAGGAAATAATTGAATCTTATAACCGGAATTATGGGAAATACTGTAGACCCATAGAAAATTGGGATAAATTTTCTCTTGAGCAGTTATTAATTCCTATTAATAAATTGGATAATGAAAAGTTTTTAAAGATTCTTTATAGATTAATTTATAATTTTGATCATAATAGATCGGGATTACCAGATCTGATAGTATATAATGATGATGAATTATTTTTTTCAGAAGTAAAAAGCGAAAATGATAGGGTATCTAATAAACAAAAGGGATGGCATAGCTTTTTATCAGAAGAATTAGGAATAAATGTAGATTTATTTCTAATTAACCATACTAATAACAAGATAAAAAGATTGAAAAAATCATATAAACCTGGTTCAAAAATAGTTACAGTATCCTTTGGTTATTCCACTTCTAAAAATAGAGAAAAAGCAATAAAATTCATTCAAAAACAAGATAATTTTTTTACCAAAGGGAAGGATAAAGAAAAAATATACGGAGCCAAATTCGAAATAAGGGACATTGAAAAACTCTATACTATTCTTGATTTGACTAGCCGATGGAAGACCCAAAAGTTGGAAGTTGATGGAAAGATTGTTAAATCTACAGAGTTAAGAAATTCTTTATGGTGTTATCGAAGAAAAACAAAAAATAATGCATCTTTAGATTATTGTAAACAAAAAGAATATGAAAATACACCAAATAAATTTGGATGTAAAGAAATTAATTTCCATCAGCTGGAAAATGATCGATGGCAGATATCAGATGAAAATTTTGGATACGTAGATACTGTTTCTGGAAAATGGATCTTTAATAATGAAAATATAAATTTACATATTGAAAAAGAAATTGAAAGAATCAATTATTGCCCTGTATTAAATAAAAGAGAAGTTTTAAACTTAGTAAAAAAGGTCCCAAATTTTATAGATCCTAAAAAGGATGATGAATGGGCTTTTATTTCTAATAATTATGAATTATGGTTTTGGCATGAAGATAAATGGTTAAGTAACTTTAACAATTCTAAATTTCCAGGTTATAATTCAATGATTGGTGTTGAAAGAAATTTCAAAGAAAAATTGAATGTTATTCGATCTTTTAAAGTACAAAATTCAAATCAACTCAATCAAATAACACCAAGTAATTATAAGAACATTAAAAAAAGTCCAAAAATATATAAAAATCATCAAATTCATAAAAAGAAAAAAAATGACCAAAATTCAAAAGGATATCAAAAAAATAAAAAATCCGGATGTTTTATCGTTTCAGCTATCTATGGAAAACAATCTTATCAAGTAAATGTTCTTAAATCATTTAGAGATAATTCCCTATCATGTATTTTTTTGGGCAGATTATTTATATGGATTTATTATCAAATAAGTCCCCATTTGGTAACTCCAATTAAAAAACATGAGAAAATATCTTACATTTTAAAAATCATTATAGATAAAATTGTGAATTTCATAGAGAAAGAATATTAATTAATATAATTAATTAAAATCTGTATTGATATAAATTTTTATTATTATAATAATAATTGACATATAAATTTAGTAACCCGCTGGTGAGGAACTCTGCATATAACGAATGATCCATAATCAGGTTAAACGAACTTTGTAATTACTGGTTTTTTTTAATGTAACTAATTCTTCAATTATATGACAAATACAAACTTCATATAATATTAAAAATCTTCACCAATATGATTGATCATCAAAAATTATTTCAAGATTCTTAAAAGACAAAAAGTAAAAGAATCATATTGATTCTTTATATTCATTGTATAAATAGTCTGATTTTAACCGAAACATCCGAAAACATCGACACCAACATTCTAGAATTTCAATCCTAAAATAATCTGATTTTAACGTGTCAAATATCCGTACATAACCGATCCTATGCGTTACTTATCCTCTTTTTTTATTTTTTATGTACTTATCTAAAAATAATTCTGCCATCATGGAATATAAATTTTGTTAGATCATTTATAGTTTAAAATAAATAGATGATGTGAAAAACCTACTTTCAATCTATTTTTTCGTGTCATTTTCTCAACTTATTCCTTACATTTTTTCATCAAATAGTACAGAAAAATTTTCCGAAAAACCTTGGTTTCATTCTATCTTTCATATTATAAGAATAATTTTTCATATTTTCATAAATATTTACTACTAGACCTGAAATCATATTATTTTTCATATTAAGAATTCGACACATATTCCGATATTAACTGGTTTGTAAAATACAAATAAGTAACATAAATGTCCTTTTTACTATCTTGAACTCTATTGAACCAATTATCAATATCTTCTAATTTTATAGAAATGTCAATTTTTCCAGAATTATCATATTTTTCTGGTAGTAATTTATCCTTAATTCCTACTAAAAACTCTAAATCAGCCTTTTTAGTCTCGACTACACTATTGTCAATAGGATGATCTTCATTAATTTCCTCCAAACTTTTTATATCTTCACTAAAAAGTTCTATTGACATTTTCAAGGAGTCTAAAACCTCCTGATATCTTTCTGACATGGTTTTTGAAACTTTATAAGCATAATCTTGAGTAATCTCAAATCCTAAATCATCTAAATCAAGATCTGCTAGTTGTTTTAAATGATACATTAATTGCTGAAGCTCTTCTATTTTAAATGCTTTATCAAGTTCTAAAATTCTTGGGATTTCATCTTGCCATTTATTAATATTCAAAGCTTCGATTTTTTCATTTAAAGGTTTTGGATTAAGTACCATAATATCTATTTCTCCAATATTACCTAAAACCTTAAATAAAGGAATGTTATTGCTAACGGGTAATAATAACCTATTTTGTACCAAAATTATAACTCTAAAAAACTCAAATTCAATATCCAAAAAAAGTTTTTTCAAATCCGTCCATAAAACGCCATTAAAATTGTTATTAAGTATGTTAATTATTTTTAGTAAAGTTTCCTCAATTTGTGAAGAGTTTGAAACATTGCAAATTAAATAATTCTCTTTATTATAATCAATGTATATAGAATTTAATTCTACATTAATGCCCTCTTTTTCTAATAAAGTTGTTATATCGTTAGATAAACTATCTCTTTCTTTTTTAAATTCGTTTTTGGCTCTTTTAATGATCTTTTTATTTTTTTCATATCCTTCTTTTGCAAAAATCCGCCATAATTCGGCTAATAAACCATAAAAAAGCTTTTCATGTTCTTCTAAATCATCAAGATCATAATCGAATACAAATTTTCCAAATAAATCTTTAAATACTCCCTGAAAAGTTAATAAGTTCTTATAAGAATCATACAAATTCATAATTGAAAGATCATTAAAATCCGTTCTGAATCCTGCTTCTTTTAATTGATTTTTTATAATTTCAATCTCATCATTGGATTTACCTTTTGATCTGGTTTGTAATACCATTACATGCAGACCTTGGTTTAAAAAATTCCTAAAATTAAATACAAAATCTCCGTAAACCTTAGAATAAATATCAAACTTAGAAATTGTTGATTCTTTTTCGTCTAATTTGTGCTTTTTAAGTTGTAAAAAATCAACTGAAGATTTAGGGAATGGTACCTTTTCTAACTTTAATTTTGAATCATCCCAATAATCATTTAAAGAATTTAGTTGTAGAATATTTAGCTTTCCACTTCTTCTGAAAAAAATCTGAAGATTATCTATAATCCTTTTCACTAAACCCAAACAATTAACGCGACATTGGACTACATAATTAATATATTCTTCCCATCTATCTGGCCTAAATTTATGTTCCGCTAATTGGTGGAAATTAGAATTTATTTGAGTTAGCCAATCTAAAGGAATATTATAAATAGGTATATCTTTTTTAGTACCATCGAAATCCATTTTAAATAAAAATAATTCGTTTCCATATCCTTTACTAGCAAATTTTTTCCTTTGAGGATAAAGTTTCCTAATTAAATTAAGCCTATCCATAATGAAATCATTGAATGGATCTTTACTGGCAGACATCTTATTTACTTCAGTAATATCAATTATGCAATGTAACATTATTCTTTCGCCATCATCATCTATTGAAGGTATTAATAATTCTCTTTTCACTCTTTCAACTATTTTAGGTAAGTATTCCTCAATAATATCACTTTCAGGATCAAAATATTGTAATCCTAACATAAAATCAGCAATACCATTTAAAGGAAGTGAATTAAAGGATTCAAAGGAATATTCCGAAAAATCTATTTCTTTTTTAATATCTAATCTATTAAACCAAAATAAACTTAACCCCAAATTCAAAAATTCAATTTCTGTTTGTGGTTTTTTTAAGGGAATGGGAGATTCTGTTAACCATTTTTTTAAAAATGTATAAATTGAAGTTCGATCACTTAACTTATTTCTTAAATTTTTAACATCTTCTTTGTATTCATCAGAAACAAGTTCAGTACCAATGATATCATGCATTTTCCCTTGCATGGCATTGCTTAAATCCGGTATTAAAAATAAACTCCAATTAAAACCAAACTTCTCATGTGCTTCATTAACTACATCCTCATTTAGTTCCAAATAATTCTTTGCGCCTAACCATAACAAACTTTCAATAACTAGACCATAATCTATCCATGACACAGGAACATGACTATATATGTCATTCAAAATTTCATTATTGACCCCTAATTCAATAAATATATTTACAAGGAATGTTTTCATGTCTTCTTCATTTATTACTGATAGGCATATATCTATATTCTCTTCTATAGGTTCCAAGACAGGATCAGTCAATATTTCAGATAAAATTTTAGATCTTATAGGATGTAAAGCTCCAATATATTTTCCACTACTTTCTTCACGTAATAAGTATTCTTCTTGGAAAATTTTGACTACATGAGTTGGATCTTTTAATTTAATTTCAGATTTAAGAGATTTTAGATCTGATCTGCATCCATACATGCCAATAATTGAAACTATCCTTAAGAAATCTAATCGTTCAATTTCCCCTAATTGATGGGCTTCTTCACGAATCCTTTCAATTTGTTGTTCTAAACGGTTTCTTAATGTTTCTCCTTGAGTAATTAAATAAACAAATTCTAATAGAGGTCCTGAACCACCAAATTTAGACCAGGATTCTTCAAAATTTATAAAATCAACATTTTCATTTTTAAGTGTTAAATTTTCATATATTTCTTCAGCTTCTTCTTTATTTAAATAAAGTTCCATTTCAGAATAAAATAAATCTACACTAGATAAACTAGATCTATTCCAATCTTCTTCTCGGATCGTAACTAAAATATCAAATTTTTGATAACGAGATATTTCTTTCACTATTTCCTGCCAAACATTATCTGTTGGTTCAACATCGATAAAAATTGCAATATGATCATCAATTGACTTGGATATAGCGTTTAAAGTACGGATAATTTTTAATGCATCTCTTTCTTTCGATTTAATTTGATAAGTAAGAGAGTTAGGATAATTTTCATGCAAAAATCTATATGCAAGTGTGCTTTTTCCTTGTCCGGAAGCTCCATGTATTATTATGACATTATTCAGTTCAAATTTCTGTTTAATTTCATCTAATTTATCAGAACGTTTAGCATCTAAATCTGCAATAATATGTTCATATCTAGCATGACTTCCAGCATAAAATTCTTCTTCTAATTTTTCAAGGGAAAAATCCTCTGGAGCTTCTAATTGTTTAACAGAAAGTCCAAATTCTTCGAGGAATGTTGAAAGTTCACTTAAGAAAGAAGCAATATTATTTAACCTTTGGACTAAGTCTACTTTATTAACTAATTCAGACCTTTCTGATAATTGATATATCCAATTCATTAATAAATCAAAAGTAATATCGGGATCAAATCCACAATGATTTTCTTTTAAATAATTAAATATCTCTTCTTCTAATTCTGCTTCATTTACTTTAATGATTTTAATATTTTGAAAAATTAAGGCTATTTCAGATTCTTTATAGCCCTTACTCTTTAATTTACTTATAATATTGTCCCGTTCTGTGCCAGTACTCCTAAAACCGTTTTTCAATTCCGGACCAATATTTCCAAAAGATATTACATTAGTTTTTGGACTTAATCCATCATTAAATCTGTCAACAGACCTTCTAAAGAATGAACTTTCTTTTTCAGGCTCAAAATCAGATAATACTAAATCATGACTATAATAACATTTGACTTGAATTAATTCTATAACATCTTTATCAGACCAGATATCTAGATCTTCATGCCCCTCTAACCTGTAATCGAATTTTTCGTTATCTGTAATTATTCTGTTGAGTATATACAAAGTTTGAGCCCTAAAACCCCTAAATGTAGCCTCTGCAGAATATTTATATTCTTCTGCCATTTTTTTACCCCCTAAAAAGTTGAGATGGGATTATTAAGATTATATTTCTAATTCTTCCAATCCCTTAATTATTTTCTTTTCTATGCCTATAATCTTCGCCTTGATTGCTTCTGGGGGCTCATATTTAATTTCTTCATATTCTATTTCTTTGTAGTTTGATAAACTCAAACTGTAATCATTTTCTTTTATCTCTTCAAATGGTACATGGAAGCATTTTGCTTTGCGGTCATCAAACTCTTTAGAATCTTTTCCCTTAAATTTTTCAATGATATCAGGTATGTCACCTTTACCATCTATGAATTCCCTTTTATCATCTAAACTATAACCGTCAGCACCCATATCATAGAACCAAACTTTTTTTGTTGATTCTCCTTTTGTAAATACTAAAACTGCAGTTGAAACTCCTGAATATGGTTTGAAAACTCCTGAAGGCATGAAAATTACAGCATCCATCCTGCAATCTTCAAGCAATTTTTTCCTAATTCTTTCATGGGCTTTGCTAGTACCAAATAAAACACCTTGAGGAACAATAACTGCACATCTACCTCCATTGAATAACATATTATACATTAATTCCAAAAACAATAGTTCAGTTTTTTTTGTCGTGATTGTAAAGTTTTCGTTTACCTCTGATTTGTCAATACTACCTTTAAATGGAGGATTAGCCAATATAACATCGTAAGAATTCGATTCGTTGAATCTTGTTGAAATTGTGTTTATTTGCTCAACATGAGGATTATTAATTCCATGCATCATCATATTCATCATGGAAATCCTAATCATTGTCTGTTCGAAATCATAGCCATGAAGAGTTTCTTCACGCAAAAAATCCCATCTATTCTCATCAAGTTTATCTCCTTTGAAATTATACTCATTCCCGTCTTCATCTTGTTTAATGAACTCTAATGAAGTATTTTCCTTAAGGATATACTGATAGGCATTTATAAGGAATCCTGCAGTTCCACATGCGGGGTCGCATATCTTTTCTCCAATCTTGGGATCAGCTATTTCTACCATCATTTTTATTATGTGTCTAGGAGTTCTAAATTGGCCGTTTTTACCAGCTGTTTTTAACTCAGAAAGAAGGTATTCATATATATCGCCTTTAGTATCCCTATTCTGCTCTTTAATATGCATCCCATTAATTATTTTTACAGCCTCGATTAGTAACGATGATGTAGGTATTGAAAAAACAGCATCTTTCATATATCGTGAATATAAAGATTCATCTCCACCTAAACTCCTTAAAAAAGGGAATACATTGTCTCTAACATG
>Ga0334889_1002890_pt1 | contig 18165 bp, 12 predicted proteins | sample GraSluR1_MG_2_FD_207222 | JGI IMG/M metagenome (GOLD analysis project Ga0334889, IMG submission 207222) | Sludge microbial communities from methane-producing bioreactor in Wageningen University, Netherlands - Granular Sludge_8_08-R1 | ecosystem: Engineered > Bioreactor > Anaerobic > Unclassified... | reverse complement strand
GGAATGCTTCTTCAGGCTGATCCAACAGTTATATACGGCCTAAGGAGCTTCGACAGAAAACTAACCCTCGCTGATTTAGATACCTCAACCACCCCATACAATTCCTACCGCTTTAGCGGTCTTCCGCCAGGAGCGATCAACAATCCGGGACGTTCCGCAATCGAGGCCGCGTTGTGGCCCGATTCGAGCGACTATCTTTTCTTCGTTTCCAATGAGGATGGAACTCATTGGTTCAACACAGAGCTTCAGGGCCATTACAACGCGATTCGAGCGATCCGCAGTCATGGCAAGCAAGGCCCGCTCCCTAAAGTCTATAATCGCAACATATTGTCTAATAAATAGATACGCGGACAACTTAATATATCACTTCATGTAATTTTCAATTTACTTCGAGTTCTTTGCGAATAGAACACGAATTATTCCTTGAAAAACAATCGATTAGCTTGTTTCTGTATTTTTTTATTCATTATAACTCATTGCATATCATTGTATTATACTGATAACTTAAAAGTTTTTTGAAAAATATCTTGACAATACTATCCTGTGTAATTAACTTTATTTCTGAAACGAGAACAATCGCCCAAAAAATGAAAGGGGGGCGTTCGATGAAAAAAGTGATCAAAGCTCTCATCGCTGTCGCTATTATCCTTCCCATGATTGGGGGAACTTGCGGCCCACCATGTCCGGTTACAACATGCGGAAGACCACAACAGGGTGCCCCAGGTGTCCACGACAATGTTAACATTGTCCGAATCACCAACAGACCTTCGCATGACTGCACGCCGGCAATTTCGCCCTGCGGAAAGATGGTCGCATTCGAAAGCTGGGATCCGACGAACTACTACAGTGTCCCAGTTAGAAACCACCCGGCTGGACATTTCGATATCTACCTCGTTAGTGCGCAAGGTGGCGGCGGATATCAGAGGGTTACAAACAACCCTGCCGACGATTATTACCCTGCATGGTTCCCCGAGGGGGACAGACTGCTCTTCACGAGCGAAAGAATGGGTTACCCGCGCCTTTGGGCTAAGCACTTTACTGGTCTTAACGGTGCGCAAAGCCTCTCATGGGACGGCAAAAGTAATTTCGGCGGAGATGTCGGCGAAAAGCACATTGTATTCACGGCCACAGATTACATCTATCACGATATTACTAGTCTTTTCTGCCACATATCGAGACCTCATCTGAAACCGAAACAAAAAGGCGCGAATCCATATCCCAGCATGAATCCGGCATGGATTTCGAGATGGCATCCGAGAATTTATCGCGCGGATAGAAACGGCGCGAGACTTACCGACCTCGGTCTTGGTATGGATCCCAAACTCTCTCCTGACGGCAACTGGATCGTCTTTTCGAGTGTCGAAACAGGCAATTGGGATATCTGGATCATGGACATAAACGGAAATTACCGCACTCAAATAACCAGTTATCCCGGAAATGAGATGACCCCATGCTGGTCGCCTGACGGCAACTGGGTCGCATATTCAAAGAGTGCTCCGCTTGCTGTTGCCGGCGCTGGTCTTATCGACGACGAATATTGGAATATTTGGATAACAAATGTCAAAACCGGCGAGAGTATACAGAAGACTTTCAGCAGATGGTTCCGCGATCTTTCTCCTTCATGGGGATATGTTGACGAAGGGGATCACTATCGCGATTACATCTTCTTCCACTCCGATCGTGATAACTGGGAATACACCGGCTTCGATATCTACCGTCTCGACCCTGATATGGGAGTCGAGAAATACGACATTCCAGACAAACCAGCAGGAAAAGCTGTTTCGACATCTGCTAAGCAGGTTATTACATCGAGACCGGTTGTTCGCGTGCTAAACGGCACACGTCAGACAAACAGCGAAGTCCCCAAATGGGCGGCCAGAGTAACAGAAAAGCTTCGCGGTCTTGGATACAATTGTCTCGATCCGATGAATACTTTCGTCGAATCTCCTAATTTCATAAAAGTCTATTATAGAGAGGGTTTTAAGGATGCCGCGATCAAACTCGCCGCCGAAATACCCGACCTACCCATGATAGATCCCGTCCTCAAACAAATGCCCTCCAATTTCCGCTGGAAAGAGGAGGACCTCATCGTTGTCCTGGGCAAGTAAGCCACAGGGGTCGCGTAGATGCAAAAGGCCGTCTCGTCGAGGCGGCCTTCGTCATTTCCAGAAGTCGAATTGACGAATTTATTCCTGCGAGAGAAATTCGTTGAGTTCGGCGAGAACTTCATCGACATCCATTCCCTTCGATGCGATAAGCTCGCCAATTGTTCCCCAAACCGGTTCGCCGCATTCGGTGCAGTGAATATGCCTTTGCATCAGCCATTTGTGAGATTTCGGGAAGTCATCCAATAAAGCATCAACCGGCAAATCAGATTTGACCATGACAGAATTCTCCTTATATTATCCTATCGTTTCAACTATCAAGGAGGACGAATGAAAATTGACCTCAAGAAAATCCGTGAATATCGCGAAAAAATGAACTCGCGCATCCTCGACGAGGACAATCTTGAAATCAAACGCTTTTTCAGCCTCGACAGCCAATCTTATCGCGAGGGATCGATCGATTCCAAAACGAAAGAGCTAATGGGACTAAGTGTCAGCACAGCTTTGAGATGCAACGACTGCATTTTCTACCATCTCGATAGGGCGATAAGCCTTGGCGCAACGAAGACCGAACTCGTCGAGACGCTGAACATCGCGCTAATAATCGGCGGAAGCATCGTCATCCCGCATCTACGCTTCGCCTTCGAGGTGATGGACGTCCTTTTCGAAGAGCAGTGTGAAAATTAGGCATTAAACCCAATCGGGCCGCCCGCCGGATGAGATTTATCCGGTGTCTCGATCTCGCCGAATTTCTCCTCGAACTTCTTAAGGTTATCCTGAAGTGTAATCATCAGAAGCTTGGCATTTACCGGCGTCATGATGATACGCCCCTGAACCTTAGCCTTTGGCAATCCGGGGACGATTCGCGCAAAATCGAGCACGAACTCGCTGGTAGAATGAGTTATCACCGCGAAATTTGCATAGATTCCCTCCGCGACTTCTTCCGGAAGTTCTATCTGAAGCTGACGCGGCATGTTTTGAGGTTGTTCATTCGCCATTTCCGACTCCTTGGTTTGTATTTGTTCTGAGAACACAATTTAATCAAAATCATCTGCGAGTCAAGTTGTTCGCATTTTTTATATTTTGCGATGGAAAATAGAAATTTATCTTGACATGCACTACACTGAGGACTTTATTGATGGTTAATTATGCTGATTACAAGAGGACATAACTTTTTACTATCCTCCATAAAAAGCTCGCTGAGCAAGGTCTTTTTAGTTTTCAATTCCGAATCAAAACGAAATAGCCGATCAGCCTTTACTCTAATTGAACTGATGGTTGTTGTGGTGATCGTCGGAATACTCGCGGCAATCGCCATCCCGGTATATTCCTCGGCAACACGCAAGGCCAAATTATCCGAAGCCAAGATTATCCTTAAACAGATTCGCCAGTGTAATGAGTTGTTTTACATGAATAACGGCTACTATTTCGGCCCGGCTTACGACATCGGCACGACCGGATGCCCCGAAATAGGATTTGATAAACCCAGTGGAAATCCCCGTTTCATATATTCGATTTTCATCAACAGCCCACCGACTTACGTGGCCTTTCCGAAAGCTGTCGAGGATGGGGGAGACGCCGGCATTCAGGGTTATGAAATCCAGATCGATGTCAATGGTTATATGAAGGTTATCGAACCAGGCGACAGCGATGACCGCAAGGCCTGGGGAAAAGGCGGAATCCCCGGTAATCCCGGTCAAGGCGGAACAAATCCCGGTCAGGGCGGCGGTTAGATTCTCGTTACTCCATAATTAGCTTTAATCATTTTACCCCGCAGAACTGGTTGGACTTTTCTAACCTGTTGGGGCGGGTTTTGTGACCGCCCGTTTCCCGGATAAAAACCCCAAAACCATGCAGAGGAGGTTGCACTCCATATTGTGGAAGCGAGAAACCATGTGTGGGAGACCTATACTGCTCCCATTTAAGAGAAAGGGTTATATTGAGAGTAGAGCATGAGAATTTGATCTGAAGAGCAGAGAGAATGAAAAGCGTATCTATCGACTTATGAGCGAGAACGACCATTCATGGAGACCCTTCGGGCTGGTAAAAGAGCCGCATTCTCAAGGCTTACAGGACGCCTATGCCTTCTAAACCGCGCACTAAATGTCCAAATGACATCTGGTGAATAGATATCCGAAATCAAGATGAAAGGCTCTGGATGGCTGTGTTTGCAGGTGATTCTCGATTGGGGATCGAAGAAGATAGTCTGCCCACACTCAACACTCAAACACTTAACGCAGTATCAATTTGAAAGGCAATATTATGGTTTGCGAAAGGAAAACACAAATCAATCAATGTCAACAAAAACTCTTCTTATTTATACTTGATTTAGGGGGCAGTAGAGATATGTCGCAAAGTATCTTCATTTTTTAATATTTGCCGGAGGGGGGAATCGAACCCCCACGGTGTTACCACCAACGGATTTTGAGTCCGTCGCGTCTACCTATTCCACCACTCCGGCAATCCTAACCATAGTCTTCTTGGCGGTTAACTCAGCAATTTCATTTATGCCAACAGCCTTCCTGAATCTCTCGCCACGATATGTGAAATCTAAATTATATGTTTTGTCTCGTCTATAAATTCTCATTTTAAACTCCGAACACAATCTAAATATTGATCTGAAAAAGTCAAGATTAAACTTTCCCGATGCCTAAGTTCTGCCCTGATAAAGGAAATCCTTCTCCGACAATCTGGAATTGCGCCCCTTGACTCATTTTGGCTAATCCATTCTTGAATAGCGTTCAAAAAGCTCTGGATAAATGGGTCAGAGCTTATAACCACGACTACCCGCACTCAACATTGAAACACTTAACGCCGTATCAATACGAAAGGATACATAAATCAACCACAGTCAACCAACCCACCTCTAATTTGCCCTCGATTTTTGGGGGGGCTGAGATATGTCGCACAGTTTCAGCTATAGAACGAGGAAAAGATCATGAACTGTAATTGCAATCAGCCCTTGTATCCGGCGAGGACATAGTTTGCAAGCTCTTTTCCGAAATCTGTTACGATTACCGGGTTGTCCAGCGATATATCGACATTGTTCAAATACATCAGCCGAAGCAGGTCGTTCCCTGTTTTTCCCATTCCCGGCATAATCCCGCAAAAGAAAAACCCCAGCTTTTCCGCATAGGCACACTTTTTGCGCGTCCAAGGGCTGTCTATCGGAAGCTGGAGCGAAATCGCCTCTATCTTCTTCAAACACAATTGCCTAAGCTGATAGGCCAGCATGCTGTCGAAATCCGCGCCATATTTATCGATGGTTAGGAAGGATCTTTTCGGCCCCTCGAAGACGCGAAGGCTCATCTCGGTGTTCTCGGAGAGCGCTTCGATACATTTAGCATCTGCCGGCGCGGTTTCAAAATCCATGAAATTCAACATGAATATTTTCTCCACCATCGAGGTATGCTGAATCGGCGGATAAATCCTCGGCTTGCGGTTTTCGCCGATTCTTCTGAAGTAGGCGATTTCTGCGTGCCTGTCCGAGGATTGCTCGACGCTGATGCTTTTGGCAACAAGACTCGCAGGAACAAAGCTCGGAAGATATGCCGTTTCGACTGCGGAATTAGAAAGAATCGTCTTTTGCGAGAAAGGATGAGTCGTTACGGCGTGGGCGTAATAACCGAACATCCCCCTTTTTTGGGCTGTTTCGACGAGGACTTCGTTGAGCTTCTTTGCGATTCCGCGCCCTCGATAACGTGGGTCAACGACAAGCTGTCCGAATTCGCCCACCGAGGCTCCGGGAAAATCGAGCCTTAGCGAGGCGTGTCCTACAACTTCGCCGTGGGGATTCAATGCGATAGCCGAGTGGAGATAACCCTCCGAAATAAGTTCGGCGATCTTCTCGGGAAAATACAGCGTGTCCGAGGTGTATGAATAGCCGTAGGTTCTGTATATGCTTCGTGTTATGCCCGATGTGTCCCTTCTCGTAGCTCTGAGGTATTCGAGTTCTTCTTCGGGCGGGGCGATTTGGGCATTTTCGTCGATATGAGTTTCAGCTTCGAGCGTTTCGGGCATGTCATAGGGCAAATTTAGCGCGATTTCGATTGCTTTGCCCTCCTTGCCACGATTCACGAAATGAACCTCGTCGGCGAGTTTTTTCAGCAGAAGTATCCCCAACGCGTTTTCGGTGTCGGCCTCGATTTTCGAATAGTCCACAGGTTGACCCTTGTCCGCGACCTCGGCGACTATTTTGCCGGGCAATCTCTTGATAGAAAGCTCAAAAACGCCTCCTTGGCCCGGCTCGAAGGAATAGTTAATCACATTCAGGACAGCCTCTTCGACAAGGAGTTCCAATTTTCCGTAAATCGATTTATCCAAGCCGATGCCCTCGCCGACCTCCCGAACGAGCGCTGTAACTGCCGGAAGAAAATCGGTATCGGCGAATATTCTCAGATTAGCGATTTCGCCTTGTGCTGTCATTTTCGTCATAATATCACCTCGACTTAACTTTTTTTTTGAATTTAATATCGTCAATCGAGATTCGCAATGTTTTTAATCACGAGGCGAAAACCGACTCGGAAGGCCGGAATCGTTCTGGAAGTTTGTGATTTTTTGAGAGCTAAATTTCGTTTCGATCCAAAAATGCGAGAAAATCGACCAATCTTGCGAACTCACGCTTGCCCGAAACCCCAAAAAACTAAGTCGAGGAAATTCCGACCCATATTAAGACTGCCACGCCCCATTCCGAGAATGCCATGCCCCATTCCGAGCCTGCCACACGGCGCGCCGAGACTCTTTTTTGGGAATGTCAGCCTCGGAATGACGATTGGCGCGCTCGGTTTCTTGACAGTCAGCCTCGGTTCTATACATGGCACGCTCAATTTGGGGTCTGTCGCGCTCGGAACGGCGACTGTCGCGCTCGGATCGAGGCCTGTCAGCCTCGTTTCGAGGACTGTCGCGCTCTTCGTGCCGCCTGCCACACTCTTTTTCATTGTTTTTAAAGAACTTACAGCGATTTCCCGGCTATTTAGCCGGTTTGTTAAAGTTTGATCGACAAACTCCCCACCAACTCTATCCCAACCCCCGCGAAGGGGGATAACATGAATTAAATCTATATAAAGAACGAATTGACTATTAGACTAAAACCTTCATGATTATTTAGCATTGAAAGGAATATTGTCCAAAACAAATCTCGCCCAGTTTTTCAGAACGGATTTAGTAAGTTCTCTGTAGGAATCTGAACCAATATAATCAAGCATGTTTTTAACACTATCACTGAATGTTTTAGAAGGGTCATTATTCTCCAATTCAAGAGCGTCTACGGCTTTTTTTATTTTATCAACACGAAGAGCTTGAAGTGCTAATAACCTGCTTCGCTCTTTTATAGGCGCATCAAACAATTGAAGCCCCTTTGGAGTTAAAAAAAGTTTATCGCCTTCATACATAAGAAATCCTAACGCTTTTAAGTCATAGAGTGGTTTATCATATTTACGTTCGGTAGGACGTTTGCCAGATTTCGCGTCTATCACGTAATTTATGGTATTTAGCACCCTATTGGCGCGCGTCTGGGGAGTATAAGTGTTGGAATCAATCGTTCTTCGTTTAGTATTACTAACTACTAAACGACCTCCGAAATCAATTTCGCAATACTTTAGCCATATTCCAAAGAATTTGCCATACGTTTGCCAAGTCTTTTTTGAAAATTTGAAATTAGAGTATTCTCGAATTAATACTGCTGAAATAATAATTTCTGTAATAATATCGGATTTTAATTTACTTAATTCATTTACAATTACATGTTGTTCAAGTCTCTCCTTTATAAATGTTTTAAAATCATCTTCAGTCTTGACTCTACTTCGAGATGAATAGTATTCATCTGTTTTAACTATGGCACCAATGTTCCTTAATTCGCGTAAACGATTAAGTGCAGTTCCTTCACTAACATTGGTGGATTTCATAATTTCCTCAACTTTACATTTATCTTTATTTAATAATTCTTTAAGCGTGTCAATACAAGGCGGAGGATATTGCCGTATTAAAAAGCTTTCAGCAAGTTTGGGAGGTTCATCTTCTACTATATAATCACGAAATATATCCCAGTAAATGTTATATTTACTGCCTGTTCTTATTATTAATCGCTTATCTAAAAGCCTATTTAATATTTCCTGATTAATACTATCATCTATTTCCGTAACATCAAATGTATCTCCATCATAGCTTCGTTTCGCAATATGTTTTAAAGCTCTTGTCTCCTCTGGTGTCAGTTGATCTTTGTCGCTATCAAATAGATTCTGTACATTTAGATTCTGATCAACAAGGTCTTCTGGTGAAAGACCCTTTTTAAGTTCGTGATAGCAATGAGTTGCGAGTTTCTTAATCAGCCAAGGGAAGCCTTGTGAATTTTCTTGCAGACGGCGACGAAGCGAAGAGGGGACTTGTTTATTACTCTCAGTTTGGAGTTGATTTATTACCCCGTTAATCTCAGAATAAGAAAATTTTTCAATTTCAAACGGAATAGCGTGGTCTCGCGCTTGTTGCCACAAACTGTATGCTGGATTATCCATTGGTATATTTATTTCAGATTTCCAACTGAAACCAATAACAATATTCGATGAAGCGGTAGCAATATCCATCATTAACTTGTGAAATGCCCGGAAAAGGTCGTTCTTTCTAAAAACGTCTTCAAATTGATCAAATATAAGAACCATGATTTTGTTATGCTCAACCAACCAATCAAATAACTCGATGGAACATTCGTCAGATAATATATCGAGCCAAGATGGTATTCTAAATTTCGCAGCAAGCTCCTTCGGGATAAACCCAAAACGTTCACTTTCTGTTATCATTTTTTCGACCGCTTTGCCGATAAAAGCAATAGAATCAGAGCTTCTTGAATCTACTGCAAAAACAAATAAAGTATTCCTGTTATGTTTATTCTTTGAACGCGCGCGTAGCTGTGCAAGCAACGAGCTTTTGCCCCAGCCTGATTTACTTTCAACAAAGAAAATTCTTTTTGCGTCTTTATTTGTAAGCGGCGCTTTAACGAAGTTATATAAAGCTTGTGTCGCGGCACTTCTCCCAACGAAATATTTTGACCCGACCGGTCGAAGATCAGTCCACTCGTCAGATTCTTGGATCTCGGCAATAATATCAATCGTGGGTACCTGATCTGTCGAAGCGATTGACGCTTTTTTAGATGAAAATATTTCTAAACCATTTAATTCGTCTTTGAGACATGCTTTAACGGACTCATAATCATCTGTATTACATTTTTTTTCATCGGCCCCAGAAAGATAATAATGGGTAGGTGCAGTTCCTCCAGAAAGTATCGTAATCCAGTATCTCCTCGAAGGCGTATACAAAAGGATCCTCTTTGTCGGCTTAAGCGATTCAAAGTCTACGCTGCTAATTGGATTTATTAATTTAGAGTCTATAAGCCATTCAATAAGCTTGTTCGGACCTACGAAAGTTACTTGTTGGCCATAGCTTTTTTCCAATTCTTCTTTTATTCCTGCAATTTGTTGCTGCATTTCCGTCGTATGAACGAAGTAACCATGCTTAGCGCGATGAGTAACCAATAAATCATGTGTGAAATTCTTAATATCGCCTGCATCCAGTGTTTGGCGCGCTTTGCATTCGACCAGTGCTGTATCTTCCGAACGATCTTTATGTTTGCAAAGTAAATCTATTTCCGTCCCGGTAAATCGCACCCTTTGAGTTACATCGTACCTTTGTTGTTCCATTACGTTTCGAAGCAAATCTTCTAGTGCTTTCCCTTTTTCGTCTTTATTATTACCTTCTGGAAATTCAATTCTTACTTGTAATATCATTTTTTTTTCGCTCCATTTTTAAATCCCTTATATTCCCAGCTCCGGTTTGGTTTGGGGTTTGGTTATTTGTTTGGCTTTTTTCAGGGTTTCGGAGGTGTGCCGTGGGCCGCAAAGCGCGCGGAGGTCGGGGCGTTTGCCGTCGAAATAATCCGCAACCGTGAAAATCTGAATCTTCGGGTAGGTGCGCGGGGGGTGGAGGGTCATTATTCCTCCTCCCGCTCTTCGAGTTCCTTATGCTTTTTCCGTTCGAGCTTCTTTATGCTCTCCGCGGCGGGTAAATCCTCAGGCATCGTGCCGCCGAGTTCCTCTATCGTTTCGCGCACCTTTCTTCCGACCTCGTAGTGGGTTTTGTTCGCCGCCGTTTTGCCCTCCGTCCCGTCGCGCTTGAGTTTCTCCTCGGTTTGTGTAGCACGGAAAAGGTTTGCGGCAAGTTCGGTGCTTCCCATGTGGTCGAGTATTTTCTGTGATTTCTTCAGCCCTTTGCGCACATGAATGCCCTCAGCCGTCAATCCGCCGTAAAGCCCTTTATAGCCGTGGTTCTGGAATATCGCGTAATCGACAGGCTCGATAACACCCGCGCCTTTCGCGGCCTCTGCGAGTTTCGTGTTGTGCTTTTTTATCTCATTTCGGAGGATCAGGCGGCGTTCTTCTTCGATTCTTTCGTCGGCGAGTTCCTGCCGGCGGGTCTGTATCGCAAAGTATGTTTGGCCTATTGCCACGATGTCTTTTCGCGGGTCGGCGTTCTGAATAATCAAATAACAAGCGTAGCGCGACAGGAGGACGGAATCGACCTCGCGCACAGCGCTACTACCGATTTGGACCATATCGGTGACGTCAACGAAATGGTCATCGATTCGGTTGCCGCTATTGAAACACGCCATTCGGGCTTTTTTAACAACCGATTCAAAATTCCGATAGTCGCCGTATTCGAGGATTTTTGCCATATCGCGGCTGTTCCAGAACTCGTTTCCGGTGTCGGTAACCCTTTTTATTCTCTCGAAAGGTGAATTATGGCTACCGTTATTTATTTTATCGATTTCGTTCGGCACCTTTTCTCCTTTGCTTGAATTTGCAGGGGGTTTTCATATTCCCAGCTCGGGTTTGGTTTGAGGGTTAGGCGTGGGGCTGTCGGGGCGGTTGCCGTTTGTCGCGGTTCGGGTTGAGGTGGTATTTTGAAAAACATGCTTCATTCTAAAGCCCAATCTAAAAGAGTGGGGCGGGGTTGTCAAGGAATAAAATAGCGGCTCGCGAAAAAATCCCTAAAAGGATGAGCGAAACCGACTGCGGCGGTAAAATCTTTCTGCGTGCCGCTTTGCACTCTAAGTCCTCTTGTGGGGTTCGACCGGAATGGCCGTTTAAGACCACAAAATCGAGAACTCCACATCTTGAATGTAATTTTTTTAGAAAAAATTTATTGACATCTCATTGATTTGGGATTTTCTTTATAGGCAGTTTAGGCTCTTAACAAAAAGGAATTGAGCGATGAGAAGACTAATTTGTGTGGCGTTTTGCATTTTTATGTTTGGGTTTTCCGCATATGGATCGAGGATCAGCTACCAAGGCAAACTCACCGATATGGCAGGTGTCGGGATCAACGATGCTCTGCCGATGGCTTTCGTTATTTACAATGCTGAAATTGGTGGAGATTCGCTATGGGGCGAGGTTTATAATGGCTCAAACGCGATATTGGTCAATCGGGGTTTTTTCGATGTTCTATTGGGTTCAATCAACCCGATAAATCTTCCCTTTGACACACAATATTGGCTCGAGATAATCATCGATGGCACCGAGCTAATCCCCCGATTGGTAATGTCGTCTTCGCCCTATTCTTTTTCTGCCGCCGTGGCAGAGAGCGTTGTAACAGGCTTTTATGTTAAAACATTAAATATGGTCGCCCCTGACCCTGTTATGGGGAATATTCAGCTTATCGAGGGCGCAAATATTGAAATCGTCGAGATTCCGGAAAGCAATGAGATACGAATAAGTGCGAATGTGGAAACGTCAAACCCTCTGATAATAGGCGATATCGGTGTTCCCGGAGAATTGATTATTAAGAAGGGCGATGGAGAAGGACGTATTATCGCACATGGAGAACCCGATGAGCCGGGTGTGGTTGTGAAGTCGGGAGAAGCTGGGAAGAGCGGGATCGAAGCCGAAGCCGCAGGTGGGGGAGCCGCAATAAAAGCTCGAAATGAAGATTCTTCCGGTGCGGCCGGCGAGTTTATTGGGAATTTGGTTGTTAAGAACTCAGCCGGTGATACTGTTTTTTCTGTCGAGGCCGAGGAAAACAAGGTTTCGATGCCCCGTAGATTCACCGGTAGCGGAGCAGACGAGAGCACGATTGATGTCGAGGCCACTGGAACAGAGGGCATCGGGTTAACTGGAACAGCAACGGTTGAGACCGGTTCAGGCAGTGGTCTAGTTGGCGTAACCGAGGCTTGCGGCGACGGTGCCGCCGGTGTCAAGGGCGAAGCTATGTGCACTACGGGAGAGACCTTTGGCGTAGTCGGTGTAACAAGGTCGGAAACGGAGTTTGCATCGGGGGTTAGCGGAATAGCTGTATCGAATAGCGGCCGTGTTTTCGGTGTCAGCGGAGCTTCATTTTCCAACGAGGATTTTTCCGCGGGCGTCAGAGCATATTCGGGAGGCTCCACAGGCCAGACATATGGTCTTACGGCATATAACGGGAGCAAAAATCCTATGTCGGCGGCGATATACGCCGAAAGCGATTCGGGTGTTGGAGTTCACGCCATCAGCCGCACAAGAGGAAATCATAATGCCGCTGTGAAAGGTTTGGCCGCGGCTGAAGAAGGAATGGTTTATGGAGTTTTAGGGTCAACATCATCTGAAACCGATTTCTCCTCAGGCATACGGGGGGTCGCACTTTCATCCGGTAAAACTTTCGGTGTCTATGGAGATGTCTTTTCTGATTCAGACCTTGCCGCCGGCGTGAGAGGGCACGCTCATTCTGAAACCGGGACGGTATTCGGGGTTTTGGGAAGCATCGAGACTACCGATCCTGATGCCGCGGCAGTAATGGGAAGATCCGATGCTGACCATTCTATCGGTGTCCGTGGAGTTGCGGGTGGAGTAAACGGCTATGGTGTAGTTTCAGACGGTATGTTCGCTGTCCGCAAGACAGATGGGACGCAAACTGTTCTCGAGGTCGATCCGGTCTGGCAAACTGTGAAATTATATAGCGGGGACGGCACATTGCTATCCGAGTTTGGCGGTCCCACACAAAATGTCCCAATTCAAGTAATTAACGGCACCGCAACGCCGACTATCCCCGATAATGATTTCACTATCGAGGGCGAGTTGCCGATTAGAGTGACTACCGAGTCCCACGGCATCAAGATCAGTATAGATTCTCTGACACTACCTGATACGATTCAAGCGAAGCTTTTCATAGCCGGCGATAACGAAGCGCACGGCAGAATTCGTGTGCGAGATAATGAAGGAACATATCGAGTCGATATCAGAGGCGAATGCACAGATGAGCCTCTTGTAGATGCTGTATCCTTCTATGCTTGTCCTTCGGCACCAGCGATGATACGCGGAATTATCGACGATGTTTTTGGAGCCGTAGAAGATACATTTACTCAGGCGGCTGTAAAAGGCCTCACAAACATCCCCGGTGTCCGCGGAGTTGTCGGAGCAAACTCTAACGCGGAAGGATTAGGTTACGGCGTCGTCGGAACAGTTTCAACGAACAACTTCAGTTCGGCGGGTGTTTACGGCTATTCGAGTAACGATGTTTCGGCGGGTGTTCGCGGCCGTTCGGGTGGGCCGGGAGGACATGGAGTCCTATCCCTCGGCAAATTCGAGGTGATGAATCAAACCGAGACCGAACCGCTTTTCCTTGCCGACCCTTCATATGACAATGTGGTGATATTCAAGCCGGACGGTTCTGTTATTACCGAATTCGGCGGCATCGATAACCGCGCCCCGATTCAGACAATTAACACTATCGCAAAACCGACAATACCAGATAATAATTTAAACATTCTGGGTGAAACACCAATTCGAGTTCTCACAGAAACAAACAGTATAACAATTGGCTTAGACTCGGTCTTCAATTCGGATACTATAAAAGCAAACTTTTTCATTGCCGGAAGTGATACAACACCAGGGAAAATGGTTTTCAGAAATTACGGAAGCCAAGATAGAGTCATTATCAGGTCAGACTGTAGCGATTTGAGATCCCTAATCGATGTTTATAGTTATGTTCCGTGTCCATGGACTCCTGCTTTGATTAGAGCATCATTCGATTGGGATTCTGTAGGGGGTGTCGCTGATACTTTTCTTCAGGCTTCGATTAAAGGCCTAACGAACATCCCGAATGTCTATGGCATTATGGGTGCAAGCTCGAATGCTACCGGCAATAACTACGGCGTAATCGGAACAGTTTCGACGGACAACTTCCTTTCTGCCGGTGTTTACGGCTATTCGAGTAGCGATATTTCCGCAGGCGTTCGTGGCCGTTCGGGTGGGCCGGGAGGACATGGAGTCCTATCCCTCGGCAAATTCGAGGTGATGAATCAAACCGAGACCGAACCGCTTTTCCTTGCCGACCCTTCATATGACAATGTGGTGATATTCAAGCCGGACGGCTCTGTTATCACTGAATTCGGCGGTGTCGATAACCGCGCCCCGATTCAGACAATCAACACTACCGCAAAGCCGACACTGCCTGATAACAACTTTACAATCGAAGGGCTGTTACCTATTAGAGTTACAACGAACGCCAACGGCATTATCATCAGCGCGGATTCCCTTTCGGCGGGTGGCGACACTGTCAAAGCGAAGTATTTCATTGCCGGTCAAGACTCTGCAAATGGTGGGATGTTGTTCAAACGTTGGAACGAGACTTATTATCAGGATGTTATCAGAATCCGTTCCGATTGCGATACATTCCCGATGATTCATGCAACAAACAGCTTGTGCAATGATGTTCCATCGGTTATTACTGCACAATTTGGCGGCTCTCTCTCGATGTTGGATACTTTCCCGAGAGCGGCTATCAAGGGAATCAATAATCTCGCGTCGAATAGCGGAAGTGGAGTTACCGCAGTCTCGAAAGGCGGAAACGGCCTGACGGCGCTCTGCCACGCGACATCGGGGAATTCGGCTGTGTATGCTCACAATGTTGCAGAAGCTCCGTATCCATTTGTCGGTTTCGGGGTCAAAGGCATTACGAATGCAAATGGATCCAACAGTGCCGGAATATACGGCGAGGCGACATCGACAACAAACACGGTGTATGGAGTTTATGCGAAAACGGCCTCCAAGGCGAAATTGGCCGCGGGAGTATATGCCACCGCTCCTGATACGGCTTCGGCGATTTATGGATATAATACAAGCTCATTAGGTGCCGCCGGAACATTCAACGGAAACCTTCGTGTAGTCCGTGGAGTGCCATGGCAAGATGTTATGACATTTGAACCACTGAAGAATTCACTATCCATATATAGATATAACGCCCCTGAACACAGTATCATACTCGATGCCGACGATGGGTGTTATATTTCAAAGCCTGACACGATAGCTCACGATACTACATACGCACTCCGCATAACCAGAGCCAACAGAGGAACCGGACTCGCTATTGATAACTGCAAATACGGAATGACTATTAACACACCCTCATACACGGCGCTTAAAACCTACGGCAACCTCTATTTCCATGATTTCACTACAGTTTCATTCTTTGGTGAATCGGGCACAGGCGGATCGATCAATTTCGGTAACAGCCATGTGTCCATAACGGGCGGAAATCTGAGCATAAACGGCAGTGTTTCAGCCGCAGGCGGTATAGAAACAAGCGACTTGAATGTTACCGGAGTAGTTACATCGGACCTTATTGTCAACGAGGACCTTATTGTCAGAGAGGACATTACCGCTGAATCGAACCTTACTGTCTATGGGAGTTTTCAAGTATTCGGCGGAGTGAAAAACTTCGTCGAACCGCATCCTCTGGATCCGGCCAAGATGATTCGCTTTACTTCTACCGAGGCGAATCAAGTTCTCATAGAGCATCGGAGCAGTGTCGCCCTCTCAGGCGGCTATGCTGAATTCGAGATACCGGAAGAGTTTATACTCGTTGCAGAACCGGGAACATTCTCTGTGAATGTGACAGCCCAAACTCTCGATGATCCGGGGCGGCTCGGTGCGATAGTCGATGATGGTAAGGTGAAAATTCGGGCACACGGAGCGAGTGCGGACTATGATGTCGCGTTTACCTTAACAGCAGTCCGCAAAGGCTACGCCGATTACGAATCAGTGATAGACGTGGAATAGATAGGTCTGCGAGGAGACTGCAAATTGGCTGTCCTTTGAACTCAAGCTTAAAAGGACAGCCTATTTATTATGGTATTCTAATTAATATCTTGGACTGCAGTTCTTCACTAAAGAGCTTTCGCCTTTACACAGCAATTTCTACCACGCTCTTTGGCTTCGTAAAGGGCGTCATCGGCGGATTTTATTGTTTTATCGATATCGTTGCCCTTTTGATACTCCGCGACACCGAAGGAGGCTGTAATGGAAAGGTTTTCACCGCCGTGCGAAACGATTGATTTTTCGATTTTCTCCCTGACACCTTCGATGATGCGTAAGCCGTTATCGAGATCCATCCCGGGCAGGACGATTAGGAACTCTTCGCCTCCCCATCTTCCGGCATGACCCAATTCGCCAATTGACTGGATGAGTAGCTTCGCCACAGAAATGAGGACGACATCGCCGCAATCGTGGCCGTAGGTATCGTTAAAATCTTTGAATTTGTCAATATCCACGAGTGCGAGAATAAAACTTCCGCCTTTTTTGTCTGCGCTTTCTATTTCTGCCTTGATTTTCTCCCATAATCCCTGCCTGTTGAATATTTTAGTGAGTGGGTCGGTTGAGGAAGCCTTGCGCCATATTTCGATTTCCTCTTGCTTCTTTTTGAGTTCGAACCGAGTTTCAAGCTGGGCAAATTTGCGGGTTTGCTCCTGCCCGAATAGCTGTTCGTTGGCTGTTCGGTAGAATTTGAAATATCGAAGGGCGTTTTTAGCGTCGCCGAGGCATTCGTGGGTTTCAGAGAGGGCGGAATAGGCGTCCATTTTGAGATCGACCGAGCCTATTTCGATGGCAAAGTTCAAGCCTTTGGAGAGAAACTCCAGCGCTTTTTCGTAGTCTCCATTTTTCTGATAAAGATGGCCGATGTTGATACAGCAACTCGCGATGCCGTTCTTCTCGCCAAGCTCATTGTTGATAGCGAGGGCCTTTTCGAAATAATCGAGAGCTTTGGCGAAGGCGCCCTGATACATGTAGTTTTCACCAATATTACTAAGGGAATAGGCGATTCCGATTGTATCGCCTATGTTCTGGCGGATTTCGAGGGATTTCATTAAGTGAGGAAGTGCTTCGCCGTATCGTTCCTGTTTCTGATATGATGCTCCGATGTTGTTCATGCATGCCGCGATTCCGACGCTGTCCTCCAGTTTGCGTTTGATACCGAGGGATTTCTCGTAGTATTCCCGCGCCGCATCGTAGCTTCCCTGATGCCAGTAAATATTGCCTATGCCGATGTAGCAGGCCGAAATACCCAGCAGGTCTTCGATTTCTTCTTTGATTAGAAGAACCTTTTGGTGAAATTCGAGTGCGCGGGGATAATCTCCTTGATCGAAATATATCAGCCCGATGTTGTTCATGCAGTCGGATACGATTTTCTTGTCCTCTGCCGCTTCTGCATTCTCGAGAGCTTTGAAGTTGTGTTCGAGGGCTTTGGTATATTCTCCTCGGAAAAAATCGATGATGGCGAAGACCATCGAAGCTTTGGCAATACCTTTATTGTAATGCAGGGTTTCGCTCATTTTAAGGGCTTCGTTCGCATAAAAGGCGGCTTTTTCGACATCCGACAACATTCGGAAAGCCGATGACAGCCGGATTAGAATTTCCACCTTATCTATTTCGGATATGCTCTTTTCGAGTTGATCCAAAAGCTCATCTATTTTTGCCTGATTCTCATTCATTTTTATCAAACCTCTTTTTACCAATGAAATTTACGATTCTTTAAGCTATTTAGCAAGATAAATCCTTTGAAAGCGGACAAATCAATTTTTTGGGGGAGTAGCAGGTTGCAATTTTTATGAGGGAATGTTTTGAATCGGAAAGTTCGTAAAATGATTGACATAACCTTGTTAAGGATTTCATAAACCAGCTTTAGCAGACCGCGAACCAGATTTAGCAGATGAAAAACCATGTTTAGCAGGGCAAAACCATGCTTAGCAGAGCATGTTTCATGTTTA
>Ga0334889_1002888_pt1 | contig 18190 bp, 21 predicted proteins | sample GraSluR1_MG_2_FD_207222 | JGI IMG/M metagenome (GOLD analysis project Ga0334889, IMG submission 207222) | Sludge microbial communities from methane-producing bioreactor in Wageningen University, Netherlands - Granular Sludge_8_08-R1 | ecosystem: Engineered > Bioreactor > Anaerobic > Unclassified... | reverse complement strand
GCGCTGGCCGAGGTCTTCTTTCAGGGTCAGGCCGAGTTCAGCGGCGTCTTCCTCGTTGAGGGGGGCGGTAAGGTTGCCGATAACCAGGTCTTCATCCAGGCTGCGGGTGAGGATGTGCGGGGCGAGGGCGTACTGCGTCCAGATGAATTCAAGGGTTTCCTGGAAGGCGTCGAAGTCGGAGATGCCGGCCAGGTCACGGTCGGAGAAATAGCCCACCAGTCCGGAACCAGGCAGCACTTCGGGCAGGCGGCCGAGGCGCTCCGCCCACAGGGCGGGGTCGTCCTGGCCGGGCTGTTTGCTGGCGCGCAGGTCGAGCATTTCGGTGGTAAAGAGGCCAGCGGCGTACAGGCTGTGAGCGGCAATGAGCAGCACGCCGATGAGGGATAACCAACGGGGGCGGGTGGGGTTTTGAGAGGAGGGGGTGAAGGAAGACATTTCTTTGTTTTTAATCCGGGTTAATTGAATGGTATTTGAACAGTTGCAGTTTTGATCTGGTGGGATTTTAAGTTATTGAAAAATAGCAAGAATAACGGAATTACTACAGGAAAGATGATTCCTAATACTCTCGTAATTCGACTGGAAAGAAGAATGGCTGCCAGAATAACAAAGGGGATGATGATTGAGAATTTCATTAAAGTTTTGTTTTTCCTGATATTCAGCAATCCAAGCCAAAGAAATGAAAATGACAAAAATGTTTTTATCGTGATACTGAAAAGGCCAGAGAAATTAAATAACCTGGCTCCATAATTTTGCGGAAATTCCCCTTTTAGAAGGTTGTAGCCATAATTTACTTCAAGGGGATTTCCCCCCATAATGCTTCTTATGAGCATAAAGGTGATGACAGGAATGCTGCTGATAAGGGTGTTCAATAGAAGTGCTTTCTTATCTTTGAGTTGGAAGGTCATCACGAACCATAACAAACTGCTGATAGCCAGTACTTCTTTGGTTGCCACGCCTGAAATCGCAAATAACAAAAACAGAAAAACGTTTTTGTTGATAACCGCATAAAAAATCAGCATGCTGAAAAATAACGAGACAGGTTCCATACTTGGAAATGCAATCGTACTTGTGCTGGGAAACATGGTGATAAAGAGAATTCCTCCAAGCATAGCGATCTGTTTTGTGAAATCGAAATAGCGAATCAAGTAGATGGTAAATATCAGTGCCGTTAGCAATGTTAAGCTGATATTCATTAGAATAAAAGCCTTCACTGTGGACAAACCAGTTATTGTCTGAACCAGACGAACAATAAGAATGGGAAGGAATCTGTATTTATATGGTGCAATGGACAAATCAAATGATTCTGTTTGCAAAATGTAATAGGCTGCATCTGAATAAACAGAAGATGTTTTCCAGAAATTTTCTGATAGCAAGTCTATTTCTTGCTCGTGTAACATTCCGAAATCGGGATTTCGTTCCTGAAATTCAGGGGATATGCTTGCGGGAGGAGAAAAAAATATTCCATTGTGATGACAGCTTCCGGGCCATACGCATAGAATAACCCGGTTGAAAAGATCAGGGAGATATAAATTGCTATACAAAATATCCAATATTTAGCAGGAGATTCTTTGTGAAGCAAATTCTTGAAAATATTATTCTTCGATACCATAATTGACCTTATATATTTTTAATGGATGCAGTAGACCAGATATGTAGCGATTTCATGTTTTCAGTAAAGGCGCGCACAGGATCGTGTGCGTCTTTAGTACGGGCAGCCGTCGGGGTAGGGCGGGAACCAGCCCCACCAGGCATTTTCGGGATGCGATTCGGGCAGGTTCGGGCAGCGGCAGGTGACCGGGTCGGGCCATTCGCCGTAGAAGCACTTCCGGGGCACCCAGCCGCGGCGGAAGCTGACCGGGGAAGTCCACAGCACTTCACCGCTGGCGTTGACCACTTGCAGGTCGTAGGTGATTTGCCAGAAGGGCGGGTTGACGATATATTCGTGCGTCTCGGCACTGTAGGCCATGTTGGGGGCGGCTTCCAGGGTGGTCAGCGGGGAGGTTTGGAAGGCGAAACCATTATTGTCGAGAAACCGAAGTGCCGCTGCTTCGTTGACCGGGGCATTGAAGCTGAATGCGAAGGTGCAGCTTGATACCTGGGTGGTGATCTCAGGGACGCCTTCGACGATGGCATACGCTTTGGCGGTTTCAGGCATGCTGCCGTCGACGTTGATGCGCTCGACCAGGGAGCTGGTATTGCGCGGCAGGCACCAGGCATTGAAGCCGTCTGCCGCCAGGGTGAGTACCTCCGGGGTGGCGGTGGGGGTGGGGTCGGGGGGCGCTGGTTCCGGTGTGGCAGTTACGACCACTTTCACAATCTCGGTAATGACGACGGTTTCCTGGACGATGCGGGTGACTTCAACTTCCATTGCGGCGGCGGGCGCCGGGCTGCAAGCGGCCATGCTGATGGCCAGTACGATCGGGATGAAGAGGGTATACCAGATGGATGATTTTTTAGGGATAGACATGATGGAAAATATCTCCGTGATGGAGTAGAAGATGCGCGTTTGATTATACTACTGGATTGAATGGCAGTAAGGGGATTTCTCGTTGGGCGGTTTAGGCGGGAGCCGTACAGCATGAAAGGATAAAACGGTGCTGGAATAACGACTGACCTTAAGGTTATGACAACGGAATAGTATTTTAAACTAGGGCCAGATGAGCCAGATGATGATGGTGGTCACAATGCCGAGGAGGGTGCCCCCATACACCTGGGCGGGGGTGTGGCCGATGACTTCCTTAAGCCGTTCTTCGAGATCCTCATTTTCAATGAGGGGTTTGCCGGCCAGGAAGTCATCAAACTGATTGATGAATTCATTAAAATTATTGGTGAACATTTCAAACTGCTTGCGCATGTCATTGATGCGGGCGGCGTGGAAGCCCGCCTGACGGCGCACTCCGCTGGCGTCATAGGTGACGATCATGGAGATCGCCATGGCGAGGGCAAACAGGGAGGTATCAAAGCCTTCATACAGCCCGATGGCAACGGTGGTGCCGACCACCAGCGACGAGTGTGAGCTGGGCATGCCGCCGCTGGCGAACCACTGGCCGAAATCCAGCTCGCGGGTGAAGAACCAGTGGATGGGTACTTTGAGGGCCTGGGCCAGCCACCAGCCGACCAGACCGCACACCAGCACCTGATTACTGAAAATTTGGCGAAAGAACATTATCCATCCTGATCTGTATCGGCATCATCCAGTTCTCTGTCGGCAAGCTGCTGCAGTTTCAGTTCGGCATTTTCGAGCAGGTCTGCGCAGCGGCGGGTGAGGGCCTGGCCTCTTTCGTATAGCTTAAGGGACTCTTCCAGCGGGGGCTGCTCGCCTTCCAACTGATTGACGATATCTTCCAGTTCAGCGAAGGCTTTTTCATAACTTAATTGTTCTACTGGTTTGATCTTCTCTGTCATGGTAGTTTCCTTAAGGTGAATTATAGCCCAACCTGCATATTGGATAGGGAAAAGCCTTGCTCATACCTGTACATTGCGCTTATTTTCCAGCGTGCGGGCGTCGATTTTGCCATCACTGAGCTGGATGTGGACGGTGTCACCGGCCTGTACCTGCTGGATGCTGCGCACGAGGCTGCCGTCATCCAGGCTGACGATGGCATAGCCGCGCTGCAGCACGGCCTGCGGGTTGAGGGCACCCAGGCGCTGACTGAGGCTCTGGCTTTGCGTGCGCTGCAGATTGAGGATGTGGCGCAGGGCGCGGGTGGAGCGTTGTTCCAGCTCATCAAGGCGCTGCTGATCGCTGTGGATTTGATAGATGGGCGAGACGCGTTCGAGGCGGTTGTATACTGTTTGCAGGCGGTCGGTGTGGGTTTCCAGAATGGATTGAAAGGTATACTGGAGGCGGTAAAGGCTGCCTTGCAGAATTTCGTACAGGTCGCGCACATCCGGCGTAGCCTCCACGGCAGCAGCGGTGGGGGTGGGGGCGCGCAGGTCAGCGGCAAAGTCGGACAGGGTGAAGTCAGTTTCGTGTCCCACGCCGGTGATGACAGGGATGGCCGAAGCAGCGATGGCGCGCACAACGCGCTCATCGTTGAAGCACCACAGGTCTTCGAGTGAGCCGCCGCCGCGGGCGACGAGGATCACGTCAATATCATCCCGGCGGTTGAGGGCGCGAATGGCGCGCACGATCTCGGGCGGGGCAGCGGCGCCCTGCACCGAAGCAGGGGCCAGCACGACTTCCACCAGCGGGTAGCGGTTTTGCAGGGTATTGAGCATATCCTGCAAGGCGGCGGCGTTGGTCGAGGTGACGACACCGATCTTGTGCGGCTGCTCCGGGATGGGCTGTTTTAGCTGGGGGTCAAACAGGCCTTCGGCCTCCAGTTTGGCCTTGAGGCGCAGAAATTCCTGATACAGGCGGCCTTCTCCGGCGGGCTGCACACTGCGCACATACAGCTGGTACTGTCCGCTGACTTCGTACACGCCAATCGAACCGTGGGCTTCCATCGCCATGCCGTCTTGCAGGTCGTGGGGAATGCGGGCGGCGTTGCTGCGCCAGATGACGCAGCGCAAGGCTGCGCCGGCGTCCTTGAGGGTGAAGTAGATGTGGCCGGAGCGCGGTCGGGACAGGTTGGAAACTTCGCCGGTGACGCGTACGTTCATCAGCACGGGGTCTTCTTCGAGCACCTCGCGAATGTAGCGCGTCAGGTCGGTGACGGTCAGCGCAGAGGGGGGGTGGGCAGCAAACAGGTCAGCTTGAAGCATGTGGAATTCCCTTGGACGAATGTTATCCGGCGGTCTGCAAAAACAACCATGTGCAGCAGCCCGCCGTATTTCCAGCGCAGTTAGTATACCATTACCGGCATCTGCTGCCAGTAGGAAACCGGCAATTTATTGAGAGAAATTCACATCATTAATTTCTTGACATTACTGTGTGATATACAGTATAATGTGGTCAATAATAAAATACACAACACAGATTGCCGTGTAACACAATAAAATAAAGTGAAAGGAATGGATGATGGTAAAAAAAGAAACCCCACGCAGCCTCCCGGAAAACCTGACCCTGGAACTGCGCCGCGGCGTCATCATCCTGGCCGTTCTCAGCCAGCTCGACGAAGAACAGTATGGCTACTCGCTGATGAGCAAGCTGACCGAGAGAGGGCTGGAGATTGACCAGGGGACACTGTACCCCTTGCTGCGCCGACTGGAGTCACGGGAATTGCTGGAAAGCCACTGGCGGGTAGAAGAATCCCGGCCGCGCCGCTACTACACGATCAGCGCCAAAGGAGCAGAAGTGCTGCCCCTGCTGATCGAAGAATGGAATCAGTTAACAGAAGTGATGAAAGGATTATTGCAATGAAAGCAAATCAAGATGGGCGCTATTTGATCGATAGCTACGTGGAAGAAGTTGGCAGCCAACTGCCGCTGCGCCAGCGAGGCGACATCCAGACCGAGATCCGCTCCCTGCTGGAGGATACACTGGAAGACCGCCTGCGCGAGACTGGCGGAGAAGCTGATGTTGAGATGGTGGCTGTCCTGCTGGAAGAATTTGGATCACCATATAAAATGGCTGTGCAGTATGCACCGGACCGATATCTGGTTGGCCCCAAGCTTTTTTCATTATTCCTGCTGGTATTGAAGATCGTCCTTACCGTGCTCATTATTCTGGGGCTGATTGGTCTGGGTATTGCCGCTTCGCAGGCAGAAAGTTTTGCGAATGGCCTGCGAATTGTTGGCAGAAACATGCTGGAAATGGTCAATGGCATGCTAATGACATTTGCCTGGATTGTGATCGCCTTCGCCATTCTCGAACGCGTTTTGCCGGAGAGCGAGAAGGACGATCAAGACTGGGATCCCCGCAAAATGGAACGCGTCCCCGATCAGGACAAGATCAAACGGGTTGAGGTGATGATCGGGATGGTTTTTGCCACCATCGGGGTGATCATCTTCAATTTCTTTCCGCAGCTTGTGCGCGGGGTCAGCTTCAGCGGCGGCCAGGTGCAGACTTTCCAACTTCTGGATGCCAACTTTTTACGCTTCATTCCCTGGTTGACCACCTTGTGGTCACTGGAAATCCTGTTCAGCATCGTCCTCCTCTGGCGGCGGGTATGGGAACCGGCCACGCGCTGGATCCGGGCCGGGATTGATGTACTGGAAATGGTCTTCCTGGCTGCGTTGATCTTTGGCGGCCCGCTGTTTGCCACCTCACCGGAAGCCCTCGCTGCCTGGCCCAGCAAAAATCTGGTTCCCCTGGCAGAAACCGGTTTGCGCATCGGCCTGGGGATTGCTTTGGTGATGGATGGTGTTTCACTGGTCGAGATGCTGGTCAAACAGCTCAAGAAAAACGCACTGAAAGTGAGCTGATTTTCAGCGGCGCGACTGGCTGATAAGAATAATTCCCCATAAGCCAAACGCTTATGGGGAATTTGTTGTTTTGGAAAGGATGTTTTTCCACCTGCGTTTCTGATGATATTAGATATTGTTTAATATATGTAAGGACTGCCTGACAGACCACATCAGGAAGATAACAAGTCAACGCGATTTCATCGCATAAGGAGAACAGGATGAGTATGAATTACACAGTAGTATATGGATCGGTACGCAGTGAGCGGCAAGGCATTAAGGCGGCCCGATTTATCATTAACCAGATCGAAGCCCGCGGGCATGAGGTGGTGTTCATTGATCCTTTGGAATATGACCTGCCCTTGCTCGACAAGATGTATAAGGAATATCCTCAAGGGGAAGCCCCCTTTGACCTGGAAAAAATTGCCGAGGTGTTTCGCAGGACAGATGCTTTTGTGTTCGTCACCGGGGAGTATAACCATGTTATGCCACCCGCATTAACCAACCTGATCAACTATTTTATGAATGAATACTTTTGGCGCCCAGCTGCGATTGTCAGTTATTCCAACGGTTCTTTTGGCGGCGTACGTGCGGCCAGTCACCTGCGTGATATGCTGGGCGAAGTTGGCCTGGTGAGCATTCCCTCAACCTTTCCCGTGATAAAAATCAAAGAAGCTTTTGACGAAGATGGAAATGCCCTGGACCCCGCTTATGACCGCCGCGTCCAGCGATTCCTGGATGAACTGGAATGGTACGCCAACGCGTTGAGGGAAGGGCGCAAAGCGGGCGTGCCTTACAAATAAGAGGTGTCACGACCACGCCTTACAAGTATTAAGCACGGCCCCCGAACTTTTCCCGCAAATATTCCAATACCGCAATGTCAATGACCGCTTCCGTGCCCGTCCAGCGCTCCTCCAGGTTTTCGATGCCCACCAGACTGCGCAGGGCGTTACGGGTCTCCTGGTCAAAGTCGCCGTTGATCGGGCCATGATAATGGCCGGTGCGGCACAATATTTCCTGTATTTCAGTTGCTACCCGATTCAGGGACACGGCGGTGGATTGGTCCACTTCGCCAAAATAGAGGTGGTGCATTGCCAGCAGACGCTTCAATTCCTTGATCGGGGTGGGGTGGTCGTCCACGCGCAGGTCGAGGTAACGGTCATTGTTGCCGCCGTACCCGCCGCCTTCGCGTACCACTAACACGGCAGCCGACTGGCGTCCGCGTTTGTCGCCGCCGGCTTCCTGCCCCGCTGCGAGGGCTGCTACCAGCCAGTCTGCCAGTTCTCCTCCTTTGCCGCGCACCGTTTCAAATTTGGCGGACATGGCCTCCACCGTGCCGGGCACGAGGATGTTGCCCTGGCAGGCATAGTTTTCTCCGATGATATGACCAGCCCAGTCGTGGCATTTCCCGCCGGTGTAGGCTGCGGCCTGACCGGAGGCATCGACCATGCCCACCTGGCGCAGAGCGCGTTTCTCGTCCTCGGCGATGAGGGTATCAATAGCGGTTTGCGCAGAACTGCCGGCGGCCATGCGTTCCAGCCCCATCGGGCCGAACATCAGGTTGGCGTAGGATTGCGTGGCGACTGCTCCGGCGCCGGCTTTGGCCCAGGAGACCACTGAACCAACGGCCATAAATTTGGATTGCACGGCTACCCCCCATTCCTTTTTGTTCGCATCATAGCCAACGATTGAAAATGTCGCAATGGGTTTCATTAGAGTCTCCTTTTCCATAATCTGAATACACAGATTGGTGATGACGACTGACCGCAGGGTCACGATACTTCATTATGACAGCAAATGGATTAGTTTTATGTTAAGGTTTTTATTCCGTTTTGTCAAAATTGTTTTCCTCTGCGCCCAGACACTGTCCGGCGAGCATACTGAACAAAACCACAGCTTTTTTCAGCGCACCTTCGTGGATGTCATATCTGGGGGTGTGTGCCCGCAGCACCTGATCGTTATTTTCCATGTCCGTAGAACGGATGCCGGAAATGTCTGCGCCCAGGCCAACGGAAACAGCCAGTCCGTCATTTTTCTGCACGCGCTGCATCATATAGGTGACGTCTTCGCTGCCCCCGCTTTTGCAGGTGGGCAGAATGTGAAAATCACCTGCTTCCCGGGCTGCCGCCTCAACCCGTTTGGAAAGTGCCCGGTCACTGCTGGCGCTTTGTGCGGCGCCCATCGGGCGTATCTCCAGGCGGCAGTCGTACATCTCTGCTGCCGCGTGCAGCACGCGCTGCGCCTGCGCAAACATATATTCGCTCAGGGCAGTGTTTTCTCCGCGGGTTTCCATCACCAGGTGCGCTTCGGCGGGGATAATGTTGCGCCCGCTGCCAGCAGACAGCTTGCCGACATTGATCCGGGTGTGTCCGCTGCTGTGACGGGGAATGGCGTACAGGTTTAACACGGCGGTGGCCGCAGCCAGCAGGGCATTCTTGCCCGCCTGCGGGCTGCCCCCGGCATGGGACGGCTGGCCGTAGAAGAAGACATCAAATTTACGGGTGGCAGAAAAACCATCCATGCCAGGGGTGATTTCATCGGTCGCCCAGCCGCTGAAAAAGTGGAAATCAACCAGCAGATCGACATCATCCACCACCCCGGCGGCGGTCATTGCTTTGGCGCCGCGCACGCCTTCTTCGGCGGGCTGGAAGATCAGTTTGAGCGTGCCCTGCCAATCCTCCTGCACCCTGGACAGCACCTGGGCAATGCCCAGGCCCACTGCGGTGTGGGCATCATGCCCGCAGGCGTGCATCACCCCCGGGTTGACCGAGGCAAATCCCTCGCGCTGCGGGCGGTGATCCGGCGCGCCGCTTTCAGGAATGTCGAGCGCGTCCATTTCAAAGCGCATGCCCAGGGTGGGGCCTTTGCCGTTCTTCAGTGTGCCCACCACGCCGGTGAAGCCGCCCCGCAGGGCAGGCAGGAAGGCAGGGTCGCCGCCCTGGGCAACTGCGCGCTGATAATGCGCTTCGAGGTCAGTTTCGTCAGGCAGCCCCATGCGTTCTGCATCGGCCAGCACGTCGCGCCCCAGCGAGACCTGATAGCCCAGGTCGGTTAACCGCCGGGCAACGAGCGAGGCGGTGCGAAATTCCGTCCAGCCGGCTTCGGCATAGCGATGAAAATCACGCCGGTCGGCAATCATGCGGCTTTCGATTTGCTCAGCCAGCTTTTTTACGGTTTGATGAAATGAGGTCATGCGACTCTCCCTGGAAGGTCTAACCGTTCTTGTTCTTGTTTAAAAGGTATCAAAAATTTTGATGACTTTGTAGAGGGCGCATGGCATGCCCCTAAAGCGTTGGTAATCAACAAAAACGCCAAAACCGTCCCTTACCCTACGGGTACGATGTGGAAAGGTTGGATTTCCAAGTAGTTTGACGCCAAACCTTGCAAGGCGTGCCATCAATCAGTCAGCAAGGCTCCCCTTTTCAAGGTTATGCGAAAACAACCTTGAAAAGGGTCGGTTCGCATGCCATTAACGCTTAAGAGCGGCGGAGTTTGGCAAGCAAAATGCTGAGTACGCCAACCTTTCCAAGGGGAGTTTTGCCTTAGCGTATGCCTATGGGACGCCGTCCGCCTCCATGAAAGAATTCTTTTTTCTTTCCATCCGCAACTATGGAAAGTTCTCTAATTTTTCGAACCAAAATTGCCCAGCGTGACCAGCATCAGCCCGATGCCGAGCATCGCCAGAATACCAAACAGCCACCAGCGCTCGCGGGATTCATATTCGGTCTGGGTGATTGCGGCAGTTGGCGAAATGGTTTGTTCTACGGTTGGCAAACCGGTCAGGGTGGGCGCGGGCTTCGGTGTTTCGCTGGATTGGATCCTGGTGGGTGTGGTTGTGCCGGTCAATGCCGGGTTGACGACACGGATGTGCAGTTTTTGTCCCACGTACAGGATCGGGTTTTCTGCCGACAGACCATTGATTGCTGCCAGGTCGGCCACAGATGAGCCGTAGGCATCGGCGATCGTCCACAGGGTTTGACCCGGACGGACTTCGTGCACCACCCGTCCCTCCGCATCCGGTACGGCTGTCCATACCGCAATAACCAATTGCGAGACTGCCGCGGGAGTGGGCGTGCCGGCCGGGTCCGGGGTGGCATTCGGGTCGGGGGGCGTGATTTTGCCTGGCTCATAAATCCCGTTGGAGGTATATCCGGCATGCAGGATGTAAAAGAACTTCCCATCATATTCAACGATAGCCGCACCGATATGCCGGTAATTGGGACTGACCCAGGGGATACTATGAATCACGTCGTTCCATGGACCACTCAAGACCGCATCGATCGTTAAATTCGGCCCTGCTGCCACATTTTCTGTCCCCCAGGGTACATCACCAGCGCCATATCCGGCCGCGATGAGCTTTTCGCGGGTGTTGCCGGAATGGTCAAGGTATGAATTGTACGCCCATCCTTCCGCCACAGCCTGGGCACTGGCCATCAGCACAGGATCAATCACCAGGGCGGCATAGCCGTTGCCATTGCGCAGTTCGTTGACGCGCTGAATCAGTTCGTAGGGATTGGGGACAGGCATGTTTGTCGGCGTCTCATATTGTGCCCCCGCGGCGGGAAGATTACTGAAAAGCAGCAGGCACAGCAACAGGATGGGACTGAATCCCCTGATGACCTTGCGCATCATCGTTTTACTCCATCATAATCCTTGCATCGCAAAACGGGCATAACACGACTCCCTCGCCAACGGACTTTACCGCCTGGGCGTTCTCGGCAACCGGACCGCCGCAGGCCGGGCATTCTGTGGGCAGGCCGCTGGCAGCCACCTGCAGCGGTTCCAGCGGTGGAGGTATCAGATCAGGGGTGCCTTTGTGAGGAGATATATTCTCATCCGGGGAGGTTTTTTCCTCTGGTTGATCGGGAACATCCGGTTTGATGTCTTCATTCAATTCTGGTGCGGGTTGTTCCTGTTCCTCCGGCATCAGGGATTGGATCAGCAGGCTGAGTCCGATCAGGATCAAAATTCCGGGCCAGAAGGCATCCAGCAAAAAAAGGACGCCCAGGCCGATCATCCATACCGCTACCTGCACATTCTTGAGAGATTCTCGTGACCATTTTTGATTCATCGCTTGTTTTCCTTATGCTGTTTTTTGCAGCACTGCCGTGAGATAGCCTGGTCGATGCTGTTCTTGCGATGGGTTCAGCCTGCGCCAGGTATTTTCAGCAACCAGGGCATCCAGAAAGGTGGAACTGAAAAAACGCCGCACATGCCCGTGACAGAAATACATATCCCTTCCAAGCTGCTTCCCCTGACCGTAAAACTCATTCTCTACTGATTTGACCCGCAGGGCAAACCGGCCATTTAATCGTATCACACGATGGATTTCCGAAAAGATGAAAGCTGTGGTTGCGTCATCAAAATAATGCAGGGAGAGATGGGCAAAGACGGCTGAAAACGACTGGTCTGCGAACGGCAGCCCTTGCGGCAGGTGCTGCTGGACAAACTGCGCCTGCCCGGCCAGCCTGTGCCGGGCGGCGTTCAAGGCGCTGCGCGAGAAATCCAGCCCGACAGAATGCATGCCGGCAGCCGCAAAGAGCTGGCAGTCTTCTCCAGCACCGCAGCCGAGTTCCAGTAAGCGGCCGGGCGAATATTCTTTCAGCAAGGTACCAAAATGCTGTGCGAAGGCGCTGGAACGGCCCGAATTGTGTTCCTGTCCGCTAAAGCGGGTGTAGAGATCGTTCCAATGCGCCTGCTGGTCAAACGGTGAGTTTTTCAATGCCATGTTGTCAATCCTTTTCTGGTTTAATTATACGAGAATCCTGGCTGGCTGGCATGATTTTTCAGGGGACCTTGAAAAGGATGGGATTCCCGGTACTTGTAGAGCGGGTCAGATTATTTTTCTCACGCAAAGCCGCAAAAACCACAACAAAAGGTTATGTATAAACTGCTTTGGGATGAATTCCATTCAACCTTGAAAAGGGTGAAATTGCCTGCCAGAAGTTTAGCCAAGCAGCTTTTTTCGTCCGAGGGATTGGTTTGAGGTCAGCCTTTCCAAGGGGTGGTGAAGATCTTGACAATTCCTCAAAACAGGATACACTAATAGTGTATAAAATACACTAACAAGGATGGATAAAATGAAACCAATTCAAGAACAAGCAAATCTTTTTCTGCCCTGGCTGGAAGGCTGGCTGGCAGAACGACCTGAACTGATACTCAGCGAGGCAGCTGCTGACCCCGACGAGATCGCGATTTTCTCGGTGGATGTGATCAAGGGCTTTTGCAACATGGGTCCGTTGTCCAGCCCGCGTGTGGCGGATATTGTGACTCCGGTGGTGTCCCTGATGCAAACCGCCTGGGATGAGGGCGTGCGCCATATCGTTCTGACCCAGGACAGCCACGAGCCGGATGCGGTGGAGTTTGGCGGCTTTCCGCCGCACTGCATCCGCGGCACAGAAGAAGCCGAGACGGTGGATGCGATCGCGGCCCTGCCTTTCTTTGACCAATTGACGATCATTGAAAAGAATTCAATTGATTCCGGACTGAATACCGGGCTGGATGCCTGGCTGGCGGAGCGCCCGCAGATCCAAACCTGCATCGTGGTGGGCGACTGCACCGACCTGTGCGTGTATCAGCTGGCGATGCACTTGCGTCTGGATGCCAACGCCCGCCAGTTGCAGCGGCGGGTGATCGTGCCGGTCAACGCGGTGGATACGTATGACACCCCAATGGCCGTGGCCGAAGAGCTAGGCATTTATCCGCATCCCGGCGACCTGCTGCACGCGACATTTTTATATCACATGGCGGTGAATGGGATCGAGGTTGTGAAAAGTATCGAGTAAAATTTGATTGATTGTAGTGACGACTTTAATCGTCAGCATTTTAAGTTCACAAAGGGCTGTAACGACTTCAGTCGTTACTACAAAATGATGATGAAAAGAATGCATCTCTTCCTCCCCTTGCTTATATTCCTGGCCGCCTGCGCGCCCGCTGCGGTGGAAATGCCCACGCCTGCGTCCAGTGCCACGCAGCAGCCCAGTGCGTCGGTCACGCATACCCTACAGCCTACGGTTACGCCGGAGCCCACGGCAACACCCACCCTCACCCCCACTGCCACACCGGCTGTGCTGGTTGGTGCGGGTGATATTGCCATCTGCGGGCAGGAGGGCGATGACCAGACCGCTGCCCTGCTGGATGACATCCCCGGCGTAGTCTTCACCACCGGTGACAACGTCAATGAAGACGCGACCCTGTATCAATTCGAGACCTGTTTTGATCCCTCCTGGGGGCGGTTTAAGGACCGCATCCGCCCTGCCGCCGGCAACCACGAATACAAAGTTGACCACGCTGCCGACTACTTCGCATACTTCGGCGAGGCGGCGGGCAAGATTCGCGAAGGCTGGTACAGCTATGACGTAGGCGATTGGCACATCATCGTACTCAACTCCGCCTGCTTGTGGGTTGACGGATGCGGCCCCAGCTCTCCGCAGGTGGCCTGGCTGAAGGAAGACCTGGCTGCGCACCCCACTGACTGTACTCTGGCGTATTGGCATGACCCGCGCTGGAGCTCCGGCCTGGGCGGCAGCGCGCACTGGCTGGATGCCTTCTGGCAGGAGCTGTATGCCGCGGGGGTGGAGGTGGTACTGAGCAGCGATGACCACAACTACGAGCGCTTTGCCCCGCAGGATCCGCAGGGCAAGCTGGATGAGGCCTTTGGCATCCGCCAGTTCGTGATCGGCACGGGCGGGGCCAGCCAGCGGCCTTATCAGAAAATTCTTGAGAATAGCGAAGTGTTCAATTCCGGCACTTACGGGGTGCTCAAGTTCAATTTGTACAGCGATCGTTATGAATGGGAATTCATCCCGGTGGAGGGCGGTGAGTTTACTGACTCGGGCAGCGGTGTCTGCCATCCCGCGCCGGAGGCTGTTCAAGAATAACCTGCCTTCAGCTAGAACCAAGTCAACTGTTCAGGCTGCGGTGGCGGGGTGTAACGCGGCACGCGGGTGGCGATGCCGTATTGCTTACACAGCCTGGTGAAGTGCGCTTCAAGGGCGCGGATGTTGGACGGGACATTTTGAGGGCTCTCGCCATAAGCGCGCCGGTATTTCTCGCTTAATCCCGGATAGTGTTCATCCAGTTTTTCGAAATAGTATTCCCGCTGGCGGTCGCGCAGGGTTAGCGCCATCGCGGGCAGGATATAGCTGGCGCCGTGTTGATGGGCGGCTTCAACGATGGCGGTGATATTTTCGGGCGTATCTTCGATGAAAGGCAGGATGGGCATCAGCATCACCCCGGTGGGGATGCCGTTCTCGACCAGGGTTTGCATGGCGCGCAGGCGCGCCGAGGGCAGGGGGGCATGTGGTTCGAGGATGGCGGCGAGGTCATCGTCAGCAGTGGTGAGGGTGAAACTGACGATGGCGAAGACTTCGTTGATCTGCTTGAGCAGATCGAGGTCACGCAGCACCATGTCGCTTTTGGTGAGCATGTGCACCGGGTAGCGCATCTCGGCGATCACTTTCAGCGCCTGGCGGGTGAGCTGGTATTTGCGTTCGATCTGGGTATATGGGTCGCTCATCGCGCCGAAGCCGATGGTGCCCTTGACGCGTTTGCTGGCCAGTTCTTTGCGCAGCAGGGGAATGGCATTCACCTTGACCAGCACGTCGTTAAAATCCTCGATCTGGTAACATTCGCTGCGCGAGTCACAGTAGATGCACTGGTGCTGGCAGCCGCGGGAGATGTTTATGTTGTACTTGACGCCGAACCATGAGTCGGGTTTCTTGCGGTGGGACAACATGGTTTTGGCCTCGATTTCGCGGATCATGAAGATTTCCCTATGCGACTCCCAATGAAATCCGTGCCCAGCCAACCGAAGCGTTTCAGGTCGGTGCGGCCGGTGTGGTCAAAGATGACACCCTCTTCTTCTAGCAACTGGCGCTGTATATTGGTGCCGATGCCGTCTCCATGGGACGAGATGCGCCCCTGGCTGTTGATCACTCGCTGCCAGGGGACGTCAGCATCTTCCGCCCCGATGGCGTGCATCGCATAACCGACCATGCGCGCCGTGCAGCGATTGACCAGTCTGGCGATCTGCCCATAGCTGGCAACCTTGCCCGGCGGGATCTGGCGCACGATGGCGTAGATTTGCTGGTAAATCGATTTGGTCATAGGATTATTTTAACCGATGTAGATTCCAGTTATATAAGAAGAGTTTTTGAGGAAAGGAATTATTTTTCACGCAAAGCCGCCAAGACGTCAAGTTTGGATTGTAGTGTTTGTTTGGTAGTTTTTTATAGATTGTCAAATAAGTGCAAGATGCGGCAAGTCAAAATTGTGATAAAAAAAAACAAAAGTATTTCTTTGCGCCTTTGCATGAGACAAAAAAGGAATAGTCATTCACAGGATTTGTTCAGGGCTTCACCACCTCATATAAATACAATCCGAGGGTTTCGTCCTCATCTATCAATCGCCAGCCGGGATAGGAATAGTTGTGTGAGACGACGCGCGTGCCGGGGTGCAGTTCCCCGTCCAGTTTGTTGAACAGCTTGTTGTTGGTATTTTGCAGCAGGTAGGTGAAGACGATGTCTGCCTGGCTTAAATCCTGCTCGAAGAAATTGCCGAGTTTGACGGTGATGCGTTTGCGCAGTCCGAGGATAGTGATGAGGATTTGCACCAGGACGAAACGCAGCGGATCGATCTCGATGCCCACGGAACGGGCCTGGAAGCGCCGCGCGGCAGCGATCAACACTCGCCCATCGCCGCAGCCGAGGTCATAGACGACTTCATCTGCCTGGACGTTTGCCATCTCCAGCATGCGCAGCACTTTTTTCTGCGGTGTCGGCCACCAGGGTGCACCGGTCAGACCGGGCCACTGGATGGATAGCAGAAGGAGGGTAGTGATGATTACAAACAGCAGGGTAGCGGTCAAATAGTCCATTGGTTTTCCCTGATGGATAGCGAATGATGATGGTTAAAGTATACAACCAGTGAGCAGGAATAAGGGAAATCGGACGCTGCTACGTTCGGCAAGTTCAGGGCGCGGGGTATAAAAAAACACCAGCCGAAGGGTAATTTGGCTGGTGAAATCGTTGATTTTGAAGGATTTTATTCTGCGGTGTAACTGAACCAGGCAGAGCCGCCTTCAACAGGTATGCCGGAGCTGGTGACCAGCGCCCAGTAAGTGGTATGGACGCGTAAGTCTTCGGAGCCAAAAGCGCCCAGGCTGAAATCTGCTTTTTCGCCAGGGGCAACCGTACGCCCCAGGGGGATCGAAGTAGTGCTAGTGAAACGGTCGCCGCCGACATAGACGAGGGCGTAGCCGGGGTCCCAGGTAACTTCGCCAATATTTTCAAAACCAAAGCCGATGTTGAAAATTTCGTTGGGATAGAATACCCGGCGGTTCTCCGGGAAGGTGTTGGCGTACAGGAATTTGGCCTGATTGCCGGACGGTTTGGGGGTGGCAGTGGGGCCGGGAGTGGGGGTTTCGGTGGGGATGACCACGGCTGTGTAGGTGGGGTAAGGGGTGTAGGTTGGCGGTGGAGTGAAAACGGCTGTCGGGTTGGCCTGCGCATCGGCGGTGATCTCTGCGACAACGGTCTGGCGGGCGATGGCTTGCAGCACAACGGGGTCAGGGGTAGGTTCGGCAGGGGTAAAGACACTGCACGCTGAGAGCATCAATGAAAGGGTGAGGATCAGCGCTGCGGCTGACCAGAATTTTTTTGAGAACATGCAACCTCCAGGTGACAAATTTACTTTTGAAGCGAATAACCTGCATATTGTACTATTAAATGGGTATGCGGCCGGATGGGATTCTGGGAGGAATGGAAAAATTGTTTATGAGGATTGCCAAGAGTGACTCCAAATAAGGCGGCGGACAGGTTTGTAAACCTGTCTTTACATTTGCAAGGGTTTCACCTGACCTATGTTAAAATTCTTGCATGACCAATACCATTTACTTCGGCGATAATCTGACGATCCTTAAGGATCTTCCATCTGAATCGGTGGACCTGATCTATATCGATCCGCCATTTAATACCGGGCACGCTCAGGCGCGCACGCAGATCAAGACGGTGCGGGACGAGGATGGTGACCGGGTGGGTTTTGGCGGCCAGAGTTATCGTACCGAGTCAATCGGCAGCCGGGCGTATGCAGACCAGTTTGATGATTTCATTGGTTTTATTGCCCCGCGGCTGGAGCAGGCCTACCGGTTGTTAAAGCCGAACGGTAGTTTATATTTCCATATTGATTATCGTGAGGTGCATTACTGCAAGGTGCTGCTGGACAGCATTTTCGGACGAGAATGTTTCCTGAATGAGATCATCTGGGCGTATGACTACGGCGGGCGTTCGCGCAAGAAATGGCCGGCCAAGCATGACAATATCCTCTATTATGTTAAAGACCCCGCAAATTACACCTTCAATTATGAAGAAGTGGCGAGAATTCCTTATATGGCCCCCGGCCTGGTGGGAAAAGAAAAGGCCGCCCGCGGGAAATTCCCGACAGATACCTGGTGGCATACCATCGTGGGCACCAACTCCAAAGAGAAGACCGGCTATCCTACCCAGAAACCGGTGGGGGTGCTGAAGCGCATTCTGCAGGCATCTTCCAGCGAGGGAGATGTGGTGATGGACTTTTTCGCCGGCAGCGGGACGATTGGTGATATATGCCTGGAGATGGGGCGTCAATTTATCCTGATCGATAATAACCCGCAAGCAATAGAAGTGATGCGGGTACGTTTCGAGGGGAAAGAGATTGAGTGGGTTGGTTGCGGAAAAATGAAATAGAAGTTTGGTTTACTGATAAATTGTTTCACAGTTGCTGAACGTATCGTTGCCGCCGCCGCCGTAGCAGATATCAATTCCCGCGCTGCCATCAATGTTATCATCTCCAGGCCCGCCGAGAATGATATCGTTTCCCCTGGATCCAATAACCGTGTCGTTTCCGCCTCCTGTTACAAAGCAAT
>Ga0334889_1002886_pt1 | contig 18191 bp, 16 predicted proteins | sample GraSluR1_MG_2_FD_207222 | JGI IMG/M metagenome (GOLD analysis project Ga0334889, IMG submission 207222) | Sludge microbial communities from methane-producing bioreactor in Wageningen University, Netherlands - Granular Sludge_8_08-R1 | ecosystem: Engineered > Bioreactor > Anaerobic > Unclassified... | reverse complement strand
AGTCTGATGGCTGTGAGGAAAAAAGACCCGCAGGCCTGGAGTGAACCACGGATATACACGGATGAACACAGATATTTTTAGTTGTTGGTTTTGGAGTTGCAGAGTATAACGGTTGTGAGAAAAAAACCAGTAAGTGCTTAATAAGCCAAAAACGAGCGAGCAAAGCGAGCTCAAAAAAAAGACCCGCAGGGTCATAAAACAGAAAAGAAAAAAATCCGTGTATATCTGTGTTTCATCCGTGGTTATTAAAAAAAGGACCGCAGGTCCCAAAAATTACTAATTACTAATTATTAATTACTAATTAACCCAAAGGGGTGGTGAGGATCTCTTGAAGAAGTATATTGTAGCCCTGACAGGTGCCAGTGGTATTATTTATGGTCTGCGATTGATTACTGAACTGCTTGACAGAGATTATGAAGTTCACCTTATTGTCAGTGAAGCAGCCTGTATTGTTATCGAGCATGAGCTTAACTGGAACTTTGCTGATTCCCGGGAAGCAGCTTTCCGCCGGTATTTTGCAAAAGACAATCTTCATTATTATGATAATTCGGATATAGCTGCAGCACTGGCCAGTGGATCATTTATTAGCGATGGCATGGTGGTAATACCTTGTACTATGGCTACTGTTTCAGCAATTGCCAACGGCAGTTCCCGGAGTCTGCTGGAAAGGGCTGCTGATGTCATGCTCAAGGAAAAGCGGCCATTGATTACGGTTCCCCGGGAGACACCCTTGAGTACGCTGCATCTTAAAAACATGCTTTTTCTATCGGAAATGGGAGTTCATATAGTGCCTGCTATGCCCGCTTTTTATACTCAACCGCAAAATATCGACGATATAGTGGATTTTGTCGTGGGGAAGGTTATGGATGCTATGCATATAGAACACAATATATTTAAACGCTATGACTGAGACCCATTCAATTATTTTCAAGAATTTGTTGGAATTAAGGAGAACAGGCTATATAATAAACATAATGCGCTTATAAGGGGAGAACAATGCCAAAAATTGAATTATTTGGCCCCGTTTCAGAGGAATTGGAAATCGTTGAGGCCGAACTAAGCAAAAATATTAATACCAGACTGGATTTGTTGAGAAAGGCTTCAACTCATCTCATTGCGGCTGGAGGGAAACGACTGAGACCTGCATTTGCCCTGCTCGCAGCCAGAGTTTATCAAAAAGATCTGGGACATGTTGTACCATTGGCTGTTGCCCTGGAGCTTATACACATGGCCAGTCTGGTACATGATGACGTAATAGATAATTCACTAACCCGCCGGGGAACAGATACTGTAAAAAGAGCATGGGGAAACCGTATGTCTATTTATGCAGGCAACTATATCCTGGCTCGCTCACTCGCCCTGGTAGCCGGATATCAAAGAAGCGACATAGTAGATGTGCTGGCAGATGCCAGTATGGATATCTGTGAAGGCGAAATAATACAAATGATGAGTGCTTATAATGTGAATTTGGGATTGAAAAACTATTTGCGGCGAATTGAACGCAAAACAGCCTTGCTTATTTCGGTAAGCTGCCAGTTGGGAGCTATGGTGAGCAATGCTGATGAAGACGAAGTAAGGGCAGTGAAAAACTACGGATATTATTTGGGTATGGCTTTTCAGATAACTGATGATATACTTGATTTTGTGGCTGATGAACAAGCCCTGGGTAAACCAACTGGAAGTGATATCAGACAGGGAGTAATCACTCTGCCTGCCTGGTATGCTTTGAGGTGTGCCCCGGAAAAGGAGGAATTGGCAGTTCTCTTGTCTTCCCCTGAAGCCTGTAAAACTGATGCCGAACATATAATTGATATAGTTGTGAATTCTGATGGTATAGAATATGCTTACCATGTAAGCCAGCATTTTGCCAGAAAAGCCGAGAAATGTTTGGATATGGTACCTGATGGAGAGGCAAAAGAGGCTTTTTTAAATATCAGTGATTTTATACTGGATAGAGAATTTTAGCAGATTGGAGGAACCCCGTGGGCTTTAGCGATATGTCACCGGAAGAGAAGCAAACGATAATTGAACACCTGGAAGAACTGCGCAAATCAATGATTATCAGTTCAATTGCGGTTATTGTGGCAGCGGTTGCCTGTTTTGCCTTTAATGAACAGATTCTGGCCTTTGTTACCTCACCATTGACGATGCTGGATGAACAACTTATAGTAACCGGTGTTACTGAAGCATTTTTTGTCAAATTGAAACTGGCTTTTTATTCAGGTTTTGCTATTGCATTTCCGATTGTAATCTGGTCAATCTGGAGATTTTTCAAACCTGCTCTCTATCCCAGTGAAAGAAAGTATGTATATGTTATTTTGCCGACAAGTATTCTTCTTTTTGTGGTAGGAGTTGTATTTTCTTATTTTGGCATCCTGCCGCTGGTTCTGAAGTTTTTTATCTATATTGCCGGTTCTCTGGAAACAATGTTCAAGGTTGACCAGTATGTTTCATTTATTCTGGCATTTACCATACCTTTTGGCATTGTGTTTGAGCTTCCGATATTTGTTTTTTTCTTGACTAAAATTGGTATTATTCGTCCAGAAATGTTATCCAAAAACAGAAAATATGCTCTGCTTATAATAGTCATACTGGCAGCAGCCCTTACACCTGGTCCTGATCCCATATCCCAGATGATGATGGCAGGACCAGTGTACCTGCTTTATGAAGTCAGTATCATAGTATCCAAAATGGCCCGGCCAGGAAAGGAGAGGGAAGCAAAAAGGAAGAAAAAAGACCGCATGAATCAGGAAAAGGATAAAAATATCAGTGATGAAGAAAAGTAGAAGGCTGGATTGCATAAAACGGACTCTCTAAACTTAATATTTTGGGTTTTTGTTCTTCTTTACAAAAGTATAGCTTTTTGTCATAATATCAGTATGTATAAGGCATCTGCCCGTTATTGTCCGACAGTAATAAAATGGTTTGAAAGATTTATTATACGTTCTTAATATTGGCGTTTAGTTAATTGTATCTGCGGCGTTACAGACTTAATCAAAGGAGGGAATAATTTGTTTGGGCTAATTGGCAACTTTGGGCCATGGGAACTTTTACTCATTCTGGCTATTGTGCTTATCATCGTGGGACCAGGAAAACTACCACAGGTAGGACAATCTGTGGGAAAGGCACTACAGAATTTCAAAAAAGCAAAAGAAGAGGATTTTGAGGAACTTGAAGAGAAAAAAGAGAAATAGACAGGTCTGATTTCAGACCTTTTTTTTTCATAGGCCTCTATGGACTGGTATAAATTGCGATCTGGATGTATCTTGACGGTAGGATATACTAAAAAGAGTATATGCAATTACCTGTAAAAAATGAACAAGGCTGCAATAATTTTTTTAAATTTGAAGTTGCCTTACTTTGTTTTGGAATATATGCATATATTTTGTGAGAAGCATAAGCTTCTCTACATTAACTCAAAATTGAGATTAAACACTAAAAATTATTTTTGGGAGTTCTTATGGCGAAATTATTTCCAATCTACCTTAATCTAAAAGGAAAACAATGTTTAATAATAGGCGGAGGAAAGGTTGCCGAGCGTAAAATAGAGGATCTGCTGGATTATGAACCTTTAATTAAAGTAGTCAGTCCACGTTTTGAAGAAAAGATTATGGCCTGGGGCAGGGAAGGTGTTCTCAGCCTGCAGCAGAGGCTATTTCAGGAAGATGATTTGGACGGGAGTTATATAGTTTTTGCTGCTACCGACAATAATGAGCTTAACCATAGAGTGGCCAGGCTTTGCCGCCAGCGGGGCATTCTGGTGAACGCAGTGGATGACCCGCCAAATTGTGATTTTTATGTTCCTTCAATAATCAGGCGCAACTCTCTGGCCCTGGCAATATCCACAGGAGGCAAAAGCCCCATGCTGGCCCGAAAGCTTCGTCAGGATCTGGAGAAGATTATTGGGAATGAATATGGAGAATTTGTTGATATTTTAGGTGAAGCAAGGGAAGAGATCAAGAAGACGATTCCAGATATTGAGAAACGCAAGAGAATTTTTGAAGCCATGGTTTATTCAGATATACTGGACTTGATAAAAACAGGCGAAAGAGACAAGGTAAGGGAGCGGATTGAACAATGTATATCCTCCTGGCAGGATTAAATCATCGGACAGCCCCTGTTGAAGTGCGCGAACAATTTTCTGTTTGCGGGACCAAAATGGATTATGCTTACGATTATTTCAAAAGTAATGAGATTGTTGAAGGTGCAGTGATATTGACCACATGCAACCGCACCGAAGTTTATGCTACCGCCAGGGATATTGAAAAAGGCATGGTAGTATTACGGGATTTTCTGGCTGATTATTCAGGAATAGATTATGAACATTTCCGGGATTATTTTTATCAGCCCAATTGTTATGATGCCATATTGCACCTGTTCCAGGTGGCTTCGGGGTTGGATTCCATGATAATTGGTGAACCTCAGATACTGGGGCAGGTCAAAGAGGCTCACCAAAAAGCCATGGATGCCGGGGCTTCGGATGGGGTGTTAAATGCCCTTTTTCAGAAGGCAATTCATGTTGGGAAAAAGGTTCGCACCAATACGGATATTGACCGCCAGCAGTTTTCTATAAGTCATGCAGCAGTTGAGCTGGCTCGTGACATATTAGGGGAACTAACAGAAAAAACGGTAATGATAATTGGTGCCGGAGAAATGAGCGAGCTCACTACCAGGTATTTGATGACAAATGGGGTTCAGTCCGTAATTGTCTCCAATCGTTCCTACGAAAAGGCAGTGACTATGGCGGAGAAGTTTGAGGGCCGGGCAGTTCGCTTTGATAAACTGGCAACTGAGCTGGAATGTGCCGATATCCTTATCAGTTGTACCGCTGCTGAGCATTATGTGATTCGTGAGGATAATTGCCGTAAAGTTCTGGAAGCCCGTAACGGACGGGAGATTATTATGATAGATATTGCAGTGCCCAGAGACATTGCTCCTGAGCTGCAGGACATTGACGGGGTGTTTATTTACGATATTGATGATTTGGAGAATGTAGTGGATGCCAATTATATGGAGAGGCAAAAAGCGGTTGCCGAGGCGGAAAAATTAATAACAGAGGAATTGGCAAAATTCAATGAATGGTTGGCCAGTCTTTATGTAGTACCTGTAATTACTGCTATAAAATCATGGGGAGACAGCATCAAAAAGAACGAGATAAACAGAGCTCTTAATCGTCTGGGCAAGGTATCAGAAAGAGAAGAAAAGATTATCGAATCAATGGCTAATTCAATAGTAAACCAGCTTTTGCACTTTCCCATCGTAAATCTTAAAGAGATGGCATGCAGCGAGCAGGGACACCTGTACGCAGAAGTGTTTAAAAAGTTTTTTGCCCTGCAGATAGATTATAAGGAGCATGAAAAATATGAAACGAATAATAATAGGCAGCAGGGGTAGTAAACTGGCGCTCTGGCAGTCAGAATATCTGGCCGTGGAGCTTAAAAAACTGATTCCTGAATTGGAAATCGAGATAAAAATAATCAAGACCAAAGGGGATAAGATTCTCGATGTAGCCCTTTCTAAAATTGGAGATAAGGGCCTTTTTACCAAGGAAATAGAAATCCAGCTGCTGGCAGGAAATATCGACCTGGCTGCTCACAGTATGAAGGATCTGCCTTCAGAAATAGAAAAAGGGCTCTTAATAGGAGCTGTGCTGAAAAGAGAAGATCCCCGGGATGTTTTAATATCGCATAAGAACTATCGCTTTCAAGACTTGCCGCCTGGAGCCTTCATCGGAACTTCGAGCCTGCGCCGGATGGCACAGGTCAAGGCCACACGCCCTGATATTTCTATCAGGGATATACGGGGCAATGTAGAAACCCGTATCAGGAAAATGAAAGAAGAGGATCTCGATGGAATTATACTGGCCTATGCGGGAGTAAAGCGGTTGGGACTGGAAGACGAGATAAGCGATTATTTACCAACTGATATTATGATGCCTGCAGTGGGACAGGGAGTTATTGCCGTAGAAGCCAGAGAAGACGATCAGGATGTCTTGTCACTGCTGAATAGAATTAATGACAGTTCCGTACAGTTCAGTACAATGGCTGAGAGATCTTTTTTGAACGAATTGCAGGGAGGCTGTCAAGTGCCGGTTGCTTCTGTGGCGGAACTTCAAGGGGACAGAATAGTCCTGCAGGGCCTGGTGGCATCTCTGGACGGTACAGAAGTTTTCCGCGGCAATTGTGAAGGCAGTAGAGATGAAGCGGAAAAAATGGGGCGACAGCTGGCCCGGCAGCTTATGAAAAAAGGAGCCGACAGGGTACTTGATGCAATTGTGAATTCTTAGAATTGGAATTAACCATAGAATAAATGAACCACGGACACAATAAACCACAGATACACACGGATGAACACAGATTATATTTAATTACTAATTAGAAAAGTGTCTATCCGTGGTTAACAAAAAAGGGCCCGCAGGCCTGGAATGAACCACAGATACACACGGATAAACACAGATGTTATTTAGTTGTTGGTGTTTGTGGTGTTGCAGAAGCAGATGGCTGTGAGAGAAAAACAAAAAGAACCGCAGGATTAGAATGAACCACAGATACACACGGATAAACACAGATGTTATTTAGTTGTTGGTGTTGTGGTGTTGCAGAAGCAGATGGCTGTGAGAGAAAAACAAAAAGAACCGCAGGATTAGAATGAACCACAGATATACACGGATGAACACAGATCTTATTTAGTTGTTGGTGTTTGTGGTATTGCAAAAGCTGAGCTGTGAGAAAAACAGGTAGCATATAATAAGCACTAAAAAAGAGCGAGCAAAGCGAGCTCAAAAAAAGGCCCGCAGGGTCATAAACCAGAAAAGAAAAATCCGTGTCTATCCGTGTTTATCTGTGGTTACTAATAAAACAAGGACCGCAGGTCCAAAAATAAAACAAGAAGGAAAACGAAGTTTTCCCACCAAAATTACTAATTATTAATTATTAATTACTAATTAATAAAGTGTAATCCGTGGTTAAAAAAAAAAGATTTGGAGAAAGGCTTATGGGAAAAAAAGGCTTTGTCTATCTTATCGGAGCAGGTCCGGGAGATCCCGGACTGTTTACCCTGAAAGGAAAAAGCATACTGGAGAAAGCAGAAGTGGTAGTTTATGACCGCCTGGTTGGAAACGAGATTATGTCTTATGCCAACCCACAGGCAGAACTTATATATGTAGGCAAAATATCAGGGCAGCATGCCCTTTCCCAGGAGCAGATAAATGAATTGCTGGTCAAAAAAGCAGGAGAAGGAAAAACAGTAGCCCGCCTGAAAGGGGGAGACCCCTTCCTTTATGGCCGCGGGGGAGAAGAAGCCCAGCATTTAAGGGAACATGGCTTTGACTTTGAAGTAGTACCTGGTATTACTTCAGCTATTGCTGTTCCTGCCTATGCAGGCATCCCGGTTACTCATAGGGATGCTACTTCCAGTTTTGCTGTAATAACCGGTCATGAGAAGCCAGGTAAAACCGAATCTTCTATCAAATGGAAAGAAATTGCCAATGGTATCGGCACCCTGGTTTTTCTCATGGGTGTGGAAAACCTGCCCTATATATGCGAGAATTTAGTAAAAAACGGGAAAGATCCCCAAACACCTGTAGCACTTATCAGGTGGGGGACTCTGCCGGAACAGGAAGTGCTCACCGGAAGCCTGGATAATATTGTAGAAAAAGTCAGAAAAGCATCATTCAAACCACCTGCTGTGATAGTTGTTGGAGATGTGGTTGACTTGCGGGATGAGCTTAAATGGGTTGAAAACAAAGCCCTGTGGGGCAAGAGGATTGTTGTGACCCGATCCAGAGCCCAGGCAAGCAAGCTGCTGGAGAAGATAAGAGAATTGGGCGGGAGTGCTATTGAATTCCCTTCTATAATAATACAAAAGGAAAGCAAACTGGACTCGCTCTACAATGCCTTCCATAATATAGGAAGCTATGATTGGCTGATATTTACCAGTGTAAATGCGGTAGAAATCTTCTTTGAGGAATTGCTGAAAAAGGAATTGGATATACGCAATCTGAAAGGTATTCACCTTTGTGCTATTGGACCGGCCACCAGAAGCAGCCTGGAGTCCAGAGGCCTGAAAGTGGATGTAGTACCTGACGAATATCGTGCTGAAGGGATTATCGAAGAACTGGGTCAGCGTATACGCCCAGGCCAGTGGGTGCTTTTGCCCCGGGCCAGGGGAGCCAGGGGGATACTGCCTGATACTCTGCGGCAATGGGGTGTTCATGTCAACGAGGTCCACCTGTACCAGGCTGAGGCTGCTAAAACTGTAAGCAAAGAGACTCTGGACAAGATAATTGCCGGAGATATTGATTATTTGACATTTACCAGTTCATCAACGGTCAGCAATTTTGTTAAAATAATTGGCAGGGAAAAAATTCCCGCCTTGAACAGGGAAGTAAAAGTAGCCTGTATTGGCCCCATTACCGCCAATACTGCCATAGAATACGGCTTTACAGTAGATATTATGGCCAGAGAATATACTATTAACAGCCTGCTTGAGGCTATAGTGGAAGACGCTGCAAAAGCTGGATGCCAGAAGCGAGACGCTAGACGCTAGACGTCCGCAGGATTAGAATGAACCACAGATACACACGGATAAACACAGATGTTATTTAGTTGTTGGTGTTGTGGTGTTGCAGAAGCAGATGGCTGTGAGAGAAAAACAAAAAGAACCGCAGGATTAGAATGAACCACAGATATACACGGATGAACACAGATTATATTTAGTTGTTGGTGTTGTGGTGTTGCAGAAGCAGATGGCTGTGAGAGAAAAACAAAAAGAACCGCAGGATTAGAATAAACCACAGATATACACGGATGACCACAGATGTTATTTAGTTGTTGGTGTTTGTGGTATTACAAAAGCTGAGCTGTGAGAAAAACAGGTAGCATATAATAAGCGCTAAAAAAGAGCGAGCAAAGCGAGCTTTAAAAAAAGGCCCGCAGGGTCATAAACCAGAAAAGAAAAATCCGTGTCTATCCGTGTTTATCTGTGGTTACAAATAAAACAAGGCCCGCAGGTCCTCCCGGTGAGCGAAGCTCACCAAAACCAGAAAAGAAAAAAATCCGTGTCCATCCGTGTCTATCCGTGGTTACAAAAAAAGGGACCGCAGGTCCAAAAATAAAATAAGAAGGAAAACGAAGTTTTCCCACCAAAATTACTAATTACTAATTATTAATTACTAATTAGAAAAGGGGTGTACGTATAATGGGGTTTCCGATTAACAGGATGAGAAGGCTGCGCAGTAATGAGACCCTGCGTAAAATGGTCCGCGAGACGAAATTGTCGATTGAGGATTTCATATATCCGCTGTTCATAGTATATGGTAAAGACAAAAAAATTCCGGTCAAGTCCATGCCAGGAATTTTCCAGTTATCTGTTGATCGATTAAAAGATGAGATACTGGAAATAGATTCCCTGGGTATACCCGCTGTTTTACTCTTTGGCATACCGGAGAAAAAAGACAGTATAGGGAGTTCAGCCTACGATGAAAATGGAGAAGTACAGAATGCCACCCGTTTGATTAAAGATACCTGTCCTGATTTGATGGTGGTAACTGATGTATGTATGTGCGAATACACCGACCATGGACACTGCGGAGTAGTTGAAGCAGATGGCAGGGTAAACAATGACGCTACCCTGGAATTACTGGCGCGGGAGGCCTTATCGCACGTTAGAGCCGGTGCTGATATTATAGCTCCTTCAGACATGATGGATGGGAGAATAGGATATATACGGAACTGCCTGGATGAAAACGCTTTTCAAAATGTTCCCATCATGTCATATGCAGCTAAGTATTCTTCTGCATTTTATGGGCCTTTCAGAGATGCTGCAGAGTCGGCTCCCCAATTCGGGGATCGCAAGACTTACCAGATGGATGCTGCCAATATTGAAGAAGCTCTCAGAGAGGTCAGTCTGGATATCGAAGAAGGTGCCGATATTGTGATGGTTAAACCGGCCCTGGCATATTTGGACGTAATCAAGGCCGTGAAAGAGCAATTTCATTATCCTACAGCCGCCTATAATGTCAGTGGGGAATATTCCATGATAAAAGCCGCTGCTGCCTGCGGATGGCTGGATGAAGAGGCAGTAATGCTGGAAGCACTTACTTCAATCAAGAGAGCCGGTGCTGATATAATATTAACTTATTTTGCCAAAGAATGTGCACGCCTGCTCGCAAAATGAGAATCGGGAACATTTTCGTATATGTACAGGCTCAAGTGATATTATCTTTATGATGAATCTTTCAAAGATATTATAGAATAAAAGAACCGTTCCTATCTCAGACAAGGAGGTGAAAGTTGATAAGTGGATTATTAAATAAACAACCAATATCCAGTTATCAACTGTAATATATGCTCATATCCTGGAATACTACCAATCAATGCAATATGTTCTGTGAACACTGTTATCGGGATGCAGGGGCAAAACTATCTGAAGAACTCTCAACTGCTGAAGCGAAAAAACTTATTGATGAGATCAAAAAAGCCGGTTTTCGGATAATGATATTCAGTGGTGGAGAACCCCTGATGCGGCCGGATATTTATGAACTGGCAGCCTATGCCGGTCATAAGGGATTGAGACCCGTTCTGGGCACCAATGGAACCCTGATAAGTCCCGAAGTAGCTCGCAAAATCAAAGAAGCGGGCATAATGGCTGCGGGAGTCAGCCTGGACAGCCTTTATCCAGATAAACATGATAAATTCCGCGGGATGGACAATGCTTTTGCACTTACTGTAGAGGGTATGAAAAATCTTCGGGAAGCGGGAGTTCCCTTTCAGATTCATACAACAGTAATGAATTGGAATGTAGGGGAACTGGAGTCTATTACAGATTTTGCCATTGAAATTGGGGCCATGGCTCACCATGTATTTTTCCTGGTACCTACCGGACGTGGAATAGACATTGAAAAAGAAGGCTTGAGAGTTGCCGAATATGAAAAAACCATAAACCGCTTGCTGAAGAAACAAACGGAAGTCGATATTGAAATAAAGCCAACCTGTGCACCGCAGTTTATGCGTCTGGCTGACAAAAAAGGTATTCCCATGAGATTTTCACGCGGGTGCCTGGCAGGTATCAGCTATTGCATAATTAGTCCCAAAGGAGATGTACAGGCCTGTGCTTATTTGGATGTCCCCCTGGGCAATGTCAAAGAAATCCCTTTTGATAAAATCTGGGCAGAAAACGAAACCTTGAAAGAATTAAGGACTATGGACTATAGAGGTAAATGTGGTATTTGCGAGTATAAAACAAAATGCGGAGGATGCCGGGCCCGAGCCTATTATTACAGTAATGGGGACTATATGGCTGAAGATGAATGGTGCCTGTACCGACCCGGGGGAGACTCAAAATGAACAGGCTGACTACTCTGGAAAAAGAAATAATAAACAAACTGCAAAAAGATTTTCCCCTCAGTAAAGAACCATTCAAAGAGATAGCTGAAGAGTTGAATATTCATGAAGATGAATGCCTGAATATCATTGCTTCGATGAAAGCAAGAGGAATTATTCGCCGGATTGGAGGAGTCTTTGATTCTAAAAAGATGGGCTACTATTCTACACTCTGTGCCTGTACAGTTCCCGAATCCGATATTGAGAAAACTGCTGCCCTGATAAATGCTCAAGAAGGAGTAACCCATAATTATCTCAGAGATCACAGCTACAACCTGTGGTTTACCCTGACAGCCCCTTCTTTTGAAAAGGCAACAGAAATATTGGAAAAGCTGCAAAATGATACTGGAACAATAATTGTAAGCATGCCGGCAACAGAGGTATATAAGATAAAAGTTACCTTTGAAATGGGGAAGCAAGATGGCATATGATCATATTGAACGGGGAATAATAGAATTCTTACAGGCGGATATCCCATTGGCCCCCCGGCCTTATAGATATTTGTCTGAAGAATTGGGTTGCAGTGAAGAGGAAATAATCTCCCGAATCATAAAAATGAAAAACAGAGGTTTAATCAAGAGGCTGGGGGCTGTACTTCGCCACCAGAAAGCCGGCTTTACCGTAAACGCCATGGTAGCCTGGAAAGTGGATGAAAACACTAAAGACCAAGCAGGACAGATAATGGCGGATTTTAATGAAGTAAGCCATTGCTATCTCAGAGAAGTCCCCGAAGATTTTGGCTATAATCTCTTTTCCATGATTCATGCCCGCAGTGAAGAAGAATTATCTGAACTAATTGATAATATTGCCAGGCAAACAGGACTCAAAGACTATATAATTATTAGAAGTGTAAAAGAGTATAAAAAAACCAGTATGAAATACTTTTGATAATTACTAATTAAAAGAGAGGGCCGCAGGTTCCCCGGTGAGCGAAGCGAACATCGGAGGGAAAATCTTAAGATCCTTCGGCTTTGCCTCAGGATGACAGTACTAAAACACCTGACTAATGATAAGAAAAAGCTAATTATGCAATATGCTCAATTTGAATTTATAATTATGAGTTTTGCGTGATTCAAAAATCTAACATGTCATTCTGAGCGTCAGCGAAGAATCTATAAAAAAGAAAACGCCAGTTTTCTTACCTGAATTACTAATTACTAATTATTAATTACTAATTAAAAAAAGCGGAGGTTTTTTATGAATACCAGTAAATCTCGGGAACTGTTTGCGAGTGCCGAAAAGTATATACCGGGTGGAGTGAACAGTCCGGTAAGGGCTTTTAAATCAGTGGGTTTAAAACCACTTTTTATTGAAAAGGCCAGTGGCTATAAAACATTTGATGTTGACGGCAATGAGTTTATTGATTATGTATGTTCCTGGGGGCCGCTTATACTGGGGCACAGTCATCCACAGGTAGTGGAAGCCATATGCCGGGCAGCAGAAAAAGGCAGCAGTTATGGAGCACCCTGTCAGCAAGAGATAGAACTGGCTCAATTAATATGTGAAGCTATCCCTTCCATCGACCTGGTACGTATGGTGAATTCAGGAACCGAGGCAACCATGAGTGCTATTCGCCTGGCCCGTGCCTGTACCGGCAGAGATAAAATTGTCAAGTTTGAAGGCTGTTATCATGGGCATGCTGATAGTTTCCTGATAAAGGCCGGTTCCGGTCTCTTAACCTCAGGGGTTCCCAATAGCCCTGGAGTACCCGAAGCATTTGCCAATAATACCCTGGTAGCCCGGTATAATGATATTGATTCAGTAGAAGAGGTTTTTGAAAAATCCGGCCATGAAATTGCTGCCCTTATTGTAGAACCTGTTGCCGGCAATATGGGCTTGGTACCATCCAGACCGGAATTCCTGCAGGGTTTGAGAAAAATTACCGAAGAATATGGCAGTTTACTGATTTTTGATGAAGTAATCAGCGGCTTCAGGGCCTGTTATGGCGCTTATCAAAACGAAATCGGCATAGAACCGGATTTAACCACATTGGGAAAAATAATAGGTGGTGGTCTTCCCGTAGGCGCCTTTGGAGGAAAGAGAGAGGTAATGGAGCATATTGCTCCTCTTGGTGACGTATACCAGGCCGGGACTCTTGCAGGAAATCCTCTGGCTATGGCAGCAGGAGCAGAAACCCTGAAAATATTAAAAAAAGAGGACCCCTATGATAAGATGGCCAAAATGTGCATATTTTTGACGGAAAAAATAAAGGATGTTTTTGCCCAACGATCCATTGATTGTTCCATAAACCGGATGGCTTCCATGTTTTCTGTTTTCTTTACCGGGAATGAAGTAGTGGATTTTGAATCGGTAATGACTGCGGATACCGAGAAATATGCTCTGTTTTATCGTGAAATTTTAGAGAGGGGTGTGTACTTCCCTCCCTCACAATTCGAAGTTTGTTTTGTATCATCAGCCCATGATTTATACGCTATTGAGAATACAGTGAAAATAGTCAGCGAGGCTCTTGATAAAATTTCATAGGGGGAGGAAATCGTGGAAGAGAATTTTTATAACTGGGAATGGTTTATTCAGAAGTTTGGAATTCTGAGTAAAATAGATTTGACTGCTTATAAAAGGCCACAAATGGAGCGTCGGATTAACAGCTTCATGAGAACTCAAGGGGCAGGTGACTACAAATTATTCCTGGATGTTTTGAATAGGGACAGAGATGTATATCGTAGATTTGTTGAACATATTACTATAAATGTCTCCGAATTTTTTCGCAACCCCAGCCACTGGAAAATAATGGAGGAAGAAATAATCCCTTCCCTGCTAAAAGAACATAAGAGCTTGAATATATGGAGTGCAGGATGCTCCAGTGGAGAAGAGCCTTATTCTCTGGCTATGTTGTGTAAGGAAAAAAAATATCCCCTGGCAGGCAGGATCCTTGCTACAGATTTAGATAAGGAAGTCTTGGAAAAGGCGACCATAGGCCTGTATTCTCAAAAGGCTCTTGAGGGCGTGCCTTCAGTCTTAATTAAAAAGTATTTTCAAGAGCAGGGCAAGTTCTATCGGATTAGCGATGAACTGAAAAAAATGATAGAATTTAAACAGCAGGATCTTTTGCGGGATTCTTTTTCCCAGGGTTTTGATCTAATACTATGTCGGAATGTAGTAATCTATTTTACCGAAGAAACCAAACAGAAATTATATCGGAAATTTGCCAATGCGATGAGAAGCAAAGGGGTATTGTTTATTGGGAGTACAGAACAGATTTTTCAAGCCAGAGACTTGGGACTAAAATCGGTTGCTACCTTTTTTTATCGGAAAGAATAAAAAAAGACTCAACAGAAAAGCAAAAATTTTGTCAATCATTTCAAAAAAGCAGGAAATGAAATAAATATATAGAAATGTTATTGTTGAGACAAAACATTTCTCTCAAATGACATTCAGATCTCAAAGGGTACAATCCCAATCAAATTAGTAATTACTAATCAGGAATTACTAATTATGGAAAAATGGACGGTAAAGTTGCCGTAGGCAAAAAATATATATATCAGTTCATGGGGGTGGTGAATAAGAATAGCAGATTCTGCGAGCTGGAAAATTATCATGAGTCCCAAAAACTATTAGATGAAAAGGAGGAATGAACTTGAAGGTTCTAGTATGTGTTAAGCAGACATTTGACACAGAAGCCAAAATTGAGATTAAGGATGGCAAAATAGCAGATGCGGGTATCAATCTGATTATCAATCCGTATGATGAAGTAGCTGTAGAAGGTGGCATCCAGTTAAAAGAAAAGAAATTGGCTGACGAAGTAGTCGTATTATCAGCCGGTGGCGACAAAGCCATGGATGCTATTCGGACAGCCCTGGCAATGGGTGCGGACAGAGGTATACTCATAAAACAGGATACTGCTGCTGATGAATATGCCAGAGCAGTTGTTTTGGCTGCAGCCATCAAAGATGAAAACCCTGATCTGATTCTCGCAGGCCATGTTGCTGCTGACGATGGTTCTTCTCAGGTTCCCACCCGTGTTGCAGAAATTCTCGGATTACCACATGTCAATGTTATTACCAACATTGAACTGGCTGACGGCAAAGCAACCTGCAGCAGTGAGGCTGATGGCGGAACCCAGGTAACTGAAGTAAGCCTTCCGGCAGTTGTTTCCAGTCAGGTAAGCTGGAACGAACCCCGCTATCCTTCCATGAAGGGTATTATGCAGGCTAAAAAGAAACCGGTAGCGACTGTTGATGCTGCAGCTGCTGATAATAAAGTTAACATCGTGGAATTCAGCCTGCCGGCTGCCAAACAAGCTGGTGTTAAGATTGAGGACGAACCCGAAGTATGTGCTGCACAACTGGCAGACTGGATGAAGAACACTGTCAAAGTAGAAGTTAAATAGTTATTAAACTATATAAAAAAAGGAGGGTAATTGATGGCAGGAACATGGATATTTGTTGAACAGAGAGACGGTAATATCCGTAAAGTTACGTTTGAAATGCTCTCAGAAGCCAAAAAATTTGGTGATGAAGTTAGCGCAGTAGTATTTGGTAAAGGCGTTGCAGGATTGGCTCCTGAGTTAGCAAAATATGGTGCAGATAAGGTTTATGTAGCAGATGCAGATGTGTTTGCCAATTACAATACCGGTGCTTATGTAGCACAGATGGCTGCTATGATTAGTGAATTCAGTCCCAATGCAGTTCTTTTTGCACATACCTTTAATGGCAGAGACTTTGCCTCCAGGCTGGCTCAAAAGCTGGAACTGGGACTGGCTACCGATGCTATTGCTCTCGAACTGAGTGCAGGCAAAGGTGTATTTACCAGGGCCATCTATGCTGGTAAAGCTATTGCCAAAGTTGAAGTGGCAGGCGCTCCCGTACTGGGAACCATTCGTGCCGGTGTATGGGAAGTTGTTGAAGCTGCTGGAGCTGGTGCAGTTGTTGAAGCGGCTGTTGCTGCAAGTGATGCTGATGTATATCAGGTGGTTAAGAGCTTCGAACCTACTGTTTCAGCAAGACCGGACCTCAGTGAAGCTGCGATAGTAGTATCAGGCGGACGTGGCTGCAAAGGTCCTGATGGCATTAAACTGGTTGAAGGATTGGCTGACCTTTTGGGTGCTGCAGTCGGCGGTTCCCGTGCATCCATCGATTCCGGATGGCTGGGACATGAACTTCAGGTAGGACAAACCGGTAAGGTTGTATGTCCGAACCTTTATATAGCATGTGGTATTTCTGGAGCCATTCAGCATCTGGCTGGAATGTCTTCATCTAAATATATTGCAGCTGTCAACACAGATACTGAAGCCCCGATCTTCAATGTATCGGACTTTGGAGTAGTTGCTGACCTTTTCAAGGTTATTCCGACTCTAGTAGGTGAACTGAAGAAATAGTTTGCTCAGGGGGGAATGGTATTACTGGATATACTTTTTAAGTATATCCGGTAATAACCTTGTTATTCGTTTAAGGAGGGAATTTGTTTAATGATTTTTGGATTTCATCCATTAGAAGGTGGCTACGATGTCCCAATGCGTCACGTTGGGGCTAATATTCCCTACGAATGGCTTATTTATGTTATTATGTTTATCCCCATTGGAATTTTTCTCTATGGTTTCTGGAAAAAAGCGGAAGTATGGTTGCTGGCAAAAGGTGAATTACACCGGAATGATAAGATAGGTCAGCGTGTTCTATCCTGGATTACTTTCTCATTTGCTCAGGCAAAGGTAATCAAAAAACCACTGGCTGGCTTTATGCATGCCTTCTTGTTCTGGGGTTTTCTGGTACTGTTTCTGGCAGCAGGCCTGGATGCATCCCACCACTGGTTGGGCTTCCCTCACCTTGAAGGTAACATTTATATTGGGATGTCCTGGATAGTTGACGTTTTAGGCTTTTTAGCATTGATAGGTATTATTGTTCTGGCATTTATCCGCTATGTTCAAAAGCCGGATCGTCTTAATGATACGAAATCATCCGATGGGTGGGTTATACTTTTAATTTTTGCTATTCTTTTAACTGGTTATGTTATTGAAGGTGCCAGAATAGGAGCCCAGATAAAATTATCAACAACCATGTCACAGATTGCTTATGAACAAGTAGCTTCTCCCATAGGCTGGGTATTTGCCAGTATCATGGGTGGTGCTACACTGGATTCCTTGCTTATGTGGCATCGTCTGCTCTGGTGGTTCCACATGGCTATAGCATTCCTCTTTATAGCAATAGTGCCGTTTACCAAACTGTGGCATATTTTTACCAGTATGATCAACTATGCATTCAGAGATCTGGAACCTTCTGCCTGCCGTATGGTGGAAAATATCGAGGAAGCAGAAAGCTTCGGTGTTGAAAATATCGAAGAATTTGGCTGGAAGGACTTGCTGGATCTGGATGCTTGTATCAGGTGTGGAAGATGCCAGGAAAACTGTCCGGCATATAATACTGGTAAAGCCCTTAATCCCAAGCTGACTCTCATTCAGGCTATGAACGAACACCTGAATGCCAAAGCCCCCTATCTCCTGGCTGCCAAAGCACACGGAGAAGAGGAAGTTGAAATGGCAATGACCGAAGAGGCCGAAGCCGAAGCAGTTAATCCCATGGAGCAGAGTTTGTTATATGATGTTGTTACTACTGAAGTTATCTGGGATTGCACCAACTGTCGCGCCTGTATGGAACATTGCCCGATGTTTATCGAGCATATACCCAAGATTGTTGAAATGCGCAGAAACCTTGTTATGTGGCAGGGTGATATGCCTGGTGAAGCTCAAATGGCCTTTACCAACATGGAACGTAACTACAATCCCTGGGGTGTAGGCTGGGCAAGCCGTGCTGACTGGTTAAACGAAAGAGGCGTAAGGGAAATGGTTAATCTCCTGCC
>Ga0334889_1002879_pt1 | contig 18218 bp, 16 predicted proteins | sample GraSluR1_MG_2_FD_207222 | JGI IMG/M metagenome (GOLD analysis project Ga0334889, IMG submission 207222) | Sludge microbial communities from methane-producing bioreactor in Wageningen University, Netherlands - Granular Sludge_8_08-R1 | ecosystem: Engineered > Bioreactor > Anaerobic > Unclassified... | reverse complement strand
TTCAGCTTTGTAGAAATCCCATAAAAATAAAAACATTAAAGAAAAAAATCAGTGTAAATCTGTTAAATCTGTGTGCGAGCGTAGCGAGCCCGTGTCTAATAAAACTCCTACTACGGAGTTTGTTTCTTATGCGTCATAATTGAGCACTGATTCAATTACCCTTAAGGCATTTAAGCCCAAAATCTTTTCTATCTCCTCTTGGGTAAATGACCTGGCTGATAATAAGCTTTCCCATTTGCTATAATCTTCTATTCCCTTCATTACTATTGTATCAGCACCATCAAAGTCTGAACCCAGCCCAATGTGCTCAACCCCAATCAAGTCGGCAATATACACAATATGATCCAAGAGGTCATCCACAGTAGGCGAGTCTTCTTTCACAAAATCTGCCACCTGGTTTATCCCGATTACTCCACCGTTAATGGCCAGTGCCCTTAATTGAGAATCATTCAGATTCCTGCGGTGATTGCATAAAGCCCTTGCATTGGCATGAGAAACCAGAACTGGTTTATCATAGTAAGCCAGAGCATCAAAAAATGATTTCTCCGAGATATGTGATAAATCAAGTATAATACCCAATTTACTCATTTCGTCAAGTACTTGCCTGCCTTGCAAACTCAAACCGCCGGCCTGATCCCCCTCAGCAACACCATCAGCCAGGAGATTTCTGTTGTTCCAGGTCAGTCCAATACTTCGCAACCCCAGTCTGTATAGAATTCTTAGCATTTCTTCGTCTGTCCCCAGGGCTTCCGCACCTTCAAGATGCAGCAGGCAAGCAATTTTTCCCGAATCAAGGCCTTTGTTTATATCATTATAGTCCCTTGCCAGAAATAAATATTCAGAGTTCTTGTCCATTTCCAAATAGAATTTATCAATTTGTTTTAGTATTTGTCTCATAGAGGTATTACAATCTACAGGCATCGAAAATAGAGCAAAAAACTGCAATGCTAATTTTGACTCAAGAGCTCTTTTAATATCAAAATGGCCCGCATTACAATAAAGGGAACCTTCCTTTTCGCTGAGCAACGATATAGTATCACAATGTAAATCCACAATTCTCATATAATTCCTCCTAACTAAACACTTGTTCAAGATCTTCAAGCAACAAAAAACCTGCTATAAAAGCAGGCTATCATCTTTTTCTCTCTATCTAATCTATAAGCAGCTTACTTACTCTATCTCGGCTCAATTATCAATTTAATAGCTGTTCTTTCTTCTCCGTCTATTATTATGTCAGTAAAAGCCGGTATACAAATTAGGTCCATACCACTCGGAGCAACAAATCCTCTTGCTATAGCTATTGCTTTTACTGCCTGGTTGATAGCACCTGCACCTATAGCCTGTATTTCTGCAGCTCCTTTTTCTCTTAAAACACCTGCCAGCGCTCCTGCAACTGAATTTGGACTGGATTTAGCTGAAACCTTTAATACCTCCATTGAATAACCCTCCCTCAAAAATAAAAACTTTACAGATAAGCTGCTCTCTAATATTTATATTCTAAATCTAAATGGTAATTCCTTCTTTTTAATTCACATCTTTTGGATAATTTTTCAATTTATTCTTTATCCGTATAAGATACTCTTCTAATATTTAATACTTTATCAGCATCTTTATCTAGATTTAGTACAACTCCCTGTAATTGAACCGGACCCTTGGCCACCTCAAGCCTGACCGGTCTCTGGGTCAATAGCTTTTTTATCACCTGTTCTTTATCCATCCCCAGTATGGAGTCAGATGGGCCAGTCATTCCCAGATCAGTAATATAAGCCGTCCCTTTCGGCAAAATCCTTTCATCAGCAGTCTGAATATGGGTGTGAGTACCCAATACTGCAGTAACCCTGCCGTCAAAATAATGAGCAAAGGCTAGTTTTTCAGATGTCGCTTCAGCATGAAAATCAATAATAATGGCATCTGCCTTATCTTTGATTTCAGATACAATATCGTCTACTACTTGAAAGGGACAGTCCAGAGGTGGCAAAAAAATTCTTCCGGATGCATTGATAACTGCAATCTTCATATTGAAACCCGCAAGAAAAACCCTGTAGCCTTCACCAGGGCAATATCCCGGATAATTCGCCGGTCGAATCAATCTCGGCTGATCATCAACAAAATCGAAAATCTCCTTATTATCCCATACATGATTTCCCATTGTTAAGACATCAATACCAGAGCTAAGAAGCTCTTCCATGACTTTCCTGGATAAACCTCTTCCCCCGGCAGCATTTTCTGCATTGGCAATAGTAAACGTAATATCATATTCTTTTATTATTCTGGAAAGAAAAGTACTGATAGCTTTCCTTCCCGGCCTTCCTACGACATCTCCAATAATGAGAATGTTCAAATATTTTAACCTCCAAGACTATTTGTTATAGACAAATACTTTTCCCTCTTCACGGTAAGCAAAGAAATTTGTGGCATTTTTATTACCCACTTTTTTTAATAAATTTTTCTTTAATTGCCTTTTCAATGAATCTTCAGCAATTATACTATTGTTATCTCTGACTAGCAAATCATCAAAATGTTCCCGGAGTAAGAGAACCAGTAGTTCTATCTCCTCTTCTGATAGGCTGTTGACATCTCTATAAAATCTTAACAAAGTAATCTCTGAACTATCCTTAAATCTCCACTCCAGCGAAACAGCTTGCAGGTTTTTCATTTTATAGAAAAGATTCAAGCAATCGGTGATTTTTCTTTCAAATATACTTTTCTGCTGAGCTGTAATTTTCCCTTTCAAGGCAATTTCAAAAATAATCAGCTCCCTATTTGCCTGATATTTTATAGTATTTAGTTCAGGATATTTGAGAGATGCAGAAATAAAAATATCCAAGCCTGTATTATTGGTCATTGTTCATCTTCCCCTTTAATCAAATACTATAAACATTTTCTTGACCAAGCCTGAAAATCCTGCAAACTAGTCACTTGTAAAATATAACAGCTTGTACAGCAATCGTTTTTCAATGAAAAACAATGCCGTCAGAGCAAATCCCAGCTAAAAAAAAAACAGGGCTAAGCCCTGAATTATATTCAATCCTGATCAATATATTGACAGAATTATTTGGCATACTCTACTGCTCTGGTTTCTCTTATAACAACAACTTTAATCTGACCTGGATAATCCAATGTTTCTTCAATCTTGGCAGCAATATTCCGGGTAAGGTTAATAGCATCCAAATCATCGATTTCTTCAGGCTTAACAATTATTCTAATCTCCCTGCCGGCCTGAATAGCAAAAGAGCGATCAACTCCATCAAAGGTTTCTGCAACAGCCTCTAGTTTTTCAAGGCGTTTAATATAAGCTTCAAGGCTTTCCCTGCGCGCTCCAGGTCTGGATGCAGATATAGCATCAGCCGCCTGCACCAGAACAGCTTCTATGGATTGAGGCTCAACATCGCCATGGTGAGCTTCTATACAATGTATGACCTCTTTGCTTTCATGATATCTTTTAGCAAGATCAACACCTATCTCCACATGCGGCCCCGCTACTTCATGGTCAACAGCCTTACCGATATCATGCAGCAAGCCGGCACGTTTTGCCAGTATAGTATCTACGTTCAACTCAGCAGCCATAATTCCAGCTAAATACGCCACCTCAATGGAATGCTTAAGGACATTTTGCCCGTAACTGGTACGATATTTTAATCTCCCCAGCAACTTGATCAGTTCGGGATGCAAGCCGTGAGCACCTATTTCAAAAGCTGCCTGCTCACCCACATCTTTAAGCTCCTGTTCAATTTCCTTTTGAGCTTTTTCAACCATTTCCTCAATACGGGCAGGATGTATTCTGCCGTCTGAAACCAAATTCCCCAGGGCAACCCTGGCAACTTCTCGGCGAATGGGGTCAAATGAAGATAAAATAACCGCTTCAGGGGTATCGTCAATTATTAAGTCTACACCCGTCAAGGTCTCAAAGGTCCGTATATTTCGTCCTTCTCTGCCTATTATTCTTCCCTTCATTTCGTCATTCGGCAAGGCTACCACAGATACTGTGGTTTCAGAGACTACATCTGCTGCACATTTTTGGATAGCCAGGGTTACAACATTTTTTGCTCTTTTATTAGCTTCTTCCTTGGCTTCGGCTTCAATGCTTTTAATCATAACAGCAGTTTCCTGGCGCATTTGTTGTTCAATATTATATAGCAATAAGTCTTTGGCTTCCTCAGAACTCAGACCCGATAGTCTTTCCAACTCCTTGAGCTGTTGTGAGAGTATTAACTGCAAGTCTGCCTGAGTTTTTTCAGTATCCTTTACTTTATCATTCAGACTCTGTTCCTTTTTTTCAATGTTATCGGTTTTTTTATCCAATTGTTCTTCTTTTTGAATAAGACGCCTTTCAGTTCTGTCAAGTTCTTTCCGCCTATCGCGAAGGTCTCTTTCAGCTTCCTGCCGATTACGATGAACCTCATCTTTAGCCTCAAGCAGTATTTCCTTTTTTCTGGCTTCAGCTTCCTTGGCAGCTTCGTCCAGCAACCTGGCTACTTCATCTTCAGCAGCTCCTATTCTGCTTTCGGCTATAAGCCTTCTTCCATAATAACCGGCAATTAAGCCAACAGCCAAAGAAAGAGTAATTGCAATAAAACTATAAAGAGTGGTTATTTCTTTCACCTCCTTTTTCTTTAAAATATAGAATTAGCTAAAATAATATTCGACACAAAAAAACCGAGTTCAAACCCGGTTAGTTATAAGTCTATGTACCTTTGATTACAGCTTGTCATTTCTCCACGATTTTCCCTTGAACACAAATACTCCCTCAAGCTTAAATATTAGTTCAGAAAAATCAATGAATACTCAAAAAGCTCACTTCAACCAGAACAGACAGCCTTTTTGAATATATATAAATTAAGCACCGGTAAGACAAGTACAACGGGGCAAACCTTTCCATATTCAATATCTATATACATGGAAAATCTATATAAATCATTAAGTAGTCTATACGATCAAGTCATCATAACAAGGTACTGACTTTAACCAGAGTCTATATATAGATTTTAGTTAGTTTACCGTTTAGTGTCAAGCTTCCTCTCCAGTCTTATCAAGATGCGCTTTTCCAATAATGATATCCTTGGCTTTATCGCTTAATTGCTGAAAGAATTCAGGGTTGTTCTTTATGTATTCCTTGGCGTTCTCCCGTCCCTGTCCCAGGCGTTCACCCTGATAAGAATACCATGACCCGCTTTTTTGAATAATGTCAAGATTACTTGCAATATCCAGAAGATCTCCCTCCCGGGAAATTCCGATTCCATACATGATATCAAATTCAGCTGTTTTAAATGGAGGAGCTACTTTATTTTTAACTACTTTTGCCTTGGTTCGATTGCCTATCAGCTCAGTTCCTTGTTTTATCGATTCACCTTTTCTGACCTCTATCCTCATAGATGAATAGAATTTTAGTGCCCTTCCACCGGTAGTAGTCTCAGGATTCCCATATATAACTCCAACCTTTTCTCGAATCTGATTAATGAAAATACAACAGGCTCTTGATTTGCTGATATGGGCAGTCAATTTTCGCAATGCCTGAGACATCAGACGAGCATGTAATCCTACATGAATGTCTCCCATTTCTCCATCCAATTCAGCCCTGGGAACAAGAGCGGCTACTGAATCAATCACCACTATATCTATAGCTCCGCTTCTGACTAAAGCCTCAGCAATCTCAAGGGCCTGTTCACCACAATCAGGCTGAGAAACCAGAAGGTTGTTGACATCTACTCCCAATTTTCTCGCATAAAGGGGATCCAGTGCATGTTCAGCATCAATAAAAGCAGCTATTCCCCCTTCCTTCTGGGCCTGTGCTATACCATGCAGCGCTACAGTGGTCTTACCCGATGACTCCGGCCCAAAAATCTCAATAACTCTTCCTCTGGGAAATCCGCCAACACCAAGTGCCACATCCAGTGATATGCATCCGCTGGAAATAACCTCTACATTCATGGCTGCAGCTTCCCCCAGTTTCATAATTGAACCCCGGCCAAAATGCTTTTCAATATTTTTAATTGTATTATTCAGGGCTTCAATCTTACCCTGGTCAGTACTATTCTTCTTGCTGTCCAAAAAATCTCCCCCTCAAACATTTGTTCGGTTTATTTGATTATAGTATATATAGATATTTAATGTCAATAAATTTTTATCCATAATTTTCAAGACATTGCAGACGGTCATCCATTAAGCCTGAAGCTTTGTATCATCCTGTAGGATGGCCCATGAGAGGATAATTGGCTTTCCATTAAATAGAACTCTTCTACCAAAAAGGATCTGCTCTGTAGTTCTTTATTTATCACTACAGCCTTATTCATGAATTCATCCAGATGTTTACTGGAACGAATTCTTCCAAGGGTAAAATGAAAACTGCGCTTTTTTTCAACTTCAAAGTCAAGAGGTGAAAGATATGCATCAATTCTTTCTCCAAGGAAATGAGCTTTTTCCATTTCTCCTTTTATCCCCAGCCAGACTACCCGTGGTCTGCGCTTGTTTGGAAAAAAGCCCAAACCCTCCACACACAAAGCAAATGGGGGACATGATTCCCCAGCAGAGAACAAATTCCAGACAATCTTTTCAGACAGTTCAGAATTTATTTCTCCCAAAAACTTGAGTGTAAGGTGATAGTTTGCGTATTCAACCCACTTTATATCCGGTGATACAGCATCCAAACGAGTTTTAGTGTTTAAGGCAAATTCTTTTATATCATCGGGGACTGCTATTGCAATAAAAGCTCTCATTTATGTACGCCTCCGCTTATAAGATATCTTCTCAGTAAATCCAGAGCTGTTTTTGCTGAGAGGGCACGTATAGCATCCCTGTCACCCACAAAGCTCATTTTTTTTACCTGGTAATCCTGTCCATGTCCATTAAGGAGACAAATAAATACCGTCCCTACAGGCTTTTCTTCGCTCCCTCCCTCTGGGCCGGCAATACCAGTAACAGCAAGAGCAAAGTCAGCAGCAGAATTATTCAAAATACCTGCAGCCATTTCCCTGGCAACTTCTTCACTTACTGCACCATATTCTTCAAGCGTTTCTGTTTTCACATTCAGAATAGCTGTTTTGGCACTATTGCTATATGATGTTGCCGAACCCCAAAAATACTGCGAACTCCCGGGAAGGTCAGTTATCATTTTAGCCAGCAGTCCTCCTGTACAGGATTCTGCCAGAGCAAGTGTCTTTCCTTGTTTAAGCATCAATTCGGCAATTTTAAGAGCAAGAGTTTCATCATCATATCCAATTACATTGTGTTGCAACCTTTTCTCTATTTCATCCGTTATTTGTTTCATAATTGCCTGACTATCATTAAAATCTTGTCCTTCAACTGTCAGCTTGATATGAACTTCCCCCTCCTGGGCCAGCAAGGCTATACTGTATTGCCTATTATCTTCCATCAAATCGCCCAGCATTTCTTCAACCTGTGATTCTCCCGGACCCAGTACCTTTATAGTTTTCATAATTGCCTTGTTTTTTTCCAGCTCAAATTCATTTTTCAGTACCGGCTCAAGCTCCTCCAGATACATTCTTTTCATTTCCCTAGGGGGTCCCGGCAATAGAGCCACCAGCTTCTCACCAGTTTTAAGGCACATTCCGGGAGCTGTACCCAGATGGTTCTTCAATATAATAGCCCCTTGTGGAAACATAGCCTGTTTTTTATTTATTTTCGGCATAGCACGCTTTCGCCTTTTAAAAAACTCTTCCAGTTTTCTCAGTTCATCTTCCACTATCTCCAGCTTTACCCCCATGGTCTCACATGCTGTTTCCTTGGTCAGATCATCCAGAGTTGGTCCCAATCCCCCGCTGGAAATAACGATATCAGCCGATTTCAATCCGAGTTCAAACGCATTCTTTATGTGGATTCTGGAATCACCGACTGTACTTTTTCCAATAACTTTTATGCCAATATCCCGGAGTTTTTCAGATAAATATACAGAATTGCTGTCCATTGTTGTTCCCAACAAAAGCTCAGTTCCGGTTGAAATAATATAGGCTTTTTTCACGGATTTGCCTCCTTATTCTCTGTTCCTTCCGCTTAAGCAAGAATTACTCCGAATAATCCTTAATCCAGTTTCGGTTTTTTTGCTCTTACTAAACTGCTCATATTCTTCTCCTTTTCTTATTATAATCATTTTATTCTTTATACAGGTGAGGATTTTACATAATTAGTTTTTCCGTATCATCAGGCAAGTATTTTTATACTTTCATCCTGAGACAAAGCCGAAGGATTTTAATATTCACCTTCGGGCACTATTGATTGATGTTCACTTTGCTTACGATTTACCTGGTTTTTTTATTATGCAAAACTCTCAGTATATCAAGCTGCAGAAATTAGACTCTTTTTAAGAAAAATTATACAGAAAAGAAAAATGCCGGACAAATGCCCGATATCGCTATGCCCATACAGGTGCATCGCAGTTCATCACCACGAATGGCAGCACCACAGCAGCCTGTGTAACATTATTATATCCTATCGCCGGGTTCCTGGTCGTTTCACCTCCTTGTTCTCTTTTTCGGAGACAATCCAGAACCCCGGTTTCATTCACTCCGGTATTAAGAAGCCTTTTTCATAAGCCCGACAAAGCTCTTTCTATCTATGGTCTCTTTATCTCTCAAAAATTGCGCTATAGCATAAAGAGTCTTTTCATTATCCAAAAGAATTTTTCTCGTTTTTTCTTCCAGCTCTGAGATTATTTCCTTGCATTCATTATAAAATACATCACGGGGAATATCTGCATCATGAACTATTCCCAATGATGATAAGCCCGCCTCTATAATAGTCCTGCTTATGTTCCATACCTGGGAAAAATCATTTTGCGCACCGGTACTCCTTTGACCATACCTCATTTCTTCCGCAAGTGCTCCGGCAAGGGCCACCATTATTTGCTTATCAAGTTCGTCCCTGGTATGAAGATACTGATCTTCTTCAGGCGACTTGCGCATATAACCCAGAGCACCACCACGAGGCACTATTGTCAATGACGCAACAGAGCCTGACTGCAAAATCTCACTTACCAGTGCATGTCCGCTCTCATGGATACTAACCCGCTCTATTTCCAGCAGAGATGGTTTCCGATCCAGTTTTTCTCCCATGATTACCTTGTCGATTGCTTCATCAAAATGTCTTTCTTCTATGGTTTCCTTGTTTTCCCGCATTGCCAGAATGGCTGCTTCATTGCTCAGGCTTTCCAGATGGGCGCCTGAAAAGCCGAATGTAGCCCTGGCAATATCATCAAGAGCAATGCCTTCCTTTAGTGGCTTGTTGCGGGTATGCAGTCTCAGTATCCGGGTTCTCCCCTCTTTATCCGGAAGGCCCACCTGAACCTGCCGGTCAAAACGACCGGGTCTCAAAAGAGCCGGGTCCAACATATCAGCTCTATTTGTTGCACCAATAACCAGAATTTTTGTTTCTTCATTCTGTATAATCCCGTCCATTTCCACCAGCAACTGGTTGATGGTCTGATCATATTCCAGGTGACTGTTGTGACTCCCTCTTTTGGTGCCCAGTATTTCCAGTTCATCAATAAAAATAATAGCATTCCCGCACTTTTGAGCAGCAGCTTTTTTTCTCGCGTCCTTAAACAACTGCCTCACCCTTTTGGCTCCAACCCCGGCATATATTTCGATAAACTCGCTTCCGGAAACCGAAACAAAAGCAGAGTTGGTATAACTGGCAGCGGCTCTGGCCATAAGTGTCTTTCCGGTTCCCGGAGGCCCTACCAGTAATATTCCCTTTAACGGCCGTATTCCCATTTTTCCGATTTCTTCCGGCTGAAGAATAAACTCCAGGGCCTCTCTCAGTTCATTAATAGCAACATCCTGTCCTCCAATATCTTCAAAACTTACGAGGGAATCACCTTTTATTCCCTGCCCTACCTCATTGAATTTTATTCCCCCCTGGACATGTATAAAATAATAGAACGCCCCTGCTATTAGTCCAATAAGCAGAAAAGGTGTAATATTAATACCAATTATGACCAGAAAAATAACCAAAGCTAATCCTGAACCAACAAGTATCTCCTTCACGGCAAGTCCTCCCCGTTTAAGTAATATCTTCTCATTTGCTTTTTCGCGCTAATCCTGTATGAGTATGCATGCTCCCTATTCCAGTTCTCCTGATGCTCTGTCCAATACTTTGTAAAAACAGCTCTCTCCATCCTCAAATTGAATAAAGATATGACTGCTGTCAATAAAAAGTTTATAAGCAATGCCAGCATCAGATGACTCTTCCGCCATTTTTTTATCAAGCCATACAAATTGCTTGTTGGCAAGTGCTTCATAAATAGCAGGCTGAAGATGATAGTACAGATCCTCCAGGTTTTGCTTATGCCTGTTCTTTATTGTTAATTTATAATCTTCTGGCTTGAGTTTCGAAGCTATCAGTTGATCGATTTCAAAATACACTTTTTGAATATTATCGACCTTCTCCATTTCAAGCTCAATCTCATATTGTCCATCTTTTTTTTCAATACTCGCTGCTCTGACCGTTGAGATCGAATTAATTTTATTTTCGAGCTCTCCCTCAACTAAATATTTCTCATAGATTTTATAAGCACCGAGAAATATTCCCAGTACAACAAAGAGGGAAATTATTGATAAATAAATCCTGTATTCTCCATTTTTCATCAGTTTTCTACACCTCTTTCTCCAATATTATAACATAGCTGCTGTTACTAAAACTCTGTTTAATATATGGAAATATTAAGGCTTATAAAAAGAATGCCGGCTTTGAGCCGGCATTCTTTTTATAAGCCTTATTTAAATCGCTGGATCAGACCTCGGAGCTATCAGGAATGTATCTTAAAATTATAAAAGTATTCCACTCCAGACACAATCGTTATAAACACTGCAAAATACATAGCCCATTGTCCCAGGGGAATATTTATAAAGGATTGGTAGCCTTTTTCCAGAATTATAAGTAAAACAGCAACAATCTGACTTATGGTTTTGAGCTTCCCCAGAGTACTGGCCGGAATAATAACCCCTTCTTCAGCTTTTACCACCCTGAGCCCTGATACAGCAAACTCTCTTCCCAGGATTACTATGGCAATCCAGCCGGAAATCCTGCCCAGCTCTACGAGAATTATCAGTGCTGCAGTAATCATCAGTTTATCTGCTATCGGATCAAGCACAATACCCAATTTGGTGATTTGCTTCCACTTCCGGGCCAGGTAACCGTCAAGACTGTCAGTCAGGGCTGCAATAACAAAGATTAAAGCAGCAAAATAGTCTCCATAAGGTATCCTGATCAGCAAAAAAACAGCAAAAACCGGAATAAGAATTATTCTTAGTATTGTTAAACTATTTGGTAGATTCATTTACTATTTCTCCAACAAGATCATAATTTCTTACACCTTTAATACAAACATCTACAAACTCACCTTTTTTAAGTTTGGCATCAGTTTTCACCATGGTTTTCCCATCCACTTCCGGGGCCTGAAAATATGCCCTTCCAAGATATAAATCTTTTTTTAATCGCGATGATATCAATATTTTCTCTCTTGAGTCAATTAAAGCTACATTTTTTTTGCGGCTTATTTTCTGTTGAAGTCTTAATATCCTGTTTATCCTGTCCTGTTTAGTATCTTCATCAACTTCACCCGGCATTGATTTGGCCGGCGTGCCTTCCTCCGGGACAAAAGAAAAAGCCCCCAGCCAGTCAAACTCGGTTTCTTCAAGAAATTCATATAATTGCTCAAAATCTTCTTCGTTTTCGCCAGGAAAGCCCAGCATCACCGTTGTACGCAACACCAGGCCTTCAATATTATCACGTAAATCAGCAAATAATTCAGCCAATTGCTTTTGCCCATGTTTTCTATTCATTTTTTTCAGTATTTTATCAGAAAAATGCTGTATAGGGATATCCAGATAAGGAAGTACTTTTTTTTCCTTGCTGATCAGCTGTATGAGCTCTCTATCTATATGGGCCGGATGTAGGTACATCATGCGAATCCAAGCCAGGTCTTCCACAGCAGCCAGTTTCTTCAACAAATCCGGGAGTCTTCTTTCTCCATATAAATCGCAACCATATTCTGCAGTATCCTGGGCAATCAAAGTAATTTCCCGGATTCCTCGTTTAGTAAGTTCCTCAGCTTCCAGCAATAAATCTTCCACTGGGCGGGAACGATACTTTCCCCTTATGAGCGGAATAGTACAATAAGTACAATGATTATCACATCCCTCAGCTATTTTTAAATAAGCCGAGCCAGGTGGAGTCGAAACAAGCCGGTCTCCTTTTTCAAGAAAAGTCTCAGGCGGGGGATCGATCCTCATCAGTCTCTGTCCCTTTTCTGCTTCATTTAATACCTCTTCAATGGAAAAAATATTGGCAATCCCAATCAGACCATCTAATTCCGGTAACTCGTCAAGTAGTACCTGACCATATCTTTGAGAGAGGCAACCGGCAGCAATCAGACACTTTAAGACACCTTTTTCTTTCAGCCTGCCCGTTTCAATAATGGTATTGATGGCTTCTTCTTTAGCAGGAGTAATGAAGCCACAGGTATTTATTACTATTGCTTCCGCCTTTTCCAGTGAGTTCACTATAGTATGGCCTGATTTTTTCAGATATGCCATCATTATTTCAGTATCAACCTGGTTTTTTGCACACCCCAAACTTATAAAACCTACATTCAATATAACAAACTCCTATTATTGATCTTCTGCTTCAAGAAAAAATTCCATTTCTATTACTTCCCCGTGCTGCCCCAGCTCATCCTGCTTTTCACCATTGATACTAAGCTCCAGCCCACCGGCATTGCCAGCTTTCAAATATATCTGTTTGTTTTCTTCGAAATTAAAGTCTTGCTTAGCTCCAGCTTGCAGCGTCCCCTGAAATATTTCCTCTCCATCAGCTATTATCAGTAACCAGCATTTTCCTTTGGCCAATACAGACAAATCATCAGCCTCGGTGATATTATCCCGGGGTTGACCGTTTTTTGCTGTCTCATTATTTTTTACCGGTTCTTCAACTACCGGTGTTTTATCCGGCAATGAATCTGCTGTTTGCCCGTCTAAAATATATGCCAATAAAAAATTCCCCAACCATAATGCTATGGCCAGAAACAACAGCCCGGCAAATACATTTTTAAATTTAATCCTGTTTTGAGGCCCAAATGGGGGGGCAATTTTCCCTATATCATTATTATCATTGTTTTCCTCTTGTTCCTGGCCATAAGCCATAAGCTTGAACTCATCAGCCATGGTTTTTTCATCCAGGTTTAAAAGTCTGGCATATCTCTTAACAAAACCAACAGAATAAATCCTTGGTGGGAGCAAATCAAAATCTTCATTCTCAAGTGCTTCCAAATATAATTTTCTTATTTTGGTTTCTTCTTCGACATCATCAATAGTGTAGCCATATTTTTCCCTTGCTTCTTTTAATTTTTCTCCCCATCTCATTAGTATCCGCTCCTAACAGAGAGTAAGACTCAATATAATAATATATTAAATTATCGAGCCTGTCTTTTAAGATCCTTGGCTTTTTTTGATTCATTGGCAGCAACCGTACCAATGCCTATTCGAACAGCCTGCCTCAAAGGATAGCCACATGACAGACCGTATATCAATCCTGCCAGCAAAGCCGGCAAGCTGTTTCTGCTATTAAAACACTGATTCGGCAGCAAAGGAAAATCTGTAACCCCTTGCTTGCTAAAATACATTAATCTGCTGTGCCCATCAGTAAGAATACAGTTTTGGGTCCCATTTTCAACCAGGCTTAAAACAGCATTCAAATAGGAATCCATCTTATCGGGCTGCTCTATTCCCAGGACTACTGATGAATATTGCGCCAAAAATTCCGGGATTTCTTCTGAATCACTGAGGTGTTTGCAGGTACATAAATATGGTACTTTGCCTTCGTTCCTGGATAATGCTCTATTATACAAAAGCTCTTGAAATTGCGGTTCAATTACTAACCACTCACAGTTAAATGCTACCCATTCCCTGGATTCTATTGCCTTTTCATAATCCTGCATACTAAAGCATTCTTCAAAAGCAGCTTTATTATTAAGAAAAACCTTGCGGCAGCTTCTTTTTTTGGAGTGCCGGTATATGTTTTTGATGTCTATACCATTCTTTTGCAATCTATCAAGCAGTACAAGACCCACATCATCATTTCCCACCATACTCAGCAGTTTAACACTCACGCCCAGATCAGCAAAAACCTTGCTGATCTGAATGGCAAATCCGCCATAATCGACATCAATATCTGTCTTTTCACCTTGATTATTGATCATGATTCTCATGGAGCTTTCACCAATAACTGCAATTGATGACTGCTCATTAAAAACATAACCTTTACCTAATATAACACCCTTTTTCATTAAATTCGATATATGAACAGCTACCGATGAACGAGTAATACCAAAACGATGAGCCAGTTCATCCTGTGATATTAAAGGTTCTTTTTTCAGAAATTCAATAATTTCTTTTTCACGTGAGGTAAGTCTCATTTTCTTCTCCCTCTTTAAGCTAAGCTAATGGAAAATCACTCACATGGTTTTCAACTTTCTATTTATTGAGCCTTTTGCCAGGGATTCCTGCGAAGTTCACTTACCGTACTTTTCCATTAAAACCATACTAACACAATTTCGTTTCTGAGAGTACTCTTTCCAGGTATTCATTATCTACGAGTATCTCTCTTTTTTTGTTATTATCCAATTCAGATACTATCCCCTTATCCTCCATAAGGTCAACCAGGCGGGCGGCTCTGGCATAACCAATTCTTAATCTTCTTTGCAACAGAGATACCGAGGCTTTTTTATTCTCTACAAAAACTTTTACAGCATCCCAGAACAATTCGTCCCCAAAATCCAGATCAGCCTGTTCCAATGATATCTCCAACTCTTCTATTTGTGGGCAAGCATCCTGCCCGGAAAACTGTTCCCTTATATAATTTACAGTATTTTCTATATCCAGATCTGATACATAAGCTCCCTGGACTCTGAAAGGTTTGTTAGCCCCCACCGGCAAAAAGAGCATATCTCCTTTTCCCAGAAGTTTTTCTGCTCCACCGGTATCCAGTATGGTTCTGGAATCAGCTTGAGAAGATACCGCAAAAGCTATCCTGGATGGTATGTTGGCTTTAATAACACCGGTTACTACATCTACTGAAGGTCTTTGAGTAGCCACTATCAAATGCATACCCGCCGCTCTTGCCATTTGTGCCAGTCTACAAATGGAATCTTCAACCTCTACTGGAGCAACCATCATCAGATCAGCCAATTCATCTACAATAATTACTATAAAGGGCAACTGGTCCACTCCCAGTTGATTATACCTCTGAATATCACGTACTCCGTTGTCAGCAAATAATCTATAGCGTTTTTCCATTTCGGTTACCATCCATCTTAAAACAACTGATGCTTTTTTGGGATCAGTAACCACCGGAGTCAACAAATGCGGTATTCCATTATATACTGTCAATTCCACCATTTTGGGGTCAATGAAAAGCATTTTTAATTCTTCCGGTCTGGCATTGTATAAAAGCATCATGATAATACTGTTAATGCAAACACTTTTACCTGATCCCGTAGCGCCAGCTATCAGCAGATGTGGCATATCATTCAATCTGCCAACTACGATGTTGCCCCCTATATCTTCTCCCAATGCGAAAGCCAGCGGGCTGTTCAGTTTCTTGAAAGCCACTGAAGACAAGAGTGTGCGAATTCCTACACTTACAACTTTCTGATTGGGAACTTCTATCCCTACCGCAGATTTTCCAGGGATAGGGGCTTCTATTCTGATACCGGGTGCGGCCAGGTTCAATTGGAGGTCATCTGTTAGACTTATAATCCTGCTTACTTTTACCCCGGGACCGGGGGTCAGCTCGTAGCGGGTCACTGCCGGACCACAACTTACCTGACTGACTTTCACTCTAATTCCGAAACTGGAAAATGTATCTTCAACAATTGCAATACTCTCTTTAATGTTCTTCTTATCAATAATCCTCTCACTATCAATAGTAGTCAGAAGATCAACAGGAGGCTTCTTATATTCATAATCCGAATCTTTGGAAGACAATGGCATTCCCAGTTCGTGCTGTTTTTTTGACAGGCCGATCGCTTCGGTATTTATATCCTCTTGGGCAATTGTCTCTTCTTCTGTTTTCTCGTTTTTATCCAAAAATGTCTCTTGATTTATATGATCAATAATTATCAATTCATCGTCATTATCCTTTTCTGCGACCTTGGTATCAAGTTCCTCATAAAACATTGAATCATATAGCTTAATTGCCGCAGCTCTGGTCTTATTCAAAAAACTTTTTATAATTAATAAAAAAGCTTTATTTACAAGCATAACGGCTGCAACCACAAAACTTAAAACCAGGAGTATAATTACCCCGATCTGCCCCAGCAAGGCAAGAAGCAAATAAGCCAGTCCGCCACCAAAATAACCTCCGCCCATACCTTTAGTACCAGCTTCCCAGGAATTAATTCCCCCGGGAATATCATAAATACTAATGATCAGTAAGACCCCAAGGGCAAAAATAGTAATTCCCCTCATGCGAACAGACCATAGTTTTTTACTTATGCCAGTATGTATAGACCAGGAAAGCAAATAAAAAGGTATTATTACAGCACCCTGCCCAAACAACAGTTCCAGGCTTTTCATTATGTATTTACCCAGGATGCCTATAAATTCCGTTTCTTCCGGCATATTTTGATACTTGCCTATGCTTATATAAAGAAAAACTGCCATCATTAACAGTATGATGGATAGTATTTGATTTCGCATCTGATTTGATTCAGTTTCCCTTTTTATTTTATCCGTCTTCTTATCCGTCTTCTTCCTGGAGACTTTTGCTTTTTTATTATCCTTGTTTTTCATTTATTCAATCTCTCCAAAGAAATCATTAGTTCATTCAGAATTCATCACTTACTTGATGACAAAACAGTAAGTTTTTCAAAAAACATAGTAGCTCACCAGAGAAATAAGACCTACACTCCAGCAATAGAAAGAAAATACCGAAAGCTGCCCCTGGCGTACAAGCTTTAATACCAGTTTGATAGCGACAAATCCAAATACAGCTGCAGTCGCTGGCCCAATAATATACGGAATTAATTCCGACTGCGGAACTCCATTTAAGAATACGTCTTTAAGTTTAAAAACTCCTGCTCCCAAAATCACCGGAATAGACATTATGAAGGAAAACCTGGCTGCGAAATCCCTGTCCAAGCCTGACATCAAAGCAGCAGCTATGGTGGAACCGGAACGTGATACCCCCGGAATAATTGCCAGAGCTTGTAAGAGGCCGATAAAAATGGCATCACCATATGTCATTTCATCACTCTGCTTTAAATTAATCCTCCTTGTTGCTATCCTCTCCGATACTCTTAAAATAAAGCCAGTGAAAATCAGTCCAATGCCAACCACGAGCAAGGATTCAAAAGCCTTTTCAAAAAGCGGAGCCAGGAAATATCCTATGAACGCCGCCGGAATTGAAGCTACGACTATCAAATAAGTCAGTTTGGAAAAAGGATTTTTGCAGATATCAACAATATCTCTCCAAAATGCTGCAAAAACTGCCAGCAAAGTACCCATGTGTACCAGTACATCGAATGTCAATGGTGCTTCGCTGATGCCCAGAAGATGTTGAAAAATTACCAGATGACCTGAGCTGCTGACCGGCAGAAATTCAGTCAACCCCTGTACAAAACCTAGAATCAAGGCCTCAATAGTAGTCAATACCATTCCTCCAAATCATTACTTTCTAAATTATAGCATATAGAATTAAGCCCTTGAGTTCAAGAAAGAAAAAAGCCGGATACTTCAAAATCCTTCCGCAGAATTATTTGAATATCCGGCTTTTTTAATTTAGCTGTTCTTATAAATAGGGATTTTGCACAATTACTTTTTCCTTATCATCAGGCAAATGATTTAAAACTGTCATCCTGAGGCAAAGCCGAAGGACCTTGCTATTCATCCTTCGGGCAGTGCTGATGTCGCTTTGCTCACGATTAAGGCTGCTTGGCTAACTCTCAAGAATTAGCAGTTAAATAAGAGTTTTGCATAATTAGGTTTTTGACGTTGGTGTCATCCTGAACGAAGTGAAGGATCTTATCGCAGATCATGCTGCGCACACCGTAAAGTCGGCGTTTACACCCAAGTTGTATTATAGATTCTTCGCTAACGCTCAGAATTATCATGCGTTGCCCGCACCAACAATAAACGAATACTTGTTGCTTTTTGGGCAAATAATCTATTTATGGCACAAGTTCGAGTGTCATTGTCACAATGAGGTCG
>Ga0334889_1002870_pt1 | contig 18258 bp, 18 predicted proteins | sample GraSluR1_MG_2_FD_207222 | JGI IMG/M metagenome (GOLD analysis project Ga0334889, IMG submission 207222) | Sludge microbial communities from methane-producing bioreactor in Wageningen University, Netherlands - Granular Sludge_8_08-R1 | ecosystem: Engineered > Bioreactor > Anaerobic > Unclassified... | reverse complement strand
CTTGTTTGCTTAAATGAAAATTGATGAATAATCGCGATTTTTCCCAACAAATTACACCTATTATACAACAGCCTGCTTGTGGTAATGACCATATTTATTAATTCAACACAACATACCAAAATTTCTCACATCTATTTCGCTAACTCTACTATAATGACATTGATCTTACTAGGAATTTTGGGAATTATTGATGAGATGGTTTGATTTTCGTTCATTCCTCATAGGTCTTGTTGTTGGGCTGATTGCAGTCGCTCAATGGTTCAAATACCGCGATAAATTAAAACAGGTAAAAAAAGCGGTCTTTGAAAAATCAACAGTGGCTGCAAAAAAAGATATCACCGGTGTTGATCAATTACTGCGTACAGAAATTTTTTACCAAACACAACGGAATCATCTGGCCCACACATTATTTCCGCTCAATGACATTTATGTTGCCCAAGAATTACTGGCTTACCCTTTCACTGATGCAGATGATATCGGTGACCCCCCCATCATCGACCAGATGATTCCCTACCTGACCGATGCACCTGTCCTCAGCGGTGCTTTTGACTTACGCGGAGTCAATCCGCTTTGTCTCTTGCAGACCGCCAACAACATGGTCGTTATTGGCGATCTCGGCATCGGAAAAACCACACTATTCTCCCACTTGGCCCAGCGCATCATTCAAAATAAAACCGGGATACCCAAATTGAACGGCTGTCTTCCCTGTCTTGTCCACGTATCAGAGCTGACGCTGGACAAAGTGCTTCCGAAACAAATTGAACAGGCATTTTTCCGCCACTTCATACTCTCTTTCCCTAAACTTATTCGCAAAAAGATACTCAAAGTTCTCACCAACTACTTGCGCAATAACCAGTTAGTTTTACTTGTCGATGGACTGGACGAGGTACCGGCGGATATATTTGACCAAATCGTCGAACATCTGCGACTCTTTTCGAAAAATTTTCCAAGAATCAAGATTCTGGTTAATACCAGTCCCCATTACCTTGGCCGATTGCCAGCGTACGGCTTTCTCCCGATGGTGATGAAGGGATGGGACCAACGAAAAAAGCAGGTATTGGTTCAAAAATGGTCGGCAGCCTGGCAGAAATCAATACGTGAAGAAAATGAATTTGACCAAAAGAATCTGGCCACACTACTCGCGATATGGACAGAGAAAGATCATCGTACCCTTACACCATTTGAGTGGACTTTGCGTGTTTGGTCGCTATTCTCAGGCGATAGCCTCGGGACATCGCCCATCAGCGACATCGAGGCGTACTTCAGACGTATTACCGATGATCACATTTCACACAAGGCTGTTGAAGCTATTGCCAATACGTTCATTCGTCAACAACAAGTAGCATTGCCTCAATCAGCCCTTGAGATGGAGTTATTAAAGAATCAATTCCGCCTGTCTTCATCAACTTCGCCATCCCAGGTACTCGAAAAAATGGACGAAGGCGCTGCTCACCGCCGCAAAGGCTCAGGAGGCACCTCCATACTTTCAGACCTGTATGAAATTGGTCTGCTCGAATTGAACAATGATGGATTGTATCGATTCATCCATCCAAATTTCCTGGCTTACTTTGGTGGTTATCAACTCACCAAACAGGAGCCAGACTTGACGTTCATTCAAAGATGGACACCTGCTGCTGTAGCATTTGGTTATTCGGCTAGCTTTCAAAATACCACACCCTGGATTGATCAAATCATCCAAACAGATATAAATAGCAAATCGGATTTTGCCAATTTTCTGATGGCTTCCAGGTGGCTGAAATACACCCCACGCACCCATGAATGGCGAAACAAACTCATTAAACGGATATTGACTGAATTACAAAAAGAATCATTGCCCCTCCCCCATCAATTTCGTTACCTGGCAGCTTTGATAGAGATGGATGACCCAACCTTAAACCAAATATTCACCAGGTTGCTCTCCACCAAATCTGGCCAACTCCGCCAGATAGCGGCACTCGGTTTGGGAGCTTTACGGGATTCACATGCCTCACAGGCTTTGATTGAGCATTTGAACGATCCGTCAGATATGGTAGCATATGCGGCAATGGTCAGCCTCAGTTATTCGCAGCAGGCAGAAACGCCGCAGCTGCTTTATGATTATTTGACCCAATCAGCCGATGAGGCGTTCCGCCGCACTGCCGCTGAGACCCTGGCACGAATAAAACCCACTGGCCAGGAGATATTGAAGAACCTCGCCAGATCTGAAGATCTCATCACCCGCAGAGCGGTTGTGTTCGGCCTGGCAGCGATTCACGAAGGATGGAGCAAAGAACTGCTGGAGCAAATCGCCCTCAATGACAAAGAATGGATCGTGAGAACAACAGCCGAACATGTCCTGGCATTGACAGCCGATCTGGGCGTTTCGGTTCCTCGGTCTTACACGCCTTATTTGAAAGCTGAATGGCTTTTGAAATATGCAGCATCACAAGGAGAAGGCTTATCACCAGATGTATACCCGGTCGAATTGCTGCTTACAGCATTGCGGTCACCCGACAGTGACCTCCAGTGGAATGCATTGAATTATTTGCGTTTGGTGCATGAGCCAGAGGTTCTGCGAGAAATTGAACGGGTATTCTTGTCCCCACAATCAAGCATTGGTACAGTGGCAAATGCTGACTATTGTTTGTGGATTACAAATGCAATGGAACGATGACGAACAAAAAATTACTTGATTGCGTTGTGTAAAGCACTGTTAACAGCTTGCACATTCAAATCCAGTACACAAACCAATCTGTCATAATGATTGCTGCCTTCAATGACCTCAAGCTTGTCGGAAGGCACATCGAAAAGATCAGACAAAAATCTCTGCAAAGCTGCGTTCAGTGAGTGCTGATCAGCTGCCAATTCAAGTACCACCAGGCCGTCTGGTGATATTTTCTTTACACGGCTATGCGTTGACTCTGGAATAATCTGCACTTTGATCGCCGCCCCACCCCGCGGGTTAGAGAAATTGGTATTTTGTTTTTTCACTTGTGCCGCTCCTCCTAAAACAAACGAATCAATAAAACTTGCACGATCTGAATTACTATGATTAAGATTATTGGGCTGAAGTCCAATCCCATGCTGGCGGGCAATAATTTGCGTATCGGTGCTAATAATGGATCGACCATCTGGTCCAGTATATACCTGATTTTGTGGCTGGGTGGCAAAAAGTATGACAAAATCACTTTTATTATCACAACAGCGACCAAAACATCAGCAAAGACCCGCACAGTCACATCAAACATTCATGTCCCTCTTGCCAAAAATACTTTCGCCAATTCTAACATAGGTAGCACCTTCTTGCACCGCCACCTCAAAATCAAAACTGGTACCCATCGATAACTCCGAAAAATCACAGTCGGGAAAATGGCGCGAGAATAGCGCTTGAAACTTCCTCATGGCGATAAAGTACTTCCTTGAATCTTCAGGATTTTCCGAATAGGGTGGCATACACATCAAACCATGAACAATGAGGTTGGGCAGATGAATAACCTCATCTATCTCAGACAAAATATCTGTGGATGGTTTCTCAAGATCCAGGAACCATCCTGACTTTGTTGGTTCGTTGGCAATGTTGAATTGCAACAATACCGACAGCTGTGATTGGTGTTGTGTAAATTCCTTGCTTAGCCGCTTGGCGATTGACAAACGGTCAAGAGAATGCATGTGAGAAAAAAGTGAAGGAATGTACTTGGTCTTCCTGCTTTGCAGCGTCCCGATTAAGTGCCATTGAAACAACCTGGCACATTCTCCCAGTTCTTCTTGTTTCTGCTGGGTGTCGCCCACATAATTTTCACCAAGAATAGAAACAAGATCCGTTGGTAAAGCCCGAATAACCTCAACTGGCTGTTTTTTGGTCACTGCAACGAGTTTGATCTTCTGTGGATCACGGCCAGCAGATTTTGCCGCATTGGATATCCTTTGCCGAATATTCTGAAGATTCAAAACAATTTGTTCACCACCGAGTACCATCAGCCATCAACCTGCCTCGCTGCAATAATTGCGGCGAATCTTCCTGTTTTTCCATTTTCACCACGGTGAGAATACCAATCCTGAGTGTTCTCATATGTACTGATATTAGCATGTTCTATGGAACGAATACCACATCCTGCCAAGGTGAATTCATTTGCCAACCACAAATTTAAGGTGGTGATTCCGTTTCGTGTCAATAACAAATCTCGCCAAACTGCCGGAAATACCTGCCTGGTTCTTTGAATTACCTCATCACCGACCTCATAGACATCGGGGCCGATCGAAGGACCTATTCCTGCGATAATGTCATTGGCAGAACAGCCGAATTCCTCGACCATGGCGAGGACTGCTTTTTCTGCGACCCGCAGCATGGTTCCCTGCCAGCCCGCATGAGCAATACCGGCAATGTTTTTCACTTTGTCGAATAACAAAACAGGCACACAATCAGCAAATCGCATCATCATTGTCACTTCAGGATGATCGGTAATAATCACATCTGCTTTTGAATGCGGTTCTCCCTGAAGCCTTGGCTGGTCTGCAATGGCCACATCGTCTCCATGCACCTGCCACACATCGAACCTGCTTTCAAACGGTCTATTGATCGCCCTGAATATTCGCAAGTGGTTTTCTACTACAGCAGCGGGGTCATCTCCGACAGTACCGCCAGTGTTGAGCGACTGAAATGGTTCCTTGGAGCAGCCTCCATACCGGGTGAATATAGCATTCAAAACCCCTGCATGATTGAATGTTTCAAATGAATAATAGATAAGCCCCTGCGACTCAGTAAAAGGCATACTTACTCTTCATGATCCTCTTTCGCTTCTGCATACGCAAACTTCTTGGAGAGATTGACCCTTGATTCACGCATGCTGTCCTCCACCTGCGGTAAAAGGTACCAGAATGTCATGATGCCAAACAATGCTCCCGTGACTACGCGAAATAACGGTGTGCTTTCACGAATGATCATCCATTCTGGTAAATTAATTCCCAAAGCCCCCGGAATCTGCGAGCCTCCATCCAGGCCGATCGGCACCATGCCAACCAGGATCCACACATACCATGCAATTGGCTTTATTCTGTTGCCTGTTGCCGCAAAGATGATGGAAACCAGCAGCATGGCGACATAAATCGCCAGACAACGCTGACACAAAGCGATTTTGTAACCAACATAATCATTGCCCAAAAAATCTCTGGCATCAACGAGATTGATACTGCCGGTAATGACACCCGTAGCGATCAATTCGTCGTAGGTGATCACCCCTTCGATGCCCGCCAATTCTCTTGGATAGTATAATTGCTCACCAAAGATAAAAAACGACCGGAAAGCCAGTTGATGGCAAAATGGTTTGTAGATGGTATAGAGTACTCTGGCTGGCAGCTCAGCGCCAACCTTCATCAGAACCGGCGCTAAAATCGACCCGCCTGCATACAAAACCAATATCAGTATGAACAAAACCATATAGTTTTTGGTGAGCCATTGGTTCAACCGATCAGTTTTGGTTATAGTTCTGCCCCTGGTGATTCTCTCCTTATACGCCGGATCCTCTTTTAGTTTTTCATGGCGATCATGAGCAGCTCGGATCGCCACCCTCAGGTCTCTTTCTGTTAATGGCGATTTCAAACGGTAAGGACCCACCTGCACCATTGGAGCTTCGTTACCAAGAAATTCAGCCATTCCTTTATCGGAGTTCAAATCAATATAAATTATGCGCACAGGAATGTCACCAGCCGCGCTGTGTATCAGTTTTTCTGTTTGTTTGGCTGCTTCAGTTTCTTTGTAGGCGTATACCGTAATAGTGATCATAACTTTCCTTCAGGCTGTGATTATGCTTCGATAACCTTAAATGTAGTGCTGGCAAACAGGCGATTAATTACGATATTTCCAGGGACAAGGCCAATATAGGGATATGTCCAGCGGAACACCCATTTTGAATCATCTGGTGTAGCATTTATACACCCATGCGAGCGGGGTGTGCCCCAATTGTTGTGCCAGAACGTTGAATGTAAGGCAATACCACTGCCAGTGAATAAACAGGTCCAGCCAATCCCTGGTGTGTCATAGCCATAACCGCTCTCTCCCCCAGACATATGCGTCGATACTGCCTTACGCCAAATGTAGAATTCGCCGGTTGGCGTTCTCCATTTATCTATTTGTTCACCGAGATAATTGAACTTCGTTCCGGAAGATATGCGACAGTGATAGACTTCACGTCTGCCTTCCATGCAGGAGAGAGTTTGTTGATCAAGATCAACCACCACTTGTTTCTCTTCGACCTCGGGATGTATCGGGGTAACCTCATCTTCTGTTATTCGTCTGAATGCCGTTGCATCCGCCCAGAATATATCACCATAGCTGCCATGATGCTCAAGGACACGGTATTGTTGCCGACCATCTTCCAGTGTGCGGATATCATCCACCCACATTATTTGTGAGTAATACAGCCGCGGGAAGATGGCTTCCTTCAGCCACGGAGAACGGACAGGTGGGTTTGCCATGGTGAAATCCACATAAGGCACAGTTACCTCAGCCCAAAAACCCCTGCCGATTTCTGTTTCAGGCAAGTTTGTTTCTACCGGATTCGGGCGATAAAAAACCGGTTGAACACTGGGGGCATACAGGTAACCATCCGGGGTCTCGACCCATGTTTTTGAGAAAACACCCATAGGGCGCTCGCCAATGACCTCGCGCAACCAAACGACCATAGCATCTTCGTACAGAACACCCACAGAGGGACTGTTCGCTGAAGGGCGCAATCGAATATCCAAACGCCCTACGCAAACCCGCCCCAGACGTTCTGCGTCAGACCATTCTGTGGTTTGCTGACGCCAATGTTCGAATGGGTTAATTAAAAAACCCCCGGCCACCGCCAGGCTTTGCTTCATAAAATTCCTGCGACTCATTTTTTTCTTCATGTCTTCATTCCCTCAATCATGCTACGTTGATTTTTTCTTTCAACCGTTTGATGGTCTCTTGAATGAAATTATCGTTCGTTATATTTATATCAATTGCACCCACAGGACATACCTCATAACACCGGCCGCAGCCAACGCAGTAATCACCCATGAATGCCTTGCCATCCACCAGGGTCAGATTGTGTGTCATGCACACATCATCTGCGGTGCATTTTCCACAACCAATGCATAACTCAGCATTAACACTCACCTCAATGCCGGGCATTTTCTGCACTTTGCTGGCGATGTCCTGATGCAAATCTGGGAGTACTTTGTATAAACAACAGCAAGGACAACAATTGCACACCGTAAGCAGTCTTCCCCCCGGATGAACGCCCATCCATTGTGTATCGATTTTATTCTTGCCAATCAGGTGGATCAAGCCATGCTGTGCGGCAAGATCAATACGGGCAATAGCCTCTTCTTTCGTCGCCAAATGTCCCAGTTTGGGGTTGATACCCATAACCGCCTCACCCATAAAGATACACCCCAGTTCAATGGGATAATCTTTACACTGCATATTGTCGCGGCAAAGACATTTGTCCATCAACCAGATGTGGTTGGCCTCATTGATAAACTCTCTGATCACAGTGGAAGGCAGGCTAATACTGGGTGTTTGCTCAATATCTTCCTGCACCACAACCCTGATTTCTGTTTGGGTATCCAGCCCTGATTCATAGCCCCACGCAGAGGAAGAAAAACTGCCTGAATCATCTGGTAAAAATGTGTTGACAAATTTGTCAGCGTCGTTTATGTCTCGTGACACAACTTCGCGGATTACCTGGTCTTTGGGTAAGTAAAAAATTTCATCGCCATGAAACAGGAAGAAGTCCACCAATTTCTTTAATAAATTGGAATTCTTGGTCCAATTGGCAATGGGGAAACGTTCTGTAAAAAAGTGTTGGATTATTTTTACAAACCAGATGGGACGTGCCATGAAACCTCAAAGATGTCCTTGTAATATCAATAAGTATGGATAATTCTACCCTATTTTTTTATAGAATTCATTAAGAAATTGCCAATCCATTCTCAATCGCCTGCCTGGTCTTTCAAGTATTGATCAAACCATCCGCTGATTTGTTCCAACCGCACAATGCGCCTGTCTGTGCGCCCGCCCCTCGACAATCCGTGTGATTCATCAGGGAACCTGACCATTTTCGACGGAACATCAAGATACTGGAGCGCAACGAACACCTGCTCGCTTTGTTCAATGGGACATCGAAAGTCAGATTCTGAATGAATGAGCATTGTCGGTGTACTGGCATTGCCAATATACGCGATGGGAGAATAACGCCAGAACAGATCAAAATCGATGAACGGCGGGAAAGTTTCGTCGCCTTTGGCTACCATCCCTTGGGTTGCCCAGCTCATGTCACTGGATCCCCACATGCTGGTTAGGTTGCTCACACAGCGCTGTGAGACCGCCGCAGCAAAACGATTGGTATGGCCTATAATCCAGACAGTCATATACCCGCCATAGGAACCTCCGGTAACACCCATACGCTCCTGATCTATGTACGTTTGTTCTTGTATGTAGTCAACCCACGCCATCAGGTCTCCGTAATCTTTGTTGCCCCAATCACCCAAAATAGCTTTGCAATGATCTTCGCCATATCCGGTGCCGCCACGCGGGTTGGTGTAATACACAACATATCCCTGGGCTGCGAGGAAATAAAATTCATGCATGAAATTTTTGCCATACTGGGCGGTAGGCCCGCCATGAATTTCGAGAATCGATGGATATGTTTTGCCTTCCTCAAAATCTGGAGGAAATATAATCCATCCTTGCAAGTCATTGCCATCCGGCCCTTTGAACCACACTTCCTCAACAGTTCCGAGGTCAAGTTCTTCCACCAACGCTTGATTGTGGAAAGAGAGTTGTTTGGTGTCATTCTCGGCCATCTTCATAGAAAAGACTTCTGCCAATCGATCGATACCAGCCGAAATGAAAGACAGCATGTCTTCATTCGCTGAAAAACAAGGAGAGCCCACCGCACCGCCTTCGTCAATGAGAAATTCCACATCCCCGCCAGCGGCTGGCAGGGCTGCCAGCAGAGTGCTGCCATGGTAATCAATTTGGAAGATGAGCTTTTTGCCATCATTCGACCAATGAGCGGGCATCAGTTCCATCGGGCTCACATCAGTCAATGTATGTGATTCACAGGAGAAGTCATATCCTTGCGTCAGCCGCTTCACCTCACCAGTGTCTAAAGCAATGGTAAACAGCCGCGTATAACCATGCCACAAAGTTTTTCCTTCAGTGCCGAAAAAAGCCAAAATCTTGCCATCTGGCGAAAAGGAAAGATGATGCTTTCCACCCACCACAGAAGGTAAGACCCTTGTTGTTTTATCAGACAGTGAATAGAGGTAGATCTCATCTTTCCACGGCTCGAACTCCGGCCGTTCAGCACGGTTGGAAACAAAAGCAATTTGCTTGCCGTCCGGTGAGAATGTTGCGCTGTCTTCACCATATCGGTCATCGTCAGTCAACTGTTCTGCCGTGCCATCGTCAGCTTTGATGAGCCATAGATGAGGTCTTCCTTGTTGCAAATAACCAACACCGTCCATCTTATACCGCACATTATCATACTCGCGATATACAACACCCAATTTCTTCTTTTTCTCATCTTTCATACGCTCAATGAAATCTTCATCTGCCAATGTGACCGTGGCAAGCATCGTCTTACCATCAGGACTCCAGGCAAACGAACTGATCATCCCTTTGAGGTCGGTAAGTTTTTTCGCTTCACCTCCGCCAAAGTGAATCGTATAGAGTTGGGCAGGCAGGTCTGTATTGTCTCTGTTTGACAAAAAAGCAATCGTTTTTCCATCGGGTGACCATTCAGGGCTGTTGTCAGATTGATTGCCTGTCGTAAACTGCGCGGGTTCTCCCCCATCAGTCGAAACCACCCACAGATTCGCAAACTTTTTTTCTGAATCCTGATCTACCCTTTGCACGACATAAACAACGCTTTTTCCGTCAGGTGAAATGCGCGCATGCGAAATGTTCTTAATTGTATATAGGTCTTTGGCAGTGATATTGCGGTTCTCAGTCATGGTATTCCTCAACTTCTTCATGTATACAGGTCGGATTTTTTGATAAATTCATACACGGACAATGGTAAAAACTTTCTCACTGATTTCCCGTTTTTGGTGTTTTTTCGAATATCCCGGGACGATATATCGATACACGGCATATCAACAAATGATATTTTCTGCCCAATGTCTGGCAATTGTTCATCCAACTTTGTAAAGTCAAGAGGTGTGCCCGGCCGGCGAGCAACAATCAAACCATCCAGGTACTCATGCACCAATTCTGCGGCATGATACCAATTAGGCAAGCCTGTAAGTGAATCAGCGCCTAATAAGAAGAAGAGTTTGTCATCAGGCGCCAGGCTTTGCTTAATCAAACGCGCTGTATCACAGGTGTAGTAAGGCGGATCCCTCTCCACATCAATGGAACAGTATTCTGACTCAGGTTGCCCTTCGATGGCTAGTTTGACCATTTGGATGCGCTGGTCAAGGCTGGCATGTGTCTGATTTTTGAAAGGTGAAATAGGCGTCAGAACCCACAACAACCGATCCAGCTGCATTTGCTCCGCAGCGTGGATTGCCAGGAACAGATGACCCAAATGCGGCGGATCAAATGTTCCGCCGAAAAATCCCATTTTTTGAGACATAAATTAATCCTGCCACTCCAGCTCATATTCACCGATTTTGACTGTATCTCCCGGTTCAACACCCGCCTCGATCAGAGCGTGTTCGATACCCAATACCTCCAACATCCGTTGAAAACGGCGAACTGAACCGGGCTGATCCCACCATGTCATGGCGGCAGCCCTTTCGATTGCTTTTCCTTGCACCCAAAACGCGCCATCTTTTGTGAGTCCAACCTCGAATTGACGTGGGTCTTCTTCTGCGCGGTAGACCGGCACTTCATCGACAACTTCCGGCTCTGGTAATGCTTGCAAAGTATGGAACACTTTCCACAGCAACTCCCGTAGATTTTTATGCGCTACAGCAGACACAGGCAGCAATTCTACTTCAATCTTTGCAAATTCCTCTTGTATCAATACAAACATTGCCTGGGCATCTGGCAGGTCCATTTTGTTAAAAACAACGATTTGAGGTTTCTCAGCCAAATTCTCATCAAACAAAGATAACTCCGTGTTGATTTGGTTAAAATCAAGCATCGGATCTTCGGACATCCCATCCAGAACATGGATGAGCACCCTTGTCCGTTGGATATGTCGTAAAAAGGCATCACCCAGACCCACCCCCATGTGCGCCCCTTCGATCAAGCCTGGAATGTCAGCCATGACAAACGAGTTGTCAATATCCAACTCCACCACGCCCAGATTGGGCTCAATGGTCGTAAATGGATAGTCCGCAATTTTGGGCTTGGCGTTGGTGCATGCCGCTAACAGGCTGGATTTGCCAGCATTTGGCACCCCCACAAGGCCTGCATCAGCAATCAATCGCAATTCCAACCGCAGACGCAATTCTTCGCCGGGCTCGCCACGTTCAGCCGTGCGGGGTGCCTGGTTACGTGAATTCTTGAAATGAGGGTTACCCCTGCCTCCGCGGCCGCCTTTCGCAACCAATAATTGCTGCCGCTCACGGGTGAGGTCACCAATCAACTCATCGGTATCTGCATTGTACACAATGGTGCCCGGTGGCACCGGAATGATCAAATCGTCAGCAGATCGTCCTGTCTGATTTTTGGTCCCGCCTTGCTTTCCATCGTCTGCATGAAACTCTCGTTGGTAGCGGAATTTCACCAGGTTGTTAAAATGGTGATCAACTTGCAGAATTACATTGCCGCCTTTGCCGCCGTCTCCGCCATCAGGCCCGCCGCGAGGGCGGAACTTTTCACGCAGAAAATGCACAATGCCGTCTCCCCCCTTGCCTGAACGAACAACAATCTCTACTTCATCAACAAACATAATAATTGTGTATGGGCTGAGAAAATTGATCCTCAGCCCATTTACCTCACTCTTTTATTTCTTACCGAACTTATGGCCTAACAATGTTGCCAAATCAGGCTGTCCAATCTCCTGCAATTCGTACCGTACCCGTTGCATCGGTTTATCAACACGAATGATTCGCGTGAGATCGATGGGCGTACCCGAAATCACCAAATCTACATCCGCATTGGCGATGGTTTGTTCAAGGTCTTTCATCTGCTGCGTGCCATACCCCATTGCCGGTAGAATCGGGCCGGTCCCGGCATACTTTTGATAGGTATCGACAATAGACCCGACCGCAAAGGGACGCGGATCAACAATCTCTGCCGCGCCGAAACGACGTGCGGCCACAAAGCCAGCGCCATACTTCATTTCACCATGCGTCAGGGTCGGACCATCTTCAATTACGATCACCCGTTTACCGCGGATTGCATCGGGATCATCAACGAACAAGGGCGACGCACCTTCGATAATCACAGCGTTTGGATTCATTTTCTGCAAATTCTCACGCACGGTCAGAACATTATCTGCATCAGCGGTATCAACCTTATTGATCACAAACACATCCGCCAACAAGACGTTGGTTCCACCAGGATAGTAAGACAACTCGTGACCGGGTCGATGCGGGTCAGCCACCACGATTGAGAAATCGGATTTATAGAAGGGGAAGTCGTTATTACCACCATCCCACAGAACAATGTCGACTTCCTGTTCTGCCTGGCGTAATATCGCCTCATAATCTACACCAGCGTAAACTATGACGCCGCGATCAATATGAGGTTCGTATTCCTCACGTTCTTCGATCGTGCACTCATGCAAGTCCAAATCATCATAGCTGGCAAAACGCTGCACTGCTTGTTTCGCAAGGTCACCATACGGCATAGGATGCCGCACGGCCGCTACTGTATAGCCCATATCTTGCAAGATGCTGGCGACACGCCTGGTTGTTTGGCTTTTTCCACTACCGGTTCTGACAGCACAAACTGATACCACCGGCTTTGATGACTTCACCTGGGTGCCTGCCACGTTCAGCAGCCGAAAATCTGCACCAGCCGCGTTGACGATGGCTGCTTTTTCCATAACATACTGATAAGGCACATCACTATACGAAAAAACGACTTGTTCAATCTCATGCTGCTTTATCAAGGAAACCAATTCGGTTTCCGCGAAGATCGGAATCCCCCCGGGATATAATTCGCCCGCCAAAACGGCTGGATATTTCCGGTCATCAATATTGGGAATCTGGGTAGCCGTGAAAGCTACAACTTCATATTGCGGGTCTTTGCGGAAGACGGTATTAAAGTTATGGAAATCTCGTCCTGCAGCGCCCATAATTAAAGTCTTTATACGGTTCATATAACGTTCTCCTTAGTCATTGGTGATTGGTGTTCTTTTACATTGCTTCTGGCGCAATGATTCCTAATACAGTCAAACAATTTTGCATACATTGGCGTGCAGCAGAAACCAATGCCAGCCTGAACCCTTTTTCCGCACCTTCAGCCTTCAAAACGGGACACTGGTTGTAGAAATCATTAAAAGCTTTGGCGATATCATATGTCAACGAAGCCAGATGCATGGGCAGCAGCTCTTTCGCAGCTCGTTGAATCGTCGGCGGTATTTTGGTCATTAACTCAATCAACTGAATTTCGCTTGGCTGTAACTGCGGGATTTCTGCAGGAATTGGGAAGGTCTGGCTGTCAGCTTTTCGCAGAATGCTGCCTGCCCGCACATAAGCATATTGAATATACGGAGCAGCCTGTCCATTAAAGTCCAGTGCCCGCTCCCAATCAAAGGTGACGATCTTATTGTTGTCTTTTGACAGCATCGTATACTTGATCGATCCCAGAGCAACTGCCTTAGCAATTTCTTGCCTGGCTGCTTCTTCCAGTTCAGGATTTTTATCAGCGACAATCAAATAAGCCCGTTCGGTCGCTTCCCGAACCAGGTCTTCCAACAAAACCACGGTCCCCTCACGTGAGGCCATAGTGACGTTGCCAGGTAAATTGACAATTTCATAAGAAAGATGCTGGCATTTTTCTGCCATCTCCCTGTGCCCCATAACTTCCAACGTTTTGAATATTTGTCGCAGGTACAAGGATTGGCGCACATCGATCACATAAATCGAGCGATCAAGGTCAAACTCGGCAAACTTTTTGAGGGCAAGCGACAAATCCTTGGTGGAATACAACGAAGTACCGTCTGAGCGCAGAATCACCAACACCCTGTATTCTTCCCTTGTGCCTAATAATTCATCCAGTGGAATAATGACAGAATTTTCAGGGCGTTCATCTCTGGCCAGGCCCGATGCAATCAGATCATTGACCATGTCTATACCGCTGTGTTCGACCTCACTCTCAAAATAAATGCGGTCAAATTTCACGCCCAGCATTTCGTACACATCGCTGAATGCATCCAAGCTCCACTGTCGGGTTTTTTTCCATAAAGCTACGACCTCTGGGTCACCATGATGCCAGCGAGTAAATAATTCGCGAACCTGTGGTTCAACAGTGGGATCATCATCAAAATAACGCGCTGCCTCGGCGTAGATATCGCCCAGCCAACGGATCTTATCCTCAGCCGGCAGTTCATCTTGGTGGTGATGCATGTAGCACCACAACCACTTAATCACATGCAGTCCGATATCACCGATATAATTCGTGCGTACGACATCATTGCCCGCCCACTCTAACAAATTACAAACCGCATCGCCAAGGATCACATTGCGCAGGTGACCAACATGAAAAGATTTGTGAGTGTTCGGCTGCGAGAATTCCACCATCACTTTCTCACCGCCTATGGTTGATCGGCCAAAAGAATCACTTTGTTGCGTAATTTCCTGCAGGACCTTGCTCGTGAATATTGCTGTGTTGAAATAGAAATTTAAATATCCCCGAACCGCTTCCATCCTGCCAAAAGCCGGCGGCAATACCAAATGTTCTGCTACCAACAGCGCAATTTCTTGTGCTCGTTGAGCTACATTGACTTTCTTCCCGCTGCGGGCTTCTTCGGCTGCCATGGAAAAAAACGAGGTTGATAAACCCCACTCACCATGAAAAGGAATGGTCGCCCAGGTTGTTGCCACGGCAGGGAGATCATTCTCTTTGCAAATGGTTTGGATGCTGTTTTGTAATTCTTTTTGTTCGGGCTCAAACATTAAATAATCCTATTCTTAAAGAGACTCATGTGGGATTATATCACAGCGGTCATCTATGAAATTCAGATGTAGTTAACAAGAAAACGGGAGGGAACAATAACTCCCTCCCGGATTTCTCTGTTTGATAAACTGTTATTCCATTGCGTTGAATTTTGCCATCAAACGGCTTTTGCGGCGGGCTGCGTTGTTTTTATGAATAACGCCCTTCTGTGCCGCTACGTCCAAACCTTTGATCGCTTTAGCAACAGCTTCTTCTGCAACAGTTTTGTCGCCAGCCTGAATTGCTGCCAGAGCTTTCTTCATATAAGTCCTCGAAGAACCAATATAAGTGCGGTTGTGAAGACGGCGTTTTTCATTCTGCCGATTGCGTTTGATTTGTGACTTAATATTTGCCAACTTGTTCCTCCAAAAAAAATTCTTTCATTATCTGCACACAAATAACTATTTTACTACACCTTTTTAAACCAGTCCAGACCAGAAGTATGTCTGGGTTCGGAACTGAAACATGACAGCAGGAAGTTGCAGAGGGTGTGAATAGTATAATGCCAAGTACACTGGTAAGCAATACCAGGCTACCACTTCCACGTAGATCACGTTGCATGCTCAACAACCAACTTAACTCGACCTTAGTATGCCTGTCTAGATGCGGTATAATTTTTATAGCAATTAATGAGGAAAAAACGTGGCAGAAAACATCCAATTACCAAACTTCAATCTGAACCCGCATGCACCATTATTGATCGTTATTTCAGGTCTCTCCGGCGCTGGCAAAGATACAGTTGTTCAACGCATGAAACAGCGTCAAATTCCATTTCATTTTTGTGTGACTGCCACCAGCCGCGCACCGCGCGATGGTGAAATCGATGGCGTGGATTACCATTTCTACTCAAAAGAAGAATTTGAACGCATGATTACCGATAACGAGTTAATCGAACATGCTATCGTGTATGAGCAATATAAAGGCGTGCCCAAAAAAGAGGTGGATGAAGCACTGGCCAGCGGTGAAGATGTCATTGTTCGCGTTGACTACCAGGGCGCAGCCAGCATACGCGAGCTCTACCCTCATGCCGTTCTCATCTTTCTTATGCCAGAAAACGAAGACACCTGGCGCCGCTGGCTGACAGATCGCAAGCAAGACACCCAGAAGCAGTTGGAAATCCGCCGCAAATTGGCATTAATTGAAATCCAGGCTGCTCAAACCTACTTTGACTATCTGGTCACCAATTATGACGGTGATATAGATCGCGCTGTCGATGCAGTAATCTGCATCATTAAAGCAGAGCACAACAAAATATAGAAGAAAGTTCACCAATCTACATGAACCAGGAAGCACCCGAATCAAATCCAACTATCCCAATGAACGTAGCTGTTCGCTATGAAAATCCTGCCAAACGGCCAACATTTACCTACATAATTCTGGTATTCACCTGTGTAACTTACATCGCCCAATTATTGTCAACAAGAATCGTAGGGTTCGATGTACCGGCCACCTTCGGTGCCAAGGTCAACGAATTTATCACCCAGGGGGAAATTTGGCGGTTGGTAACACCCATGTTCTTACATGCCAGTTTGCTGCATATTGGCTTTAATATGTACGCCTTGATTATCTTCGGACATCGGCTGGAACGCATCTACGGACATAGCCGCTTTCTCTTGCTCTACTTTTTGGCAGGTATCACGGGCAATTTGTTTTCGTTTTACTTGACGCCTGGCATTTCTATCGGTGCCTCCACCGCCGTCTTCGGTTTGTTGGCAGCAGAAGGTATTTTTATTTACACGAACCGCCGCTTTTTCCCTAACGCCACCTACGCTTTGCGTGAAATTATCATGATCTTGGTGTTCAATATCTTCATTGGCTTCAGCACCCCCCAAATTGACAATTGGGGTCACATGGGAGGCCTAATCGGTGGGTTGGCTTTTGCCTGGTTTGCAGGTCCATTGATCCAGATTAAAAAAGAAGTCACTGAAATTCGCCTATATGACGCCCACAGAGATGGCAGAATTCTCTGGATCAGCGGTGTTCACCTATTCATCATTGCTTTGCTTGTTGTCATAAGAATTATGAGTTAAGCACAACAGGGGTGGTTTGATAACCACCCCTGTAGCCTTCCTTCCATCCAAGAACCCGTATTTACTCGATGAACACTTCCACGTGCTCACCATCATTCTCGTCAACAATATCGACCAGTTTACCAGTTTCTCCACCCTGAATGGCTTCGTACAATTCTTCCATATCGATGCCGTCCAACTCCGGGGTGAATTTAGCACCGGTTTTCATCGCAAAGTGGATCAACTGAAGCGGCAGTGTCACATTCACCCGGGCTTTATTGGAATCGGTGTCGGTTACCCGCACCCGAAAAGTTTTGCCTTTTCCAGAGAGACGGTTGCTTGAAGCCGGGCGCTTCTCCTGTGCTTCACCCATTCCCATCGTCTCCAGTAACTGAGCTGCTTCAGCCGCGGTAAGAATTCCGTCGCGTACCATTTCCAACACTTTAATTCGTTCTTCTGCTGTAGACATAATTACTCCTTTCCTTTCTTTTTATTCACCACGCAACTTCGCTTGCGCTTCCTCAAAACTGATCTCACCGGCATGCAGCGCTTCCAGAATCGATTTTCGTTCTTCTGCTGATAATTTGGGCTTGGCGGCTTCTTCTGAATCGCCTTCCTTCCCAGGCTCAAAACCTAGCGCAACAATCAGCTCGTTCAAACGATTGCGCAATGTTGGGTATGACAGATTGAGCTCTTCCTCTAACCGGTTGAAACGCCCTTCACAGCGTATGTAGTTCAACATGAACAATTCTTGTTCTTTGGTAAGATTCTGAAAAGGCGACTCCGGCATTCGGAAATCTCCCTCAATTCGTATACCGCATGATGGGCATTCCAATGAAGTGATCACCATATCACTATCATGACAACAAGGGCATTGACTTAATAATTCTTGCATCTATATCTCCATTCTTTCGGTTTATTTCTCTTCGTATTAATTATATTAATATCATTATACATGCAATCGGGCTATTGTCAATACCATTTATGAATATTATTAATATTCTTTGGTTTTAGATTGAATTTTACTGACGTTTTCGTAAAAGATTATGCAACTATTGTAAAATCCTTACGTAGATTTAATTATGATTGCCAGCCAAGGAGAAAATCTATGCCCCCTATTTTGACCGCAGTAGACCTTACAAAGCGTTACAACGGCCTTTTGGCAGTGGATCATATTTCTTT
>Ga0334889_1002865_pt1 | contig 18305 bp, 8 predicted proteins | sample GraSluR1_MG_2_FD_207222 | JGI IMG/M metagenome (GOLD analysis project Ga0334889, IMG submission 207222) | Sludge microbial communities from methane-producing bioreactor in Wageningen University, Netherlands - Granular Sludge_8_08-R1 | ecosystem: Engineered > Bioreactor > Anaerobic > Unclassified ... | reverse complement strand
CCGAGTGGTTGGACGATTTTGCGCTCTTTATGGCCCTCAAAGACGCACACGACGGCGCACCGTGGACCGAGTGGGAGATGCCCCTGCGCAGCCGCCGCCCCGCCGCGTTAGCCGAGGCGACCGCCGCCCATGCCGCCGCCATCCACGCCCACAAGTTTAACCAGTGGCTCTTCTATCGCCAGTGGACTCAGCTCAAAACCTACGCCAACAAGCGCCAAATCCGCATCGTCGGCGACATCCCCATCTTCGTCGCGCTCGACAGCGCCGATACCTGGACCAACCCCGGCGAGTTCTTCCTGGACAATAAGTACCAGCCCACCGTCGTTGCAGGCGTGCCGCCGGACTACTTCTCCGCCACCGGACAGCTCTGGGGCAACCCGCTCTATCGCTGGAAAACCATGCGCAAGAACGGCTACGCCTGGTGGCTGCGCCGCATCCGCGCCGCCCTGCGCCTCTACGACATCGTGCGCGTCGACCACTTCCGCGGCTTTGCCGGCTATTGGGAAGTGCCCGCCGGCGAAGAGACCGCTGAAAACGGCCAGTGGGTCAAAGGCCCCGGCGCCGACTTCTTCGAGGTCGTGCAGAAAGAGTTGGGCGAGCTGCCCATCATCGCCGAGGACCTGGGCGAGATCACGCCCGACGTGATCGAACTGCGCAACCGCTTTAACCTGCCGGGCATGAAGGTGCTCCAGTTCGCCTTCAGCACCGACGCCAGCGATAAGTTCCTGCCCCACAACTTCACGTCGAACTTCGTCGTCTATTCCGGCACGCATGACAATGACACGAGCCGCGGCTGGTACGAGAAAAGCTCAACGCCCGACGAGCGCGACTTCTTCCGCCGCTACCTGCGCACCGACGGCAGCGACCCGGCGTGGAGCCTGATCGACGCCGCCTTCCGCAGCGTCGCCGTGATGGCCGTCGTCCCGCTCCAGGATGTGCTCAGCCTCGACACCCACGCGCGCATGAACCTGCCCGGCACATCCAGCGGCAACTGGACCTGGCGTTTCCGCTCCGTCCAGCTCACCGGGCATATCGAATGGCGGCTGCTCGAAGCCGCCACTATCTACGGCCGCGACCCGGAGATCTACGCCGATAAGGACGCCGAAGCCGGCGGGCAATCCGGGCAAAAAACGAAGGGATTGGGCGGCCAGGTCACATCGGCATGACCGCCAAGAGCAGTCCCGTTGCGCCGGCATCCGCCCGCGGCGACCGCGCCTGGCGGGGCAGGGCCGTCCTGCTCCTGATCCTGCTCGGATCGCTGGCGGCCCGGCTCTGGTATTCCAGCGCCAACCCGTTCAGCTACGACGAGACGCACAACCTCATGATCGGCGCGCTGGCGCGCCAGGGCCACGCCCCGTACCGCGAGATCTACTCGGTCATCGCGCCCTTCGCCTTGCTCACGATGCGCGCCGCAGCCACGCTCTGGGATACGACGCACTGGGTGCGCATCCCCTTGATCGTCTACGGCCTGGCCGGCGTCGCCGCCCTCTACTGGCTAACACGGCGCCACGTCCCGCGCAACGGCATTTTGGCGGCGACACTGGCAGCCGTCTTATTCTCGTTCAACCCGCACTTCTTCTTCGTGTCCACGTCCATCAACCTGGAGGCGGGCGCGCTGGGCCTGGGACTGATCGCCGTCGCCGTCGTCGAGCATTACCGCACCCAGCCCGCGCACGCACGCAGCGCACTGTGGCTCCTCCTGGCAGGCGTCGTCTTCGGCCTTAGCACGACCTTCAAGGTGTTCGTACCCTTCATCTCGGCTGTGATCGCGCTGCAACTGTTCCTGATCCTGACCGTCGACCGGGGACGCAGCCCGCGCAGCCCCGGCGTCTATGGCGAACTGCTCAAGCTGGGCCTGGTCTGTGCGGCGGGCGTGCTGCTCGTCCTCGCCCTCTTGCTGATCACCTTCGACCGGGCGTCCATGCTCGAACAGGTTATCGGCTCCCGCTTCGACTTGCGCGAGGCCATCGAGACCGACGAGGCAGGCGTCAACATTGCCGAAGCGCTGACCGGCGGCGATTTGCTGCAATACGTCCCCCTCGCCTTCGGCGCGCTGATCGGCCTGGCCGCGATTTGGCGACAGCGTCTCGCCCACGCCTGGCTCTGGCCGCTCTGGTTTTTGCTGGCCGCGGCCTTCCTCCTCAGCCACGACCCGGTGCGCCCGCGCCACACCGTGATGATCCTGCCTTCCCTCGCCGCGCTGAGCGGCATCGGCCTCGCCTGGCTCGCCGCGTCCCTGACGCAGCACAAGCCCGCCCTGGCGCGCTGGCTGAATCCGCTCGCGGCGACAGGCATTCTGGTCTGGGCCGTTCTCGCCCCGCTACCGCTGATCGAGATCGAGACGTTCACCGAGAAGCACCCGGTGCGCCAGGCCGCAATCGACTTCGTGCAGCAGACTACCGCGCCCGGCGACTGCATCATCTCGAAAGAAAACCGGCTTCACTTCCTGGCAGGGCGCCTCTCGACGCCCCATCTGTCGCTGATATCGACCGCGCGCCTCTTTAGCGGGCTGCTTCCGGCCGCGGATATCGCCGCCGAGATCGAACAGCATGACTGCCCGGTCCTCGTCTACACGGACACCTTCGAGCGGCTGATTCCCGATCTGCGCCAGGAGTTGGACCGGCTCTATGCCCTCAAGCTGACGCTGGTCGATCCGCGCGAGCCGGACTACCTGCTGGAAATCTACGCGGTCAAGCAAGACACGACGGCCGCGCCGCCCGTCATGCAACAATACCGGCTGGGCGACCGCATTGCGTTCCTCGGCTACGGGCTGAGCGCAGGGCCGTGGCAGCCGAGCCAGACGGTGCACCTCTCCACCTACTGGCAGGCCGTCGAGCAGGCGGATCGCGAGTATAAACTCTTCGTTCATCTAGTGGACAGCCAGGGCGACGCAGCCGCTATCTTCGACCACTATCCCTTCACGCTGCGCGAAGAATACCTGGCTGCCGATGTCGAGTTGAACGCAATTTATCGCGGCAATCCCGCCGCGCTGCCCGCCCACTACCCCAGCACCGGCATGATCCCTACTAGCCTGTGGCGGCCCGGCGAAACGCTCGTCGAGACCGTCGCCCTGCCCCTGCCCGCAGACCTGCCGCCCGGCGCCTATACGCTGGCACTGGGCCTTTACGACGAAAGTAGTATGGAACGTCTGCCTGTCGTCGGCGCACCGGATGGGCCGTACAATCAGATCACCCTCGGCCCCGTTCAGGTTATTGGAGACTGACATATGGAGATGGATGGTCCTGCCGCTCATCCCTTGTACGATGGACTGAACTTCGCGCCGGCATCGGGAGTTAGTATGATCCTGCCCGCCTATGACGAAGAGCAGGGCATCGGCCCCGTGCTAGACCAGCTTCACACCGTCATGGCGCAAACCGGACGGCCTTACGAAATCTTGGTAGTCGACGACGGCTCACGTGACGGCACGGCCGAGGCGGTTCTGCGCTACATCGCCGCCAACCCATCTCATCCGGTCATTGCGCTGCATCACCACGCCAATCGCGGCTACGGCGCCGCCATCAAGACGGGCATACGCCACGCTCGCTACGACATCCTCTGCATTACCGACGCCGACGGCACCTATCCAAATGAGCGCATCCCCGATCTGCTGGCGCGGCTGGAAGAAGGGCGCGCCGACATGGTGGTGGGCGCGCGCACCGGCAACCATGTCCGCATTCCGCCGCTGCGCCGTCCGGCCAAATGGGCTATCGGACAGCTTGCCAACCTCGTGGCGGGCGGGAAAATTCCCGATCTCAATTCCGGCCTACGCATCTTCCGCCGCGACGTCGCAATGGAGTTTTTCGACATTCTGCCCGACGGCTTCTCCTTCACCACGACGATCACGCTGGGCATGCTCACCAACGGCTACCTGGTCGAGTACGCGCCCATCGACTATCACGCCCGCGTCGGCAAGTCCAAGATCCGCCCGATCCACGACACGCTCAACTTCATCCAGTTGATTCTGCGCATCGCGCTCTATTTCGCGCCGCTCAAACTCTTCCTGCCGCTTAGCCTGTTGTTGGTGGTGTTGGGGCTGGTCTGGGGCATATTCAGCATCACCATCCTCGACGAACTTGCCGACGTCAGTACGCTGATTATCGAAATGGCCGCCGTCCAGATCGCAGTTATCGGCTTGCTGGCGGAGTTGATCAACCGGCGCTTCCCTAGCCAGGCGCGCTTGGCGCGCAGTCGCCTGGAGCGACCGGAACATGTGACTGCGCTACAGTCAAACGATCACAATAGGGAGTTATAGGCGTGTCTCTCTCTGCATGCATATGGCAGCGACTCCAGGCCGAGGTGATCCGCCCCGGGCTTTGCACCCATTGCGGCACATGCGCCGGGCTGTCGCAAGACGCGCTTGCCATGCAGCCAACCGAGCGCGGCCCGCTGCCGCATCCCGTGGGCGACCGCCCCGTTCGCCTGCCGGAATTGGCCTATGCCGCCTGTCCAGGCAAAGGGCTTGACTACCCCGCGCTTAACCGCAGCGTCTTCGGCGGCGAGCCGGACAACTGGCTGATCGGTCACTGGCGCCGCATCGCCATCGGCTACGCGACGGATCCGGCCATCCGCCGGGCCGCAGCGTCGGGCGGGGTAATCACGCGCACGCTGCTCTATCTGCTGGAGAGCGGGCGCATCGACGGCGCGGTCGTCGTGCGCCAGGGCTTTCCGCAGCCGTGGCTGGCAGAGCCGTGTATCGCCGCCACCGCCGACGAAATCCGCGCCGCCAGCCAAAGCGTCTACGCACCCATCCCCGTCAACGCCATCTTGGATCGCATGGAGCGCTTCGACGGCGTGCTGGCCTATGCCGGCCTGCCCGACCAGGTCGCCGCGCTGCGCACGCTCCAAGCCGCGGGCCACCCCGCCGCGCGCAAGGTGCGTTATGTGTTCGGCCCCTACACCGGCACGAACATGTACGCCGCCGCCATCGAGAGCTATCTACGCGCCAACGGCGTGCGCAGTGTGGAGGAAGTCGTCGAGCTGCGTTACCGTGCGGGTGAATGGCCGGGACATCTGCTCATCCGCACGCGCGACGGCCGCGAGTTGCGCGCCGAAAAGTTCTACTACAACTACCTCATCCCCTTCTACATCACGCAGAGCACGCTCTACTCGGTCGATTTCACCAACGAACTGACTGACATTTCCGTGGGCGATGCTTGGCATCCGCGCTACGAGGCGCAAGGCGGCGGCTTTTCCGTCGTCGTCGCCCGCTCCGCCGCCGGGCAGGAACTTCTAGACGAGATGCAGGAGGCCGGCGCGTTGCACTTGGAGGACATCGACCTGCCGTCCGCGCTCGCCATGCACGGGCACATGCTCGACTTCAAGAAGCGCGGCTCCTTTATCCGCATAGCCTGGCGCGCGGCGCGCGGCCTGCCCGTGCCGGACTACGGCTACCGGCCCGCGACGATCCCCCTCTCGCGGCAATTGGCGGAGGTCGTGATCGCTTCGCTCTTTGCGCTCTGCGGCACACCAGCGGCGCGACGGCTGGCGGAGTTGATCCCGATCCAGGTGCTCGGCCCGGCCTTCAACACGCTGCGCAAGACGTGGAAAGCGCTCTCCAAGCCCGCCAAGCGCAAGGGACTGCTCGATGTCCGGTTCATCACCGCCCCCAAAGGCGGCCAACCCATGCGCAACGCCCGCACCTCGTCCACCCTCGACCTGATCCTGCAACGCACGCGCGCCGAGTTGGCGCATTGGCGTCGCAGCGAGTGGAGCTTCGCCGATGTCGGCGCACACTGGGACGCCACCGAGGACTACGACGACATCAACGCCGAGACCTACTCCTACTTCCGCCGCTTTGTGGACGGCCTGCGTCTCAGCAATCTGCCCGGCGGCGCGCATGTGCTTGACATCTGCGCCCGCACCGGCAACGGCACGCTCTACTTCCACCAGCACGGCAAGGTCGGCTCCGCCGTCTGCGCCGACGTGTCGGCCAAGATGGGCGACATCTGCCGGCAACGGCTGGAGGAAGGCGGCGTAGAGGACTTCACCTGGCTCCAGGTCTTTGACTATCCCCTGCCGCTGCGCAGCCGCGAGTTCGACGCCGTACTCTGCTTCGAGTCGGTGGAGCACTTCCCCCACCCGGAGCGGCTGGTCGCCGAGTTGGGCCGCGTGACCAAACCGGGCGGCACGCTCATTCTCACCACGCCCAACGTGCTGTGGGAGCCCGTACACGCCCTAGCGGCCATCACCGGGCTGCACCACTCGGAAGGGCCGCATCGCTTCATCGGCTATCGCCGCCTGCTGCGCATGGTGCAAGACGCAGGCTTCGTTGCCGAGCAGGCGGAAACGACGGTGCTCGTCCCCGGCGGGCCGCCGGCTCTAGTCAAGGCAGGCGAATGGGTGGAGCAGCGCACGCGCCGCACCCTGATGCCTCTGCTGGGCTTGCGGCGCGTGCTGGTCTGCCGCAAGCGCGGCTAGTAAATTCGACGGAAACAATCAACACGCGCCCAAATGCGTCACGGAGCGATGCAGTTGCAGAACCGACTAGCCGGCACAGATAGCGCAGTTCCCGCGCAGCCCCGCTCACAGGGCTGGACCTGGGCGCTGCGCCTCTTTGGGCTGGCGCTGCTCGCCTACCTGCTTCTGCGACTGGACCTGCGCCAGGTCGCCGCATTGCTGCGCCAGGCGGACCCGCTGCCGGTCATGCTGGCGCTCGCTCTGCTCGTGCCGCTCATCTGGCTCAAGACCGTGCGCTGGCAGATCATCCTAGCGGCACAGGGCATTCGCTATGGCGGGCGGCCTGCGCTGCTCGCCTACTTCGGCAGCCTCTTCGTCGGCTTCCTCACACCGGGGCGGCTGGGCGAGTTCGTCAAGGCCTTTCACGTCCAGCGAGAGTGCGGCGTCTCCGGCGCGCTTGCCTTTGCCGGCGTCCTCGCCGACCGTCTGTTCGACCTGCTCGCCCTACTCGTGACGGGCGGCTTGGCGCTGTTGGCCCTGTCGTCCCTAGCTGCGAGCGACGCGCTCGGCCTCGCCGCGGCCCTTGCTTTGCTTGTCGTCCCCTTCCTGCTCTTCCTGAACCCCGCGGTCTATGGCTGGGTGCAACGCCGGGCGCAGCGTTGGGGACGCATCGGAGACCGGCTTTTGGGCGTGCACGGTTGGCTGACCGAGGTCCGCCACAGCCTGCGCCGCCTCTCGCCACTGGCGCTGACGGCTTCGCTACTACTCACGGCGCTGGCCTACGGCGTCTATTACGGGCAGTGCTACCTGCTGGCGCTGGCCCTGGGGCTGCCGGCGGATTTCCTGGTCGTCACCTATGCCGTCGCCCTGGGCAGCCTCATCACGCTGCTCCCCATCTCCATCTCCGGCCTGGGCACGCGCGAGGCTGTCATGATCGCCTATCTGGGCGCGGCCGGCGTCACCTCCGAAGCGGCGCTGGGCTTCTCGCTGCTGGTCTTCCTCACCTTCTACCTGGGCGGCGGCCTGATCGGCCTAGTCGCCTGGCTGCTCAAGCCCGCGCCTTGGTCGCAACTGCGCCGCACACAGGCAATGCGTGAACCATGAAGCAGATCAACCCCGAACGAACTGTGACCGCGCTCACCCTGCTGCTGGCTGCATTTCTCGGCCTCGGCCTCTTCTCGCAGGCGGTGCACAACAACAGCCACAACGAGCAGATGTACGTCACCGCCGGCTATCTGCTGGCGCAAGGAGAGCATCTCTACACGGACTTCGCCTTCGTGCAGACGCCCTACTCGCCGCTGATCTACGCTGCGGTCTTCAAGCTCACCGGCGGTTACTATCTCTTCAGCGCCAAGCTCGTCAACTTCGCCTTCCTTGCCTTTGCCGCGGGGCTGCTCTGGCTTCTTGCCCGCCGCCGCACGCGCGATGACCTCTTTAGCGCCGCGCTGCTGGCCCTCTTCCTGGCGAACTATTACCTGCTGCGCGCCGCCATCGAGGCGTCCAACTACACGATGCCCATCGCCTTCTCCCTGGCGGCCTATGCCCTGTTCCTGCGCTACATTGACCGGCCGCGTCGTCCGCTTGCCTTCTTCGCCGCCGGCGCGCTGCTGGCCGCGGCGGTCGGGGCCAAGCTCTACTACGCAACCCTGCTGGCGCCCTTCGCCCTGGCTGCGCTGCTCTATCCAGTCGCGGCAAGCCTGCGCAGCCGCATCGCCGGCGGGCTGCTGCCGCTGGCGGGCGGCTCCGTTGCCGGCGCGCTGCCCCTGCTCTACTACGCCGCGCGCGACTGGGAACGCTTCGCCTTCAACAACCTGGGCTACCACCTGCTCAACACGACCTGGCGCGAGCAAAGCGGCTTCGCCCCCATGACCTGGGGGGATCTGCTGGGCGTCGCCCGCGACATCCTCGCCAACCCAAGCTATCTGCTGCCGGTCGTCTGTCTGGCGCTGGCAGCCGTCACCCTGTGCGCGCAGGAAGGCTGCTCCCCGCGCCGTCTGCGCCTGCCCGCGGCGGACATCACCCTTTCCGCGCTGCTGGTTATGGTCTCCGTCGTGACGGCCTTCACGCCGCAGCCGCTCTTTCCGCAGTACTTTGCTATGCCCGCACCTTTCCTGCTGACGCTGCTGATCGCGCTTCATGCCCACATCGCCCAGCCGCAGCAGCGGATGCTGCAACACCTGACGCTGATCGCCGCCGTACTGCTTACGCTCGTCGTGCTGCCGCGGCATACCGGCGCGCTGCGCGGCGCGCTCAGCCCGGATGACCGCTGGGCCGGCAGTGAGGCGCGCGACGCAAGCTTCCGCATCCGCGCCCGCATCGTCGAAGGGCCGCACGACCCGGCCGCCGCCAAGCTCGCCACGGTCTCCCCGGTCTATGCCATCGAGTCCGGCCTGAGCATCTACCCCGAACTGTCGACCGGCTCCTTCGTGCTGCGCATCGGCGACCTGCTCAGCGCAGAGGAACGCGCCCGCTACCGCGCCACTTCGCCCTCCGCCATCGCCGCCCTCTTCGACGCGGACCCGCCCGCCGCCATCCTCATCACGGACGAAGGCGCTGTCGAACTGCCTTTGCTCGACTATGCCCAGAGCCGCGGTTACGTTGAGGTCGACGCGGAGGACTTCGGCGGCCGGCTGTTCATCAAACCCAGCCCCTAGCGCCGCCGCTTCATTTGGCCGCTCGTTAGGGCGGATATCGCCGCGCATGGTATACTCGCGCGTCAGCGCCGCCGCTGCACGGGCGGCCTAGAGCGGGCTGATTCGCACCCGTTCTCGACTGGATAAACGATGAAGCGTACACAGAACCTCACGATGCCGGCCCTCCCCGCCAAGCTCGCCAACCTATCGCAACAAAGCACCCTGGCGATCCTGGCCGGGCTGGCGCTCATCGCCAACCTGCTCATCCTCGCCGGCCTGCCGCTCATGTGGGAAGCGGGCGTCATCCTGCTCCTCACCGGGCTGCTGCCCGGCTGGCTCTTCGTCGACTGGCTGCTGGGCGGGCCGGGGCGCACCTTGCCCGAACCCTGGGAGCGCACACTCTACGCCGTCGCCGCGGGCTGCGCCATCATTGTGATCACGCTGCTCCTGCTCAGCTACATACCCGGGCCCCTCGCCTGGCAGCACGCGCTGCTCGCCTTTGACCTGATCCTGCTGCTCCTCTTTGGCCTGCTCTGGCGCAGAGGTCGCGCGGCGCCGCCCGCCGAACCGCCTGACGAGACGCAGGCAGATGATGCTTGGCCGGACATTCTAGCCCCCAGCCGCCCCCAGGCGAGTGGCTGGCTGATCGCCGGCGTGATTAGCCTGGCGCTGGTTGGCGGCGCGCTGCGCTTCACCGACCTGGCCTACACCGAGTTCCAGGGAGACGAGGCCCGCGCCGTGTTGCGCGCTGCTGAGGCCATCCAGGGCTATCACGACGCCCTGCTCACCCACAAAAAAGGGCCGGTGGAAATCCTCCTGCCCACGGACATCTATCTCCTGGCAGGCCGGCTCAACGAGGCCGCGGCGCGCCTGCCTTTCGCGCTGATCAACCTGGCCGGCCTGTTCGCCGTCTTTCTGCTCGGCTGGCGGCTCTATCACCCCGTCGCCGGCTGGGCCGCGGCCATGCTCCTGGCGTTGGACGGCTACTTCATCGGCTTTGCGCGCATCGTGCAATACCAGAGCATCGTCTTCCTCATGGTCGTGCTGGTCGCGCTCATCCTATATCGCCTGGTGCGCCGCCCCCAAGACCTCGCCCGCTACCTGACGTTGGCTGCCATCTTCCTGGCGACCGGCCTGCTGGCGCATTACGAGGCCGCGCTGGTCGCCCTGCCTGGGGCCTACCTGCTCTACGCGCTGTGGCGGCGACATCCGGCCGTCAACCTGGCCCGCCTAGGCCGCGCCCTGATCGCGCCTGTGCTGGCCGGCGGCGCGCTGCTGGCGGTTTTCTACGTGCCGTTCGTGCTCAACCCGAGCTTCCGCATCACCTACGCCTACATCACGGTCAACCGCATCGGCTCGACCTTCCCCTACAACAACCTGGTCGACGTCTTCGAGCGCACCACGCTCTATAGCTCCGTCTATTACGTCGCCCTGCTGGTGCTCTGCGCCGTGCTCTCGCTCGCCGCCATCTACCGGCGCAGCCTGCCGCGCGTATGGGGCTGGGTCGCTGCGGCGCTGCTGGCCGCGGGCGTATTGGTCACCCTATGGCAACCGGCCTGGATCGTGATCCGCGGCCATGACCACACCTGGGCTTTCTATGCCGCCGCGCTGGTCATCGCCTGGTTTCTGCCCGACTTCCCACTGGAGCAGCGCCTGGCCTGGCTCTGGTTCGGCAGCGGCGCGATCTTCATGCTCTTCTTTACGCTCACGCCCAACACCCACGTCTACGGCTTCTTCATCCCGTGGGCGCTTGTCGCCGGGGAGGCGATCGGACGCGGCTGGCTGTGGCTGCGCCACCGGCTAGGCGCTCGCCCCGCGGCCCGCATCGCCGCGATCACGGCTGCGCTAGCCGTGCTCGTCTTCGGCAACTACGTCTACTGGTACTTCGCCGCCACGGACCTGGAGGTGCTGCGTACTTGGCGCGAAAACCGCCCGCGCGGCTACCCCGTCACCTATGACATGCCCACGCGCATGTCCATCTTTGGCTTCCCGCTCAAGAACGGCTGGAAGGCGGTCGGCGCACTCTATGCCGACGGCGTGCTCGACGCGCCCTTCGAGGTACACGGCAAGGAACCGGTGGCGGACTGGTACACGCGCGGCGCGGGGTATTGCCCGCGCGACCACGTCTACTACATCTGGCACGAATCGGTCGAGCCTGCCGACCTCGGCTACAACACCGTGGTGCGCGAGCAGATCGAGGCGGACGGCTACCAGCTGTTCGGCACGGTCCTTGTCAACGAGCAGCCGCGCCTGCGCATCTACACCAGCGACGGCGCGCCGGTCGCGCCGCAGACCTACCGCGTCGAAGACTTCGAGCAGCGCTTCGACCGCGACCTGTCCGGCCCGGTCTTCGAGTTGGACGGCCCGTCCGCCGCGAGCCATATGCAGCACGAGTTGGACCTGCGCCTGGGCGACGGCATCCGCCTGCGCGGCTATTCGCTCGACCGCACTGAGGCCAAGCCGGGCGAAGGCGTCCTGCTCACGCTCTACTGGCAGGCCGATCAACCGCTGGAGACCGCCTACAGCGTCTTCACGCAGATCATCGACATGACCGACTACCACAAGGCAGGCCAGCGCGACGGCGAACCCGTCTGCAACCAACTGCCGAGCGACTTCTGGCTGCCGGGCGATACCATCGTCGACCGCTACTACATCCCCATCTTTGCCGACGCGCCGCCCGGCGTCTACCGGCTGCTGGTCGGCATGTATGACAGTGAAACCGGCGACCGCCTCGACATCTTCGCGCCGGACGGCGCGCATCTGGGCGACGCCTTCGGACTGGCCGACATCACGGTAACGCCGCCATGATCGCCGCAGAGTCCGGGGAAAGCGCAGGGAAGAAGGAAGGGCCGCCGGCTGCGGGCGCACGGCGCACGCTAAACCCAACGCAGCGGACGTTGCTTGCCGCCCTGCTCATGGCCGCGCTCATCTGGCTGCCGCGCGGCCTGGCGCTCGACCGCTTCGTCACCGCGGACGAACACGCCTGGCTGGCCCGTTCCGCCAACTTCTATCGCGCCCTCACCCACGGCGACTTTGCCGCCGCCTTCCAGCGCCACCATCCCGGCGTCACCGTCACCTGGGCAGGGTTGGCCGGCTTCCTCACGGCTTACCCGTCCTACGCCCAGGACGCGCCCGGCTATTTCGGCTGGCTCACGGAGGAGATAGAGCCGTTCTTGCGCAGCCAGGGCTATGATCCGGTCGAGTTGCTGGCCGCGGGCCGCGCCTTCGTCGTACTGTCGATTACCATAAGCCTGACGCTTGCGTTCGTGCTGGCTGTGCGCCTGTTCGGCCTCTGGCCCGCGGCCGCGGGCTTCGTCTTAATCGCGTTCTCCCCCTTCCACATCGCCCACTCGCGGCTGCTGCACCTCGACGGCATGGTCAGCAGCTTCATGTTCCTGGCGCTGATGGCGTTCCTGGTCTATCTCCAGGAGCGCCGGCTCTACGCGCTTATCCTGTCGGCGGCGGCCGCGGGCCTTGCCTGGCTGACGCGCTCGCCGGCTCTCTTCCTGCTGCCCTTCATGGCCGCGCTGGCGCTGGGCGCGTGGGCCTTTCCTCTCGGGCACAGTACGGCTGCTTCTCGCAACCGAAGCCGCAGCAGCCTAGGCCGTCCAGCGGGCATGACGGCGCTGTGGGCGCTGTTCGCCGTCGTCACGTTCGTGCTGCTCTGGCCCGCCATGTGGGTGGACCCGCTCGGCAGCCTGCGCCAGGTGATCGACGCCGCAGGCGAATACGCGGTCGAAGGCCACCTCAAGCCCACCTTCTACGCCGGAGAGGTCTACGCCGGCGACCCCGGATTCAGCTTCTACCCTGTCACCTATCTCTGGCGCACGACGCCTGTCGTCCTGTTGGGGTTGGCCCTCGCCCTTGTCGCCTACGCCGCGCGCCGCCCCCCGTTCGACCGGCCCGCGCCCCGCTTCGCCGCGGCCACACTGGCGCTCTATGCCGTGGGCTTCCTGCTCTTTATGAACCTGGGCGCCAAGAAGTTCGACCGTTATCTCCTGCCTTCCTACCTGCCCCTCGCTCTTATCGCGGGCGGCGGCATCGTCGCCCTGGGAACTTGGCTATCCGAAAGGCGGCGGGCGAGGTTCTCTCGCCGGGCGCAACTCGCCCTATTGGCGCTGCTTCTCGTAGTCCAAGCGGCGCTCGCCCTGGCCGCCTTCCCCTACTACCTCAGCTATTACAACCCGCTGCTAGGCGGCGCGGCGCGTGCGCCCCAGACGATGATGATCGGCTGGGGCGAAGGCGCGGACGAGGCGGCGCGCTTCCTCAACACGCTGCCGGATGCGGACCGGCTGATCGTTGCTTCCGGCTATACCAACGGCCCCTTCTCCTATTTCTTCCGCGGCAAGACCGTGCCCATCACCTTCTGGCACGAGGCGGATTACGCCATCGTCTACGCACAGGACTGGCAGCGCCAGCTTCCCTCGCGACGCGCCGTCGCGCACTTCAGCCGCTATCAGCCCGTCCACGTCATACAGATCGACGGCCTCGACTACGCGCACATCTACGAACTGCGTCAGATGCCCTTGCCCGACTACGTGACCGACTGGGACGCGGCCATTCGCCTGGTCAGCTACCAACTGCCCGCGGCCTCTATTTCACCAGGCGAATCGTTCCGTGCTATATTCTACTTTGTGAACCTGGCGCCGATCGACAGCAACCTGAATGTCTTGGTGCGCATTGTCGGGCCGGACGGCCAGGAGTTGTCGCGCAACGAGGGTTGGCCTTGGGGCGCAGCCACCAGTTCTTGGCAGCGCGGCGTCGTGTGGCCCGACGGTCACGACCTGGCGATCCCGACCGGCGCGGTCCCAGGCTATTATCGCGTCGAAGCGGGCTTTTATGACCCGTCCGGCGGCGAACTCCTGGACGCAGTACTGGCCCGCACAGGGGAACCCGCCGGCGACCTGGTCACGTTGGACTATATACGAGTGGGCGAGCCGCCTACCCGCCCGGCCCATCCGCTGACACCCCCCGCAGACCTCGGCGGTTTGGTGCAATTGACCGGCGCGGACTGGCGCACCGAAAACGACGCCAGCCTGCGGCCCGATCGCCTGGCGCTGCAACCGGGAGAAGCGCTGACCGTCACGCTCTTCTGGCAAGCCTTGCAGCCTATGGATGTCGACTACACGGCCTTCGTCCATGTGGTCGGCCCCGATGGCGCAGTGGTCGCCCAGGCAGACGGTCAGCCGTTGAACGGCTTCATGCCCGCCAGCGCTTGGCTGCCCAAGCAAGTCGTAGCGGATAAGCGCAGTTTACGCCTGCCGGCTGACGCGGCGCCGGGCGACTACACGATCTATGCAGGGCTGTATGACCTCGCGACCATGCAGCGCCTGCCGGTTACACGCGACGGCGAGCCGTCCGGCGACGTCATCCCCCTGGCGACTTTGACGGTGCGGCCCGCGCCGTAGAATGGAATGTTGTCTTTCAGCATGTCTTTGAAACTCAGCCCCACCCAGCAAAAAATCCTTGTCTTTATCGGCGTCTTCCTGGCGATCTGGCTGCCGCGCACGCTCAAGCTGGACCAATATGTCACCGTCGACGAAAGCAAATGGCTGGTCCGCTCCGCCAACTTCTACCAAGCGTTGCACAGCGGCAATCTGCAGCATACCTTCCAGCACGGCCATCCCGGCGTCACCATCATGTGGTCAGGCACCGCCGGTTACCTTCTGCGCTTTCCCGAATACGTCCAGGTTACGTCCGGCCAGTATAACTGGAGCACTGACCAATTCGACTACCACATCGCCGAACACGGCCACCCGTCGCTGGAGATGCTCGCCACGGGCCGCGCTGTGGTCGTGCTGATCGGCGCGCTTGCTCTGAGCTTAGCCTTTCTCTTCGCCCGGCGCGTCTTTGGCTGGGTCCCCGCGCTGCTCGGCTTCGGCCTCATTGCGCTTGACCCGTTTCAAATGGCCCTGGCGCGCGTCCTGCACCCGGACAGCCTGCTCAGCATCTTCATGCTGCTCTCCGGCCTGGCCTACCTCAGCTATCTTTTCGCGGGTCGCCGCCGGCTGGATCTGGTTGTTTCGGCTGTAGCGGCTGCGTTGACCGTGCTGACCAAGACGCCGGGCATTTTCCTCGTGCCGCTCGTCGGCCTCTTCGCCTTGATCGAAACTGTAAAGCATGTGGCGGAAATGCCGGGCCGGCCGTGGCGGGCGCTCATCCAAACCAAGACCATCACTCGCGCCGCCGCCCCTCTGCTCGCCTGGGCCGCCATCATGCTCGTCGTCTATGTCGCCTTGTGGCCGGCCCTTTGGGTCGCCCCGCGCAGCACGTTGCTCGAGGTCATGGACATCTCCGGCGACTACGCCGAACAAGGCCATTCCAGCCCGATCTTCTATGCTGGGAGCATCTATAACGGCGACCCCGGCGTCTGGTTCTACCCGGTCAACTACCTGTGGCGCACTACGCCCATCGCCCTGGCCGGCCTGCTGCTAGCCGTGCTGGCCTTTTTCCGGCGCCATGCCGCCGACCGGTCGCCTCGCATCCTCTATGGCGTGTTGAGCCTGGCGCTGTGGGCCTTTTTCTTCATCGTCTTTATGAACCTGGGCGCCAAGAAATTCGACCGCTACATTCTGCCCATCTTTATGCCGCTTGACCTGGCTGCAGGGGTCGGCTGGGCCGCCGCGGTCTACGGGCTGGCGCGCAGTGCGCGTCCCTGGGCCACGCGCTACGCCGCGCCTGGTCTGGCCGCGCTCGCCCTCGCCGGCCAGGCCTTCTCGGCGTTGCCCACCTATCCCTACTACATCACCTATTACAACCCGCTGATGGGCGGCGCAGCACGCGCGCCCGAAGTCATGTTCATCGGCTGGGGCGAAGGGCTGGACGAGGCCGCCCGCTATCTCAACGCGACGATTGACACCGCAACCGCCAAGGTTTCCTCCTGGTATCCTCGCGGGCCGTTCAGCTATTTCTACAACGGCATCACCGACTCGAATCGCGGCACCTGGAACGCCGACTACTCGGTGATCTACGCGCACCAGTGGCAGCGCGAACTGCCTTCACGGCGCATGATGCACTACTTCAACCGGCTCACCCCGGAAAAGACCATCACCATCGACGACATCGAGTTCGTACGCATCTATGACATGGCGGGCGCGCCCCACACCGACTACACGGTGGACTTCGGCGGCGCCATCCGTCTCGTCTTCTATGACACGTTTTCCGGCGTTATGGTCCCAGGCCAGCGGTATGACATGACCATCTACTGGGTCAAGATCGCGCCGATCGACATCAACGCCAATGTCCTCGTCCGTCTCGTCGACCAAGAAGGTCATCAACTCATGCGTATCGAAGGCTGGCCGAAGGGCGTCGCCACAGCCAAATGGGACATAGGCGAACTGCTGCGCGACAACAGCTATCACGTCCGGATCCCGGAAGGAACGCCGCCGGGCCTCTACCGCATCGAGGTCAGCGTCTATGACCCCGCTACCCTGGACAATCTGCCCATCACATCGGCCAATACGGGCGAGGTGCTGGCGCAGCCTTATGTCCTCGACTACCTGATCGTCGGCGACCAGCCCGAGACGCCCGCCCATGCTCTCACCCCCCAGGCGGATTTCGGCAACCAGATCGAGCTGTTCGGCGCCGACCTCCAGGCTGCAGACGGCACTCCCCTCCGCGGCGGCGCCCCCGGCTACCAGCCCGGCGAAACCATCAATCTGCGTCTCTTCTGGCGCGCCCTGTCCTACATATACACCGACTATACCGTCTTCGTCCATGTGATCGGCCCGGATGGACAAATGGCTGCACAGCATGATCAACAACCGCTAAACGGCTTCATACCAACGTCGTACTGGCCGCCTCGCCAGGTCATCGCCGACGACTACGCCCTCACCCTCCCTGCCGACGCGCCCCCGGGCGATTACCGGATCGTAGTCGGCCTCTACGACCTGACGACCATGAACCGGCTGCCTGTCAGCCGCGACGGCGAAGCTGCCGGCGACTCCGTGATCGCCGCCACATTCTCGATACGAGTTCCGTAACGCGCCGGGCTGGCGCGACTGGCCGCCATGTCCTCAACCGCGCCGAACTGGCCGCCACCTTCCAGCGCTGTCACCCTGTGTCACCGCCATACGGCTGGGTATGAAAAAGCAATGGACGACACAGTCCGCCTGGCAATGCTGAGCATCGCGCCCGTTCTATAACTTGGATTCGCCATATGGACGGCATAGCGCGCAGATTGAAACGTGCGTTTGGTCGCCCCGGTCTGTGGATACCGGCGCTGATAGCCGCGCCCATTCTCTGGGCGCTGCTGCCGGGCGGCCTGCCCAATACCGCCGACGGGCGCGTCCACTTCACCCGCGCCGCCGAGATGGTTCATGCCTGGCAGGACGGCGTACTCATCCCCCGCTGGTCGGAAAACCTCGGCCTGGGCTATGGTTTGCCGCTCTTTATCTACGCGCCGCCGCTGCCCTATCAGGTGAGCGCCCTCCTCCACACAGTGCCCGGTCTGCCGTTGGACGTCGCCGTCAAGGGCATGATGGCGCTGGGCGTACTCAGCGCGGCCTACGGCGCCTACCGGCTGGGCGCGTCGCTGCTGGGCGCGTGGGCGGGCGCGGCCTGCGCCGCCGCCTTTCTCTACGCGCCGATCATGCTGCGCGAGTTGTTCATCCAAGGCAACATCGCCCAATACCTCGCCTGGACCTTCTCGCCCTGGGCGGCCTGGGCGCTCATCCGCGTTTACACAGCGCACACGGTTCGCCGGCGCATGGCCTATGCCGCGGCGCTGGCGTTCGCCCTCGTGGGGACTCTCCTCAGCCATAACGCCGCCGCCCTTCTCCTGATGGGCATGATCGCGGGCCTGGCCTTCGTTCTCTTCCTTGCCACGCGTGATCTGCGCAGCCTGGTCTTCGCCGCGGCCGGCAGCCTGTTAGGCTTGGCGCTTAGCGCGTGGTTCTGGGCGCCGGCCTTGCTCGAAGGCAAGTACGTGGCGCTCCAGCGCATCGTCGCCAGCGACTTCCGCCTGCGCTTCATCCCCCTTGCCGAGTTGATCGCCCCCTCCCCGCGGCTGGATGCCGGCGCCATCGATCCCTACTTCCCGCTCACACTCGGCGCAGTGCAGGTGTGGTTGGGCATCGCCGGCGCGCTGCTTTTCGTGGCGACGTTGGCGAGCCGTCTCCCCGCGGTCCCTACAGAACCGGCTTACGCCAGCGCAAGAGCAAACCGCGCGTTACGCGGCGCAGGCGTCTTCTTCATCCTCTTCACCGCTTTCTGCGCCCTGATGGCGACGGCCTGGTCCGAGCCAATCTGGACCATCTTGCCCTACATGGGCATGTT
>Ga0334889_1002862_pt1 | contig 18320 bp, 9 predicted proteins | sample GraSluR1_MG_2_FD_207222 | JGI IMG/M metagenome (GOLD analysis project Ga0334889, IMG submission 207222) | Sludge microbial communities from methane-producing bioreactor in Wageningen University, Netherlands - Granular Sludge_8_08-R1 | ecosystem: Engineered > Bioreactor > Anaerobic > Unclassified ... | reverse complement strand
CCTGGAAGAAACCCTCCGTAGCATCCGTCACGCGGCTTCCGAAGCCAATATCCCCTTTGCTGTCTTTAAACCTACTGCTTTTACCACCAGCCATATCCTTGAAAAGGCCAGCAGTGGGGAGCCATTGACGGAAGAAGAAATTGCGGAAGCAGATCAATTCAGGCAACGCATCAGGCGTTTGTGCCAGACAGGCTATGAATTGGGAGTACGCATTCTGATTGACGCCGAAGACAGCTGGTACCAGGCATTTATCGATCAGGTGGTGACAGAAATGATGGAAGAATTCAACAAGGAAAGGGCCATCGTCTTCAATACCCTGCAAATGTACCGCCGCGACAGGTTGGACTACCTTCGTAAGGCACACACGGAATCCAGCAGAAAAGGATATTTCTACGGGGTGAAGTTCGTCAGGGGCGCCTATATGGAGAAGGAAAGAAGAAGAGCCTGGAAAATGGGCTATGCCGATCCGATTCAGCCTGACAAAGCCAGTACCGACCGCGATTACGATGCAGCCCTGAAATATGCCATCGACCATATTGATAACGTAGAGGTTTTCAATGGCACCCACAATGAGAAAAGCTCCCTCTACCTTGCAAGCCTGATCCGTGAAAAAAAACTGGCAGCAAATGATGACCGGCTATGGTTCTCCCAGTTGTACGGAATGAGTGATCATATCAGCTTCAACCTGGCCCATCACGGTTTCAATGTGGCCAAATATGTGCCTTACGGGCCGGTCCGCTCTGTTTTACCTTACCTCCTCCGCAGAGCCGAAGAAAACACCTCAATTGCAGGGCAAACCAGTCGCGAACTGAAGCTTCTGCGGAAAGAAAGAGCACGCCGTAAGAATGAAAAACATTAAATTTGCCCTCGAAAGAGCACACAAAACACTAAAACCATTGAGAATGAAAAAAAAGTTCATTTGGATTCTTTCCCTCCTTGCGGCTGCCCTTCTGATCTACTCTTCCTGCTCGAAGGACGATAACAATGAGATTGAAAATCTGCTTTCCATTGAGGTGACGCCCTCGGAAGCGTTTTTTGCTCCTGGAACCACACAGCAATTCAAAGCAACAGGTACAATGATGGATGGCACCACCCGCGATATCACTGCGGAGGTGACCTGGAAATCCAGGTTTGAAGATATTGCCACCATTGATGCCAAAGGACTGGCCACGGGAATCAAGAAAGGCCTGACCTATATTTCAGCCATCAACGGACTCACCCTGGGCTCAACCCCCGCCAATGTGGTGGCATCGACCGAGATGGAGCGCAACAAGATGATTCAGGATTATCTGGACAATTATATTGGCTCAGAGAATCCGGATTGCGGATGGACGGGAGACGCCACTACCTGCGACCCGGGCACCATTTCCTCCGCCTCCTATGACAAGGTCATTCAGCGGGTGAATTATTTCCGCCGCCTGTGCGGATTAAGCGACAACATCACCCTGAAAGCCCAGTACAACGAGAAGTGCCAGATTGCAGCCCTGATGTTCCGGGCCAACAATACCATCAGTCACTACCCCCCAACCACCTGGGCCTGTTACGATCCGGATGGTGATGAAGCGGCCGGCAAATCCAATATTGCCATCGGATTCCATACTTCTGCCGCTGTAACAGCTTACATAGATGATTTCGGGGCACACAATATTTCAGTCGGACACCGCCGCTGGATCCTCTATACCAAAGCCAATGCAATGGGCGAAGGCTCCACCATCAACACTGAAGCGCTCTGGGTATTTGACCACCTGAGTCAGGCTCCCGATGGCACCCCCGATTGGGTATCCTATCCCTCCAAAGGCTATTTCCCCGCACCCCTGGTGTTTGACCGCTGGTCCTTTATGATGCCTGGTGCCACTTTCGGCAGTACAGATGTCACAATGAAAGATGCCAACGGAAACAATGTTTCCCTGAATGTCATCGACCGTTATACCGGTGGCGGACTGGCCGGAGATCCGGCTATCGTTTGGGAGCCTTCCAATATCAATACCAGCAGCAACAACGATGTGAAGTATACGGTCACAATCAGCAATATCGGCGGGAATGTTCCCTACAACGAAGTCACCTACGATGTGATCATTGTGAAACCGGTGTCTTCAAAAATGGGATCAGAAATTGAAACGGAATACGAGCGTATCCGTCGTGAGAACCCCAATGCAAGGGTCCTCTAAGTCTCCACGAGAAAACGCATACAACATAAAAGCGGGTCCTGTTCAGGGCTCGCTTTTGTTTTTGCGCCATACAGGAATTTTAATGGAGAAGCAGTAGAGGTGAAAAATGGATCAGAGCTTAAACACATCCATTGGTCAGGAAGAGAGGGACTCATCCCATAGCAGCCATCAGCAAACCGAAATCAGAAAAGGGAAGATCGAATTGTTCGGCAATGAAACGCCGGGTGGCGCTACCGTTAAAAAGATAAACTCCTTCGCGAAGCTGGGGATCCGTGCGCAAGAGCGATTCGAAACCGGCGGCTTCACCCACCCTGAGCAGCAGGGGGGCAAAAAAGTTACTCAAAGCCAAACTGGCCGTTTTTGGAACCATAGAGGGGATATTCGGAACCCCATAATGTATAACACCGTGCCGGCGCACCACAGGGTTATCGTGGGTGGTCAGGCTACTGGTTTCAAAACAGCCACCGTGATCGATGCTGACATCGATAATCACGCTTCCTTCCCGCATCTGGCGTACCATATCCTCGGGAATGAGCAGCGGCAGCCTTCCTTGCGGATCATACATTGCCCCAATTACCACATCGGCTGCGCGAATCGCTTGACCGAGCGCACCCGGCTCAATGATGGAAGTGTACAGGCGGGTTTGCAGCCTATCCTGAATTCTTCTCAATTTATAAATGGAATTATCAAAAATCTTTACCGAAGCGCCCATTCCCAGGGCAGCCCGCGCAGCATACTCTCCCACCGTGCCGGCTCCCAGGATAACCAGCTCTGTTGGGATAATACCGGAAAAGCCTCCAAACATCATTCCCTGTCCGTGCTGCAGGTCACTCAGATAATGGCTGGCAATATAGACCACCGTATTCCCTGCGATTTCGCTCATTGCACGAATCAATGGAGCTGAGCCGGAGCTGTCGCGAATATACTCAAAGGCCAGGGCAGTCGCTTTCCTGGCGTTCAGCTTATGAAAATAGTCTTTGTTCAGGGCATACCAGTTCAGTGTGGAGAGAACGACCTGTCGCGGCCTGATCAGCGCAATCTCTGCCGGGGTTGGCGGAGCGACTTTCAGGATGATGCCTGCTTTAAAAACTTCATCACGACTATATACGATGCGTGCACCCGCTTCTGCATAATCCTTATCCTGATAACCCGCCTGCTTGCCTGCCCCATTCTCCAGAATAATCTGATGGCCGTGTCCGCTGAGCAAAGCTACTGCGGAGGGCACCAAACCTACCCTGCGTTCATTGAAAGAAGTTTCTCTGGGAATTCCGATGTGCAGGGTTTCTTTTCCCTTGCGGTATTCCAGGCGCTCCTCCTGGGTGGCATAGTGTGCGGAAGCACTGGTTTGATGACTTCCTTGTGGATTCATATTATGCTTCTTATGGAAAAGAAGGAAAGCCTGAGCGCTTCAGGCTCACACTGCGAACCCATATCAGAAACTCAGGCAGTGGCTGTGAATTCCCTGTATCGAAGCTCGCGAACTTCCGCTTCCTTTTCCTGAATGGAGATGTATACGAAAGCCTCCGGTAAAAGTTCCGATATCCGTTCCGGCCATTCCAGAAAACAAAAATTTCCGCTGTAAAAGTAGTCCTCATAGCCCATATCAAATACCTCCTCAATCCGGTTGATCCGGTAAAAGTCAAAATGAAATACCTTTCCCCCCTGGCCGTCGGCGTATTCGTTGACCAGGGAAAAGGTCGGACTGGCTCCGGCATCTTCCACGCCCATCACCTGACAAAAGGCTTTCACCAGGCTAGTTTTCCCGGCTCCCATTGGGCCGTGAAGGGCAAAGACCCTGGCTTGCGGAAAGTCTTCCATAATCTTCCGGGCCGCAGCAGGCAGATCTTGCGGAAGGGGGCAAAGGATGGTTTGCATCTTCTTCATAACTGGATCAGGCCACGAAGATACAAGCTTCCGCAATCTTGCCATAGCAGGGAGCAGGCTATTTCATCCGGGGTTTTAAAAAGATCAGGGGCACCAGCACCTCTTCAAGGGAAATGCCCCCGTGCTGGAAGGTGTTGCGATAGTAATTCACGTAATGATTATAGTTGTTGGGGTAAGCAAAGAAATCCGTGGCACGGGCAAAGATATAACGGCTGCTCACATTCAGGCGGGGAAGAAAAAGCTCCTCCGGCCTGCCGGGCTCCGCCACTTCCTTTTCTTTATAGCTCAACGACCTTCCCGACTTGTATCGCAGGTTTGTAGTCGTTTGCTTGTCCCCAACCACCTTTACCGGATCCTTTACCTTAACCGAACCGTGATCGCTGGTGATGATCAGATCCACATCCCTGGATGCCAGGAACTGGAAGATATCCCTGAGTGGAGAGTGCTCATACCAGCTTAGTGTCAGGGATCGGTAAGCTGATTCATCACCGGCAAGCTCCCGGATCACTTCCATTTCGGTGCGGGCGTGTGAAAGCATATCCACAAAATTATAGACGATGACATTGAAATCGCTCTGCATCAGATTAGAAAGGTTCTCCACCAACTTCCGACCTGCAGTGAGGTTCAGAATCTTGTGGTAGGTGTAGCGATCCTTCAATCCATAACGGCGCAGGTTCTCGCCCAGCAATTCGGATTCGAACTGGTTCTTCCCTCCTTCCTCATCTTCATTCACCCAGTATTGAGGATATTTTTTCTGTATCTCGGCAGGCAACAGGCCGGCAAAAAGGGCATTGCGTGCAAATTGTGTTGTTGTTGGAAGAATACTGTAGTAGATCTCATCCTGAATTACCCTGAAGTCTTCTTCGATCAGGGGCTGCAAAGCCTTCCACTGGTCGTACCGAAGATTATCAATCACCAGGAGAAAAAGGGGTCGCTCTCCCAGGTGGGGAAATACTTTCTCCCGCATAAGCGTATGCGACTGCACCGGGTGCTCACTGCCTCCTGAAAGCCATCCACGATATTCTTCCTGCACATAGCGACTGAAAACCTGGTTGGCTTCTTCTTTCTGCATTCTGAGTACTTCCGACATACTTTCATCGCGGCTGCGGTCCAGCTCCAGCTCCCAAAAAACAAGCTTGCGATAAATGTCCACCCACTCCTTGAAATCCATATCCATCGAAAGGTTCATCCCGATCTGCCTGAACTCCTGTTGATAGGCCGAGGTGGTTTTCTGCCTTACCAGCTTTTTGTTCTCCAGGTTCTTCTTCAAGGCCAGCAATATCTGATTCGGATTCACCGGCTTGATCAGATAATCCGCAATCTTGGAACCGATGGCATCCTCCATTATCTGTTCTTCCTCGCTCTTGGTAATCATTACCACAGGGATATGCGCCTGCCTGGCCTTGATCCGCTCCAGGGTTTCTATGCCGCTGAGCCCCGGCATATTCTCATCCAGGAAAATAATATCATAGGTCTGCCCCTCTATCATCTCCAGCGCCTCTGAACCACTGGCTGATACATCCACTGCGTATCCTTTACTTTCCAGAAAAATGATATGCGGTTTCAGTAATTCTATTTCATCATCCACCCAAAGTATTCTGTCTGTTGTCATTTCTTTTTTTATTGGTTGCTTTTACTGGAATTTAATGTGTGAGAAGTCTAAACAATGAATATTATTGTATCTCTGAATTAAAACACCTGATCAGCCACAAAGTTACGTCAAAGTGGATGCAAGCTTTTCAAACAAGAAAAAGATACTGAACGATCCCGTCTACGGTTTCATCAGCTTCCCCTCCGAGATTTTCTTCGATCTGGTGGAGCATCGCTATTTCCAGCGACTGCGCAGGATCAAGCAACTGGGGCTGACCCATCTGGTGTATCCCGGCGCTTTGCATACACGCTTTCATCACGCCCTGGGCTGCCTGCATTTGATGCAACTGGCGATGAGTGTTCTTCGCAGCAAAGGGCACGATATCACAGCCGAGGAAGAGGAAGGCGTTTGTCTGGCCATTTTACTCCACGACATTGGGCACGGCCCCTTTTCCCACGCACTGGAAAGCTCCATCGTTTCCGGAACCTCTCACGAGGCGCTCTCCGACCTCTTCATCGACCGGCTGAACGGATATTGTGGTGGCAGGCTGGAGCTGGCCAGAGAGATATTCCGCGATCGTTATCCTAAACGATTCTTGCATAAAATGGTGGCAGGGCAATTGGATATGGACCGCCTGGATTACCTGAAAAGGGATAGCTTTTACACTGGTGTTTCAGAAGGAGTCATCAGTGCCGACCGCATCATTCAAATGCTCAATATTGCTGAAGATGAGCTGGTGGTAGATGCCAAGGGCATTTATTCCATTGAAAAGTTCATTGTAGCCAGGCGCTTGATGTACTGGCAGGTGTATCTGCACAAAACCGTGCTGGGTGCCGAGCAATTGCTTATACGTATTCTACTCAGGGCCAGGGAGCTGACTTCGGGGGGAGCCGAATTGTTCTCCACCCCTGCCCTTGCCTTTTTTCTCCGGCACAGGGCTCAGAAAGTTGATTTCCACGAGCAGGCCGGATGGCTGGACACCTTTGCCGCCCTGGATGATTTCGATGTGCTCACCTCTATTAAAGTATGGGAGGATCACAAAGATCCGATCTTATCCGGGCTCAGCCAGCGGCTGATCGGCCGCAGGCTATTGCGCACCCTCATCCTGGATGAAGCCCCTGCCGCAGAACAGATCGAGAGGCTTCGGCAGCACTGGGCAAGAAGAACCGGCACTGCACTTGCTGAAGCCCACTGGTTCGTCTTTGGAGGCAAAATCAGCAACAAAGCATACGATGACAGCCTGGAGCCCATTCTGATCCTCTATCGCGATGGCAGATTGATCCCACTGACCGAAGCTTCCGAGCATATCAATCTGGGGCAAATCAGTAAACCCCTCACCAAATATTATCTCTGTTACCCGAAAGAGCTGGACTGAGAGCCTGACATTGAGAAGAATACAGGAACCTACATTTTTCCTATCTTGCAAGCCCTAAAAACGAGGGGATCGCATTGGGTCAATATAAACCGAATGCCGCTTCAATTCGTCAGTCGCAATGATTAAGGATAAGGCAACAAAGAAGAGATGAAGTTTAAAGCCCAGGCCATTGCCGATATGATCGGCGGGGAAATAACAGGAAACCCTGAAATTGAAGTCCATACTTTGTCCCGCATCGAAGAAGGTGAGGCAGGCTCGCTTACTTTTCTGGCCAACCCGAAATACACTCCATTTATATATCAGACAAAGGCATCTGTGGTGATTGTTTCCGAAGCATTCAGCCCCGAGCAGACGCTGTCGTGTACCCTGATCCGGGTGAAGGATCCCTATTCTGCTTTTGCCACCCTGCTCGAGCAGTACAATCACCTTCGTCAGCAAAAAAAGGGCATTTCTTCCCTCGCCTTCATCCATCCTGAAGCCAGTGTTTCGGAAGAAGCCTATGTGGGTGAATTTGCCTATGTGGGTGCAGGAGCGAAAGTGGAAGAAGGAGCAAGGATATATCCTCAGGTCTATCTGGGTGAGAATGTCAGGATAGGAGCGGAAAGCACCCTCTTTCCCGGGGTCAGGGTGTATGCGGATTGCAATATCGGAGTCCATTGCACCATCCACGCCGGGGCGGTGATCGGGGCAGACGGTTTTGGCTTTGCCCCGCAGGATGACCAGCAATACCGGAAAGTAGCACAGATCGGAAATGTGGTGATTGAAGATTATGTGGAGATCGGTGCCAATACCACCATCGACAGGGCTACCCTGGGTAGCACCTTTATCCGGAAGGGCGTTAAGCTCGACAACCTGATCCAGGTGGCGCACAATGTGGATATTGGTGAGAATACTGTGATCGCAGCGCAAACGGGAATTGCCGGCTCAACCCGAATAGGCAAGAACTGTATGTTTGCCGGCCAGGTGGGCATCATTGGCCATATTGAAATTGCCGACGGGGTCAAAATTGCGGCCCAGTCGGGCATCTCCTCCAGCATCCGGAAGGCGGATGCCATTGTGATGGGATCACCGGCTTATGATCACGGGCTGTACCGGAAATCATATATCTATTTCAGGAAGCTTCCTGAGCTGGTTCAACGCATCGATGAACTGGAAAAGAAACTGAAGGCCTGCTTCCCCTCTGAAGGAGAAGACCTTAAAGCTTAGATAATCAGAACGAACATTCGCATCATTGAATCCTGATGGCAGAAAAACAACAAACCCTGAAGAAGGCCGTCACCATTTCCGGTACCGGCCTGCACACCGGCGCTTATGTCAACCTGACACTGAATCCGGCCCCTGAAAATTTCGGTTTTCGTTTCAGGCGCATTGATCTGGATGGGCAGCCGGAAATCAAGGCAGACATTGACTTTGTAGTGGATACATCCCGCGGCACCACCCTGGAGGCCAATGGGGCCAGAGTGAATACCGTAGAGCATACCCTGGCAGCCCTGACCGGATTGGGCATTGATAATTGCCTCATCGAAGTGGACGGGCCGGAAACGCCGATCCAGGACGGAAGTGCCAAAGCTTTTGCTACGGCCATAATGGAAGCAGGGATTCAGACCCAGGGAGCCGACCGGAAGTATTATGAGATTAAAACCAACATCAACTACTCCTATCCTGAAAAGAGCGTTGAGATGGTTGCTGTCCCCGCTGAAAGCTATGAAATCTCCGTACTGATTGATTTTGAAACCAAAGTACTGGGAAACCAGAGCGCCCGGATGCGGCACATTGAAGATTTTCCTGAGCAGATCGCTCCCTGCCGTACTTTTGTCTTTTTGCACGAACTGGAATATCTTCTGCAAAACGACCTGATCAAAGGGGGTGACCTGAACAATGCCATCGTCTTTGTAAACCGCCTTATTTCACAGGATGAGCTGGACCGCCTGGCCAAGCTGTTCGATAAACCCAGCGTATCTGTGAAGGAGGAAGGCATCCTGAATAATCTGGATCTCTATTTTCCCAACGAACCTGCCCGCCACAAACTGCTGGATGTGGTCGGTGACCTTTCTTTGCTGGGTGTGAGGTTGAAAGGCCATATCATTGCCCACCGACCGGGGCATCATACCAATGTGGAGTTCGCCCGTCAGATCAGAAAGCAAATGCAGGAGGAAAAGCATACGCCCGCCGTTCCACCCATCGACGTGAATCAGGAGCCGGTGTACGACATCAATGCCATCCAGCGCATTTTGCCGCACCGCCCGCCTTTCCTGCTGATCGACAAGATCCTGGACATAGGAAAAGATTATGTGGTCGGCTTGAAAAATGTGACAATGAATGAGCCGTTTTTTGTCGGCCATTTTCCCGGAGAACCTGTGATGCCAGGGGTTTTGCAAGTGGAAGCGATGGCACAGGCAGGCGGCATCCTGGCGCTGAGCCAAGTTCCGGATCCGGAGAATTACACCACCTACTTTTTGAAAATCGACAAGGTTCGCTTCCGTCAGAAAGTGGTTCCCGGAGATACACTGGTTTTCCGCCTGAAAATGCTCTCGCCCATCCGGCGCGGCATCGTGCATATGGAAGGCTCTGCAATGGTTGGCAGCAAAGTGGTGATGGAAGCTGAAATGATGGCCCAGATTGTAAAAACAAACCTGTAAAGGCAGTTGAAATGAATCAACCCCTCGCATACGTAAACCCACAGGCCAAGGTGGCCAAAAACGTGGTGATCGAACCCTTTGTAAACATTGAAAAGAATGTGGAGATCGGTGAAGGCACCTGGATCGGATCCAATGTGACCATTATGGAAGGCGCCCGGATTGGGAAGAATTGCAAAATCTATCCTGGAGCCGTCATTGCCGCTACACCCCAGGATTTGAAATACAATGGGGAAGAAACCCTGGTACGCATCGGCGACAATACCACCATCCGCGAATTTGTCACCATCAACCGGGGAACCAAAGCCAACTGGGAAACAGTCATCGGTGATCATTGCCTGCTAATGGCTTATGTACACATTGCCCACGACTGCATTGTGGGCAACCATTGTATCCTGGCCAATGCCGCCACTTTGGCCGGGCATATCACCATTGACGACTGGGCCATTGTAGGAGGACTGGCGGCCGTGCATCAGTTCGTCCATATCGGCGTACACACGATGATCAGCGGTGGCAGCCTGGTTAGAAAGGATGTTCCACCCTTTGTCAAAGCAGCCCGAGAACCACTCTCCTACATCGGGATCAACTCTATCGGCCTCAGAAGAAGGGGATTTAACACCGAACAGATCAATCATATCCAGGACATCTACCGCACTCTCTATGTGAAAGGGTATAATGTGACCCAGGCTGTTCGTATCATTGAGGCTGAAATGCCGGCCACGCCGGAAAGAGATGAAGTCCTTGCATTCATCAGCCGCTCCACCCGGGGCGTAATGCGCGGCTATGCCGGACTCTATTCCTGAGCAATGGATCTGCTGCTGGAGGAGGTTGGGAAAAAATTCAACCGGGAGTGGATCTTCCGGAATGTTAACCTGTCCATCCCGACCGGAAACCACACCGCCATTTTAGGCACAAACGGATCCGGAAAATCCACCCTCCTGCAGGTGATCAATGGCAACCTGCAGGCTACCGACGGCAAGGTTTCCTATATTCGTCAAAACCAGCCCCTGCCTTTCGAAAAAGTGTACCGCCACATCAGCCTGGGTACGCCCTACCAGGAGCTGATCTGGGAATTCAGCCTGCTGGAGAGCCTGCAGTTTCACTCCCGCTTCAAGCCCTTCCTCAATAAAATGGATGCCCAGGATATCCTCCGGATTACCGGCCTGGAAAAACACCGGAACAAAGCCCTCAGATATTTCTCTTCCGGAATGAAGCAAAGGGTCAGGCTCGCATTGGCGATCCTTTCTGATACCGAGCTGGTTTTGCTGGATGAGCCCAGTATGAACCTGGATGCCGCCGGAAGAGCCTGGTATAACACGCTGTTGGAAGCCCATTTGCAAGGCCGCACACTCATCGTCTGCTCCAACCACCAGGAAGAAGAATACCGGCTTTGTTCCCATACCATCGATATCCAGGATTATAAATAATCCCCGGAGATTATTCCCCCCTATTCCTTTGATCCTGTTGGAGAGGGCTAATTTAGATTGATTCTACCCTCCTAATTCATTAGCTTTAGTCCTCAAAATCAGCCGCAAGCAAGACCTGTAAAGCCTTGCTTTTTATTGTTTTAATCCCCTACTGAACACCGTGGACTTGTCTGATAAACAAATCCGCTGAAGTATTGACACATCACAAGTTAATTCCTCCGCTATGAAAACCTCCTCCTCCCTGGTCCGTGTATTGGTAAAGGCATTCCTGATTCTATGTTTTACGGCCAATGCAGCGATGGCTTCAACTGTTCCCCCGGCTCTGGCAGGCACAGTAGCCAGGAATTTTTACTGGCAAAACTGTACAAATGGGAAGTCACTGACCTACAACTCTATTCAACCAGTCCTGGATTCCATCAAAATAGTGAACGGGGATACCCTGTTCTATGCATTCAATTTTCCGGGAAACAATGGCTTTATCCTTGTTTCAGGGCAGAAAGCGGTGCTTCCTGTGCTGGCTTATGCGGATGAGGGCAGCCTTCACCTCTCCAATATGAACCCTGCCGTAGCCTATATGCTCGAAGGCTACACCAATGATATCAAGCTGGTGGTGGATCAGCAAATAGCCGCCACCAAAGCCATAACTGATGCCTGGAACGAGCTGCTTGCCATCACGGGCAGCAGCCCGGCATTGCAAGGAAAGGCAATATTAGGCCCATTGGTCACCACCACCTGGGACCAGGGTTGTAATTACAATAATGCCTGCCCTGTGATGGCGGGCGGACCTTGCGGACGGGCCCTGGTAGGTTGTGTAGCCGTCACTATGGGGCAAATTATGAAATATTATAATTTCCCCCCCAGGGGAACGGGTTCTCATAGCTACACACACGGAACATTGGGTACCATCAGTGCCACCTTTAACCTGGCATACGACTGGGCTAATATGCCCAACACCCTGACGACCACCACCACACACGTGGATGAATTACTCAGTCACTGCGGGGTAGCGCTGGATATGGATTACGGCACCGGGGAATCGGCCACTTATTCGTATCTGATGGAAGGAGCCCTGGAAGATCATTTTTATTATCAGACAACAGCTTCATACGAAGAGCGTGCCAGCTATACCACGACAAACTGGAGGAATCTGTTGATCGCCGAAATTAATGCCAGCAGGCCCATCGCATACAGGGGTCGCAAATCAAGCGGAGGGGGGCATTCCTGGGTCCTGGACGGATATAACAATAATAATACCTCGGCCATTTATTTTCATATGAACTGGGGTTGGGGGGGCAGCAGCAACGGATGGTTTCTTCTGGATAATTACACCTACAGTACTAACCAGGCTTGCCTGATCGGAATACAGCCCAAGCAATGCAATCTAACCTTCTATACCGCCGCCAATCATTCAATGAGTTTCACCAACAATACCCTCTCCGTCTCTTGCCGTCCGTGGAATACAGGCATTGCTCCATCCAGCAGCGTGGAAGTGGGATACTACCTGTCTACCAATACCATCATCTCCACCTATGACTATCTATTTGATACTGATGTTATTCCTGTCCTTTCTCCCAGTTATACCAGCATCCAGTCCACATCCAAAAGCATATACAGCTCCAATGAGGCGGTACCCCCCGGGGTGTATTATGTAGGTGTATTTGTGGACCACCTCAACCAGGAAAGCAATGAAACCTCTGAAAACGACAATACCGCCTATTTTCCGAGTACCATTACTGTGAACTGTGCTTCTCCCACAGGGGTGACTGCCTCGGATGGTTCGTTTCCCAACCGTGTAGCCGTCAACTGGAATTCGGTCTGGGGTGCATCGCACTACCGGGTTTACCGAAACACAAGCAGTTCTTCTTCCGGCGCCACAGCCTTGTCGGGATGGCAAACCTCCACCTCCTACAATGATTACACTGCGCAACCGGGCGTCACTTATTACTACTGGGTGCAGGCTGCCGCCAGCAGCAGCGGGAGCTATGCGGGAAACTATTCGTCATACAATAGTGGATACCTCGATATCCCGGTTTTATACAATGATATTTATCAATCCTTCACATTAAACCCCTCCTATTTTCAGATGAGCAATTCCAGTTCCAGATGGTATGCGGCAGGCCTGAGGGGAAACAGCGGCACAGATGACTGGGATATCTACCTGTATAGCAACAGCACTATGTCCTCCCTGCTCGCCAGCTCAACCTATGGCGGTGCTGCAGTGGATTTTGTGGTCATTGATGGCAACCATACGCCTGTCGCGACAAAGTATATCAAAGCATCCCGCTTCAGTGGAAGCGGGGGGGCAACCATAGAATATGAGGGTGGAAATGATATACTAAGCCTAAACAGTCCAACATCTGAATTCTGGCCATCAGGGGACGTCATACAGGTTTGGGATGTTTATCTCCCGCTGGGCACTTACGTTTTCGACCTTAGCACCACAAGCGGCAACGCAAACCTGGACATCGCCCTTTTCAAGTCCAATGGTGCTGCCTACCACACCGGCAGGGGCAGTGCTGTGGCATTTTCAGGAAGCAGTGGGAACGGAGGCAACGAACAATTCAATTATACAGCCAGCACGGCGGATTATTACGGCCTGGCGGTATTCAACAATAATGGAAACAGCGGATATTACGACCTGCTTGTGTCGTCCGCAGGGCAATGGCTGGGGGGGGTGTCGCACAACTGGCATACGGCGGCCAACTGGGTAGGGGGCATCATTCCGGATGCCACTACGGATGTGGTGATCGCTCCGGGATACACCTATTACCCTAAACTGATGAGTGGCAATGGAAACTGTAAAAGCCTCAAGCTGGAAACAGGAACCCGATTGGACATTGAAGCCTATGACCTGAATGTGGACGGATACGCAAGGATTTTTGGCGATCTCAACCTGACCCATTCCAATGCGGATCTAAATGTGAACAGCTATTTCTACTTTGAAAGCGGCAGTACCGCCTCTATGGTGACCAATTCACAGATTAGGGTAGAAGGCACCTTCTGGTTCAAGCCGGGAGCAAATGTCCAACTGGATGCAGGAGAGCTGATTATGACAGGAAGCAGCCCCAGCAGCATCTACGGAGATGATGCGGATTGCTATTTGCATCGTGTCACCTTCAGCAAACTCAATTCCACAGTGACCAATTACTCCTTCGACAGCCTTTTCATCAAAGAACACATCTTTATTTCCAATGGCTGTACCCTGGCCATTCACAGTCTCTCAGAACCCTTCGTTCTGTCCGGATACATACTCAATAGCGGTGGCGCTCTGATGCTGGATCACGGGGATTTTATTATGACAGGAGGATCCTATACCCACACACTCCAAAGCAGCGACTATTTCAATAACCTGATCATTGGAAAACCCGGGGCAGTGGTTAACACCACAAAGTTTTTCAATTCAGAGGTGCACGTCAAAGGCGATCTGATTATCCAAAATCACAGTATGCGCACGGTAAATCATAATATTTACGTGGCAGGCAACTGGGCAAATTACCGGGGTGCCAGTGGTTTTACAGCGGGGACCAACCAGGTCCATTTTGTGGGTGCCAATGCATCTGATATCCTGACAGATGAAACTTTCTACGACCTGGTATTGGACAAAACCTACACGGGTTTTGACGGGCTGGAAGTAACGGGCAACCTGAATATCACCAATAACCTGAACATTGTAGATGGCACCCTGGAAATCAATCCGCCGGCAACCCTCAATGTGGGAAAATCTGTGTTCATCCAAAACGGAGCAGGCTTGAACGCCAACGACGCCGGCAGCATCCTGATCAATGTGGGGAATGACTGGATCGATTACAATAATGGCAGCTCCACCCTGGTAGGATTCTCCAGGGGCAGTCATTCCGTGGTGCGCTTTAACGGAGATGGCACAGCCAAAAACTGGCAAAGCATCAATACAGCGAATCCGTTCAACCGTCTGGTGGTGGCCACCACCTCCTCTTCCGTTTACCCTACCGGACCGGATTTGCAATGCAATGACCTGGTGGTGGAAAGCGGCACATTTGAACCCTTTCACCGCAATATTTATGTGGCAGACAGTGCCATTATTTACGGGGATCTGCTGATGGTAAATGCAAATGATAGCCTTTTCACCAATTCCATTATATGGCAAGCAGGATCAGGAGGGACCATCACAAACGGAGCTTTTGTGGTAAACTTCAAGTGGGAATTTTTAAATGGAACCAATGCTACGCTGGGAAGCGGGAATACGGTATTCATAAGGGGCCTGAATTATGTGTCGGGTGTAATCACCTGTTATGAAGATAACGCCAGCTTTGGCAACCTGGTAATGGACAAACCCGGGCCAATGGTTAACGCTACTTATTTATCTGCCACAGATACAGTTAGAGTTGCGGGAAACCTTATCCTAAACGCCTACAATAATTTCAAACCCTATACCAGTGCTATGAAGGTTGGTGGTCAACTTTTTATGCATCCCACTTCAAAGATCGATGATATTTGGTCGAGTGGAACCCTGGAAATCGACGGAGACTTCAATCAAACCGGTGAAATCGCAATGAGTAACGGGAAAGTTTTGGTACACGGCATTTATGGCTTGGCCAATACCGGCGTGTTGAGACAAAGCGGGGGTACATTTATTTGCAACAAGCCTTATTATTCAGCGAAGGCCTGGCAAAATCTTTCCGGAAAAATGGTAATGAGTGAGGGGGTTTTTGAGATTACAAATAACAGCATCAGGATTTCGAACAGCTTTATTGATAGCATCTCCGGTGGGGAGATCAGGGCAGGTTATTCTTTTGAAGCCCTTTCGCCGGGAACATTCCAACCCAGCGGTGGCACGCTAATTATCTCAGGGTCAGATGGTCCTGTGGCCGGCCCGTTTATCAATCTTCACGGGGATAATTTTTTTCATAACCTGATTATCGACTGCAACGGCAACGATCCTCATCGGGTGCTGGTTTCTAATGTTAGTGTTCAAAACGATTTTACGATACTCTCTGGAACGCTTCAAACGCTTGCACAGCAGCTAGATATTGGCAGAAACTGGGACAACCAGGCAGGCGCCACAGGCTTTGACCCCGGAACAGGGAAGGTGCGTTTTTTCGGCACCCAGGCTTCTGACATCCTGAACCCGGAAACCTTCTATATGCTTGAGATCGATAAAACTTACACGAGTTTTGATGGTGTTGAGATCACTGCCGGGGATAGTGTTACCGTGCTGAATGACCTTACCCTGACCGATGGTACGCTGGAGATGAATGACAATTCCGCTATGCTTGTCAAAGGAGATATTACGATGGCCAATGGTGCTGGTCTTAATGCCAATGACCTGAATGTAAAGATTTACGCTGAGGGAAACTGGACCAACCACAATGCTTCCTTCAATATTTTTTATGGATTCAATCCCGGTGCATCCTCACTGGTCCAGTTCAGTTTTACGGATACTACCTATTTTACCACTGCTGCCGCTCTGGAGCAGTTTCATAACCTATCTATGAAAGGAACACTAACTCCTTCCTCTTACAAATTCTTAATGAATAATGGAATAATGGTTACCGGAGATTATCATTCTGATCGTGCCAGGGTAAGAGCTCAGGGGGATGTTGTATTTTACGGAGATTATCGGGATGTAATTTCTTCTAGTCTTTTTACAGCTGAAAATGCATACTTTACAGGGCCTTATAAGCAGTATCTTAACATCAATAGCTGGCCTAACCTGCAAGCAGACACTACCTTTATCGACAAACCAGGTTCTAAGGCATCAACTCCGGATTACTTAATGATACCTGATCCCGGCAGTGTGTTGATCAATCCCAAAGCAAACCTTTTAGGCGATACTGTTTTCATAGATACTTTATTCATTTTCCAAAAGACAAGGACCGACGGAGGAGTTCAGCTGTTAGGCGGGGTTTTGTACAAGGGTTCAGGTTATGCTGGGATTGTAGGAAACCTGGAAATTCATAATGGTGGTACCGTGCACATTGAAGAGGGAGGCTCATTTTTTGGACAGTTAGGAAGTGGCAGGGTGCGCTCAGGCGGCCGGTTTGTTGCACGTGGGACACCAGGAGTGCCTGCTAAGGTAAACTTGATCAACGACTTTGATCTCATCGTTCATTCCGGAGGGATTATATCATCAGATTACACAGATTTTAAGATTTGCTGCGACAGTGGTATCTATGTAAAAAATGGGGGTATCGTCGACCTATCACACAATTTTTCAAATTGCACTTTCCAACCTCACGAAACCATTATGGCCGGCGATCCTGTGGATAATCTGTTGACAATCAATAACAATCAAGTATTAATTATTGATAATGCCCATTTCAACACCAATCCCCTCTTTCCCTACCCTGTGAACAATGTTTCCAAAACGATGAACCTCGGTTCGAATTATTTTAAGAACGCAAAGGGGAATCTGGCCGGTGAAGTCTTTGATGACGATACATATAATCGCATCCATTGGGTAGATTCTCTTGTGATTGATATGAGCCCGGATGACTCCATCTGCCTGGGAGACAGCATTATGATTTCAGGAACGGTCAGTGGCGGTATGCCACCCTATAACTACAGCTGGTCACCCACGGGCAGCATCACCGTCCCCCAACCCAGCGTGGCTATTTGTTTTCCTTCTGCCACGACTACCTATACCCTTTTGGTCACTGATCAACTGGGCGATTCGCAAAGTGGAAGTGTAACGATTACAGTACACCCGCTGCCCAGTGTGAGCGTGAGTGAGAGTGAGAGTGAGGTATGTGAAGGGGAAAGTTCGATTTTGACAGCCTCAGGAGCGGTTTCCTATGTGTGGAGCCACGGGCTGGGAACGGGAGCATCTAAGACGGTCAGTCCGGCCACGACCACCACGTATTCCGTCACCGGAACGGATGCGAATGGATGCACGGCGGAGGCGAGTGTCACCATTACAGTACACCCGCTGCCCAGTGTGAGTGTGAGTGAGAGTGAGAGTGAGGTATGTGAAGGGGAAAGTGCGATTTTGACAGCCTCAGGAGCGGTTTCCTATGTGTGGAGCCACGGACTGGGAACGGGAGCATCTAAGACGGTCAGTCCGGCCACGACCACCACGTATTCCGTCACAGGAACGGATGCCAATGGATGCACGGCGGAGGCGAGTGTCACCATTACAGTGCACCCGCTGCCCAGTGTGAGCGTGAGTGAGAGTGAGAGTGAGGTATGTGAAGGGGAAAGTGCGATTTTGACAGCATCAGGAGCGGTTTCCTATGTGTGGAGCCACGGGCTGGGAACGGGAGC
>Ga0334889_1002854_pt1 | contig 18364 bp, 13 predicted proteins | sample GraSluR1_MG_2_FD_207222 | JGI IMG/M metagenome (GOLD analysis project Ga0334889, IMG submission 207222) | Sludge microbial communities from methane-producing bioreactor in Wageningen University, Netherlands - Granular Sludge_8_08-R1 | ecosystem: Engineered > Bioreactor > Anaerobic > Unclassified... | reverse complement strand
GTTCAGGAACTCGGGGCGGAAGAAACGATCGGCAGCGGACAGCACTTCTTGGGCGATTTCAGCTCTTTCTTCGGTGTCTGTCCCCTCTTCCACGCCGCCCGGTCCCCATCGGAACGCGAATTTCGCCCCCGGCGTGGTCGTCAGGCAAGCCGTCCGCGGGTTCCCGGGCGTATCCGGGCGGGGTGGGTTACTACCAACGCCAGTCGCCCCGATTTTTCCGCCCGCAGATACGTGTTTAGTATGACAGCGCTACGTCATTCCTGTTCGTTCTGCTTTTCGGCGTCGACTTTTGTATGACGCCTCGTTGCGCCACTGGTAGTAGTCGCTTCGCTCAATCAGTTCCTTGTACGAGTGCCAGTGCCGGTTCCAGACCTTCGAAGCCAGGCCGTTGGTCGCCTCGGACACCTGCTCGAACGTGATCCGCGGAGTTTTCCCCCCGAAGCCGCTTCGTCTGAGCCGCCAGGAAGTACATCGCCATCCGCGAACATAACCAATGGCGGATCAGGCTCTGGTACGTTCGCACCTCGAACGCCCCGAAGCCGGTCTCCTGCTTGGCCCGTTCAAACCACATCTCCACATGCCAACGCGCAAACGCCGCCCGCAGCATGTCCGCCACCCTCGTTCGTAGGGGCGCGTTGCTCACAAAGTACTTGTATTCCTTCGTGCTCGGATTCCGAGCCGCCATCAGCCAATACCGCCGATCGGTCGGCCGGGAAGGCCCCATGGACTTACGCACCAGGTGGACCCGTGCCGCCTTGACCTCCCAGTTCACCGGTCCCCGGGTAGTGGTTTTGATGTGCACCGTCTGCCAGGCCTGGTCCCGGAACACCGGACTGAGTCGGCACACGTTATCCGCACGCTTGGCCGCGTGCGCGGCCTGGTGTGACCGGCAGTGCGGCCTCTTCGGCCAGCAGTAGAAATTGGCCGGCACCTCGCCGATCGCCCGCTGGCCCAGGCGGTCCAGCTCAAACCAGAACGTTGGAATCCTCCCGTAATCCTCGTCGAACGTGACCCAGGCGAACCGCACACCCTGGCCGATGGCCGCCTCGACCTGATCGATCGCGATCCGCCATTTCGGACGATAGCCCAGGTCCTCCGGGATCCCGGCCTCCCGGCAGCGGTCCCGATCCGTCGCCCACTCTTTCGGCAGGTACAGGTCACTGGCCAGCATGCAGGTGAAGGGGTCCTTTCCCGGCGCGCCGGGGTCGTCGGTGTACAGCAGGTGCTGGCCCACCACGCAGTTCTCGATCTTGCCCGTCTCCCCGCAGTATTGCCGCTGGACCCCCGGGGTCTTGTCGCCCTGCTTGGGGTGGGCCGAGGCGTCGATCACGCCGATCGCCTCCGTGCAGGCGTGTTCGTCCATCACCCGATGCTGCAGCCGGACGTTCACCCGTTCATGGTCCCACGCGAAAAACGCCAGGAACTCCTGCAACGTCCGCACCGCAACGCCAGCCGCCAGGGCGATCGGCTCGATGCTCTTGCGCTTGAGGTCGGTCATCAGGCCGAGCAGGTAGTTCTGCCAGTGTTGGAACGTTGATTGCCGCTGGAAGCAGTCTCGAAAGTCGCCCAAGAGCGCAGCCAGGGCCGGCTGCAAGGACCGCAACTGATCCGCATTCATGTCAGGTCTCCTGATGCTCCGTTCAGGAGAGCGCGCTCCTGAGATCGCTACCAGGACACCCATCGGCTCAACCCCCTTCGCCGCTTGAGCACAAATAGCGCTGTCATAGTAGCGTACGGGATTGGGCACGAGGCCCAGTTGCGGGCGGAGGGACTCGAGAAAGTCTTGCCCGCGCTGGTGACAGGTGGCGGCGAGGGCGACATGCGGTCCGGGCGCGCGTCAGTCGTGATTCTCTGTCCAAGCGGCACAGGCCGGGGCAGCGTTGCGTCGGCCTTGGCGGTCGCTAAGATGAAGCCTGTTCGCTCTGGATCGAACACGAAGGGAGTACGCGTCATGAAGCGATGGGTGTGCATCTGCATCCTGGCCCTGGCCTGGACCGGCTGTAACCGGGAAAAGCCCGCCGGCGGCAGGGATTCGACAACCGCGGCCGACACAACCGGCGCGGCCGCGAGCGGCGGCTCGGCCAAGACGCGGGAAATCGCGGTCATCCCCAAGGGCACCACGCACGACTTCTGGAAGTCCGTGCATGCCGGGGCCGTCAAGGCCCAGCGTGAGCTGGGCAACGTCAACGTCGTGTTCCGCGGGCCGGAGCGCGAGGACGATCGGGAACAGCAGATCGCACTGGTTCAGAACTTCGTCAGCCGGCAGGTGGACGCCATCGTCCTGGCGCCGCTGGATGACCGGTCCCTGGCGGCGCCGGTCCGGCAGGCCACGCAGGCCGGCATTCCCGTGGTCATCATCGACTCCGACCTGGCCGCCGAGGCCGGCAAAGATTTCGTGAGCTTCGTCGCCACGGACAACTACCAGGGCGGCGTGCTGGCCGCCGAGCGGATGGCCGAGATTCTCGGCGGCAAGGGCAAGGTGCTGCTGCTGCGGTATCAGGAGGGCTCGGCCAGCACCGTGCAGCGTGAGAAGGGCTTCACAGACACGCTCGCGAAGCACGAAGGCATCGAACTGGTCGACCCCAAGCGATACGCCGGGGCCACGCGCGACACGGCCCAGCAAGCCAGCGAGAACCTGCTGACCGCCTATGACCATGTGGACGGCATCTTCTGCCCGAACGAGTCCTCCACGTTCGGCATGTTGCTGGCCCTGCGAGCCCGCGGACTGGCCGGCAAGATCCGCTTTGTCGGGTTCGACTCCAGCGTGGGCCTGGTGGAAGCCCTTCGCAGAGACGAGATCGACGGGCTGGTCGTGCAGAACCCGATGCGAATGGGATACCTCGGCGTCAAGTCCGCGGTCGATCACCTGGACGGCAAGCCGGTTCCGCCGCGGCAGGACACGGGCGTCACCATCCTCACGCCGGAAAACGTCGAACTCCCCGAGAACCGCGACCTGATCGACCCGGACATCGGCCAGTACCTCAAATGACGCACTGACATGGCATCACCGCCCGCTACGCACGGTCCCCGCCTGCAGATGCGCGGGGTGGTCAAGCGGTTCGGGGCCACACTGGCCCTGGACGGCGTAGACCTGACGGTGTCGCCCGGCGAAGTGCATGCGCTGATCGGCGAGAACGGCGCCGGCAAGTCGACGCTGATGAAGGTGCTTTCCGGCGCCGTCCGCCCCGACGCCGGCGCCATGCACCTCGACGGACAACCGTTCGCACCGGCCGGACCGCTCGCCGCCCGGGCCGCCGGCGTGGCCATGATCTACCAGGAACTCACGCTCGCCCCGCACCTGACGGTCGAGCAGAACCTGACCCTGGGCGTGGAGCATCATCGGCTCTGGCTCATCCGTCGTCGCGCCTACCGCAATCACGTGGCCGATGTTCTGGCCGGCCTGAACCACCCGGAACTCCACCCGGACACCCCCGTGCGCCGCCTTTCGCCGGCCAGCCGCCAGCTTGTGGAAATCGCCCGGGCGCTTCTGCTGGACGCGCGCATCCTGGTCATGGACGAACCGACCAGCAGCCTCGGCCTGGCCGACATCGAGCACCTGTTCCGCGTCATTGACGGATTGCGGCAGTCCGGCGTGTCCGTCGTCTACATCTCCCACTTCCTCGAAGAAGTGCAGCGAGTGGCCGATCGCTACACGGTGCTCCGCGACGGCCGCACCGTCGGCACCGGCCGCCTGGCAGACGCCACCCAGGACCAACTGGTAGAGCTTATGATCGGGCGCAAGCTCGACGAGATGTTCCCACAGGTCCCTCATGCGCCCGGCCCGCCGGTGCTGGAGCTGAAGGACCTGCTTGGCGCCCGGATGACGGCGGGTGCCTGTCTGACCCTGCATCGCGGCGAGATCCTCGGCCTGGCCGGCCTGGTGGGGGCCGGCCGGACGGAGTTGGCCCGCGCCGTCTTTGGCCTAGACATCGTCCGCAGCGGCGTGGTGCGCGTGGCCGGTGTTTCGCGGAACAAGCACAGCCCGGCCAACCGGCTCAGCGAGGGCGTGGGGCTGCTCAGTGAAGACCGCCAGAGCGAGGGCCTGGCCGTCGGGCGCACGGTGGCGGAAAACGTGACGCTGAGCCGGCCGGCCCCGTTCACCCGCTGGGGATTCGTCAGTCTGCGCGGGATGCACCGGGCCACGTCGCGCTGGATCGACGCTCTGGGGATTCGCGTTCGAGGCCCCAACCAGGCGGTCCGCGACCTGTCCGGCGGCAACCAGCAGAAGGTCGCCCTCGCCCGCCTGCTGCACCACGATGTGGACGTGCTGATCCTCGACGAGCCGACCCGCGGAATTGACGTGGCCAGCAAGGCCCAGATCTACCGGCTGATCGGCGAGTTGGCCGCCCGGGGCAAGGCGGTGCTCGTCATCAGCAGCTACGTGCCCGAACTGTTGGGCATTTGCGATCGCATCGCGGTGATGCATCGCGGCCGGCTGGTACCACCCCGACTGGCCAAGGAATGGACCGAACACGCCATCATCGCCGTTGCGGCGGGTGGCCGGGAGGCTTCTGCGTGAGTGCCGGCTTCTCCGCATCCGCCCGCCAGACGGGCTCTCGCCTGATGAGCGTGCTGGCCCCCTTCATCGGGCTGGCCGTCGTCATGGCGATCTTTTACGCCATTCCGCCGCATCGAAGCGTCTCGTTGCTCGACGTCCGAACGATCGCCGTGCATACGGTCATCGTCGGGACCTGCGCCATGGGCATGACGCTGATCATCATCAGCGGCGGCATCGACCTGTCCGTCGGATCGGCCATCGCCCTGTGCAGCGTCATGGCCGCACTGACGCTGGCCCAGGGACACCCCGTCGCGGCGGCCGTCGCCGTCGCGATCGGCACCGGGGCGCTTTGCGGACTCTACAACGGACTGCTGGTGACGGGGCTGCGGCTGCCGCCTTTCATCGCCACGCTGGGCACGCTGGGATTCTTCCGCGGCGTGGCCAAGTGGATCTCCAACAGCCAGCCGGTCAACGCTCCGACCCACGGCCTGGAGCTGTGGGTGCAGCCCGTACCGAACGCCGACTGGCTCGTGTTTGCCCCCGCCGTCTGGGTGACGCTGGGCCTGGCCGTTCTGATGGCGGTCGTGCTGCGGTATTCCCTGCTCGGCCGCTACGCGTTCGCCATCGGCTCCAACGAAGCGACCGCCCGACTCTGCGGCATCCGCGTGCCCCGGGTGAAGGTCTTCATCTACATCACTGCAGGGCTGCTCGTGGGGCTGGCCGGTCTGCTCCAGTTCGCCCGGCTCACCCAGGGCGACCCGACCGTGGCCGTCGGCCTGGAACTGGACGTCATCGCCGCGGTGGTGATCGGCGGCGGATCGCTGGCCGGCGGGCAGGGCTCTATTGTGGGCACCCTGACCGGCGCGTTCCTCATGGCCTACCTGCGCAACCGCTGCACCGCCCTGCTCTGGCCGAACTACATCCAGGAGATCATCGTCGGCCACATCATCATTATCGCGGTCGCGATCGACCAGTGGCGCATGCGAAGGGCCACGTAGGTCAATGGCGAATGGGCCGGCGGCGCAAAGCGACCAGCAGCGTCTGGCCCAGCAGCGACAGCAGCACGCCCGGCAGAATCCCCACGCCGCAGAGAGAGAAGGAGGGCACCCGACGACCCGTACTCGACGGCCCGTCCAACACCTCCTCGGGCTCCTCCGACTCGGGGACCTCCTGGCCCGGTTCGGGCGACGCCGCATCCACGCATCTGCGGCTCGCCTCGTCGCACACCTGGTCTGCCCCGCAGTCGGCATCCGCCAGGCACTCCACGCGCCGGCCCGTCGCCGGGTCGCAGAGGTCGGCGCCGTAATCCACGGGTTCGGAAACGCAGACACCGTCCTCGCACGCGTCCGTCGTGCAGAGGTCGTCATCGTCGCAGTCGGCAGCCTCCAGGCACTCGACGCACGCCCCCGTGGCCGGGTCGCAGAATTCATCACCGCAATCCACAGGCTCACGCACGCAGACCCGGCTCACGCACGTGTCCACGGTGCATGCGTCGTCATCGTCGCAATCGGCAGCCGCCAGGCATTCCACGCAGCCACCCGTGCCCGGGTCGCACACGCCAACGCCGCACGTCACCACCTCGTGGACGCACGTCTGATTCACGCATGCATCGATCGTGCAAAGGTTGGCGTCGTTGCAGTCGGCGGCCGACAGGCAACCGACGCAGGCCCCCGTGACCGGATTGCAGACGCCGTCGCCGCAATTCACAGCGGTATGCACACAGACGCCGTTCACGTTCACATCCGTCGTGCAGAGGTTGCCGTCGTCGCAGTCGAGCAGCACCAGGTTTCGCTCATACATGTTGCCCGTCACCACGCCGATCCGGATGTCCGCCGTCGTCGCAGCGCTCGGATGGCCGGTCTTGGTGGCCGTGATGGTATACAAGCCCGTCGGCAGGTCGATGAACGCGTAGAAGCCCGTGCCGTCCACGTACATGCTGCGGTCGGTCGGCCCGGCAATGCTCACGACGGCGTGGTCCGCCCAGGCGCCGCCGGGGTGGGTCACCGTGCCCATGATGTGCCCCCGCGTCGGAGCGATCTTCCACGGCATGTCCGGGACGTCCGCCCACGTCGGCGTGACCTCGCTCAGCAGGGACGGGGCAAACTCGTCCCACGTCCCGCCGTCGAAGGGCACCCGGTAGGAGTAACCGCTGAACCCGTCGGCATAGTTGCCGGCCGGCGAGGCCTCGCGCGTCTTCTGCAGATGCAGAATCGCATTTGACAGTGAGTTCAGATAGACGCCCGGCCCCACGATCACGTGCCGATTGAACCGGCGGTCTTTCTCGAAGTTCATCCAGCGGGTGTAGTCGGCGGCATGGGTGTGCTCCCGGTAGTACGTCATCGGAACGGCCATGTCCAGCAGGCCCTCTTCCATCCAACTGTCCCAGTCCGAGTAGACGTCGTAGTACGGGCGAGTCGCCTGGAACGCCGACCGGCTTGACGATTCCGGTGACGGATTCCACGTCACGAACGCGCCGGAGTGTTTAACCCAGGGCCTGGTCTTCTGGATGTTCGCGTACACTTTGCGGACGACCGCGGTCACCTGGTTCCGCCTCCACTTTTTGAACTGCTCGTCGGATGCACTCGGCTGACCGGTGAGACCGTACCGTTCGTTGTAGCGAGCGACGCTGGTGGGGTTGAACCCCTCCGCGGCGGCCTCGAACCGGACGTAGTCGTGGTGGACGCCGTCGATGTCGAAATTGTTGACCAAGTCCAGGTAAACGTCGGTCACGTATTGCAGGACCCCGGGGTGGCCCGGGTCGAAGGCGCCGTCGGCGTTCTCGTTTCCGTCCTCCAGAAGCGTCGGCCAGTAGTTGTCGGGGTCGTCTGGGTCGCTGTGCTCGCCGTAGACCGCTCCCTTGCCCGTCTTGAAATCCACGATCCAGCAATGGACCTCAATCCGCTTCTTGCCGCCGGTCGTGTCGTGCGCGGCGTCGATCATCGCCTGCAGCGCGTTGAAATCCGGCGGCGTCAGGCCGCTCATGTACGGCTCACCCACCCCGGATGGGTAGCAGACGTCCGCACGCCGGCGGACCTGGACAAAGACCGTGTTGCAGTTCGCGTCGCGGATTCGGCCGCCGCTGTCGGGGTTGCCCACCTCGCCGAGCAACAACTCGACCTCGCTCTGGTCATGGAGCCCGGCGCCCCAGGCGTCCACCCAGAACGCGCGATACTCATCCGCGGCGGCCCACGCCGCACCGCCCGCCAGAACACAAACGGCGGCGACGACGATTCGAGCGAACCGGCGGTCGACCGGAGTACTCAATGGCTTCATGCGCGACCTCCATTCCAATGGCTGAGATGAGCTTGTGTGCAACTTCCCACCCGTGCGACAGTTGCGGGCATGCGCCCGTAGAAGGCGCGGCGGGCCGACCCAGGCATACTACTCCTGCCGTCGCGGCAATACCAGACCGGAAGGCCGGCAGAACGGGACATGGCGGATATGCAGCACGTGGCGACGCGCGTGCATCGCCCCGGGTTCGGCCGGTTGACCGGGGGCATCAAGGCATGCTCTGCTCTGTTTCGCCGGGACCGACAGCGGCCGCCGGGTAATGGTCTCGCACGAAACGGGCAAGAGACCGGCTGGAAAGCCGGTCCCACACAAGAAGCCGGTCCCACAGAAGGAGTCTGTAGGGTCCACCGCGCGGACCGCAGGCCTTGTGTAGGGTCCGCCGTGCGGACCACCTCCCGTGTGTAAGCTCCGCCATGCGGACCACATCCCGTGTGTAGGGTCCGCCGTGCGGACCGCGACATCGATAGAGACCGGCTGGAAAGCCGGTCCCACAGTAAAGGCCGGTCCCACACAAGAGGCCGGTCCCACATCACGCTGTCCCCGGCCCCCCTCCTCGATCCCTTAATCCCTCGGTCCCTTGATCCCTGGATCCCTTGCCCCCTCCGTTCGCACTATCGGCGCTTCCTCAATGGGAATCAGCCACCTTGTTGAGAAGCTCCGTGCCCCGCTCAGACGTCGCCTCACTCTTGCCCAGATTGTGCGTCCGGAAACGGGACCCGCGTTCCAGGCGATTCTATCGTATGCTCTGTGAGGGCATCGCCGCGGAGAGTGCCCATGCGCGCACTGGCCGATACGTCGCCAAGGACGGTGGACGGGAACGAATCAGGCGTGATCGTTTCGCCTCACGTCCGAGAACAGTACGCCATCGTCGAGGCCCGACCGCTTCGGCTCCCACTCCGGGCCGCGCCGGCCCCGCCCGCCCTCGGCGCAGACAGCGCCCCCACCGACGGCCTGGCCGTCGCATCGGCCGTCCTCGGGTTCACCGCCATCGTGCCCGTCGTCTCCCAGGTGCTGGGCATCGGGCTGGGAGTGGCCGGCTTGGTCCGCATCCACCGCGCCCGCCGCGCGGGCCTGCCGCGCCGCGGCCGGCTCTGGGCCTGGCTGGGCATCGGCAGCAGCACGTTCGCCCTGCTCGCCTGGATCGCGGTGCTCGCGGCCTTCGCCGTCATCAGCCACGCCCTGGGCCAGGCCGCCGATTCTCTTCCACTGCTCGCCAGGTGATTTCTTCGGCACCCTCCGCCCTCACCCACGACGCCCGTGGCCCCCGGCCCCTCCCCCTGGATGCCTCGCACGCGGGCGGGTATCCTCTGGTTAGGCCCTTGTTTGGAGGAGGCGCGGAGCGCGACCCCATGGGAAGCTGGCTCGACGATCTGAATCCCGCGCAGCGTGAGGCCGTCACGCATGGCGAGGGGCCTCTGCTGGTGGTGGCGGGGGCCGGCACGGGCAAAACCCGCACCCTCGCCTGCCGGGTGGCGTGGCTCATCGAGCGCGGCGTGGAGCCGGACCGCATCCTGCTTCTGACCTTCACGCGGCGGGCGGCCGCGGAGATGCTGTCGCGGGCCGGTCGGCTGGTCAGTCAGCAGATCACCGGCAAGGTCTGGGGCGGCACGTTTCACGCGGTGGCCAACCGTCTGCTCCGCCGGTACGGCCGGTTCATCGGGCTGTCGCCGGATTTCACCGTCATGGACCAGGGCGACGCGGCGGACATGATGAACCTGATCCGCAACGAGCTGGGCCTGGGCAAGGGCGAGCGCCGGTTCCCCCGCAAGCAGACGCTGGTCAGCATCTACTCGCGCATGGTGAACGCGCAGGAGAAGCTGCCCGACGTGCTGGACACCCGCTTCCCCTGGTGCGCGGAGGACCGCGAGGGCATCGCCGCCATCTTCGAGAACTACACGCGCCGCAAGCGCGAAAGCAACGTCCTGGACTACGACGACCTGCTGCTGATGTGGAACGCGCTGGCCGCCGCACCGGGCGTCGGCGAGAAGGTCGCGGATCGGTTCGAGCACGTCCTGGTGGATGAATACCAGGACACCAACGCCGTGCAGGCCGGGATTCTGCGGAACATGCGGAAGCGCCATCCGCACATCATGGTGGTCGGCGACGACGCCCAAGCCATCTACTCGTTCCGCGCCGCCACCATCCGCAACATTCTGGACTTCCCGCAGCAGTTCCCCGGCACGAAGGTCGTCACCCTGGAGCAGAACTACCGCTCCATCCGGCCTATCCTCGCGGCGTCCAACGCCGTGATGCAGCAGGCCGCCGAGCGCTACACCAAGGACCTCTGGTCCGAACGCACCGGCGAGCAGAAGCCCGTGCTCCTCCACTGCCTGGACGAGGAGAACCAGTGCCAGAGCGTCTGCGGAAACATCCTGTCCCACCTGGAAAGCGGCATCGCGCTGGCCCGCCAGGGCGTGCTGTTCCGGGCCGGCCACCACAGCGACATGCTGGAAGTGGAGCTGGCCCGGCGCAACATCCCGTTCCACAAGTACGGCGGGCTGAAGTTCGTGGAGGCCGCCCACATCAAGGACATGCTCGCGCTGTTGCGGATCGTGGAGAATCCATTCGACGAGGTGAGCTGGTTCCGCATCCTTCCGCTGCTCCAGGGCATTGGCCCGGCGCACGCCCGCCGCATCATGGACGCGCTGGGCGTCCGACGGCCCGCCGCCGACGGCGAAGCCCCCGCCGAGAGTCCCTCACCGTTGCGGCGGCTGGCCGCCGCCGACGTTTCGGTGCCCGGACCGGCCAAGGAGGAGTTCGCCGCGCTGCGCCGCGTGCTTCTGGAATGCGCTGCCATGCCCAACGTGGAGGACGGCGCGGACGCTCCGGCCGGCCGTACCGCGCCGTCCGTGGCCGTCCAAGTGGAGCGGCTGCGGCAATTCTACGAGCCGATTCTGGAGCGGACGCACGACAACGCCCACATCCGCGCGCGTGACATCGAGCAGTTGGAGCACATCGCCCGCGGGTATCGCTCGCGAAGCCGGTTCATCACCGACCTGACCCTGGACCCGCCGCAGGCCACGTCCGACCTGGCCCAGCCGCCCTTCCTGGAGGAAGACTACCTGGTGCTCAGCACCATCCACTCCGCCAAGGGGTGTGAGTGGGACGTCGTCCACATCCTCCACGCCGCGGACGGCATGATCCCCTCCGACATGGCCGTCGGCGAAACGGAGGGTGTGGACGAGGAACGCCGACTGCTCTACGTCGCAATGACGCGGGCCCGCGACCGGCTCTACATTTACTTCCCGCTTCGTTACTACCACCACCGCTGGGGCCACAGCGATTCCCACGGCTATGCCCAGATCAGCCGGTTCCTGACGAAGGCGGTACAAGCGCTCCTGGAAGACCGGACGGCCTACCGGTCAGACGAGTCTCCGACCAAGCTCAAGACCATGAACATCCACGATGTGGACGCCTGGATTCGCGGGCTGACCGGCGGGTAGCCACCGGGGTGCCGGCCCGGGCGGGGGCACAGGGCCATAGCCGACTGGTCCCCGCCCGGGCGAAAGACCCGCTTCTCTTCTTGCGTCACTTGTCGCCGAACTGCTGATCCAGGGCACGCTCCACCGGCACCTCGATGAGGGATGCCAGGGCGTTGGCCAGACCTGTCTCCAGGCCTTCGCGAAGTCCGTCCTCCACGGCGTCATCGCACCCGGTGGAACTCATCAACAGCAGGCTCAAAACCAGCGTCAAAACCAGCTTGCGCAGCTTCATACTGTACTTTCATCCTTTCTGAACCGTCATCCGCCGGCCTCAAAACAGGCTCAGCGTGGCTTGCACGTAAAAGAAGTCCGCATCGTCGGCCGGGCCGGTGTTCTCCACGAACGTGCCCGGCATGAAGTGCGAGTATCCCAGCTCCACTTCAAACCGTTTGCTGAACTGATACCGCAATTGCAGGTCGATCTCCTGGCCCACGAAGTCGCCGCTCTCGCCTTCTGCGTCGCGCCGCCCCACCCGCGGCCACGCGTCGCTGTCACTGGCCAGCCAGTAGGCCCCGTAGGAGAGCGTCAGGCGGAGCGGATCGATCGGCCGCAGTTCCAGTCGGATCTTGGGAGTAATGGTGTTGCGCCAGTCAAACAGATCGGAGTCGGCCCAGCAATGCCCCACTTCGAAGAGGCGATCGAACCGGTTTGTCTGGTTGTCCTCGGGATCGCGGTCACCCGACGCATAGGCCGTGGAGAAGCTGAGCCGGGGCTTCCAGGCGTGTTTGAAAGAATACCCCACTTCGCCGATCATGGCATATGCGCAGATGTCGCGCTCGCCGTCGTCGCCGAACTGGAACGCCGTGTTGAAGTCGTAGTCAAAGCCCGTCTTGCCGATCAGACCGAAGCCGTGCATGCCCAGCGTATGCACCTCGCGGTCTCGGGCATCCCGGTCCTTGAAATCCTCGTCCAGCACCAGGTAGTACGGCTCCAGGATCACATGCGGCGACCAGCCCCGCCAGGCGCCCACGATTCCGTAGAACCAGCGTTCCTCGTCGGACCGGTCCAGGTGATGCGACCGCCGCTCCACCGGCATGGCCGCGAAAACGTCCACCTGCCAGTCGGACGACGGCTGCCCCAAGCGCAAACGGAACCCGTCGAATGCGTTGATCGTGTTTCGCCAGCGATTCCGCCCGATCAGTCGGCGGTCGATCAGGTCCATCGCGAACCGACCGACGCGAAACTGCAACGGTCGGCCCGGGCCGAGTGCGTCCGTGAAACAGAGCTCGGCAAAGGCCTGGAGAAAGTCCGCTTCGTTGGCGTCGTCGGTGGATTCCGGGAAGTTGCTGTTGAACTGGCGCATGTCGGCCACTTCCAGACCGAAGCGGAACGGATCCAGGATTTTGCGGATTCCGACATACGCCTGCGTTCGCAGCAGGAACTGATCTTCGTCGGGCAGATCCTGGCTGCGGTTGCGGCGGTAGTCATCGCGGTGCAGTTCGAACCGCGTGCGATGGATCAACCCGAAGTCCAGCCAATCCGCGTCCTTGAAAGCGTCCAGGCCCGATTGGTCCAGTGTCTTGACGTAGCCCGGCGGCTCCGTCTCCACCCGTGTGCCCCAGGCCTTGGATGTGATCGGCGGCACCTTCTTCGGCGCTTTCTCCGCCGGTTGCGTCTCGACGGGCTGCGTGGTCTGCGCGGACAGCCCGGATGCAAAGACCGCGAATGTGGCGGCGGCAACCACGCGAGCAGCCGTCATACGATGAATCAGGTCGGTCAACAGGGCGCACCTCCTGCGGGCGCACGGGCAACAGGGTCGCCGCCCGGCATGTCATCCGCGCTGTCAAGGGCAGATCTCAGAAAGATCGACTCGTATCACCGGAGGGACCCGGCACCCGGCTATCCCTCATCAATGAACACGTTGATATCCCGGGGAACCACGAACACCTCTGCGCCCGGCACCAGTTTCAAGGCCTGGAACCGATCGTGCGGCAGTTCCACATGCACCGGCTCGCCGGAGGCGGCCGTCAACTCCACCTTCACCCGCGGGCCGGCCGAGTTGATGTGCCGCACCGTGGCACGGAAACCCGGCTTGCCGTTGGATCGCAGCTCCAGGTCCAGGTCGTACGGGCGAACCAGCCCGCGGGCCGGCCTCGTCGATGCCTGATACTGCCCGGCGTACTGAATCTCCAGCGGCCCGAGAATCGCCTTGTCGCCCTCCACCCGGCCATGGAAGATGTTCACGTGCCCCAGGAAGTTCATCACGAACTCGCTGGCCGGCTTGTGGAAGACCTCTTCGGGCGTCCCGGTCTGCTCAATCCGACCCGCGTTCATGATGACCACGCGGTCGGCGACTTCCAGGGCCTCCTCCTGGTCGTGCGTCACCAGCACGCTGGTCACGTGCAGTTCGCGGTGCAGCCGGCGCAGCCAGCGGCGCAGCTCCTGCCGCGTTTTGGCGTCCAGGGCCCCGAACGGCTCGTCCAGCAGCAGCACCTTCGGCTCAATGGCCAGGGCCCGGGCCAGGGCCACCCTCTGCCGCTGCCCTCCGGAAAGCTGGGCCGGATACCGGTGGGCCAGCCAGTCCAACTGCACCAGCTTGAGAAGCTGGTCCACCTTCTCCCGGATTTCCTTGCGTGAGGGACGCTCCCGCCGCGGCCGCACCCGCATCCCGAACGCCACGTTCTTGAACACCGTCATGTGCCGGAACAGCGCGTAGTGCTGAAACACGAAGCCCACGCGCCGCCGCCCCACGTGCTGCTTCGACACGTCCTCCTCGTGCAGGAGAATCTGCCCGCTGCCGGCATCCGGCGCCTCCAGCCCGCTGATGATCCGCAGCAGCGTGGTCTTGCCCGAGCCGGACGGGCCCAGCAAGGCCACCAGCTCGCCCGTGTCCACGCGCAGGCTCACGTCCTGCAGGGCCGTGAACGACCCGAAGTGCTTGCTGATGTGCTGGACTTCAATGCTCATGTCCGATCCTCAGTCACGTGCTCTTCAGGCCCGCCTTGAACTTCCACTCCGCAAAGCTCTTGAGCACCAGCGTAACCAGCGCCAGCACCGTCAGCAGCGAGGCCACCGCAAAGGCGCCGGCGAAATTGTACTCGTTATAGAGAATTTCCACATGCAGCGGCATGGTGTTGGTCAGGCCGCGGATGTGGCCGGAAATGACCGACACCGCCCCGAACTCGCCCATCGCCCGGGCGTTGCACAGGATCACCCCGTACAGCAGCCCCCACTTGATGTTCGGCAGCGTGACCCGGAAGAACGTCTGCCAGCCCCCGGCGCCCAGCGAGAGGGCCGCTTCCTCTTCCTCCGTCCCCTGGGCCTGCATCAGCGGGATCAGCTCGCGCGCCACGAACGGGAACGTCACGAAAACCGTCGCCAGCACGATGCCTGGAACCGCAAAGACCACCTGAATGTCGTGCCGCGCCAGCCACGGACCCAGGTAGCCGTGGATGCCGAAGAAGATCACGTAGATGAGCCCGGAAATCACCGGTGACACCGCGAACGGCAGGTCGATCAGCGTGGTCAGCAGGCTCTTGCCGATGAACTCAAACTTCGCCACCGCCCACGACGCCGCCACCCCGAACACCAGGTTGGCCGGCACCGCAATGACCACCGTCAGCAAGGTCAGTTTGATCGCGGCCCGCGTGTCGGGCGTATGGAGCGACCCCCAGTAAACGCGCACCCCCTCCGAAAAGGCCTGGACGAACACCGCCGCCAGCGGGGCGATCAGAAACAGCCCGACAAACAGCATCGCCACCACGATGAGCAGGCCGCGCACCGGCCACGGCTCCGTGGTGGCCCCGCGCGGAGCGCCCACCACCACTCGACCGTCCGAAACTCGCTGCTCTTCCTGCATCACGAGCCCGTCCTCACGATCGCCGCACGCAGTGCCGCTGCCCACTCCACCATTGCAGCACGTTGATGACCAGCAACAGCACAAACGACGCCATCAACATCGTTACCGCGATGGCCGTCGCTCCTGCATAGTCGAACTGCTCCAGCTTCATCACCATCAGCAGCGGGACGATCTCCGTCCGCATCGGCATGTTGCCCGAGATGAAGACGATCGAACCGTACTCGCCCAGCGCCCGGGCAAACGCCAGCGCGAACCCCGTCAGCAACACCGGCCACAACTCCGGCAGAATCACCCGCCACAGCGTCTGCGCCCTTGGGGCGCCCAGGCTGGCCGACGCCTCCTCCACCTCCGGGTCCAGGTCCTCCAGCACCGGCTGGAGCGTCCGCACCACGAAAGGGAGCCCGATGAACGTCAGCGCCACCACGATGCCCGGCGGCGCGTAGGCGATCTGGATGTCCAGGGGCGCCAGGTACCGGCCGATCCAGCCATTGCCGGCATACACGGCCGTCAACGCAATGCCGGCCACCGCCGTCGGCAGGGCGAACGGCAGGTCAATCAGCGCGTCCACCAGACGCCGGCCGGGGAACCGATACCGCACCAGCACCCAGGCCAGAATCAGGCCGAACACCAGGTTGATGCACGCGGCGATGGCCGACGCCCCGAAGCTCAACCGAAACGCGGCCACCACGCGGGCGTCCGAAATGATGGCCCAGAATCGGTCCGCGCTCAGTTCCGCCGTCCGCAGAAACAGCCCCCCCAAAGGGATGAGGGCCACCAGGCTCATGTAGAGCACCGTGAACCCGAGCGTCAGCCCGAATCCCGGCAGAATGCTTCGCTGTCTGAGCAGCAGCCTCATTCCCTTGCCCCTGGCGCGGAATCGATCATCTCATCGTCCCGGTTGATAAATCTGGTCGAACACGCCGCCGTCGGCGAAGTGCTTCGCCTGGGCCTTCTGCCAGCCGCCGAAGGCTTCGTCGATGGTGATCCGTTCCAGCTTGGGGAACTTCTCGGCGTACTTCTCCGCGATCTTCGGATTGGACGGCCGGTAGTGGTACTTGGCGGCCAGTTCCTGCCCCACGTCCGAGTACAGGAACTCCAGGTAGGCCGTCGCCAACTCCCGCGTGCCGTGGGCGTCAACCACCTTGTCCACGACCGTGACCGGCGGCTCCGCCAGAATGCTCATCGACGGCAGCACGATCTCGACCTTGCCCCTGCCGAGCTTCTCGACCGCCAGAAACGCCTCGTTCTCCCAGGTGATCAGCGCGTCGCCAATCTCCCGCTGTACAAACGTCGTGGTCGATCCGCGGGCCCCGGAATCCAACACGGGCACGTTCTTGAACAGCTTCCCGACAAACTCCCGGGCCTTGGCCTCATCGTTGTCGTTGTGCTTCAGGGCATAGGCCCAGGCGGCCAGATGGTTCCACCGGGCGCCGCCGGAGGTCTTGGGGTTCGGCGTGATCACGGACACGTCCGGCCGGGTCAGGTCGTCCCAGTCGCGTATGTTCTTCGGATTGCCCTTGCGCACCAGAAACACGATGGTGGACGTGTACGGGCAACTGTTGTTCGGCAGCCGCTTCTGCCAGCCCTCGGCAATCAGCCCCCGCCGGCTGACTTCGTCAATGTCATACGCGAGCGCCAGCGTCAGCACGTCTCCCCCCAGCCCGTCGATGACCGCCCGGGCCTGCTTGCCCGCGCCGCCGTGAGACTGCCGGATGATCACGTCTTCCCCCTTCTCGCTTTTCCAGTGCTTGGCAAAGGCCGCGTTGAACTCTTGGTACAGCTCCCGGGTGGGGTCATACGAAACGTTCAACAGGGTCTTCGACTCCGCCATCGCCGGCATCGCCCAGGCCCAGGCCGCCGCCAGCACCGTCGCGCCAATCCATCGTCCGCTCTGCATGATTCCCGCCCTTCGCTTCATGGTTCCTCAGGTCCGGCCATCCCGCAAACACGGACCGGCCGCCTCGGGAAGAGCGTAGGAGGAGGAGGAAAACCGCCCTTCCCGAGGGCGACCGGCCGGGTCAATCCATTGGTCATTGGATTGGGAATATAGCATCCACCGTGCCACAACCCCAAAAACCCGCAACGACGCGATTCTCAGTCCCGAAAACCGCGTTCTGGGGGGTGGGGGAGAGGATCGGCCGTTAAATATGACGGAATATCTGAAAGAATCTGGCATGCATACGGCTTATCTGATAGAATATCTGTAATATGCAACGGTTCATGAACCTGCTGCTGGATGTCTGGCGCGAGGCCGGACAGCACATCGAGATTCAGGTGGCGGCCGCGCGCGTCGCCCCCCTGCTTGCCCGGCATCTGCCGCTCGATGCCCTGCTGGTCCGCCAGATCGACGTGCAGCGAGCATGTGTGGACACCATGGCCGCGGGGTCCGCCAATCGGGCGCGGGCACCCAAGCTGACCCGGACCGCATGCACCGCCAACGAGTTGGAAGACCTGCTGGCCTGGTGCCGGCGGGGCGAACCGCTGCAAATCCCGCAAAACCCGGACCCTTCACGCAGCCATCCCTATGCACCGGAAGGCATGACCGGCGACATGCTCATCGGCCCCCTGCACCGCGAGACCGGGCCGGGCGGCTTGTTGGTCATGGTGGCCGCCGCCGGACGGAGCTTCAGCGCAAACCACGTCGAGCTGTTCCGGGCCTTGCTGGCGCCCTTCGCCGTCGCCCTGGAGAGCGACCGCCGGCTCCGTGAGATGGAGTCGTACCGCCAGGCGGCGGAGGCCGACCGGCAGTCGCTGCTGGTGAGGCTGGGGCGGCAGGACATCAGTGACACGATCGTCGGCGCGGAATCCGGCCTGCGTGAGGTCATGGAGCGGGTGGACCTGGTCGCCCGGTCCGACGTGCCGGTGCTGCTGCTCGGCGAGACCGGGTCCGGAAAAGAGGTGATCGCCCGCGCCATCCACACGCGGTCACCGCGGGTCTCGGGGCCGTTCATGCGGGTCAATTGCGGAGCAATCGCGCCGGAACTGATCGACTCCGAGTTGTTCGGGCATGAGCGCGGCAGCTTTACGGGTGCAGTGGCGTTGCGAAAGGGCTGGTTCGAGCGGGCCGACGAAGGCACGCTGTTCCTGGACGAAGTCGGAGAGCTGCCACTGGCCGCCCAGGTTCGGCTGCTGCGTATTCTGCAGGATGGAACATTCGAACGCGTCGGCGGCGAGAAGCCGTTGAAGGTCGATGTCCGCATCGTCGCCGCAACCCATCGCGACCTGCAGTTGATGGTCGCCGAGGGTGCCTTCCGGGCTGACTTGTGGTACCGGATGGCCGTCTTTCCGGTGGAG
>Ga0334889_1002853_pt1 | contig 18376 bp, 10 predicted proteins | sample GraSluR1_MG_2_FD_207222 | JGI IMG/M metagenome (GOLD analysis project Ga0334889, IMG submission 207222) | Sludge microbial communities from methane-producing bioreactor in Wageningen University, Netherlands - Granular Sludge_8_08-R1 | ecosystem: Engineered > Bioreactor > Anaerobic > Unclassified... | reverse complement strand
ATTCCCGCCACAGCCCTTCTGGTTCGAGGGTTTTCTGCCGAGAAGGCAGGGAGAAAGAAGGCGCAGGTTGCAGCAGCTGTCATCTCTGGATGGGTGCGTCATCATATACCTTTCTCCCCATGGTGCGGAAAAAGTGCTTGGGGATGTTGGCGATATAATGGGAGAAAGGGAAGCGGCGATCGTGAGGGAGATATCAAAGGTGTTTCAGGAGAGTATCAGGGGTACCGTCGCCGACCTGGCGGCAAGGGAGGCCAGAACCCCCTTGCGAGGAGAGATGGTCCTCGTTATTGGTCCTCCTGCCCTGGCGGTCGGTAAACCTTCGGAAAAGGAATGGGAAGACGAGGCGACCACCCTTCTCTCCGAGGGACTGTCACCCCGGGAGGTTGTCAAGAGACTCCATGAAGAGTATGGTATTGCGAAAAATAAGGTAAAGCGGTTCCTGCTTGGCAAGGGGCGCGACCAGGAGGTATCCGGATAATGCAGGGAAAGAATTTCTATATCACTACTCCGATCTATTACGTGAACGATGTTCCCCATATAGGCCATGCCTATACGACTATTGCTGCCGATGCCATGGCGAGATACAAGCGCATGAGGGGTTTCGACGTGATGTTTGCCACCGGGACCGATGAACATGGACAGAAGATCCAGCAGGCGGCGGACAAACGGGGGATCACAGCGCAGGAACTGGTTGATTCGGTAATGGTGAATTTCCGCAATCTCTGGGAGGTTCTCGGGATAACCAACACAGATTTTATTCGTACCACTGAACCCAGGCACGAGAAGGTGGTTCAGTATATTTTCAGGAAACTCATGGATCAGGGGGATATATACAAGGGGTCCTACGAAGGCTGGTATTGCGTTCCCTGCGAGACCTATTTCCCCGAGAGCCAGATCGGTGAGGGCGGGACCTGCCCTGACTGCGGGCGACCGCTCCAGAAAATGACCGAGGAGAGCTACTTTTTCCGTATGTCCCGTTACGAGAAGCCCCTTCTTGAGTTCTACGAGAAGAACACCGACGCGATCCTTCCCCATTCGAGATACAACGAGGTTCTTTCATTCATCAGAAGCGGCCTCAAGGACCAGTCGATATCCCGCACCAGCGTATCATGGGGTGTGCCGCTGCCGGGTGACCAGTCTCACGTCATTTATGTCTGGTTCGATGCGCTTATCAACTACCTTACGGTCTGCGGTTACCCGGAAAACAGTGATCCCATGGAAAAGTTCTGGCCTACGGTAAACCATATAATGGCAAAGGATATAATCCGGTTCCACTGCGTGGTATGGCCGGCGATGCTGCTTGCTCTGGGGCTTACCCCTCCGGCCACCGTCTATTCACACGGATGGTGGACTGTCGAGGGAGAAAAGATGTCAAAATCGAGAGGGAACGTGGTCGATCCCTTCGAGATGGCCGAAATATACGGAACAGACGCCTTCAGGTATTTCCTTCTCAGGGAGATACCCTTCGGTTCCGACGGCGATTTCTCCGAGAGGGCCCTTGCCGGAAGGATAAACTCTGATCTTGCAAACGATCTTGGGAACCTCCTCAACAGGACCCTCCAGATGATTAACAGTTTTGCCGGAGGCGTTATCCCCGTCCCGTCATCTCCGGCATCCGGTCTCGACGCGGAAATGAAAGAGATGGTCCTTTCTACCCGGGATTCTTTCATGAGCAGGATGGATTCCTATCTTTTTGACGAGGCACTCAAGGAAGTCTGGGCCCTGGTAAGAAGGGGAAACAAGTTCATAGACGAGACTATGCCATGGAAACTGGGCAAGGAAAAGGACATGGAGAGACTCGAACCCGTGCTCCATACCCTGTGCGAGACCCTCAGAATGACCGCGTCCATGATAGCTCCCGTTATGCCCGGGACCGCAAGGGAGATATTTGCGCAACTCGGTCTAGAGGAAGACCCCTCCGATATGCAGTTTGATTCCATGGAATGGGGTCAGATCCCGGCGGGATGCAGGGTCGACAAGAGGGATGTACTCTTTCCCAGGATCGATATGAAGGAGTGGGAGGTTCTGAAGGAGGAAAGGGAAACCAGAAAGAACGCCTCTCCGGATCCCGGAGATCACGAGGAAGAGATAGCCATAGATGATTTCCGGAAGGTCGAACTGAGAGTTGCCAGGGTACTCCGGGTGGAACCTGTTCCGAAGGCGGATAAACTATACAAACTGGAACTGGACCTTGGTTACGAGAGAAGGACCATAGTGTCGGGCATCAGGGAGTTTAGAACCCCTGAAGAACTTGAGGGAAGGTCCATAATAGTTATCTGCAACCTGAAACCCGCGAAACTTCGCGGCGTTACAAGCAACGGAATGCTCCTTGCCGCGGAGACATCCGATGGCAAGGAGCTGGCCCTCCTCACCATCGATTCTGATATTGCTCCGGGGTCAAGGGTCCACTGAAATAAGTCGTCTTAAAAGAAACCTTTGGGGCCGGGCGACTTCCGGCCCCTTTTGATTTGCAAGCAGGAGGATGCCGATGGAAAGACTTGTCGATACGCACTGTCACATTGCCATGGATGATTTTACCCCCGATCTGGAGGAGGTCCTCGAAAGAGCCCGTCTTTCCGGTGTCGAGAGGATGCTCGTGGTGGGGTCTGACGAACGGGGAGGGGAGGAGGCCCTGGGCCTTGTCAGACGTTACCCCGGCTCCGGACTTTACGCCGCTGCCGGGATACATCCCCACGATTCAGCAACTGTCCTAGGAAGGATACCGGAAAGAACCAGAGAAAGGGCCCGGGAGGAATCGGTGGTTGCCGTGGGGGAGACGGGACTGGATTACTACTATGACCATTCACCACGGGGTGTCCAGAGAGACCTCTTCGCTTTACACATCGCTCTTTCAAGGGAACTCGGAAAACCGCTGGTGGTTCATGTAAGGGATGCCTACGAAGACGCGCTGGACATTCTCAGGGCCGAAAAGGCCTCCGATGCGGGAGGGGTGATCCATTGCTTCTCAGGCGACAGGGAGCATGCTGTGGTGGCCCTTGAGATGGGGTTTTTCATCTCATTTGCCGGCCCCCTTACCTACCCTAAAAACTCCTCACTCAGAGAAACGGCTGCCCTTGTTCCGCTGGACATGGTTCTTTGCGAGACGGACTCTCCCTATCTTTCCCCTCAGCCGAGGAGAGGCAAAAGGAATGAACCGGCAAATGTGCGTCATGTTTACGAGACTCTGTCCGCCGTCCGCAAGATCCCCCTGGATGTCCTGGCTGAAGCGGTCAGGCTGAACGCGGAACGCCTTTTCGGCTGGAGTAGCCAAAAATGAATGGTTTCAGGATAGAGGCGGTTTCGCGGGGTTGCGGGGCCAGAGCGGGGATCATTTCCACTGGCCGGGGGGATATTCTGACCCCGGTTTTCATGCCAGTGGGGACCAAGGCGACGGTAAAGGCAATGGCACCTTTCGAACTTCAGCAGATAGGCGCGCAGATCATCCTTGCCAATACCTATCACCTGTATCTCCGTCCAGGGCGGGAAGTTGTCCGCGAGGCTGGGGGGCTGCACCGTTTCATGGCCTGGCCCGGACATATCCTTACGGACAGCGGTGGTTTCCAGGTCTTTTCGCTTTCCACCCTCAGGGAAATATCGGAGGAGGGGGTAAGGTTCAGATCCCATATTGACGGGTCTGAGCACAACATGACGCCTGAACTCTCCATCAGGATCCAGGAGGATCTGGGAAGCGACATAGCCATGTGCTTCGACGAATGCGTCAGATATCCATGTACGAGAGAGGAGTCGGAGGCTGCCCTGGGTCGCACTCTCAGATGGGCGGAGAGATGCCGTGCCTCGCACTCCAGGGATGGACAGGCGCTTTTCGGGATAGTTCAGGGTTCGGTATTTGAGGACCAGAGGATCAGGTGTGCCAGGGAACTGAAAGGGATGGATTTTCCTGGCTACGCCATTGGAGGTCTTTCCGTCGGCGAACCTCACGAAGAGATGTACCGGACCCTCGACACCGTATGTCCCGAACTTCCCTCAGGAAAACCTCGCTACCTTATGGGTGTGGGCTACCCTTCGAACCTCGTGGAGGGTGTCGCCAGGGGAGTGGATATGTTCGACTGTGTTCTTCCCACCAGGGACGGACGAAACGGGACGCTTTTCACGTCATATGGAAGGATCAACATCAAGAGGCGGGAGTACGAGAAGGATTTCGGTCCGATAGATCCGGAATGCGGATGCTACGCATGCCGTAATTTTTCCAGGGCTTACATAAGGCACCTTTACCGATCCAGGGAGATCCTCGCCTCCAGGCTATGCACCTGGCATAATCTCTTCTTTCTGACAGACCTCATGAAAAGGATCAGGTCGTCCATTATGGATGGAACTTTCCCGGAGTTCCGAAAAAGGTTTCACGAGGTTTTCAGGGATGGGGCTGATCCTGATGATGACTGAATTCATTAAGGTTACTCCCCTGGATCCTGAAAAAGAAGTGATGGAAAGAGCCGCGTCAATCATCAAAAGGGGAGGTCTTGTGGTTTTCCCTACAGAAACGGTCTACGGCCTGGGGGCGAACGCCCTTGATCCTGTAGCGGCGGGAAAGATATTCGCCGCAAAAGGAAGGCCTGCCGATAATCCGCTGATAGTCCATGTCCATGAACCTCAAGGGGCTGAACCCCTGGGAAAGCTTGAACAGAGGACGCTGGACCTTATGAGTGTTTTCTGGCCAGGTCCGCTGACGCTGGTAATACCTGCGGCCCCTGTCGTGCCGCTCCAGGTTACCGGTGGACTTGGGACTGTTGCCGTAAGAATGCCCGCTCACCCCGTAGCCCTGGACCTGATAAGGCGTTCGGGGGTTCCCGTTGCAGGGCCTAGCGCCAACAGGAGCGGCCGGCCCAGCCCGACCAGGGCCGAGGACGTCATGGAGGACCTCGGGGGGAGGGTGGAGATGATACTGGATGCCGGTCCCACCGATGTGGGAGTAGAGTCGACGGTCCTGGATGTATCCGGTGAGGTTCCCATATTGCTTCGGCCGGGTGGGACATCCCTGGAGATGCTCCAGGAGGTCGTCGGGAAAGTTTTTTCGCCCTCTTCAGGGAACGAGCTTGCCCGTTCTCCCGGGACCAGGTACCGGCATTATGCTCCCTCCATTCCCGTCATCCTCGTGGAGCCGGGACAGAGTCCGTCTGGCTGTGATGCTCCGACCTCCGGGATGGCTTACGTGGGGATATCACCGGCTCCTTTTCCCGCGGTAGCGGAGGTGTGTTTCGGTTCTGTGGAAAAATATGCCGCTGGCCTTTTTACCGCCCTGCGCGAACTTGAGCGCTCGGGAGCATCGGTGATCTGCGCTGAACTCCCTCCGGGAACCGGAATAGGCCGTGCCGTAAGGGACAGACTGGAAAGGGCGGCTGGAAAGGCAAGGGCGTGAGACGGGAATCGAAAAACCAAAAAAAGTGCGTGAACGGTGAACGGTAAACGGTGAACGGAAAAACCTTAAGAGCAAAACACTTGTCATTCTGAGCGGAGCGAAGAATCCAGGTTTCTCGCGAATTGGAGGTCTGTCATTCTGACGACCAACGGCAGGAAGCGGAAGACCAGGGAGGCAGGATACTGGCGTCAGGATACTGGAAAACCTTAAACCCGAACCCAGATCTCCGCCGGCGGGCGGACGTTCCGCGTCCTTTGCCCACCGGCGGGAATCTGCTTTAGACCCAGATCCTTCTCTGCGCTCAGGATGACAACAAAACCTTAAGGCTTCAACGGTGAACGGAGTGCTTGTCATTCCGCCCATCGGGAGGTCTTTCCCGAAAGGCAACTCGCCTGAAAGCGTTCGTTTCTCCGCCTGCTTCGGGGCGAAGAGCACAGTGCCGGGAAAAATCCCCGGCAGGTGTGCTTTTCCTGCCCCTCCGCGACGGCTGCGAAACTCACCGGCTCCTGAGCCTTCGGTAAAGACCCCCCTCAGGGGCCGCCCGAGCCCTTTGCCGTTTACCGTTTACGCATTTGATTTGATGTTGTCATCCTGAGCAAAGCGAAGGATCTGTTTTTGACCTTCACCGTTCACCGTTTACCGTTCGCGCTCTTGAATCTGGTTTTTCGATTCACGACTCACGATTCACGTTTTTTGCGATCTTCTCCTTGCCAAAAGAACTTGGCGTTGCTAAAATCAACGCCGTTGATCCGGAATATGAATGGGGAAGTGGCGGAACGGTAGACGCGCTGGCTTCAGGAGCCAGTGTCCGCAAGGGTGTGGGGGTTCGAATCCCCCCTTCCCCACCATAGTTGCGATCCAACCCGGAAAAGATATGGGGTGGAGCGATGGATACGGTGAAAGAAAACCGAAAGGGTTGTGCTGTGCCTATTGACACAGCGCGGCCCTTTCGTTATCCTTCTAGTTTGTCACGTCTTGTTCCACCAAATCCCCTAAAGACAGGGAGGGTGTGCTTCTCCCATGGCCGAATTAATCACAGTCAATAACCGGCGGCAGCGTCTAACCTTTGGTCGCGCCCGGGATCTTGTCGAGATCCCGGACATGGTGTCGATCCAGCGCGATTCATTCAGGTGGTTTTTCCAGTTCGACGACAATGGGGGTCTTGTAGATTCCGAGGAAAGGACCGTCCACGGGTTGCAGGAACTCTTCGACGAGATTTTCCCGATCGAGAGCTACGATGGCTCCTTTGCCCTCGAATTTGTCGATTACTTTATCGACCCGCCACAGATAACCCAGGAGGATTCCTGCCAGAGGGATCTTTCATGGTCCCGCTCTGTCAGGGCCACAATCAGGCTCGTCAACCGCAAGACCGAGGAGATCAAGGAAGAGGAGGTCTACCTCGGGGATTTCCCCATGATGACAGACAGGGGCACGTTTATTATCAATGGCACCGAAAGAGTAGTTGTCAGCCAGTTGGCCCGTTCCGCAGGGGTTTATTTCTCATCCGAGGAATCCGTGCCGGGTCAGGAAAAATACGCTGCCAAGGTAATCCCGGACAGGGGTGCCTGGCTCGAATTTGACATGACTCCAGGTGAACTTTTGTCCGTCAACATCGATAACCGGAAAAAACTTCCGGTCACGATCCTTCTCAAAGCCTTCGGAATCGAGAACAATGATGGCATCCTGAAGGTTTTCGGAGCCGTCGAGGAACAGGCCGATCTGGTCGAGGACGAGGTTCGTGGCAGACTTGTCGCCGAGACGATAAACGATGATTCAGGTAAACCTCTTATCAGAAAGAATGAAAGAATAACAAAAGAGATACTTGAAAAGCTATGGGAAATGGGCAGGACGAGGGTCTGGATATGGCGGACAGACCCCTCGATCGAGGCGACACTGGACCGTGATGAGACAACTAACCGGGATGAAGCCGTAATGGAGTTGTTCCGGAAACTTCGACCCAACGAACCGGCCCGGATGGAGAATGCCAACGAATACGTCAACGGGCTCTTCTTCGATACCAGGAGGTATAACCTCGGCCGTGTGGGGCGCTACAAACTGAACCGGAGACTTCAGCTGGATATGCCCGAATCGAAGCGGCTTCTCACTATTGAGGATGTCGTCCAGATCGTCAGGAAACTCATGGCTCTCCGGGATGGCGATGAAAGGACCGACGACATTGACCATCTTGGCAACCGCAGGGTCAGGGCCGTAGGAGAACTGCTTCAGAATCAGGTGAGGGTAGGCCTTTTGAGAATGGAGAGGATAGCCAGGGAGAGAATGACCACCATCCCTGACCTCACCGGTGCTACGGCGAGAGACCTTATAAACGTCCGTCCCGTGTCTGCCGCCCTGAGAGAGTTTTTCGGCTCCGGGCAGTTGTCGCAGTTCATGGACCAGACAAACCCACTGGCAGAACTTACTCACCGCAGAAGGCTTTCCGCTCTGGGGCCGGGTGGTCTGAGCAGGGAGAGAGCCGGTTTTGAGGCCCGTGACGTTCATTACACCCACTATGGACGTGTTTGCCCCATAGAGACTCCCGAAGGCCCCAACATTGGTCTTGTTACATCTCTTTCGATCTACTCCAGGATTAACGAATACGGGTTCCTTCAGGCTCCAAAAAGAAGGGTAGTCGGGGGTCTGGTCACCGACGAAGTTGTTTATCTCGGAGCGGATGAAGAGGATGAAGTATACATTGGAAGGGCGAACACTCCCATCAACGAAGACGGGTCTTTTGCCGAAAAAGAGGTCTATGTCCGTTACAGGGGCGATATTGCCGAAGTCGTTCCGGAGGAGATAGATTACCTCGACCTTTCGCCGAAACAGATCGTCTCCGCCTCGACGGCGCTGATCCCGTTCCTCGAACACGATGACGCAAACCGTGCTCTCATGGGGTCAAACATGCAGAGGCAGGCCGTGCCTCTTATCCGTGCCGAGGCTCCGGTCATCGGGACCGGTATCGAAGCCAGGGTCGCAAGGGACTCGGGCTCATGCGTGGTGGCCCGTTCTTCCGGAACAGTTGTAAAAGTTGACGCAAGGCAGATAGAGGTACTTCCAGAAGGTGGCCTGGAGCCACAAACCTATAACCTTATCAAGTTCCGCAGATCCAACCAGGGAACGATAATCCACCAGAAACCACTGGTCGGCAAGGGTGATATTGTCAGGAAAGGTGACGTGATCGCCGATGGGCAGGCAGTGGAGAACGCGGAACTTGCCCTCGGCACCAACGTCCTGGTCGCGTTTGTATCCTGGGAGGGTTACAACTACGAGGATGCCATTCTGCTCAGTGACAGGCTGGTAAAGGAGGACAAGTTCTCTTCGATCCATATCGAGGAGTATGAGGTCGAGGCGAGGGACACCAAGCTGGGCCCGGAGGAGATAACCAGGGACATTCCGAATGTCGGCGAGGATGCCCTCAAGGATCTCGACGATACCGGCATAGTCAGGGTCGGAGCCGAGGTTGTGGCCGGAGACATTCTTGTCGGAAAGGTCACGCCAAAGGGAGAATCGGACCAGTCTCCGGAGGAGAAGCTCCTCAGGGCCATATTTGGCGAGAAGGCGAGAGAAGTCCGCGACACTTCCATGAGAATACCTCATGGCGAGGGAGGCAAGGTCGTTGCGGTCAAGGTCCTCAGTCGCTCCGAGAACGGTGATGAGCTGAGCCCCGGGGTCAACGAGGTCGTCAAGGTCTACGTTGCCAGGATAAGAAAAATTACCGTTGGCGACAAGATGGCGGGAAGGCACGGGAACAAGGGGGTTGTCTCCAGGATCCTTCCTGTGGAGGATATGCCCTATCTTCCTGATGGAACCCCCATTGACGTTGTGCTCAACCCCATAGGTGTGCCAAGCCGCATGAACCTTGGGCAGGTGCTGGAGACCATTCTGGGTTTCGTGGCCACCCAGAACGGAATGCATGTTTCCACGGCCGTCTTCGAGGGAGCCAAGGAGAATGAGATACTTGAACTGGTAGATGAGGTCAGGAAAGAGAAAGTCCCGGAACTGACCCCCGACGGAAGAATACTTCTCTATGATGGCCGTACCGGAGAACCAATGAAACTTCCCGTCACGGTCGGAACGATGTACATGATGAAACTTATCCATCTCGTTGATGACAAGATCCACGCAAGGTCCATAGGACCATACAGCCTTATAACCCAGCAGCCGCTCGGAGGGAAGGCCCAGTTTGGCGGCCAGCGCTTCGGGGAGATGGAGGTCTGGGCCCTCGAAGGATACGGCGCATCCCACGTTCTGCAGGAGATGCTGACGGTCAAGTCCGATGATATCAGGGGGCGGCTCAAGACCTATGAAAGGATCGTGAAAGGCCTCAATCTTTCGGATCCGGGAGTGCCCGAGAGCTTCAGGGTGCTGGTCAAGGAACTTCAGGGCCTCGGTCTGGATGTGGAGATAGCCTACAAGGACGGTTCGGTAGGTGAACTTCTCCTTGAAGAGGATGATGAACCATCTCATTCACAGTCCAGGACACGGCCCAGGGAAGAACCCAAAAAGCCAGGCGTAAAAAGCTTTGAGGATGTTTTCGAAGATTCCGGGGCCCACGGTCCCGCACCGGTGAAAGAGGGCCCGGAGGGGATATTCGAATCTCCGGATGACACGGATGATGACCCGGAAGAGGGGGCTGATGAATAGATGAACCAGCACGAAATAACCGGTGTGAAGATCAAGCTGGCCAGTCCCGAGAGGATCAGGGGGATGTCCAGTGGTGAGGTAAAGAAACCGGAGACCATAAACTACCGGACCCTGCGTCCCGAGAAAGATGGTCTCTTCTGCGAAAGAATATTCGGGCCCACGAAGAGTTACGAATGTGCCTGCGGAAAATACAAGAGGAGCGGCCCCAAGTTCAAGGGTGTCGTCTGCGACAGGTGTGGTGTCGAAGTGGCCGATAACCGTGTCCGCCGCGAGAGAATGGGACACATAGAGCTTGCGGCACCGGTGGTCCATATCTGGTACCTCAGGGGTATTCCCAGCAGGCTGAGCCTTCTTCTGGGAACTGCCACCAAAGACCTGGAGAAGGTCGTCTACTTTGCGCCGACGCGGAGAAGGGACCCGGTGATGAAAGTTGTCATCGAGGGCAGGAGGACCGACCTCATAAAACGTGGGGACCTTGCGTCCGTATGCGAGGAGAGGATCCACAGGCACTACGATCACAAGTTCAAATCAGAGGAGGCCAACCGGGTAACCCATGTCAGTGACGTATCTGTCAATGCGGGTGACCTTGTCCCGGCTTCCCAGGTAGGGGCTTTCAAGAGAGATTTTGGCGACAAGGTCTGCAAGGTGGAGCCGGCCTTCCGTGTGGCAGAGACATCTTCAGATGGCGTTTTCCAGGAGGGGCAAATACTCTCGGTGACGGAGAGGGAAAAGATCCTGACCGAAAACGATTCTCTCGTGACCGAGAGAGCCATGGCCGGAGACGAAGAGGGGTTTGTCGTAACGGGAGTGGTGCATCTTCCCTTCAAAAAGGGGGACGTTATCTCCCAGAGTGAACGCCAGCTTTTCGAAGAGAAATATCCCGGACGTTTCAGCGTAACCGGTGAAACTGTGACAATAGAAGATCCCTGCTATATAGTCATCAACGGAGGATCCTCACCCTTTCAGCGTGGAGACATTATTCTCGAGAGGGAGCAAAGGCTCTGCTCCGCCTACGACAAGGAGTTCGAGGCCGGAATAGGCGCGGAAGGCGTACTTGCGCTACTATCCAGGCTCAACCTGGGTGAACTGGTCGCTTCCCTGAGGGAAGAGATCGGTGAGACAACGGGACAGAAGAAACGCAAACTTGTGAAGCGACTTCAGGTCGCGGAGGATTTCCGCAAGAGCGAGGGTAATCCCGAGTGGATGGTGTTCCAGGTCCTGCCCGTCATTCCCCCTGACCTGAGACCGATGGTTCAGCTGGACGGCGGCAGGTTCGCCACTTCCGATCTTAACGATCTTTACCGGCGGGTTATAAACCGCAACAACAGGCTGAGAAAACTGCAGGAACTGAGGGCACCCGAAATAATAATCCGCAACGAGAAACGCATGCTTCAGGAGTCGGTAGATGCCCTGATCGACAACGGCAGAATGGGCAAGGCCGTTCTCGGTGCCGGCAACAGGCCTCTGAAAAGCCTTTCGGACCTTCTCAGGGGAAAGAAGGGAAGGTTCCGCCAGAACCTTCTCGGCAAACGTGTTGATTATTCCGGCAGATCGGTAATAGTCATCGGCCCGAACCTGAAACTTAACCAGTGCGGCCTGCCGAAGCAGATGGCTCTGGAACTTTTCAAGCCCTTTGTGATCAATAAACTTGTAGAGCAGGGACTGTCCCCCAACGTAAAGAGCGCGAAACGAGCTATCGAAAGAGGAAGGGAAGATGTCTGGGGTATCCTCGAAGAGGTCATAAAGGGACATCCGGTAATGTTGAACAGGGCCCCGACCCTTCACCGACTGGGCATCCAGGCTTTCGAACCTGTTCTGATGGAGGGAAAGGCCCTTCGTCTGCACCCCCTTGTCTGCACGGCTTTCAACGCCGACTTTGACGGGGACCAGATGGCCGTTCATGTTCCCCTCTCGATAGAGGCGAGGGTGGAGGCAAAGACGATAATGCTCTCGGCGAAGAACCTCCTTTCCCCCGCAAGCGGTAAGCCGGTCGTTACACCGACCCAGGACATAGTCCTTGGAATATATTACGTCACTGGAATGATCGACGGTAAAAAAGGCGAGGGGAAAAGTTTCCTTGGCATCGAAGACGCGCTTTCGGCCCTGGATCACGGCTTTGTGGACGTCAACAGCAAGATAAGAGTCAAATACAGGAACGAATGGATCATCACTTCTCCTGGAAGAGCTCTTTTCAACAGTATCCTTCCCGTGGAACTAAGGTATATCAACAAGCAGATGGGGAAGAAGTCCCTCGGCGCCCTGATAGACGCGGCGTACGACAGGGTGGGACAGGATTCTCTCGTGTTGATGCTCGACGATATCAAATCCCTCGGCTACAGGTGGTCCACAATAAGCGGTATCAGTTTCGGTCTTGGCGACGTTCTCATCCCGCCGCAGAAGAAACAGATAGTGTCCGATGCACTGGAGAAGGAAGAGGTACTCTCGGCGCAGTATGGCATGGGAGTCCTGACGGAGGACGAATATCTGAGGCAGAAAGAGACCCTGTGGTCCGAGGCCTCAAAAGAAGCGGCGGATTCAATACTGGCAAACATGGACCAGTCGAACCCGATCAAGATGATGATGGAGTCCGGGGCCAGGGGAAGCAAGAGCCAGGTCGCCCAGATGGCGGGTATCAGGGGGCTGATGGCTGATCCTTCCGGAAAGATCATAGACTACCCGATAGTTTCCAACTTCCGTGAGGGGCTTAACATGCTCGAATACTTCATCTCGACCCACGGGGCAAGAAAGGGTCTTGCCGATACGGCGCTTCGTACAGCCAAGTCGGGCTATCTTACGAGAAGGCTCGTCGATGTTGCGCAGGATCTTATTATTACCGCTGACGACTGCGAAACAACCCAGGGGGTCTGCATCCACCCGTTGCTCCAGGATGGCAAAATGATGATATCCCTGAGCGAGAGGATCATCGGGAGAACATCGCTGAAAGATATTACCGATCCCGAAAGCGGTGAACTGATAGTCGCCGGAGGTGAAATGATCGATCCTTCCAGGGCGGCAATGATAGAAAAGGCAGGCCTCGAGGAAGTCTGGGTAAGGAGCCCTCTTACCTGTGCTCTCCAGGATGGCATTTGCAAGAAATGCTACGGCATGGATCTCTCGTCACGGCGTGAAGTACTTACCGGAGAGACCGTTGGTGTTGTTGCGGCCCAGTCTATAGGGGAGCCCGGTACCCAGCTTACGATGAGGACATTCCATACAGGTGGGGTCCGTATCACCGGTGAGGACATTACTCAGGGTCTCCCGCGAATAGAACAGCTTTTCGAGGTAAGACGTCCGAAAAAGGTTGCCTTCCTCTCGGACCGTGACGGAATTGTTTCCGAAATAAGAGAGATGGAAGGGAAGCGCAAGGTGTTTATCTCTTCAGTTGAAGAAGGGGTTGAATCCAAGTCATCCTTCAACATTCCGGCATCGCAGCCCCTGCTTGTCGAGGAAGGGCAGACAGTCAAGAAGGCGCAGCCTCTAACCGAAGGCCATGTCGATCCACAGCAGCTTCTGGAAGTTGAAGGCCTCGAGGCTGTCCAGAACTACCTGGTCGATAACATTCAGTCTGTTTATCTCTCCCAGGGGGTATCTGTGAGCAACAAGCATATCGAGGTCATATTGCGGAAGGTCGCTCCCGTAAACAGGGTGAGGGTGATTGAAGAGGGGGACAGTTCCTTTGTGTCGATGGAACTGGCCTGGGTAATAGACCTGGAGAGGGAGATAGCCAAGATACGTGAGGACAACGAGCGCTTCCTTGTTGAGGCTTTCGAGGTCATGAATGGCCGGAAACTGGTTGACGTCGTCGGGCAGGGCAACATCGAAACAGCGATCTCCCTCAAGGGACAGGTCCTGGATGATAAGGCTGTCCGGCAGATACTGCGGCCAGGTTCGGGAGTTTCGGAACTTGTAGTCGAGGACAAGACAGGTCTTGTCCGTGTGATCGTGGGCGCAGCCTCCTTCAGGCGTGCCATAGCTGGCCTGGAACTTATCGAGAGCGTCGACCTGGATGAAGGGGAGACACTGGATGCCGGAACAATCCTCACTTCAGCACAGATGACGAAAGTTACCGATGCCAGGCCTTCCAGGTTGCTGGTCAGGGATATCGGGATACTCGACGAAATGAAGGACCGTGCATATCTCGCCGAGAACGTGATATCCGGTGATGAGATCGTTGCTCATGCTGACAGGGTCATCGATGCTGTTGCTGCCGAAAATATCAGGAACAGCAACATGGAGACGGTGAAAGTGTGGCGCTCTCCCGAAACGGTGAGTATCTCTGACGCGATCCAGAAAATGCTTATTGACCAGTACTGGGCCAGGCCGATACTCCAGGCGATAGATTCCGAGGGCAATTCAATAAAGGATATTCCCCAATTCATTGATGGCAGTGTAGTAAAGGGTCTGGATGAGGGAGACATATCAGCCGTCGAAATGGACGGAGAGATCCTTTCCAGGGATGCTATCGTAAGGAAGGTTCTAAGTGATGTCGCCTACGGCAAGGTTCTCCTGGAACCTGTAACCGGCAGACAGGGAGAAGAACTCGTCCCCGCCGGGAGCGAGGTCAACAATCAGGTTCTCGATGCTATGGTAGAGGCTAACCCTGAAGAGATAGTAATAAGACCAATATTGACCCAGACTGAGACAAGGAGGCTCCTCCAGGGAGTGACTTTTGTCAGACGCCTTCGCGAGGAACCAACCTGGAAGCCGGTCATCCACGGAATAACCAAGGCCGCCCTTGCCACCGACAGCTTCCTGAGCGCGGCATCGTTCCAGCAGACCGCCCAGGTCCTTGCAGGAGCTGCGGTGAGAGGTGACATGGATAGCCTCAAGGGCCTCAAGGAAAACGTTATAATAGGGCACCTGATCCCTGCGGGAACATCTTTTGATTCCTACAAGGATGTCGGGGTTATCGAGAATGAAACAGATCCGGAAGGAGAGCCAGGGAACGAGCCTCCGCTTGCGGTATGATCCTGACTCGTGGTTTTTTTCCTTGACACGCTCCTTTGCCGTTGTTATTATTCCTTGGTGTCCTTTTCAAGGGGGGGTTTTCTGTGCCCTTGAACAAGTTGGCTGTGCCCAACAGGGTGGTCGGGGTGAAGGCTGTCAGAAAAAAACTCGACGCGGGAAAGTTGTCAGTGCTTTTCCTTGCGAGGGATGCTCGAGTCAGCCTTGTCTCAGGCCTTGCCAGGGATGCGCGTAATGCGGGAATCCCCGTTGAATGGGTCGACAGTATGATCGTTCTCGGTCGTGCCTGCGCGATCAGTCGGGGAGCGGCTGCGGCCGGTGTGACGGACTTGCGGGAAACAGGATCTCCGGAAACCCGGGGATATTTTTAAAACGGCATACCTAAGAAGGAGGGAGTTTTTTGCCGACAATCAATCAGTTGATCCGAAAAGGGCGCGAGGAGAAAAAAGTACGTTCCAAGGCGCCTGCTCTTCAGGGCAATCCGGCCCGTAGAGGGGTTTGTACCAGGGTATATACTGTTACTCCCAAGAAGCCGAACTCGGCACTCAGAAAAGTTGCGAGGGTTCGTCTTACGAACGGTTTCGAGGTTACTTCCTATATTCCGGGAGTAGGGCACAACCTTCAGGAACACTCGGTCGTGCTGGTTCGCGGAGGGCGTGTAAAGGACCTCCCGGGCGTGCGTTATCATATCATCAGGGGAACGCTCGACTGCGGCGGCGTCGACGGCAGAAAGCAGAGCCGTTCGAGGTATGGCGCCAGGCGTCCCAAGTAACCATAATCTGTAAACGTCAGCAGGGAGAGTGTCGACGATATGCCAAGAAAGGGACACGTAAAAAACAGGGAGACAAAGAGCGATTCAAGATTTCAGAGTCTTGAGATCGAGAAGTTCATCAATGCCATAATGCTTGACGGCAAGAAAAGCGTGGCGGAGAAGATTATGTACGGCGCGCTTGATCTGGCCGGCAAAAGGCTAGACATAGAACCCATGGAAGTTTTCAGAAAGGCCATGGAGAACGTCAGGCCTGTTGTGGAAGTGCGCCCGAGGCGAGTCGGGGGAGCCACGTACCAGGTTCCCGTCGAGGTTCAGCCCAGAAGGGCGCAGGCACTTGCGACGAGATGGATCCTTCAGTACTCGAGGGGGAAAAAGGGAATGCCCATGGTGGAGAGACTCGCCAGGGAATTCACCGACGCCTGCAAGGGCGAAGGAAGTTCGGTCAAAAAACGCGAAGATACCCACAGAATGGCCGAGGCCAACAGGGCATTCGCGCATTATCGCTGGTAACGGAAGGTTTTTCAGGGGTGAATCCGCGCAGGCGCTGGGAATGGTGAATAGGAAATGAGCGGTATTAGTCTGGAAAAGATCAGAAATATAGGTATTGCGGCTCATATTGACGCCGGAAAAACAACGACAACGGAGCGCATCCTTTTCTATACGGGGCGGAAGCATAAGCTTGGAGAAGTCCATGAAGGTGCTGCCACTATGGACTGGATGGAACAGGAGCGCGAGCGCGGGATCACTATCACGTCTGCTGCTACAACGTGCCAATGGAGAGATTTCAGCATCAATATTATTGATACGCCCGGGCACGTGGATTTTACCGTGGAGGTCGAGAGGTCCATGAGAGTTCTCGATGGAGCGGTGGCTGTATTCTGTGCAGTGGGCGGCGTAGAGCCCCAGTCCGAAACGGTCTGGCGTCAGGCTGACAAGTATCGTGTTCCCAGGATAGCCTTCGTGAACAAGATGGACCGGGTCGGTGCCGATTTCAGCCTCGTTCTGTCACAGATGAAGGAAAGGCTCGGGGCAAAGGCCGTCGCACTCCAGATACCAATAGGGAGCGAGGACACCTTCGGTGGCGTAGTGGATCTTGTAAGTAACAAGGCCATTATCTACCATGAGGACCTTGGCGTTGAACCCAGGGTGGTTGACATACCGGCGGAACTTGTGGAGGAAGCGGCCCTGGGAAGGGATGCCATGATAGAATCGTTGGCCGATCTGGATGAAGAGATCATGGCTTTATATCTTGATGGAAAACCCGTTGACGAGGATCTGCTAAAAAAAGTTATCCGGAAGAATACCATAGAACTGGCCATTTTCCCGGTTCTTTGCGGTTCTGCCTTCAAGAACAAGGGTGTTCAGGCTCTTTTGAATTCAGTTGTGGATTACCTGCCGAGCCCAATGGATCTTCCTCCCATCAAGGGCGTCCACCCTTCGACGGGGGACGTTATCGAGAGGAAGGCTGACCCCGATGGTCCTCTGGCGGCTCTTGCGTTCAAGATCGTGGTGGACCCCTTCGTGGGCAGACTCGTTTATTGCAGGGTCTACTCAGGGACGATCAGGAGCGGGAACAGTATCCTGAATACTACGACAGGGAGCCGCGAAAGAGTAGGACGCATCCTCCGGATGCACGCCAACAAGAGGGAAGATATCGAAGAAGCCGGTGCGGGTGAGATCATAGCTCTTCCTGGACTTAAGGCAACCAAGACGGGAGACACGCTCACGGACGAAAAAAAACCGGTGGTTCTGGAGACAGTGGAGTTCCCTGATCCGGTCATTCATCTTTCGGTGGAACCGATGAGCAAGGCGGACCAGGCGAAACTGGGAAAGGGTCTGTCGGGCCTTTCTGAAGAGGATCCCACATTCATGGTTCACACAGATGAGGATACCGCCCAGACCATAATATCCGGGATGGGCGAGCTCCACCTGGAGATAATCGTGGACAGGCTGAAACGCGAATACGGGGTGGAAGTAAAGGTTGGGCGCCCCCAGGTTTCCTACAGAGAAACCGTCAGGAACCCCTCATCCGGGGAGTGCAAGTTTGTAAAACAGACCGGTGGAAGAGGGCAGTATGGACATGTGGTTCTCGAAATAGAACCGCTCCCTGATCACAAGGGGTTCGTCTTTGAGGACAAGATCGTCGGGGGAGCAATACCCAGAGAGTATATCCCGGCAGTCCAGAAAGGTATTAGCGAAACGATAGGCAGCGGGGTCCTGGGAGGTTTCCCGGTAATAGGGATCAGGGTGGCCCTCGTTTACGGCAGTTACCACGAGGTCGACAGTTCTGAAATGGCTTTCAAGATGGCAGCTTCGATGGCCTTCAAGGATGCGATGAGATCAGCCAGCCCAGTGCTTATGGAGCCGATCATGGATGTCGAGGTAGTGACACCCGATGAATATGTCGGCGATATCATGGGTGATCTTTCCTCAAGAAGGGGCCACGTTGAGGGTATGGAGATGAGGGGCAACGCCAGGATAGTCAAATCCTTTGTGCCCCTCTCGGAAATGTTCGGTTACGCTACCGATCTCAGGAGCAAAACCTCCGGAAGGGCGTCCTATTCGATGCAGTTCTCGCATTACGAAGAGGTCCCGAGGGATGTTACGGAAAAAGTACTGAAGCA
>Ga0334889_1002851_pt1 | contig 18392 bp, 21 predicted proteins | sample GraSluR1_MG_2_FD_207222 | JGI IMG/M metagenome (GOLD analysis project Ga0334889, IMG submission 207222) | Sludge microbial communities from methane-producing bioreactor in Wageningen University, Netherlands - Granular Sludge_8_08-R1 | ecosystem: Engineered > Bioreactor > Anaerobic > Unclassified... | reverse complement strand
CAGAATGGCAAACTTTAATAATCATGGAGTGTAGCTTATTCTTCTTTAGAAGGTATATCTGGTTTTGCATTTTTATCACTGAGAATTCAAAATCAGTATACCTTTTTATTCTTTTCCGGACACACCCGATTTAAGTTAGAAAAGATTTATTTCACATAACACCGGGCTTATGCGAAGTTGCGAGCCGAGTGGAGGAATTTTCAGGCAACCCAGAAAATTCCGACCTCGAAAAATAAATTTGGGTGGAGAAACCTGCAAGGTTTCGGAACCGTTAAATTCCTGTTAAGTTTGTTTCCCATACGATGTGTGGGAAACCTGCGTCCGCAGAGTAAAATTTCCATTTCCAATAAATTCGACCGTAGGGAGTGTATATGTGCGTAGCACTGGGGAGTTCTGTTCATTAAAGCACGAAGTGCCATCAAGAACAAATATCGAGGGGAGTTCTTTTTTCATCAAAGCCGAAGGCTATTTTAGTTAATACATCAAGGGGGAGTTCCGTTCAATACAAGCGAACAAAGTGAGCCATCAAGAACAAGTATCTAGGGGCGAGAAAACTAAATATTTTTTATCTGTTAAATCTGTTCATTAGCAACTCTTTATCAAGCAATTTTATATCTTCTTCATTCAATCTTATTTTTAGTGTAGCCATGTCTTCTTTAAGATGTTTTTTATCCATCGAAGTAAATATTGCAACAAAGTTCTTCTTAGAAAGAACCCATGCGATCATTACTTGAGCTTCTGTAATATTGTACTTTTTTCCAATTTCGACTAGAAGTGGGATCTTATCATATTTTATTTTATCTCTCCCAAACAGCTTATAGGCAGTTACCATTATATCATTATTTTGACAATATGCAAAAGTATCCACATCAGGTCCCTTATTAGCCCATAAATTAAATTTCATTTGGTTCACTACTATTTTTGCTTTAGAATATTTTTGCGCTTCTTTTAATTGTTCTGGTTTAAAATTACAAACTCCAATGTTTTTTACTAAACCCATTTCAATAAGTTTATTCATAGCTTCTATGGTTTCTTTTAAATTCATATTTGGATCAAAAGAATGCAATAGATAAATATCAATATATTTTGTTTTAAGTCTTTCAAGGCTTGCTTTTGCTGATTTTAACACTTCTTCATATTTAAAATGATTATGATATACTTTAGTAGTAATAAACAGCTTTTTTCTATCAAACTCCTCTATTGCTTTAGCAACTAATTCTTCGCTATGCCCATTTCCATATACTTCTGCTGTATCTATGTGGATATATCCCTCCTCTAAAGCATCCTTTATAGCTTGTATCCATTCTTCATCCTTTGAATGATCTGCTTCATGTTCTCCACCAAAGGTATAAGTCCCTATTCCTAATAAAGGCATTTCAAATCCTGATTTTAGCTTTTTTGATTCCATTGTTGTTATTAAATTATATCTTTCTTTATATTTCTTTCTTTTTCAATGCAGTCATTCTTTTAGTAAGATTATAAAATCACCAACATTAAGTGTGTATTCAGGTGATTTAATCAAATTTCCTAATTTTTTATGAAGAAAATATGTATTGTTATTATTTAGATAATTTTTAATTCTAAAATTAATCTTTTTATATGTGTCAGTTTTGGCGTAAGCACCAGCTATTCCTTTTAGATAGTCTCTCCCATCTGAACCAATACCAATAATATGCGAATTAGGAATTTTAGATAATTGTTTTAGAGAATATCCTACTAATTCTTGTACCCTTCCGCCCTTACCATCTCCTTTCACATCTACTGTTGATTCTCCGCCGCATATGTAAGCAAAAGGCTTTTTTTCTTCTTTAATAATCATTGAGAATTCATTAATAAGTTTCTTTGCCACTTTACGAGATTCCTCAAAATAAGGCATTGTTCTTAGTCTAGTTTTAAAGCCTTTATGAGAGAGGTTTTTTTGCAATATCTTCATCAAATCCCAATTATCAAATAATACAATGTGCTTAACATTTTTAACAGGAATTTTATTATCCTTCAAGAATACACTTTTTGGAATAATTTTTGTTATACCAATGGATTCTAATTGATTTACATTTTTGTTCTTTCGTTCTTCGGATATTGCAATTTTTTTAGTAACTCCCGAAGCAACATGCATTACGCAATCTTTATTTTTCCTAGTAAGTACATCATCTGAAACTACAAATGTTAATATATTTCTGGCTTTCATATGATTTAATAGTTTTCCACCTTTTACTTCAGAACAGCATCTTCTAATAAAATTAATAAGTCTACAATCCACATTGTTTTTTAGAAGAATAAAGGTTACTTCCTTTAATTGCTTTAATGATATATTTGAATTCAATACTTCAAACATAGAAGATCCTCCACCTGTAGAAATTATTATGATGGTATCTTCTTCTTTTGCATTTTTGAGAAAATCAAGGATTATTCTGCTTCTAACAGTATTTTTTTCGCTGGTCAAAGGATGTGTAGCATTCATTCTTTCTATTTTACCTTTTTTATAATCCGAATTAAGAGATAAATATTTACAACCTACAAGTTGTTTCTTTGGGATTATTGAGATTATGGTTTTAATAAAAGGATCAACGGATTTACCCCATCCAATTACGAATATTCTGCCACTACCAAAATCTAAATTAGACAAATTAAACTTTAAAATATCATTTGACTTGTCTATTGATTGCTTCAATGATTCAAAACATATCTTTTCAAGTTTATTTTTATCCATTTTTTATTAATTTCACCACTTCGTTTACGGATATTTCAATTCCATTAAAATAATCTTGAGGCAAATTAAGTTTTATAGGATGTAATCGCAGTTTTTCTTCAATTATATTTTTTAACTCAATTAAAATAGTTTTTTCATCAATCATATTTATATTTTTAGAGAGCTCAGAAATTCTAATGGCTCTTGCCTTTTGTTCATAGGAGTTAGGTCTTGGAAAAATAATAGCATTAACATTAGCTAATAATATTTCTGCAATAGTATTATAACCAGCCATAGTTATTACGCACTGATAATTTCTTAGATTTGAACCGAGATTTGGAACATACTTTTTTATACTCATTTTCTTGAAGTGCATGTTTGTTTGTTGTAATGAATAATTAGAAAAAGGCCCTGTAATCACTTTTATTTTAAATTCGTCTCTTAATCTGGATAGGGACGATGCATCAATGATTTTTTTTATGAATTCTTCTCCATCCCTCCCCCCACCAACTGCTATTAAGATCTTATTTTTGGTATTTCGGCTTATGGTCTTTTTTATCTTTCCAACAATATATCCTGTGAATTTAATATTTATATCTTTGATATCTTCAAAAATTGGATTTAGTGGTTTAAACATACTTAATTCATAAGGTGCATGAATCAATATAAGGTCGTAATATTTTTTAATGATGTGCTTTAATCTGTTTTTATTGTATTTTGATATGTCTTCTCTGTCAGATATTGGAAAATCTCTTGCAGAACATACAATTTTGCAGTTAGGATAATTTGATTTAATATATTCAAGCAAAGGGATAATTGTTTTATTTAGTCTAAAACTAGCAAACGGGAAAAATTCAGTAATGAATACATGCGGTTCATTTTTTCTGAATTCTTCAATGACTGAGTCTATCCTATTTTTAACTAATTCTTGTTCATTTTTAGCATTACTTTCAAATATGGTAGATTTTGCACCTCTGCTTCGTTTAATTTCTGCTGGTAATCTCATAACTTTATGAATCTCATCAAATTTAATATCAAAATATGCACCTGAATAGAACAAAAAAACCCTAAACTTTTGTGATAATCCTTTAGCTAGTAGAGAAGCTCTCTGTATATGGCCAATACCAAATGTATAATGCGAATACACATAACAATTTTTCATATTTATCCCTTTATTGTTCCTAAAGGTCTTAATTTTGCAACTTTTGAAACAAGATCGTTCTTCTCCATTATTCCTAAAACTTTATTAATATCTTTATAGCAAATATTCATTTGAGAAACAAGATCCCAATTTGAAACTTTTTTTACTATAAATTCAGGATACTTAAATGTTTTAGTGACTTCCTCTTCTTTAAAATTAGACCTTGCATACTCTTTTGATATTTTTCTTCCAAGACCATGGTTTACTGTTAAAGAGCTTTTGTTAGTGCCCATAGATGTTTTAAGAATGTAACTCTCCATCCCTAATGCACCAGGCAATATTAAGGGTTGACCTTTTTCTCTTATAATGCCTGATAAATTTTCATTTCTCGGTGGTAATGCTAATGTAGTTCCTGATGTATGATATATTTCTACACCATCTTTAGTTTGATTTTTAAAAATACCTGAATGAGTGGTATCTAAAATAAAGCTAACCTGTTCTAATTTAATCCCCTTATCTTTTAATGATTTAAAAATAGTATTTGCAATAATTATCCTATTCAAAAAACAGTATCTTTGGCTTATATTTGTTAAACTTATTAATTCATCGCCTTCTTTAGAGTTATATTTTATCTCATTACGATTATATTTATCTAGAAACTTTTTTTCTATCTTTGTATTAAGACCCTCGTCTTCAAGATGAATCATTAATAAGATATCTCCCTTAGATAGCCCTAATATATTTAGATAATCTTTGTCATATACTTCTTTAATTATTTGCAATTCAATAAAATGGTTACCTTCTATAATCGCATTGCCTATATCTTTTTCTGGCCAATTGATATATTCATCAAATACCTCTTTTTTAAGAAGATTAAATCTCATATTTGAGACAATATCATTTCTCCACAACTCAGAAATGTTGATTATATCTAAACTTTTGATAAATTCTCCAAAATCTAGTATTGGATTTTTTATCTTTATTGATCTAAAAGAATTTTCAATCGATTGTCTATTCTTTATAGAATTACAAATAATATTCATAATTTTAATTATCTTTGATTTTATAATTGGCTCGTTAATCTTAAAAGTAAATACACTTATGCCACATCCGATACCGTAAAGCATTTCAGGTAATAACACCTCTTTAGTCACTACTGTTATTCCGCTTGGAATTTTAGTATGTTCTTTTTGATATACATCAGGCAGTATTGAGATTTCGATTATATTCTTTTTTTTTAATAAATAGTTTAATGATTTTTTTACATTCTTATCAATTTTTTCTTTACAGAACAATGAAATCTTTGCCATTATAATGCCTCATTCTTGTCTGTTAACATGACAATATCTAAAACTTTAGAACAGTATCCTGATTCATTATCATACCAAACTAAAAATTTAATTCCTTTTTCAGTTACAATAAATCTTCTTAGATCAATTACCCCTGAATGTTTATCATTCATAAAATCTCTTGAAGTAAGATAATCTGAATTTATCAAATAATAACTTTTAAGAGATTCTAATAAATTGTTCACCCATTCTCGACTAATTCTTTCTTCAAAGTTAATATCTAAAAAAGCACATGAAACACAAGTTGTTGGAACCCTTATTTGATACGCATTTAATTTTTCTTTTAATACAGGAAATATATCTATAGCTATATTTTCAACAGATGTTTTTTTGGGTATTAAAGCATCCGGAGCAGCTCTCCAATTAGAAATTATAGAAATATCATCGAGTTTAATGTCACACCCATCTAATAGTTTTTGATTAGAAAGAAAAGGATGTAATGTGATTATTGATACAGAATCAATTTTCTTTCCAATACATTTATTTATTATTGGCAATATAGCTACAGAATCACAAGTACAAGTGGATATTATTTTTTGGTCGCTTTTTAATACATCCTGGTTTACCCCATCAATAATTGTTTGATCTGCTACTTTTGAAAAGGTAGTAATAATTATCTTTTTTAGATTGGTATTTTTTTTAAATAATTCTTTGTATTCTAATTTGCTTCTTTCTTTTCCAGAAGAGTCTATCAGAATATCAACATTGGATAAATTAAGTTCTAAATTTTTTTTTGTAGAACAATATTGAATCTTATTCTGGTTGTCAATAATCAACTTATTACTATGTTCTGAATTCACTTTGTGACAAAATTTGCCATATATAGAATCATATGCTAATAAGATTCTAGCTTGATCTAAACTTAGGCAAGGGTCATTTACTAAAGGTATACCAAATCCTCTTTCATAGGCTTGCCTAAAAATTTGCCTCCCAATCCTTCCGAATCCGTTTATTGCTATATTCATTTTATCACATAACTTATTTTGTTATTCTTTAAAATAATCACCAAAAATTTTTAGTGAATATGATCTATCTCCTTCAATTGCAAGTCCATGATCGGCACCAATCAATTCCATTAGTCTTCCATTTGGAAATAATGAAACTAACTTTTTACTATCCTCAATATCTACAGATTTGTCACTTGTTCCATGGACTATTAAAACAGGACACCTAAACTTTTGTGCATGGTCGTACATGTTATATTTTCTTGAATCTTCAAAGAAAGTATAATTCCATTTTAATATTCTGCCATCATCACTTGTAAAATAATGATGTCCTTTTTCTTTCCATTCAGCAATATATTCTTTCCCAAATTTCCTTAATAGATGTGATGGAAAATCTGCAACTGGTGCTTTTAGTCCAATTTTATCAATGCCTGAATAATGCAAAGCTGTTGCCATTACAGCCATTCCTCCTGCACTCGAACCAAAAAGACAAATTCTTGCATATCCCTCATTTTTCATAAGTTTTATTGTAGAAATAATGTCATCCACTGCGCTAGAAATTGTTTGGTCTTCGAAGTTTCCTTCACTTTCTCCACATCCATCTAAATCTATTCTAAGCGAGTTTATGCCTCTTATTTTCAACTCTTCTGATACTAATCTTATTGATTTACCATTTTTATGGCTGGAATGGCCGTGAACCATTATAACAATTTGTTCCAAAGTACTGTCTGGTTCTTCCAAAATACCACAAATCTTTTGGTGCAATGAATTAGTAAAATATATCTTCTTCACTTTTTATCTCTCCTGAGATCTCCAAATTTAGCATAAATAGTCTTACGGAATCTCATCAATTCTGGTTTATCCATGACTTCTGCTAAAGTTTGTTCATTAATATTTCCAAGATTTACAAATCTTGACATAACACATGGATGAACATATCCTTCTGAATCTATAGCAAGTTTACCAGTCCAGCACATACCGCATAAAGCAGAGTATCCATCTTGTTGAAGCATTTCATACCCTCTTCCAACCCCATGCATATAATCATGTCTTACATCTTTTACTCCAAGTCCATTAAGATACTCGATGGTCTTTTCAAGATTTCCATCAAAATTATTAAATGGGGTAAGGACTATACCTGATCTTAGTTTTATACCTCTTTCATTCATTCGTCTTATGTTTGCAGAAGTTCTACCATGGCTACCTTTTACAGTAGTAATCTTATCATGGACTGCTGGATCATATGAGAAAAAGGTTACTTTAACTAAAGCATCTGCTTCTTCAACATCATTAAGAAGATTATCTGAAATATGTAATCCATTAGTGTATAATTTTACCATTTTAAGACCAAGATTTTTTGCATATTTTAGCAATTCTCCTGCATAAGGACTCATTGATGGTTCTCCTCCACTAATTTGAACGTTGGTCGTGCCTAATTTTTTTGCTTCATCAAGCAATTCTTTCCATCTCTTTTCTGTTACTTTATCTTTGCTTCCACTTCTACTATCAGATTCTGCATAACAATGTACACATCGAAGATTACAAGCATTAGTAATTTCAAAAGTGACTTCTCTGATTCCCATTCCCATTTCTGGCAGAACTATTTTGTCTATTGTTGCTTCGTCTATAGGTGCGTTCTTTTGGTCTTGCATTTTTATTACCTCATACAATTTTAATATTATTTATTATTTCGCATATATATTGAATATCTCCATTAGAAATATTCATGTGAGTAGGCAGGCATAATACCTCTTTAGCTGCTCTCTCAGCGATCGGAAAATCACCATTTTTATAACCTAAATATTTATAAGTATTGGTTAAATGAAGTGGAATCTTATATCTTGCTTTTGTTTCTATTCCTTTTGATAAGAGAATTTTTATTATTTTTTCTCTTTCATTAACCATAACATAATAGTCACGATAGACACTACTCCCTTTATTATTAATTAAAGGCTTAGTACAAATAGGGTTTTTAATATTAGTATAGTATAGTTCCGCCATCTCTTTTTTTCTTTTGTTTAGTTTATCTAGTATATCTATTTTTGGCAATAAAAAACAAGCATGTATAGCATCCATCTCACAGGGTGTTCTATATGAACCTAAAACTTCCTCGGTATTGTTGTCTGGATTTATACATTTTTTAATCTTATTTATTTGAGTGATATCATGTGAGGTAATTGCACCTGCATTTCCTATTCCGCCAATGTTTTTTGACATATATAAACTAAAGCAACCAATTCCAAAACTTCCAATCTTTTTATTATTATACAAAGCACCATGAGCCTGGCTTGCATCTTCTATAAGAAGTAAGTTGTGCTTTTTGCATATCTCGGTTATAGGATCCAAATCACAAGGATTTCCATGAATATGGACTACCATTATTGCTTTTGTTTTATCTGTAATCTTATTTTCAATTTGATTAGGGTCTATAGTAAGCTCAGTAGGTAAAACATCAACAAAAACAGGCTTTGCCCCTATATTTGAAATTGCAATTGCAGATGCTGCAAAAGTATATGCTGGCAATATAACTTCATCTCCTCTTCCTATGCCTATTGAATACATTGCTAATTGAAGTGCAGAGGTTCCGGAATTCAAAGCTATACAATAGTTACATTCACAATATTTTGCAAAACTTTCTTCGAATTTAGTTACTAATAAATCATAATCTTTAGTTGTCTTAAAAGAAAGAAGTTTAGATATATTATTTTGAATATCTTCTTCTAGCTGATTATTCAATGCAGAATAATCAAAAAACATGATCTTTGTTTGTTTATTCATTCTTGCCACCGTTTTTTATAATACCTAAACCTAAAATATAATCGAATTGATATAATAATGAATAAGCTTGGTTTATAAGATCTCTTGTCATATTTCTATCGTTTATCCTTGTTCTGATTTCTTCCGCAAATAAATATGCAACAGAAATTGCAGCTGAAATATTCATATTATCATCCATTGCTTGCATGAACTTTTGTTCATAAGGCGTAAATATACCGTACTCTCTGTTAGGCACATTTTTATTTCTATTTTTACAGAGTTCTCCCACTAATAGTTCTAACCCATGGGTTTTCTCAGCCCATTCATCAAAATGGATTTCATCAAATTCAATTGGCATCCGATAATCAATCGCCAATAGAGCGCATCTTACTGCGGGAACACCATACTTTCTTAATATTGAGTCTGCTGAAATCGAATTATTTGAGGATTTTGACATTTTTTCTCCATTAACATTTACTAACCCATTATGCAACCAAAAATTAACTGGTTCTACATTTCCTGAGAGAGACCTTAAAACTAATCTAATCGATTCATGATGAGGATAAATACAGTCTGTTCCAGCTCCATGTATATCATAACAAGTGTCCCAAAAATGTTTTTCTGCAATAGCAGTATCTTGTATGTGCCAATGTGGTTTTCCTAAGCCATACTTGGATTGAAATACAACTCCCCAACTTGAATCAAAATCCCATAATGAAAAATCCAAACAATCTCTTTTTTTAAGATGTTGCATAACTAGCTCAAGCTCATGCCTTTGTTTATTCAATATTGCACCAAAATCTAGATGCTTAGTAGTATCAAAAAAAACACCGTCTTCATTCCTATAAGCAGATCCACTTTCCAACATCCTATCTATTTGGCTTACAATCAGATCAATATTAGCAGATGATCTCTCATAAATATCAACTGAATCAACATTAAGTGAATCCATTACTTGAAAATATTCTTTCTCAAATTGATCAACAATTTCAGTTACAGCACAGCCCATTTCATCTGCTCTTCTTTTTATGTTTTTTCCCATATCTGTTATGTTCTGCACATATTTGACATCTAATCCATTATAACGAAGATATTTTGCAAGGGTATCAAAAATAATATAACTTCTTGCATGGCCTACATGAGGTGGAGAATATGTGGTTGGACCACACACATACATGTTAACTTGATTATTCCTAAATCTAAACGGAACTAACTGTCTTTCCATTGTATCAAATAATTTTAACTCCATTCTAACCTCTAGCCTTTAATAAATCCATAAAAAAATCAATTGTATAATGCCTATAAAATTTTGTTGTATCTTGTGTCCATGAAAAAACTTCATCCCACAACTTAGTTAGCCCATCTAACTTAAACTGATTCATAAATTCTGGATAAGAAACAAAAGGAGAATCTTCTTTACCAACCTCTGGGTCAGATTTTGATAATTTCGCACCAGACCAGTCGAGAACAAGAGGGGTGTATATCCTTTGTGGCCTCTCTCTATAGGAATATCCCAGTTCTTCTAAAGCTTCTGAGACCATTATTGCAGTAGGCACCCAGTCAGCACCTTTTATTATTATTGGATAAGACATTTTTTCATTTGATTCATGGACGATTACTATTTCTTTCATTGTATTCCTTATCATTCCATTAACATCGACAAATTCATTATTATCAGCACTAAGAATATGCTCATGGTTTCCATGTTCAAAACATCTGCTATTAAATCTTGCCATCTTTCCAGCTAAATAATCGGTCATTTCAAGAGTTTTATAATGCTTGTCCAAATAAGCACATTCAGGACATTTGAATCTTATGCCCACCTTATTTCTCATAGGTGTTAATAATGGAAGAATAATGTCTTTTTTTTCGATTATATCTAATAAAGTTTTTCTAGCTAAAGGTTTAGCTTGTAGATCAAAATATGAATCAATTTGCACAGGAATGCCAGATAATTCTGAAAGCCTACCAAACATTTCCTTGAAAGATTCTAGATATTCATCAAATTTAGCTTTTCCTTCAGGATCATCACATAACATCCTTTGATATTTTATCCCATCGACTATTTTAACTATGCCTCCCTCATTTTCCAAATAAGTAAAGGAAACTTTAGGTGTGAGGTTATACTGATCAGAAATATGTCTTGCTACCGCAAATGCACACATTGCTGATACTATGGTACCCAAGTGAGGGTGGCTCGTAATCTGGGAACCATAATATGATACAACTTCTTCACAATTATTAATTCTGGTTGAGGAAAGTCTGGCAATATCTTCAATGACAAAATTGATTACTGTGGTTGGATATAAAATTCTTCTACTCATTTAGCCACTTCCGTGAAAAGATACACAACCTTTACACATTTTGTTTTTTGCTTTTAACTGATTTTGCTTTGCGATTTCCGATGTAAAAAGACCATCCAAAGATTCTTCATTTAGATAACCTAATTTTTCCAAATGTATGCATGAATAGACAGAGCAATCCGGCATAATAAATATTCTTTCATATGGGGTAAAACAATCTTTTAGGTGCTTCTTTCCTTTCAAAGATACAATTGTCCTTTTGATGAAATCTGCACTTTTTTCATCTGTATTTGATATTTCATTCCAGATTAGTTCCAAATCTTTTTTTATTGAATCTTTGATATTATCGGACCAAATAGGTTGCCATGGCTCAATCTTATTTGTATAATTATCTGCTGACTCAGAAATTTTAATCTTAAATTTAACTCCTAATTTTTTACAATATTTGTAAGTGGGAAGAATATCATCATAATTTATTGGAGTTATAGTTAACTTGAGTTTAATTAATAAATCTGGAAACTCTTTTTTTATTTGTTCTATCGTTTCAATTATCTTATTTTTTGATTCTCCTCTCTGTAAATCATGCTTATTTATTCCATCAAAACTTATAGATAAAGATAAATTTGGAAAGTATTGCCTATATTTCCTTAAGAATTCTAATATCTTTTCTTTTGCAACACCATTTGTAGAAATGGTTCGTAGCGATTTTGGTTTTTTGGCAAGAATTTCTTCGATTACTGCATTAAAATGCAAGGATAAGAAAGGTTCTCCTCCAGTTAAAGTAAGACTAAAGTCATCATCGAGAAGTTTTGAACTAAACACTTTTCTTAATGTAAAACCATCTATATCCTTTTTTGGTTGCTCTTTCCATATTGTGCACATTTTACATTGTAGATTACATCGATTTGTTAGAGCAATTATCACATTCTTAATTTTAGTACTTTGTTGTGATGACATTATCCAGTAGTAAATCGTTCAAGTTTATAAGCTTTATTCTTTTTTTCCGGAACTTTTTCAACATAATTTCTTAGTTTTCTCGCCCATTCAAAAATAGAAATTTCTTTTACGAAGTAAATTGTAGATGTCCGCCAGGACTAAGGAACTCCCCCTTTAATTAAGAACTCCCCTTTAACCAATAAATATCTTTTGCAAAGCAAAAGTCTATATGTGCGTAGCACTGGAACTCCCCAACTCTACAGTCTAAGAAATGGAAATTTTATTGTATTTAACATCGGGCTTAAGGGAAGTTTTTTGCGTAGCAAAAAATTTGGGAGAGAAACGAATTTTGCTTGGCAAAATAGCGAAGCGGTCGTTTCGAACCCTTTAAGCCCTGTTAAGTTCGTTTCCCATACGATGTGTGGGAAACCTGCGTCCGCAGAGTTGTGTTTAAGTTCCAATAAATATCGAGCGTAGCGAGTGTAACTGTCCGTAGGACTGGGGGGAGTTCGTTCCTTAAAATGAGCGAAGCGATACATCAAGAACAATTAGCAAGGGGGAGTTCGTATCATCAAAGCCAAAGGCTCATAGAGTTAAAGAAGAAAGGGAGTTCCGAATTAGAAAAATATATAAAGTATTACTTTACTACTTTACTTGTGGGGTTATTATGATACAAAAAAAAGAATCAAAAGAAGATGATCGAATTTCTTTTATAGGAAATAGGGATATTTGGCAGGATTTTGTTTATAAAGTAAAAAAGAATAAAAAGAAAGTTTGGCAAGAATTAGAACCAATACTTGAAAATTATATTAAATCAAATTGAGGTAAGATGATGCAAACATGCCTTACAGAATTTAAACAATCTGAACAAGAAAATAAAATTGTAGAATTAGAAGATCCTACTACTTATAGAAATGAATCTCAATCGTCTGTATCAAATAAATTTAAGTATGGTCAGTATTTTACAAAGAAAGTAATTGTTCAAAAAGTAATTGATTTAATACAAAAGTATAAGAAATATCCAAAAAATATAAGTGTTCTAGAGCCTTCTTTTGGGACTGGAAATTTTATTTCAGTATTAAAGGAAGAAAACTTTAATATGATTACTGGTTGCGAGATTGATCCTTCTTTAACGAATAATCCAGCAGATTTTTTTGATTTATCTTTAGATGAAAAATTTGATTTAATTATAGGCAATCCGCCATTTACAAAATATAATGTGCCAGAAAGTTATTATTATCCTAACAATTACATTACTTCATCAATCAATCGAGAGAAATACCTAACTAAAAAATTGCTAAAAAAGGAAAAAGAGAAGATTGAAAATATATTTATATTGAAATCTTTAAAACATATTAGAGATAATGATTCTTCTTTAGCATTTGTTCTTCCTATATCTTTCTTTATTAAAAATCGAAACAAGGATATAAAAGAGAAAATCTTAGAGAAATTTTCTACAATTATAATCTACCAAAATGATAAAGTTTGGTTTGATTATCATATTCCTTGTTGTTTTGCGATATTTACAAATAATCAAGAATACAAAAATAAAGTTATTGTCACATATGAAAATTCAGAAGTTCATGAATCAATTTTTGATTTGACAAAAATAAATGAAGAGTTAATTCCAGAAGTGATTTTTAACAAAAATAATGGAAATACTGTTCAATTAAATGGGGATGAACTAGAGAATTTTATCTCAAATAAAAGAGTTAAATGTGAAAAATCGTTTAAAGAAAATAATGTATCTGCCAAAAATATTTTAGAGAAGGTAAAAATTCCTGAAAATTCTGAGATTGGCGATTATAAATTGGCTGTTGTAAGAGTTGGGAATTCTAGTGTCGGTAAATGTGGATTAATTAATGTTAATAACGACATATTAAATGACATGTTCTATGTGTTTGATTTTAAAGAACCATTTACAAATAATAAAGAAATAAAAGAAAAGATTTGTCAAGAGATAAATAAAAATCAAGATTATTTTAAACAAATTACTTGTAGAGTTGGGAGTAAATCTATAAAGAAAGAAGATGTTTTTGGTTTTAAAGTAGAATTAGGAGTGCAAGATGAAACAGCCACTTAAAGATAAAACATTGGTGTTTGAACAGGATTATATAGAAACAGAAATAAAATGGAATTTAAAATTAGGAGATAAAATCTTTAAGAAATCAGATGTAAGAAATGCTATTCAATGGCTTAAAGATGAATTACAAAAGAAACAAAAATTAGATTATAAAGAAACTTCTAAGTTAATCAATATTGCTTTTAATGATGTTATAAAAAGGTAACAGAATGGCAGATTACAGAAGAACAAAATTTGAAAGGCGAATGAAGGCTTATAGAGATAATCAAAGAAAAAAAGAGCAGGAATCTATTGAAAAACCTGAAGAAAAAGAAAAGACAATCTCTAATGAAGATAAAGAAAGACTCATTAAATTATGGCAAAAAATGTCTAAGCAGAAATAAGGTTATTTAGTAAATGGATAATATCCTTCTTATGATTCTCTGACGAGTGGGCGAGTGCTTTAGCAATTTCTTTAATCATATTATTATCAGGACTCCATTTACATTTTGCCCTAGAACCTAAACATTCAGATAAATTTATTTCTCCATTACTGTTTGTTAATTCTATGTTTGGACTGTCTATTTTTATTAGAACAAACATATGAGCTACTAAAGTAAAATCTCCCATCTTAAAAGTAATCCTAACTCTTAAAGTTTCATTAATTACTTTTTCAAATGAGTAAAATATTTCTTCATATTTATATATCAAAAAGTCTCCAATTCTTTTGTCTAATTGTTCTTTTTGAGCTGCACGACTATAATATTGGGAATCTCTAAGAGAAATATTTATCTGTTCTAACTCACTAATTAAGGTTGTAATTTCATCATTTGTAAATTTTTGTCGAATTAGTTGGATTAATTCATCATTTGTAATCATCCATTCTATTAAGTGGTTAGAAGTAATATTCTCTGATAACGGTCTAGCTACATGGTTTCCATTCTCATCACAAATTCTTACTTTACTTCTTGGGGAAGTTAAAGTTAATACTACTGTTCCATTAGATATATTTACGGATGTCATCTTCTTTGTTCTTATTGAAAGTTCTTGGACCATGGTTAATTTCTTGATTGAATTTAACACCTCTAAATTCTACTTTCATGGAGGGTTGTCCAAACAATTTAACATAATTTTGAAAGTTAAGGTTACATTGTATTCTTCTTTGGTTTTTACTATCTATTTTATGTGTTATAGTAAGTAAGCCGATTCTGTCTTTTCTTTCATTTTTCCATTTTTTGGCAAATTCTATACCTTGTTTTTGACCTTCTTTTCCTGCTGGGAATGATTTAATTCTTTTATCAAATTCCTTAATTTCTTTAAGGGTAATTTTACCTTTCATTTCTTCAAGATCATCTGGTCTGATATCAATTTCATCAATGCTTCTAACTATTTTTTTATCACCGATTTGTTCCCAACGACCTATAACTAAAGTAAATGTCTCTTCTATTTCCCAAATTCTAACTGTACTTCCAAATTCTAAAGCATTGGTTAAGCCCATAAACTTTACGCTTATAGGTGTTTCTCCTGGAACATCCCATTTTTGCGTATAGTTTGAAGCAAGTTTATCCACCTTCAATACTTTTTTTACCCAATTTTCAAAAACAAAACCATGAATCTGAACTTCTGCCATGTATTCTATTTAAAAAGAATTTATTAAATAGATATTTAACAAAAATGTTAAATAAGTATAAAAGAAGAGTTAATTATGTGGAATATATGTTTGAAAAAAGGAAAACAACGCTTCAACAACCAGAAATAACGCGGTCATTTGTGACTATTCCAAAGGACTTCATAAAAAAACTTCGTTGGATTAAAGGGCAAGAACTTTATATAGAGTTAAAAGGAGACAATATAATAATCACAAAAAGAGAATAAAATGGATTGGAATTTAATCAGTTTGATAACAAGTAGTAAAATAAGGTTTAAAGTATTGACTAGACTAAATAAATCAAAATTTACACCTACAGAATTAAGCAAAGATTTAGATATTCATATAAGTGCAATAAGCAGAACTTTATCAGAACTAAGTGAGAAAGAATTAATAAGTTGTCTTACAGATAAGAGAACTAAATTTAAATATTATGAAATTTCAGATAAAGGTAAAGAAATATTAAAAAATATCAATGATGAAACTAAAGTTTCTTCTGATTAAATTTAGATAAATTATTCTGTCGATTTTTTAATCTATTATTTGCAAGGTTAAAATATTTCTTTTCTAATTCAAATCCTATGAACTTTCTATTTAAATCTCTACAAGCTAATGCCGTGCTTCCACTTCCAATAAAGGGATCAAGAACTATATCATTTTCTTTTGAAAACATTTCCAAAATCTCTCTAATAAACTTGGTTGGTTTTGGTGTAGGGTGGTCAATAAAACCCTCTAATGGTTCAACCATTCTACCAGGTGAATCAACAAAAATATCTTTATTTTGTTTTTTTATTTTAGGATTCCCTTTTTTGAAGATAAATACAGACATAAACTTTGTATAACCTATAGAAGATCTTACACTTCCGTTTGGACAATAAAGGACAATTTGCCAATGATATGTAAATGGATTATTCTTAAAAACTTCAGGAATAAATTTTGTGCTAAAGAAGGTAATAAAAAATGAATCTTTTTTGAGAACACGATAACATTCAGGTAGAATCTGAAAATATAGTCTTAAATCTTCATCATTAGTAATTCCTTTTTTACTCAGACCGTAGGGTGGATCTGTTAGAACCAAATCTATTGATTCATCATCCAATTGCTTTAATCCTTTGATTGCATCCATACAATAAATTTTGTTAATATCTAACATAGAATCATATAATTATATCCTGTATATAAATCTTTTTTATAAAAATTCGGAACTCCTCCAAATTTAGAACTCCTCCTTTCTTTAATATAAATTTTTGAGCGTAGCGAGGGTATATGTCTGAAAGACTGAACTCCCCCCTTTTGCTTCTTTTTCTAAAAGAAGAGAGAACTTAAACACAATTGAACTTAACAAACGAATTATGCGATGCTCCGAAGCGAAGCTGAGGAGTTTGGGTGAGGCTGAGGCAACCCACAGCCGAACCGCATAATTCGTGTTCAGCGAGGGTGAGCCGAAGGCGAATCCCCGAAGCCTCAAAGAGGCGAAGAGTTTTTTTGTCTTTCCAGAGAGTGGAGCTTTAGAATGCAAAATGCCTGTTCTCCAATTTCGCGAGGTATTGGCCGTTCTTTTTTACCTAAATTGATCCTTTGATGACAAAAAAATTTCGTTGAACATCGGAATTCCTGTTAGTTGCGTCGGAGTGAAACGGAGACCGAGGGTTAGTGCAACGGTCGGCGAAGCCGAAACCCGAAGAGTTTTCGGGGGCGAGAGTTAATATTAATCATAGAGTGGTAATATTGCAAAAGTTTTATAAATGTGCACTTAATTCATATTCATATGACTACACAAGAACATTGGAATCAGTATTTATCAAGAGCAAGGGATTGGACTAATCAGAGATTTCCACATTTTGCTCATCAAATTTCTTCAGATTATCCATTAGATGCTTATGTAAATGAACTGAGTGTAGAAGTTGTTGATGGACTTTCAATCAAAGGGCATGAGATAGATGCTATGCTAGATGGATTGTCTTTAGATGTTGTTAAAATTCATAGAGGTAGAATTTCCTCAAAACCTGAAGGGGAAAAAGTTGCGTTGTTAGTACATGAAATAACAGAAGGTTATGGAATTGAAATTGGGTTATATCGGGGGTGGGGTTTCAGTGTTATAAGACCAGAACATGACTACGCTGAATTTGTTGAAACCCATTTTAGACAGGAAAATAATCTTTCAAGATGTCCATTAGAATTAAGCCCCGAAGATTTTGCACTTATGGAAAAAATGGATGAATTTTATAGGAAATTTCCAGAATGGAGAAGATATATTGGTTCTGTTTTGTATTATATTCTTTATGAAAGTCCAGAAACACCAGTAGACGAAAGATTAAGGGAAAGAGTTCTAGAAAAGTACACATTTGATTAAGGAAGAGATTCTCGAGCCCCCGAAAATTGCAACTAACTGACGCATTTAACGATGTTTACGAAATCTTGCTTCAGATGGCTTCTGATTGCTGAATTTGTTAATTCTGGAATTTTCTTGCTGTAAATATGGGTGAAGCTCCTGCAAGGAGCTGAGCCGTTAAATGCGTGTTAGAAGACCCGAGCGTAGCGAGAGTGCAACGTGGCTTGAGTT
>Ga0334889_1002844_pt1 | contig 18439 bp, 10 predicted proteins | sample GraSluR1_MG_2_FD_207222 | JGI IMG/M metagenome (GOLD analysis project Ga0334889, IMG submission 207222) | Sludge microbial communities from methane-producing bioreactor in Wageningen University, Netherlands - Granular Sludge_8_08-R1 | ecosystem: Engineered > Bioreactor > Anaerobic > Unclassified... | reverse complement strand
TCAGCATCGACGGCTCCACCGACCTGACGTTCACGGAGGACGTGCCGGCGAGGTTCAAGGCGTATGGCTGGCGCGTGCTGACGGTGGAGGACGCCAACGACGTGGAGGCGGTGCATCAGGCCCTGGCATCGGCCGCCGCGACGACGGATCGGCCGAGCCTGGTGAAGATCACGAGCGTCATTGCGTACGGGGCGCCCACAAAGGCGGGAACGGCATCCGCCCACGGAGAGCCCCTGGGGGAGGAGGAGATTCGCGGAACCAAGGAATTCTACGGGTGGGACCGGGACGCGACGTTCGTGGTGCCTCCGGACGTGCGGCGCCACATGACCGTCCCGCTGCAGGAACGCGGTGAGCGTCTGGAGCGCGAATGGAACGATCGGTTTGCCGCCTATGCGCAGGCGCATCCGACCCTGGCCGCCGAGTGGAACCACATGCAGGCCGGGACCCTGCCGGAGGGCTGGGATGCGAACCTGCCCGCGTTCCCCGCCGACGGCAAGGGGATGGCCAGCCGGGCGGCGGGCGGGAAAGTGCTTCAGGCGGTGGCGGGGAGCGTTCCGTGGCTGATCGGCGGCGCCGCAGACCTGACGCCCTCGACCAAGACCTACATCGACGGCAGCGAGGATTTTCGGAAAGGCGGCTGCGGGCATCGGAACATCCGTTTCGGCGTGCGGGAGCATGCGATGGCGGCCGTGTGCAACGGTCTGGCGCTTTCGCGGCTGCGATCGTTCGGCGCGACGTTCCTGGTCTTTGCGGACTACTGCCGACCCTCCATCCGCATGGCCGCGATGATGAAGCTGCCCGTCATTTACGTATTCACCCACGACAGCATCGGAGTGGGCGAGGACGGTCCGACCCATCAGCCCGTCGAGCATCTGGCGTCGCTGCGAGTGATCCCGAACCTGGACGTCGTGCGGCCCGGAGACGCGAACGAGGTCACGGAGGCTTGGCGGCACGCCATGCAGCGGACCGACGGGCCGGTGGCGCTGGCGTTGAGCCGGCAGAACCTGCCCACGCTGGATCGTGCCCGTCTGGCTCCGGCGAGCGGGACGCGGCAAGGCGGATACATCCTTGCGGAAGCGACGGGCGAGCCGGAGGTCATCCTGATCGGGACCGGATCGGAGCTTTCGCTGTGCGTGCGGGCCCACGAGCAGTTGACAACGCAGGGAGTGCGGGTCCGCGTCGTGTCGATGCCTTGTGCCGAGCTGTTCGACCGGCAGGATGCGGCGTACCGCGAGCATGTGTTGCCCGCTTCGTGCCCGGCCCGCGTGGCGGTGGAGGCCGGCGTGGCGTGGGGGTGGCGGAAGTACGTCGGGCTGCAGGGAATTGTCGTTGGCCTGGATCGATTTGGGGCGTCGGCGCCGTGTGCCGACGTGATGAAGCACTTTGGATTCACGATGGAGGCCGTGGTCGAGGCGGCGCGGCAGGCGCTGGCGATGTGACTTGCGGCCCCGCATGTGCATGGAGGCCCGGATGAGCAACTTCCGGAAACTGGCGGACCTGGGACAGGCGATCTGGTGCGATTACATCCAACGCGGCATGATCGACTCGGGCGAATTGCAGGCGCTTATTGACGAGGGCGTGCTGGGGATTACGTCGAATCCCACCATCTTCCAGAAGGCGATCGGCGAGAGCGCGGACTACGACGAGGCTGTGGCGAGCCTCGTGGCCGGCGGCACGCGCGATGCGTCAGCCATCTACGAGGCCCTTGCCTTTGAGGACATCCGGCGAACGGCGGACTGCTTCCGCCCCCTCTACGATCGCACCGATCGCCGTGACGGGTTCGTGAGCATCGAGGTGGAGCCGGCCCTGGCGCACGACACCGACGCAACCGTGGCCCGCGCTCGCCGGATCGTCCGGACGATTGACCGGCCGAACGTCATGGTGAAGGTGCCGGCCACGGACGCGGGCCTGCCTGCCGTCGAGACGCTGATCGGCGACGGCATCAACGTGAACGTCACGCTGATCTTCTCCGTGGACGTGTATCGACAGGTCATCGAGGCGTTCCTGGGCGGGGTACGCAAGCACCTGGAACGTGGGGGGGATGCGGCGTCCGTGGCGTCCGTGGCGTCGTTCTTCGTCAGCCGGCTGGACACCGCGGTGGATGCCCTGCTGGAAAAGCGGATCGCAGATGGACAGACGCACCTGCGGGATCTCCTGGGCCAGGCGGCCGTCGCAAATGCAAAAGTCGCATACGACCTGTACCGGCAGAAGTTCCACGCAGAGGCCTTCGCAGAGCTTCGAGAGCGCGGCGTCCACCCGCAACGGCCGCTCTGGGCCAGCACCAGCACCAAGAACCCCGCCTATCGCGAAACCATCTACGTCGACACGCTGATCGGACCGGACACCGTGAATACGGCCCCTCCGGCAACCCTGGAGGCCATCCGGCGGATGAAAGAGATTCGGGCGAGCGTTGCGGAGGGCGTTGACGGGGCGCGCCGTGCGCTGGCGCGTCTGGAGGCCGAGGGCATCCGCATGGCAGAGGTCACGGAGAGACTGCGGGTGGAGGGCGTCCGGGCCTTCGCCGACTCCTTTGATCGGCTCCTGGCAGACATCCGCGCCAAGACCGAAACCGTAGGTGCCTGACTGTAGGATTGCAGTGGCGCTGTATTTGTTGTAGAGAGGATCGAAGACTTGGCAAAATGTAGGGTGTGTGCTCCCTGAAGGGAGAGACTTGGCTGTACCGATATCGGGTGGTGGTTCTATAATGCGGCATGGAGTTGTGTGCTGGTGTCGGCCTGTGGCAAACCGGTTTACCCCGTGCCGCACTGGGCTTGGATGAATCGCGTGCGGCGATCCGGCTCGTTCGTTGGTGGAGTGGGCCGAGGTTCGCGCGAGTCTGGAGATGACGTAAGCGATGTGTGTCAGATCACTGGATGAACATCCGGACTTTCAGGATCCGGCCCTGAGCCGCTACCTGCCCTCCGAGCGGCGGGCGATTCTTGTACATAGATACTTCCTTGGCGTCGAACGGGGTACCGACCCCGGGCTGTCCGCGACCATTCAAAGCTGGGAGGCTGGAGTGGCGGACGAATGGCGGCGCAAGAAGATGCATGGCGACCGGGTCGCCCAGATGACGGAGATTGACCGGCACCGCTGCGAGTTGTCCACCGCTCGGGGTCGCAATGTCGATTGGAACGAGGCCGTTTGGGACTGGGTGCAGCACCACGCCGAAAACTGGCGTCAGGGCTGGGAGCGAACGGTGGCGGCCGGCGCGTAGGTGAGCGCTCGGATCGTCTGACGTCCCCTGGCCTATCGGGCGTCGGTATCGGTTTCCCGCCCAGGTTTGCAGCGATTCTCAGGTAGTTCTCCCCGCAGTCCGTACGGTCAAGTCGCGTTCCGTGTGGCACGCGACTTGCTTGTTTGGCAGGCGCGTCGGAGACGGCCAGCGTGTGCGGCTCCATGCGGCACAATTGCGGCCTGTTCCGGGCTCGTGATACGATTGTGTTCCGACCGGTGGCGACCGTGCCGGCAGGCAGGAGGATCGTCGAATGCCCAGAGGTCTTTTCATCTGCTCCACGGACCTGGAAGCGGGCAGCAGCGTAATCACGCTGGGTCTGTGCGGGGTCCTGCGCAAATCGGTGGAACGGCTGGGGTTCCTCAAGCCGGTCGGCGGAGGCCCCGAGGACCGCGACGTGGCCGTCATCCGGTCGGCGTACCGGTTTCCCCAGGCCACGTGCGACCTCTGCCCGCTGACGATCGAGGAAGCGCGGGAGTTGGTGGCGCAGGATCGTCTGTCGGTGGTGCTGGACCGCGTGGGCACGTGCTTCCGACGGCTGAAGGACGAGCACGACATAATCATCCTGGAGGGCATCAACAACGCCCGGGCGGCCAGCCTTTTTGACCAGGAGATCAACGAGGCGATTGCTTCTCACCTGGAGGTCCCGGTGCTCCTGGTCGCCCGGGGGCTGTCCGACAACGGGATCACGAGAGTGGATCAGCTCGTGGCGAACGTGCGGACGGCGAAGCGGTCGTTTGAAGAGAAGCACTGTGAGGTTCTCGGGGTGGTGGTCAACCGGGTAGCCGACCAGCCGTTTGAGGTGGCCCAGCAGCGGATCGTGGACGCTTTCGAGGCGGCCGACCTGCCTCTGTTCGGAGTGGTGCCCAATCTGGCCTACCTGGGGTATCCGAAGATGGACCAGGTCTGCAGTGAGCTGCAGGCCGAACTGATCAGCGGCGAAGAGGCCCTGTCCAACGTGGTGACCAAGACAATTATCGCCGCCATGGAGCCCCGGCACTTCCTCCACCACCTGGACACGGACCGGACGCTGGTCATTACTCCCGGTGATCGGGACGGCATTCTGCTGGCCGTTGCGTGTGCCCAAAAGTCGGGCAAGCGTCGTTCCGTGTCGGGCGTGGTGCTGACCGGCGGTCTTCGACCGGACCCGGAGATCATGCGGCTGGTGGAGGATCTGGGCGCGCCGCGTTTCCCCGTATGCACGGTGAAGACGGACACGTTCACCACAGCGCTGATGATCCAGAACATCGATGTGCGGATGCGCGTGGAGGACGAGGACAAAATTCAGACGGCCTCGTCCGCGGTGTCGAGGCACCTGGAACACGAACGGTTGTGGGAGAGGCTGAAAGTGCCTCGCCCGGAGAGGCGGAAGGCCGGATCCGCGTGTTTTCTGGGACAACTGGTGGAGCAGGCGCGGTCGCTGCAGAAGCGCATCGTGTTTCCCGAGGGCGAAGAGCCTCGCACCGTGCAGGCGGTGGCGAAAATCGCCGATCTGCGCATCTGCAGCCCCATCCTGATCGGCGACCCGGAGCGCATTCGCGAGCAGGCTAGCCAGGCCGGCGTGAGCCTGGCGGGAGTGGAGGTGGTGGACCCGCAAGCGGTTCACCGGATGGAGGCCTACATCGACCGGGTGGTGGAAATCCGCAAGGACAAGAAAGGCGGCATGACGCCGGACGTGGCCCGCACGTGGCTGGATCAGTCTCCCATTCACTTGGGCACCGTCATGGTGGAGATGGGCGATGCGGACGGGCTGGTGTCCGGGGCCGTCCACTCCACGGGCGACACGATCCGCCCTGCGCTTCAGATCATCCGGACGCGGGCGGACGTGGGGCTGGCGTCCAGCGTGTTCTTCATGGCCCTGCCCGACCGTGTCCTGGTGTACGGAGACTGCGCGATCATTCCCGACCCGAACGCACAGGAGCTGGCGGGCATTGCCTGGGCCAGCGCCATGACGGCCCGCGCCTTCGGCATCGAGCCGTACGTGGCCATGCTCTCGTATTCCACCGGCAAGTCCGGCGCGGGGCAGTCCGTGGACAAGGTGGCGGAGGCGACGCAGCTTCTTCGCGAGCGGAACCCGGACTTCGCCGTGGACGGCCCGCTCCAGTATGACGCGGCCATCGACCCGGAGGTCGGCCGGCTCAAACAGCCCGATTCGCCGGTGGCGGGCCGGGCGAACGTGTTCATCTTCCCGGACCTGGATGCGGGGAACATCGCCTACAAGGCCGTGCAGCGGTCGGCGGGGGCCCTGGCCGTCGGGCCGGTTTTGCAGGGCCTGAACAAGCCGGTGAACGACCTTTCCCGCGGTTGCAGCGTGGACGATATTGTGTACACCGCGGCGGTGACGGCCATTCAGTCCGGCTCACGCTAGGACCGCGCCGCGTTTACTCGGATGGTGCGGACAGGAAAGACGAAGCCCGAGGCCAAGGGGGCGCAATGAACGTTCTGGTGATCAACTGCGGCAGTTCCTCCATCAAGTACAAACTGTACGACATGGCCGCCGGCGAAGAGATGGCGGCAGGGCTGATCGAGCGGATCGGCGAGGCGGAATCGCAGACAACCCACGTCGTGCGCGGCAGCAAGACCGAGCGGTCCGAGCGCATCGCCGACTACGACCAGGGCGTGAAGCAGATCATGACCCTGCTCACCACGGTGGGCACACCGCCCCCGCTGAAGGACCCGCAGGACATCGACGGCGTGGGGCACCGCGTGGTGCATGGCGGAGAGGATTTTTACGAGTCCGTGGTCGTCAACGGCGACGTCCTCGCATCCATTGAACGCTGCTGCGAGCTGGCCCCGCTGCACAATCCGGCGAACCTCGGCGGCATTCAGGCCGCCATGCGCATCCTGCCCGGCAAGCCGCAGGTGGCCGTGTTCGACACGGCCTTCTTCCAGACCATGCCGCCGGCCTCCTATCTCTACGCGGTGCCGTACGAGTGGTACGAGACGCGCCGGATTCGCCGGTACGGCTTCCACGGCACGAGTCACCGATACGTGGCCATGCGGGCCGCGGAGCTGCTCGACAGGCCCCAGCCGAACCTGATCACCATGCACCTGGGCAACGGGTGCAGTGCGTCGTGCATCCGGGCGGGCAAGGCCGTCGACCAGAGCATGGGGCTCACGCCGCTCGAAGGGCTGGTCATGGGCACGCGCAGCGGCGATTTTGACCCGGCCATCATCTTCCACCTCACCCGGGAAGGCGTGAAGCTGGACGACGTCCGAACCGCCCTGGAGAAGAAGAGCGGACTGCTGGGCGTCAGCGGGGTCTCCCGAGATTTGAGGGACGTGAACGAGGCGGCGGGCAACGGGAACCGACGTGCGGCCCTGGCCATCGACGTGTTCGCCCACCGGGCCCGAAAGTACATCGGCGCCTTCCTGGCCGAGCTGGGGGCCTGCGACGCCATCGTGTTCACGGGCGGCATCGGCGAGAACGCAATCTTCATGCGGGAGAAGATCCTGTCCGGCCTGGCGCCGCTGGGCATCGAGCTGGACCCGACCCGGAACGATCGGCGGTCGAGTGAGCCGTTCATCATCACCCGCGACGGCTGCCGAACCGCCGTCTGGGTCATTCCGACCAACGAAGAACTGATGATCGCACGCGACACCGCCCAACTCATCGGGCGCAAGTGACGCGGAACTCCCCGGGGCAATCAGCCGTCACCGGGTTCGTGGAAACGCGCCGGCGTCCAGTTTCCGGAAATACTCGCGTCCGGCACGGAGCACGCGGCCGCTCAGCAGGAATACGGCCGGCAGGTTCCAGAAGAACAGCAGCCCCACCATGGCGTCGGAGAAATCATAGACCAGGCTGAACTTCCGGATCAGCATCCCCACCACCACAAACGCCACGAAGACCACCTTGTAGGGCAGGATCGCCCGCGGACCGAAGAGGAACTCGGCGCCCTTCTCTCCGTAGTAGCTCCAACTGATCATCGTGCTGAACGCGAAGAGGCAGACACCCAGGCTCACAATGTACTTGCCGAACCCCGGGAAGTTCACGTCAAACGCAAACCGCGTCAGCTCGGCCCCGTCCATGTTCAGATGGACCTTCATGCCGGGCTCAACCCGGGCGATGCGGGCGGCCAGTTCCCGTCGGGCCGTGGGGTCATCGATCTGCGCCGTGTCCAGCGTCACCGTCCGGACTCGGTCCCACGCCTCGCCCTCCGCACGGTCCACGCGTCCGATGGGAATGGAGAGGGTTTCGGGGCCGAGACCGGGACGCTCAACGATATGCACGGCCAGGGCCGAGTACGCATGGTCCCGGTTCTGGCGAAGCCCGGCCTGCACCAGCTCGCGAGAGTAAGCCCGCTGCATGGCTTCCGGCACGTCCTCATGATTGCAGACGACGGTGATCGTGGTCGGCGTGGTGGCCGTGACGGTGCCGATGGCCGGACGGTTCCACGCGCCGGTCATCAGGATGACCAGGCCGCTCATCGTACAGATGAGGACGGTGTCCACGAACGGCTCCAGTCCGGCCACGAGGCCCTCGCGAATCGGTTCATCGGTCTTGGCGGCGGCGTGCGCGATGGGCGCGGACCCCTCGCCCGCTTCATTGGAGAATGCGGCCCGCCGCAGCCCGCAGGCAAACGCCGCCCAGACGGTGACCCCGGCAAACGCACCCTGGGCGGCCACGTCGGAAAACGCGGATCTGGCGATCAGGCTGAGGTAGTGTGGAATCTCGGCGGCGTGAAGGACAATGATGCCGAGCGCGCCCAGCACGTACGCAACGCACATGAAAGGCACCAGGGTGCCTGCCACATGCCCGATCCGCTTGATGCCGCCGATGATCACCAACGCCACCAGAAAGGCCACGATGGCGGAGGAGGCATACGGAGGCACGTTGAAGTTGACACGCAGGATTTCTTTGACGTTCCAGCCCTGGAACATGTTGCCCTGGCCAATGGCCGACAGCATCACGGAGGCGGCGAACACCAGCGCAAGCACGCGGAAGAGACGCCAGGCCGGATTGCCGCGGGAGCGAAGCGGCTCCACGATCCCCTTCTGAATGTACCACATCGGGCCGCCGCGCACTTCCTGTTGAACCTGCCCGTTCTTGTCCGTGTACTCACGCACGTCACGGTACATGACGGCCAGCGTGCATTCCATGTACTTCAGGGCCATGCCCAGCACGCCGGCCACCCACATCCAGAAGACGGCGCCCGGGCCGCCCAGCGACACGGCGACGGCCACGCCGGCAATGTTGCCCAACCCCACGGTTGCCGAAAGGGCGGCGCACAGGGCCTGGAAGTGGTTGATGTGTCCCGTGTCTTCCGGGCGATCATAATGCCCGCGGGTGCAGGCCACGCCGTGCGTCAGGATGCGGTGTTGGGAGAACTTGGTGAGGATGGAGAAGAGAAGCCCGCAGCCCAGCAAAAGGCAGGCAAGTGGGGTGGACCAGACGTAGGCGACAAGCTGTTCAGCGAAGTGGGCAAGTGAGTCCATCAGACCCTCCGTTGTGAAGGCAAGCTGTCACAGCGAATCGGATTCGGAAAACGACTGTACGCGAACCGGGCATACGCCGCAACGGGATACTGGCTATGGCTGTCCCGACCGTGCCGCGCCGGTCCGGCTGCCGCCGCGAGGGGACTGCGAACCATGCCACGGGAGAAACCGATCGACGGAAGGATTGCCGCTATTCTTCTGCGGAAAAGTGAGCGGCCGGCTTGCCTTGCGACCGGCGGTGGTCCTACGCTTCTATTGATGTCAATCTCCCTCGGAGGGGTTGGAAGCGGGAGAGACTGGGATGGGTCACAAAGCAGCGCCTGCCCCTCAAGCCGCACTCCCCTCATCGAAGGGCAGTCGATACTTCTTTTCCTGTGATCTTCCCGATCTTGAATGATCTGACACGACGACAGGCGAATCGGGTCCACGACGGCGCCGGCCGCGCGGTGCGTCAAACGAGGTCCGGTGGAACACGGCCGGATCAGCGTGGATGAAGCGCGCGCCCGGGTCCGAAGGATCGAGCGGCGCCGGGGCCGGTCACAGGCGACGGTGCGTTGACGGGGGTGCTTTCCGGAAGCGGATCGCACCGGACTGGGTGTGGGTGCGACCCCCGGTGACGGTCGCGAAAGGAGCCACCGTGGTCGGCAGTATCGCTCGGGCGGGGTGTCGGTGGACCCGTCGGGTCGACCGGTCATGCCGGGTCGGGCGCTATGCCGGCGGCCTGGGCCGGCCCCGGTCTGATCGGGGAGTGGCTGGCGTAGCGGGGAGGTCCGCCTGATGCGGACCTCCCCCGATCGCCACCGGATCCCGGGCGGCGCCGTCCACGTCGTCCGGATGAACCCCACGTCCAGACTCCCTGGCATCGTCAGTTGTCTTAAAATTCACAACCGGGCTCGCCGGGTCGCGACGACTGTCGACCAAATCCGACCTCTTGACGCACCGCTGACCAAAAGCGACGATATCTGCGGGGGCCTGAGCCGAGTTTTTACGCGGATGAGCCGAATACGGGGTGGTGTGGCGAAGCCAGGGCGGATACCATCGACGCTCTGTTGATGTACACCCAGACCGTCGGTCGGACCGACAGATGCAACGGAAGGAGAAGACCTCAATGAAGCGAGCGTGGAAGACTTCAGTGCTGTTCATGGGCCTGACGGCGGTGTTTGCGGCGGGGCCGGTGTGGACGGTTCAGGCGGCCCCGGTGGCGGCGGACACGTACGCGGCGATTCCCGGGGACGCCTGGGCGGTGGTCTACGTGCGGAACGTCGCGGACGTGGAAAAGAAGATCATGGACGTTGCGCGGAAGTTCGACGTCCCGCCCATGAGTGCGCTCATGATGGCCAAGGGCTTCCTGGGGTTCATGTCCGGTGTGAATGACGCCGGAGACCTGGCCCTGGTGGTCTTGCCCACGGATAACATGTACGCCATGGACCAGAGCATCGCCCTGCTGGTGCCCGTCACGGACTACACCGAGCTGACCGCGGCCCTCCAACTGGAGCCGGCCGAGGAGGGCGAAGGCAAAATCCACAAGATGATCAATCCGAACCTGCCGCCCATCTTCATGGCGCCCAAGGGCAAGTTCGCGGTGCTGGCTCCTTCGGTCGCCAACGTGAAGAAGATGCTGGACGCCACCACCGGGCTTCAGACGGTGCTCGCCCCGCACGATCTGGAACGAGCGTCGGACGACGACCTCACCATCTGGGCGAACGCGGCCACCATGGTGTCGAGCCCGATGATTTCGCCGTTCCTGACGCAACTGGAGTCGATGGGAAGCGACACCACGTTTTTCAAGGAGCTTCAATCGCTGCAGATCGGCATCAAGATCGCCCCGGCCGGCGTACGCCTGGGACTGGGCATGGCCTTCAAGGAAGGCTCCGACATGGGCAAGGCGGCGGCGATGGTCAAGGGCACGACCGACACAATGCTCACCGGGCTGCCGGCGGAGAACTACGTGCTGGCCTATGCCGGAGTGACGACGAAGGAGGCGGCGGAGTACGGCGCGAGTCAGTTTAACAAACAGATCGACCAGATCCTCAACAACCCGGCCCTTCCGAAGGACAAGATCAACCAGGACAAGCTTCGTGAGCTTCTCGACCGGGCGGGCACGTTGATCAAGCCGATGCGCAGCCTGGCGATCGAGGTTTCGGCGCTGCCCGGAACGGCCGGAGACGGCGGTTTCATCGGGTTCACGAAGGTGGTCCGGGTCGAGGGCGGTGCGGCGACGGTCCTCGGGCAGTTCAAGGACATCGTGGGCATGCTCGGCAGCGGCCTGATCCTGGACGAGGAGATCAACAAGGTCCTCTCCACGGTCCAGTACGTACCCGGCGCCGAAACCATCGCCGGCGTGAGCGTTGACCACCTGGTCATGAAGCTGAACGAGATTGAGGACATCGATGAGGAAGACCTGGAGACCGCCCACAAGGTGATCGGCAAGGAGGGCGTCCTGTTCCGGATGGGTGCGGTGGACACGGATCACGTGGTCGCCACCTTCGGCGGGGGGGCCGGCCGGTTCGAGACCGTGGTGGGCCTGGTCAAGGGAAAAGAGGCCCCGCTGTCCAGAAACCCCGGCATCGTGAGCACCGCAAAGGCAATGACCTCCCAGAGGAACGCAGAGATGTACCTTGCGGTGGACTCGCTGCTGCGGATGCTGAGCGACATCGGCAAGGCGACGGATGAGCCCTTCCCCGTTTCCATGCCGCAGATCAACGCGCCGGTCGGCATGGTTTACTACGGCGTGGGGAAAACGGCCGGCCAGGCCGACGTGTTCGTGCCCATGGAGTTGATTCTCCAGATTCGAGACGTGGTCCAGGCACTTGTCCGGCCGGCCCCGCCGCCGCCCATGCCGGAGCCCGTACAAGAGGCCGAACCCGCAATGACCGAATAGGACTGTGGCCCCCTGACCGGGGCTGAAACGTCCGACGCAGGCCGGGAGACCGTATGAGGGTCCCCGGCCTGCCGCGTCTATACAGGGGAGAGGGTCGCCGTTTCGTTCCGTTTTCACGACAATCCGGTGACCTTGGGTCGACCTGTTGGCGTACAATAGGAAGCACGGGGCGCGCGGTGAGCGTTTGTCATTTCGCACGGAGGAGTACGAGTATGGCGCTGATACCGTTTCGAAGAGAAGGGCAACTGTCTTTGGGTGACCTGCAGGACCAGATGAACATGCTGCTGAGCCGGATGTGGCACGCCGGCGTCTCGACGGGGCCGTTTGACGGGCAGGACTGGGCGCCGCCATTGGACGTGTACGAGGTGGCGGACCGCTACGTCGTCAAGGCCGAGGTGCCGGGCCTCCGCGTCGAAAGCATCGACGTAAGCTACGACGGGCGGACGTTGACGATCGCGGGAGAGAAGGTGATCGAGCCGGCCGACGAGGCGGTTCGCGCGACCATTCGCCGGGAACGTCGATTCGGAGGCTTCCGGCGGTCGGTGGAACTGCCCGGCGGCGTCGAGGCCGGCGGGATTTCGGCCGTCTGCCGCAACGGTGTGCTGGAGGTCAGCCTGCCCAAGGAGGAGAAGTGCCGGGCGACCACCATCCGCATCGACGTGGGGGATTGACCGGCAAGGACGGACACCCGGACGTCCTATTGGCCGCCGTTGGGCGGGGCCAGGTCCGTGAGGGGAACCTCAATGTCCACCGCCCCGGCCGCGACCACCATGCTCTGGCGGTGCAGCTTCGCCCGAACGACACAACCTTCTTTCCGGAAGGACTTTACATACACAGGGTCGCCCGGTCGCAGGCCGTTGATCCAGTTTGCCCATTCGTCGTGGGCGGCTTTGGCGGCTTCGAATTCCCGCCGCTGGGCCTCAAACTCACGCTGCGCCTGCTCCGCCTCCAGGCGGGCCCGACCGGCCTCGGCGCGGGCATCTTCGGCCTTGCGACGGATATCCAGCGTCCCGGCGATGGCTTCGTTCAACGCCTGGGCCCGCCGCGCCAGGTGCCGCTTGGCCCGCTTGATGATCCGGGCGGGCATGCCCAGCCGGTCGGCGATGGTGATCGCGTGGCTGGTTCCGGGCTCGCCGATCCGCAGGCGGTAGGTCGGCCGAAGGGAGTCCACGTCAAATTCCACGCAGGCGTTGTCCACCCGGGGCTGTGTGAAGGCGACCCCCTTGAGGGCCGACAGGTGCGTGGTCAGGACCGCCGAGCAGCCGATCCGCAGCAACTCATCCATGACGGCCCGCCCGATGGCCGCACCCTCGTCCGGGTCGGTGCCGGCGCCCAACTCGTCGAGCAGCACAAGCGAGTCCGGCGTGGCGCGGCGGATGATCCGCAGAATGTTGGAGATGTGCCCGCTGTACGTGCTGAGCGATTGCTCAATGCTCTGCTCGTCGCCGATGTCCACGAACAGATTGCGGTATACGGGCATCCTTGCGCCGGGGTCGGCGGGGATGGGCAGCCCGGCCTGCGTCATGGCGATCAGCAGGCCGATGGTCTTCAACGCCACCGTCTTGCCGCCCGTGTTCGGGCCGGTGATGACCAGCATGTCGAAGTCGTCCCCCAGACGGACGTCGATAGGCACGGCGGTGCGCGCCGCCTCTCCCGGCCGGGCCTCCCTCGCGAACAGGTCGATCAACACCGGATGCCGGGCCTGGCGCACGTCGAGCACTCGCCCATCATGGATCTCTGCGCATACGGCGCCATAGTGCTTCGCGAACCGCACCTTGCCCGTAACGAGATCCAGCACGGCCAGCGCATCCAGCGTGCGCAGAATCTCCTCGGCGTTAAGGTGTACGGTCCGCGAAATTGCGATCAGGATCCGCGTGATTTCCTCATGCTCGTCATGCCGCAGGCGGGCGATCCGATTGTTCAGCTCCACGGCCTCGGCCGGTTCGACGAACAGGGTGGCCCCGCTGTCTGAGCTTCGATGGATGATGCCGGGAATCCGACCGCGGTGTTCCGCCTTCAGTGGCAGGACCATGCGGTCATTATTGAAGGTCGTGCCGGCATATTGCAGCATCTTCTGGATGCTCCCATGGCGGAGCAGCCGGTCAAACACGGTCTTGATCTGCACCTTCGACTGGTCGATGGTCGCCCGGATGCTCGCCAGCTTGGCACTGGCCGTATCACGCACCTGCCCTCGCGGGTCAATCACCTCATCGATCTTGCGGGCCAGAAGGGAGAAGTCGCCGATGCGCTCGGCCAGGGAGCGGATATGCGGACTGTCGTCAGTCAGGCTGCGCGCCCAGGCGCAGAGGTTGCCCGTGGCGGCGAGCGTCTCAGCCACTCGGGCCAGCGCTTCCGGGTCCAGACCGGCCGGGATGCCCGAATCGCGGATGTGGCCACGCACGTCCTGGACGCCGCCCATGGGGGGCAGGCCGACCCCGGCCTCCAGCCGCAGCATCTCCTGGATCTGGTCCAGCCATCGCCGGACCTGGGTGGCCTGGCGCGAGGGCTCCAGCCGCCGGGCAAGCTGTTTGCCCAGGCTCGAACCGCAGTGGCTGACCAGGGCCTCGCGAACGTGGTCGAACTCGAGCTTGGCCAGCGTCAGATCATCCATACCGAGCAAAGCTGTGCCTTCCCCTGAACCCACCGTCCCACCGGGGGGACGCCAGGCCCGTGAGGGCGCCCCGTGGGGGCCACCCCCCAAGAATCCGGTCACCTTCCCGGGTCTGCGAGTATAATATACCAAACAGCCCCCCCAGCGAGCGAGGGACCGGCGAGCGCGCAGGAGTTCACGGATGAGGAGAACCCGCAAAACTGCACGAGCGGCATGGGCCGTCCTGGCCCTGGTGGGGGGTTTGTCCCTGCCGGTTTCTGCGGCGTCGGATGGTGATCTGTACGGCGTGCCGGACCTGCGCCGACTCCAGAACACGTTTGCCAGCCTGGCCGACCAGACCCGCCCGGCCGTCGTGTCCATCCGGACTTACCGGACGTTGTCCCGCGGGTCCGTTGAGGAGGGCGACGTTCCGGTCCGCATCGCGGAGCAACAGGGCAGCGGGGTCATTCTCGACGCCGCGGGCCATATCCTGACCAACGAACACGTCGTCCGGCGCGGCGACAAGATAGAGGTGGTCCTCCACGACGGGACCTACCGCGATGGTCGCGTTGTTCGCGGCGACGAGCGGAGCGATCTGGCGGTGATCCGGATCGACGCGGAAGGCCTCACGCCGGCCCGGTTGGGTGACATCGCCCGCGTCCGGCCGGGACACTGGAGTTTTACCGTCGGGAACCCGTTCGGGCTGGCCCACGATGACGGGGCAACGGCGTTTTCCGTCGGCAACGTGACCGCTCTGGGCAAATCCCTCTCGTGGCAGTTGGACCCGACCGGAACGCGGTACTACGGCGACCTGGTGCAGACGTCCGCCCCCATCAACCCGGGCAACAGCGGAGGGCCGCTGTTCAACCTGGACGGCGAGGTCATCGGCATCTGCACCGCCATGCTTTCCAGCACGGGAGCCAATGAAGGCTTGGGCTTTGCGATTCCCATCAACGATCGCACGCGGCGGATCATCGAAACGCTGCGTCGCGGCGAGCGGGTGCAATACGGGTACCTTGGCGTGAAGGTGGCCACCCCCACCCAGGCCCAGCGTGAGCGAGCCGGAATGCCGGATGCCGGCGGGGCGTTCATCTCAGCGATCATCGAGCCGGACGGACCGGCGGCCAAGGCGGGTCTGCAGCGGGGTGACGTGGTGGCCCGCATCGACGGCGCGGAGATCGCGGATTCGGATCACCTGGTTCGCGTGATCGGGGCGACGCCGGTCGGCAGCGTGGTGGACCTGCTCTGCTACCGGGACGGTCGGCGACGCACGGCCCGCGTCCGGCTGGCCGAGCGGCCGCTGGACATGGCATCCCGCCTGGTGCCGAACCCACCCCGGCCCCAGACCTGGAAGTGGGACGACGTGCTTCTGGGCGAGCCGACGGACACGATCCTCAGCACCCACGGGCTGACCCGGGCCGACGCCGGGCTGGTGGTGATCGACGTGGACGAGGGCGGCCCGGCGTTCCAGGCGGGCGTGCGAACGGGGCAGGTCATCATGCAGTTGAACGGCAAGCGAGTGCGGACTTTGGCGGAGTTTCAGGCCGCCGCCCGCAAAGCCGGCCGCTCCGTTGAGCTCACCCTGGAAGACGACCGGGTCATCCGCCTCAAGCGGTGAGGGCAGGCTGTAGGCTATAGGCTGTCGGCTGTGGGTTATGGGGTCAAACGGGGGCGGGGTCCGCGTCCAGCTTGCCGGCAGTGGCCGACTCTGGTTGCAGATCGCGTTTCGTATCCCTCGAAAGTGCCTGTATTTCCGTGTAGAGTAACCGGTCTTTCGCCCCGGCGGGTGAGGGGTATGGGCGGTCGGGCAGAGAGCCCGGCCGGCGTGGAAACGCTTCGAGCAGGGAAGGCGCCATGACGTCACGGGAAATCCGGCAACAGTTTCTCGATTTCTTCGCGGGCAAGGCCCATACGATTGTGCCGTCGTCGCTGGTGGTGCCGGCGGACGACCCGACGCTGATGTTCACCAACGCGGGGATGAACCAGTTCAAGGACGTCTTTCTGGGCACCGGCTCGCGGCCCTACACCCGGGTGGCGGATTCGCAAAAGTGCATCCGGGCGGGCGGCAAGCACAACGACCTGGACGACGTGGGGCAGGACACGTACCACCACACGTTCTTCGAGATGCTGGGGAACTGGTCGTTCGGCGACTATTTCAAGGCGGAGGCCATCGCCTGGGCCTGGGAACTGCTGACGGGCGTCTGGGGCATCGACAAGACCCGACTGCACGCAACGTACTTTGAGGGCGACGCGGCCGAAGGATTGGAGCCGGACGACGAGGCCGCCCGGCTTTGGCGGGACGTGACGGACATCGACCCGTCGCATATCCATCCGGGCAGCAAGAAGGACAACTTCTGGGAGATGGGCGACACCGGCCCCTGCGGCCCGTGCAGCGAGATCCACATCGACCTGACGCCCGACAAATCCGGGCGGAACCTGGTGAACGCCGGCGACGCCCGCGTCATGGAAATCTGGAACCTGGTGTTCATTCAGTTTAACCGGGCGGGCGACGGGAAGCTGTCTGGGCTGCCGGCCAGGCACGTGGACACCGGCATGGGGTTCGAGCGACTGTGCGCCGTGCTGCAAGGGATGCGCGAGAACCGGCTGGGCCAGGTCAGCAACTACGACACCGACGTGTTCGCTCCGGTCTTTCATGCGATCCGGACGCGATGCAAAGCGCCTGCATATGGCGGGACCTTGCCGAAGACAGGGGAACGCGGCTCGAAGGACCGGCAGGTCATGGTGGACGTGACGTACCGCGTGATTGCAGATCATGTTCGGTGTCTGACGTTCGCCCTGACGGACGGCGCGGTGCCCAGTAACGAGGGACGCGGCTACGTGCTGCGGCGCATCCTGCGAAGAGCAGTGCGGTATGGCCGGCAGTACTTTGATGTGCATGAGCCGTTTCTCTGCGATCTGGTGGCCCCGTTGATTGAGCATATGGGTGGGGCTTTTCCCGAGTTGCGATCCGCGCACGGCGGGCGCAACGTGGAGCACGTTGTGGAGCTCGTGCGGGAAGAAGAGGAATCCTTCGGGCGCACGCTGGACCGCGGCATCCGGCTGTTTGAAGACGCGGCGGAGGAAGCGGTGCGGCATCATCATGGGCGGGTCACGGGGGACGATGCTTTCCGTTTGCACGATACGTTCGGTTTCCCGATCGACCTGACGGAGCTGATGGCTGAAGAGCGCGGCCTCACGGTCAACATCGGTGAGTATGAGCGTCTCATGGAAGAGGCCCGGGCTCGCGCCCGGACGGCGGCCACGGGAGCCGCGGACTTTGACCTGAACCTGCGAACGCCGCCGCCGGCCACGGATGACTCACCCAAGTACGACGGCCGGCCCACGGATGCGACGCTCCTCGGCTTCGTACACAACGGCGAGTACGTGACCGAAGGCGAGGTGCCGTTTGACACGCGCGTGGCCCTGGTACTCGATCGTAGCGTCTTCTACGGCGAGCAGGGAGGGCAGGTCGGCGACCGTGGATGGATTCACGGCATCGCCATCACTCCGGTCGATAAGGAGCAATCGAGCTTCCGCGTGGACGACACTCGGCGGTTCGGTGATTCCGTGCTGCACATCGGCTCCGTCGCTCCCGGCGGCGAGCCCCTCTGGGTCGGCCAGCGGGTGCGGGCCGTTCTGGACGGCGATGAGCGCCCCCGTACGATGAAGAACCACACCGCCACGCACATGCTGAACTGGGCGTTGCGGGAAGTGCTTGGCGCAGGCGTACAGCAGAAGGGGTCTTTGGTCGATGCCGAGAAGACGCGGTTTGACTTCTCCCACAACAGGCCGATGACGCCCGAGGAGATCGCCCGCACGGAAGACCTCGTCAACCGGCAGATCGCGGCGGACATGCCCGTGTACGTGCAGGATGTGCCGCAGGACAAGGCCCGGCAGATCAACACCCTGCGGGCGGTGTTCGGCGAAAAATACCCGGATGTCGTGCGCGTCGTGTCCATCGGCGTCCCGATTGACGAAATGCTGGCCCGCCCGGACGCGGGCGAATGGATGGCCCACGCCGTGGAGTTCTGCGGCGGTACGCACCTCGCCCGCAGCGGCCAGGCGGAGCGGTTCGCCCTGATTTCCGAGGAGGGCGTGGCCAAGGGCATCCGCCGCGTGGTCGGCATCACCGGCGAGGCGGCGAAGCAGGCCGAGGCAACCGGGGCGGCGCTGGTGGCCCGGTGCGAGAAGCTGGACAAGGCATGCCCTGCCGAGGTGGCCGAACAGTTGCCGGCGCTGCAGCGCGAGGCGGCGGAGGCCGTAATATCTTTGCGGACGAAGTACGATGTGCAGGCGC
>Ga0334889_1002820_pt1 | contig 18605 bp, 11 predicted proteins | sample GraSluR1_MG_2_FD_207222 | JGI IMG/M metagenome (GOLD analysis project Ga0334889, IMG submission 207222) | Sludge microbial communities from methane-producing bioreactor in Wageningen University, Netherlands - Granular Sludge_8_08-R1 | ecosystem: Engineered > Bioreactor > Anaerobic > Unclassified... | reverse complement strand
CTTCAGGAGCCATACGCCCCAGTGTTCCTCAGGCAAAGCAAAACGAATGGTTACGTTCCCATCAGGGCTGACCGTCGCATCACGGCCCGGGTGAAGAATGCGGCATGCACGCTGAGCGGGCGCGATCAGGAAGCCGCAGACGAAACGCATCGGGCCCGAACGGCACCATGAACGAGGCGGGGTTCCTTGACGCGCCTTGCGCTTGCCGGTAAAGGGATACTTGAGCCGCTGTGCGACGGGAGGGTGTTTGCACCCCGTCACCTCTTTTGTGCCCCATCCAGCTCGTTCGCCTTCGGTTCACCTCGGCAGTTCGACAGGAGCTTGACATGGACGGCAAGTGCCTTCCGGAAGGAACCGGAGCGGTGCGGCGGCGTTTGCAGGATCTCCTGGAGCGTATCGGTGGAAATGGCGGTCAGGCGGAGGAGTTGCTGACCGAGGTCGTTGCCGGGCTGCAGCAGGCCGTTGAGGCGCTCCGGAACGCGGAGGCCAACCCTGGGGACGAGGGCGAACGACCGTCGAGCCGGCCGGCCGTCACGGGGCACGAGAGAGGGACGGTTGTCGAGGGTTACGACTGGCCTGCGGCGGTTTTGGACTTCGCTCCTCTGGTGTCGGTCATCGTCGATCACGATCTGCAGGTCATCCGCGCCAACCGGGCAGCCGCGGCGTTGGCGGATCAGCCGGCGGAGCAAATGCACGGCCACCGCGCAGGCCATGCGCTGCGGTGCCTCAACGCGCTGGCGGATCCCAGGGGATGCGGCTTCGGGCCCTCGTGCGGGAAATGCAAGGTTCGTGAGACGGTTCTCGATACGCACGCAACCGGCGAGGCACGCTGCCGTGTGCAGGCGCGGCTGCCCTTGCGGCGTGACGGCGAGGACGGTCCGGTCGATCTGCTGGTCTCGACGGCGGCTCTTGAGGATTCCGGCCGGCGAAGGGTGCTCGTCTTCGTGGAGGACGTCAGTGAGGCCGTTCGTTCGGAGGCGTCGTTGAGGGCATTCCTGGAAGCGCTGCCAGAATCTGCGCTCATCATGACGTTCGACGGTACGGTGATCGAGGCCAACACCGAGGTCGCCGCCCGGCTGGGCATTACCCGCGAAGACCTTCTGAGCACCAACGCCTACGCTCTCATTCCGGAGGAACTGCGCGAGAGCCGGCGTCAGCAGGCCGAGAAGGTCCTCCGGTCCGGCACTTCCGTACGATTCGTGGACTGGCGAAACGGACGCTGCATCGAGAACATCATTGCGCCAATCCCCAACCCGGGCGGACCGGTGAAACGCCTCGCCATTCTCGGCTTGGACATCACGGACCACCAGCAGGCCCAGGCAAACCTGCGCAACAACGAGGAGCGATTGAAGCGTGCCCAGCGAATCGCCCGCGTCGGTGACTGGCAGTGGGACGTGGTTTCGAATCAGGTCACCTGGTCCGAGGAGAATTTCCGCCTTTTCGGATTGGAGCCGAGCGCGGAGCCGCCTTCATTCGAGCTTGTCCGATCGTTCGTGCATCCGGACGATGTCGCCACGTGGGAAGGCGAGGTGCGGGAGGCTCTCGCGTCGGGCGACAGTCTCTGCCGCGACTACCGGGCGATCACTCGAGACGGCCGGCTGATCTGGATTCACAACGAGATCTCCGTTGAGCGGGACGAACAAGGCCGGCCCAGGCGCATGTTCGGCACGGCTCAGGACGTCACCGACCGCAAACAAGCGGAGGAAGCCTTGCGGCAGAGCGAGGCGCGCTTCCGCGCCTTGGTGGAGAATGCAAACGACATCCTCTACACGCTGGCGCTGGACGGCACGTTTACGTACGTATCTCCCAACGTGACCGCCCAGCTCGGCTTCGAGCCGCCGGAAGTGCTCGGACGGCATTATGCCGATCTTGTCCATCCGGAGGACGGTTCGGCATGCGACGCATTCTTTCAGCAAGTGATTGCGTCCGGGAAGAGTGCCCGGGACGTCACGTATCGCCTCCGATGCAGGAACGGTGGCTGGCTGTGGCACACTTCGAACGGTTCGGCGCTGACGGATGACGAAGGAAACGTCGTCTCTTTTCTGGGGATATCGCGCGACATCACGGACAAGAAGCGGCAGGCGGACGCCCTGCGCGAAAGCGAGGCTCGATACCGCCAGCTCGTGGAGTTGGCCCAAGAGGGCATCTGGGCGCTCGATGCGTCGGGGCGCACGACGTTCGTGAATCCCCGAATGGCGCAGATGCTCGGCTGCACGGTGGCGGAGATGGAGGGACGCGCTTTCTATGAATTCATGGATGAGTCGCAGATCGCGGCCGCCGAGGCGTGTTTCCGCAAGAGACAGGAGGGCCAGTCGGAACACCATGAGTTCGAATTCCGCCGCCGCAACGGCTCTGCCTTTCATGCGAGCCTCGCGGCGGCCCCGCTGCGGGACGCCACCGGCCGGTTCGCCGGGGCATTCGCCGTGGTCTCCGATATCACGGAGCGCAGACAGGCCGAACTGGATCTGAAGCGCACCCTTGAGGCGACGACGGACGGCATCTGGACCTGGAACTTCGCGGCCGACGAGCTCACGTTTAGCCCGCGTTACTACACCATGCTGGGCTACGAACCCGGAGAGTTCCCGGCCTCCTTCGAGAACTGGCTGGGTCTCATGCACCCTGATGATCGGGACCAGGCCCTCGCGGTCGCAGAAAAGTACCTTCGCACTGGGCCGGACGTGTACGAGAACGAGTTTCGCCTGCGAGCCAAGGGCGGTGAGTATCGATGGATACGGACCAGGGCCAAGGTCGTGGAACGCGGACCCGACGGCCAAGCGATCCGCATGATCGGTAACCACGAGGACATCACCGAGCACAGGCAGGCCCAAGAGCAACTGGAGATCAGCGAGGAGCGTTTGCGCCTGGCCCACAGGGCCACCAACGACGTCATCTGGGACTGGGATATCGTTCACGACTCGCAGATGTGGAACCCGGCAGGGGCCACCGTCTTCGGATGGTCCGACATCATCCGGCATCCCCAGACCGCCGCCTGGTGGACCGAGCGCGTGCATCCGGACGACCGTCAGCGGGTCGCTGACGGGTTCTACGCAGTCGTTCATGATCCTTCCCAAGCGCAATGGCAGGATGAGTATCGTTTTCGCAAGTCCGACGGGAGTTACGCTGCGGTTCTGGACCGCGGGTATGTCATGCGTGATGAACGAGGCCGCGCCGTGCGCATGATCGGCGCGATGCTTGACATCACCGAGCGCAAGCGGGCGGAGGAACAGTTGCGGGAGGCCCTGCTGTGGCAGGAAACCGCGATCGCGGCCGGCAATGTCGGCTTCTGGGATTGGGATCTGCGAACAGACACGGTTGTCTACTCCCGGGAATGGAAGAGCCAGATCGGCTACGAGGAACACGAGATCGGAGACGGGTTCGACGAATGGCGGAGCCGTGTGCATCCTGATGACCTCGATGCGACGCTGGGGATTGTCCGGGATGCGGTCGCCCAGGCGCGTCCCTCCTGGGAGGCCCAGTTCCGCTTTCGTCACAAGGATGGCTCCTATCGCTGGATTCTCGCGCAGGCGTCCGTGCTGTGCGACGACGCCGGATGCGCCGTCAGAGCATTGGGCACGCACGTGGACATCACGGAGCGAAAACGGGCGGAAGAAGAACTGAGGGCCGCCCATCGCAGACTCAAAGCCCTCTTGAGTGTCGCTTCCCTCACCAATGCCGATACGAAAGAGGTGGCCGATCATATCCTGGCCACCCTCATCCGGATGACCGACTCGCAATACGGATTCTACGGATTCATCAACGAGGATGAGTCCGTGATGACCATCCACGCCTGGTCGGAAAAGGCAATGGAGAACTGCGCGACGGTGGACCCGCCACTGCGCTTCCCCGTCCGCGAAGCCGGCATATGGGGCGAGGCCGTCCGGCGCCGAAAACCGCTGATTCTGAACGACTACCAGGCCCCCCACTCCGCGAAGCGCGGACTGCCCGAAGGGCACGTCACACTCACCACGCTCCTCGTCGTACCCCATTTCGTCAAGGGACGAATAGAGGCGGTGGCGGCGGTGGCCAACAACGCGGACGGCTACACCGGGCACGATGTGACCCAGGTCAGTTCCTTTCTCGCGGGTGTTCAGGCGTTTGTGGAGAAGGCACGGGCGGAGGAGACGCTCAAGGCCAGTGAGGAGCGTTACCGCACCGTTGCAGACTTCACCTATGACTGGGAAACCTGGATCGGCCGCGATGGACAGATGATCTACTGCTCGCCCGCAGTCCAGCGCATCACGGGGTACAGCTCCGAGGAACTCGTCCGCAACCCGGCCCTGCTGGGGCAGATGGTCCACCCGGACGACCGAGCGGCCATGGAACATCACTTGCTTCGAGAGTCGTCGGAGCCTGCCGACGCCTTCTCTCTTGACTATCGGATCGTGACGAAGGACGGCGAGGAACGGTGGGTCAGCCACGACTGTGCACCCGTTTACGGCGATCACGGGGAATACGCCGGGAGGCGTGGAAGTACACGAGACATCACGGATCGCAAGCAGTTGGAGGAACAGCTTCGGCAATCGCAGAAGCTGGAGGCCGTCGGGCAATTTGCCGGGGGCGTGGCGCACGACTTCAACAACCTGCTCACCGCGATTTCCGGTTTCTGCGAGCTGCTCAAGGCAGCCGTCGCCGAGAGCGTCGACGTGAACCATGCGCTGGAGGGCATCCAGGAAGCCGCTCGCCAGGCAACCGGTATCACGCGGTCTTTGCTGACGTTTACCGCCAAGTTGCCGTCGCAAAAGCAGCGCGTGGATCTGCAGGAGCTGGTCCGCAAGACCGTCCATTTGCTGGGCCGCATGATGCCGGCGTCGATCGAGATCGTGAGGGAGCCTGCGGAGACCCCGCCGATCTGGCTGTATGCCGACGGCGTCCTGCTGCAGCAAGTCATCCTGAACCTGATGATCAACGCCCGTGACGCCATGCCGCGGGGAGGAACCTTGCGCATCACCGTCGATGCGTTGGCCGGCGATGCGGCGCCGCGGTCGCGCCTCGAACCGGTCGGCGAGGATTCACCTCCGGCTGCGCGGTTCGCCCGGCTGACCGTCAGCGATACGGGGACCGGGATGCCGCCCGAGATCCTGGCGCGTGTGTTCGAACCGTTCTTCACGACGAAGGAACGCGGGCTCGGGACCGGCCTGGGGCTGGCCATCGTCCACGGCATCGTTCAGGAGCACCGTGGGCACATCGAAATCGACTCGACGCGCGGTGAAGGCACGACCTTCACGATCACCCTGCCCGTACTCGAGGCCGAGCGGCCGGACGCGGTGGAGGATCGGGTTGCCGTCGCGAGTCGTGCCCAGGGCGAACTCGTCCTGCTGGCCGAAGAGGACTGGAACATCCGCAGCCTCGTTGCCAGCGTACTGAAGGACGCCGGCTTTGAGGTATGCCAGGCCGCCGACGGCGTGTCCCTGATGGCGCGTTTTGCGGAACTTGCCGATCGCATTTCCCTCGTCGTACTGGATGTCGATTTGCCCCGGCGCAGCGGCCTGGACTGCTTGCGCGACATGAGGACTGGCGCGGCAAACACGCCGGCGATCGTCTTTGCGGGCGGGGGACAAGTCGTGGATGAAAAGGACCTGGACCGGCATACGGTCCTTCTCCGCAAGCCGTTCAGCATGGGCGATCTCAAGCAGCAGGCGACCCAGATGGCCTGCCCGCGCTATCGTAAGGAGTCGGAAGCGTGAACCGGCCCATTTCCGTGGTTCTGGCGGACGATCATGCCCTGGTCCGGAGCATGCTGCGGAAGCAACTGGACGACGAGCAGGACATCCGCGTGGTCGCAGTGGCGAACGATGCCGACGAGGCGGCAGCCGCGGCCGCCCGCTTGAGCCCGGATGTCGTCGTGATGGACATCGACATGCCGGGCACGAGCTGTTTCGAGGCCGCTCGCACGATCCGCCGGACGTCCCCCGGAACGCAGGTGCTGTTCCTCAGCGCCTTCTTCAACGATGCCTACATCGACCAGGCTTTGGCGGTTGCGGCCGCAGGCTTCCTGACCAAGAGCGAACCGCCCGAGAGCGTCACCGCGGCGATTCGAACGGCCCACGCGGGCGGGAGGCATTTCTCGGCCGAGGTGAAGACGCGGATCGTTCTGGAGCAGGACGGCCCGCGGCTGTGTGGAGCGGCGCGCTCGCGCGCGGCCACGCTTTCCGACCGCGAACTGGAGGTGCTTCGCTACATCGCCCGCGGCCTGTCGCAGAAGCAGATCGCCCGACTGATCCACCGTAGCGAGGGAACGATACACAAACACTCCAAGAACATCATGGCCAAACTGGCCATCCATGATCGCGTCGAACTGGCCCGCTTCGCCATTCGTGAGGGTCTGGCCGAGGCATAGCCCTTGTCCCGGGCACCCGAAGAGTGCTCCGCGGCAGGTCCAACGCCATCCCGCCGCCGCCACAATACGATCATTATAGGACGGTTGGGAGAATACCCCCTTTGGGCGCCTCAGCCCGCTCGGGCAACACCCGATTGATGTTGCACAGAGCTTGTGACACAGGCCGGCGCGTGACCGGCCTGATGCCATGCGTGGCGCGGCAGAGAGACTCACGCGGACTTTCGCCGGGCAGGAGAATCAAGATGGCAACAGGTACGGGTTGGACGATCGGACGAAAGCTGATGGCGTCGTTCATGCTGGTGAGCGGCATCACGGCCATCCTCGGGGGGGTGGGTTTCTATGCGGTATACAGCGGGGCCCAGTCCATCGACGAGATCGGCGAGGTGCGGCTGCACAGCGTGGACAGCCTGCTGACCATCAAGAGCAATGCGGAGAACATCCGGGGGAACATGCGCGCGCTGGCGATTCCCGGCCTGCCGGCCGAGGCGCGCCAGAGCCAATACGACCTGTTGGCCTCGGCCCGGGAGGAATACGAGGCCGCCTGGAAGGTCTACGAACCGCTGCCCCAGACCGCCGAGGAGGCCGCCCTGTGGAACCAGTTCGTTCCCGCCTGGGAAGCCTGGCGAGCCGAGAACAACAGGTTCGTGGAGGTGTGCCGGCAAATTGATGGTAATGGCATAGCTGATCCGGGGGACCTGGCCCGCCATCTCGAGCAGTTCACGAAGGATCACTACGCGCTGGTACAGCGGGTCCTGCACCTGCTGCACATGGAGAACGCCGATTTCGAGGGCGGCGACGATCACGCCGCCTGTAACGCCGGGCGCTGGCTGCCGACGTTCAAGACGGACAACCAGCAGTTGAACGCCCTGCTGCGCGATTTCGATGCGCCCCACCGCCGGTTCCACGAGGGGGTCGGCAAGATCAAGACACTGGTCGCCCAGGGCCAGCGCGAGGAAGCCCAGCAGGTGTACCGGACCGAGATGGTTGTCAACATGGAACACGTGTTCAAGGATTTCGAAGCCATGCTGGCCATGGCCAACGAATCCAACGATTTGTTCGCTTCCGCGGAGAGTCAATTGCTGGGTCCGCTCGCGCAATCGCAGGATGCGGCCATCGCCCTGCTGGACCAGATTGTCCAGTTGAACCGCGACCTGGCCCATGCCGAGGTCGAGCAGGGCCAGGCCCGCGCGACCACGTTCGAGGCGGTGTCGCTGGTCGCAGCGATTGTGGGCGTGGTGGCCGCGATGGCCCTCGGGGTGCTCATCACCCGGGGCATCAATCGGAACCTGACCCGGATCGCCTCCCAACTCGGGGAGGGCGCCGACCAGGTCAACGACGCGGCGTCCCAGGTCTCGACCGCCTCGCAGCAACTGGCTGAAGGGGCCAGCGAGCAGGCGTCTTCGCTGGAAGAAACGTCGAGCGCCCTGGAACAGATGGCGGCCATGACCCGGACCAATGCCGAGAACGCCAAGCAGGCCAACGAATTGTCCGCTCAGACCCGACAGGCGGCCAACGAGGGCGACCAGAGCATGGTCCAGCTCAACGAAGCCATGACCGGGATCAACGACTCCTCCGACAAGATCAGCAAGATCATCAAGGTCATCGAGGAGATCGCCTTCCAGACCAACCTGCTGGCCCTCAACGCCGCGGTCGAGGCCGCTCGGGCCGGCGAGCACGGAAAGGGCTTCGCCGTGGTCGCCGACGAGGTCCGCAACCTCGCTCAACGCTGTGCCCAGGCGGCCAAGGAAACCACCGGCATGATCGAGGACTCGGTGCACCGTGCCCAGCAGGGAACCCAGGTAGCCACCGACGTGGGCAAGTCGCTCAGCGCCATCGTCCAGCAGGTCGCCAAGGTCTCCGAACTGATCAACGGAATCGCGCAGGCCAGCCAGGAACAGGCCCAGGGCGTGGACCAGGTCAACATCGCCGTGTCGCAGATGGATAAGGTGACTCAGCAGAACGCGGCCGGTGCGGAGGAATCCGCCTCGGCTGCCGAGGAATTGTCCGCCCAGGCCCAGACGGTCAAGGGCATGGTCGGCGAGCTGGTGGCCATGGTCGGCGGCGCGGCTCAGCGCAACGGATCCGGCGGTGGGCCGGCCAGGGCGCCAGGCAAGACGACCGCCGGCAGGAAGCCGGCGAGTGCTCATTTCAGTCACGCCGCAGCCCTCAGCCACAAGCCGGGGGGAACCGGCAAGACGACGCCGCGCACTGCCGGCACGGAGGAGGCGGATTTCCTGCCCGTACCGGGAGGCGGCGACCTGAAGGACTTCTGAGGCCGGACCCGGTTTCGAAATTCCGGGCGGACGCCGGTGCTCGGAACCGGCGTTCGCCCGCCGTGCCGTGATCAGCGTCATAAGATCCAACCGGCCCAGGCCGGGTCACAATCGAGGCGGAACCAGACATGAAAACCACGCTGTTGGAGAAACCGGACGCCGGGCGAGTGGAAGGGGGCGACGAGGCGCGCGGCGCCGGCTGCAAGTTTCTGACCTTCCGACTGGCCGACGAGGAGTTCGGCGTCGAAATCCTCAAGGTCCGCGAGATCAACAAGATCATGGACATCACCGCCGTGCCCCGGATGCCCGCACACATGAAGGGGGTGATCAACCTCCGGGGCAAGGTGATCCCGGTGATCGACCTGCGCCTGAAGTTCGGCCTGCCCGAGGCCGAGCACACCGAACAGACCTGTGTCATCGTGATCAACGTCGGCCGGGAGATCGGCATTATCGTGGACACGGTGAGCGAGGTGCTGGACATCAAGAGCCAGAACATCGAACCGCCGCCGGCGATGGGCAAATCGATGGATGCGTCGTTCATCCTCGGCATGGGCAAGGTGGGCAAGGCGGTCAAGATCCTCCTGGACATCGAGCAGGTGATGAGCAGCCGGGAACTGGCCGCCATGGAGGCCCTGGTCGATGTTCGTGCCGACACGAACGAGGCGGACGGCTGAACCACCGTTGGAGGCCGACCTTGAATCCCGACTTTCCGGAACCACACGACGAGTCCCAAGGCGTACGTCCGGGGGGCGACCCGTTGACGCCGGCCCTGCGTGAGAAACTGGCCGACCTGGCCCTGGTGTCGGAGAAGTGTGCCCAGGTCGCAGAGGAGTGTCATGCAGCCGACGCGTCCCTGGCGGCCTACACCGCCCGGGGCGGCGAACTCGGTTCGGCCGTACATACACTCCGCCGCAAATTGGAGGATCTGGGGGCCCTTCTGGGCGAGATGGCGCCCCAGGTCATGCGGCACTCGATTCTGCTCGAGGATTCTGCCGAAGGCACCCACGAAGCCTGAAGCCGACTGCCGAAACGCCTCAGAGCCAACCTGCGATCGGCCCCGATTGTGATCCGGCCACCCGCGCGGGAGGGCGCCGTCCTGCGCGTACGTGCCCCACGGCAGTCCATCGATACGACCACCTGCGCGGAAGGACGTCGACGGTGGTGGGTGGGATCAGAATCGAATCAGCCGTCCAGGCCGGAAGTAGGGACGGGCTTCAGCCGACCAGTTCTCTGCCCTCCTGCACGTAACGCAGGGCCGGCAATCGGGTGGAAGGGGGCCGCCGGTCACGGCCGCAAAGGACTTGCCGCTCCAACCCTCGCAAAATGCCTGGAGTTCCTGAATCGTTTGGATATCCTAACCGGTCTTGATCCGATGGGTGGCGAAGGCATGCCGGACCATGTGGCAGCCCACATGTTTGACGATGTTTGCCTTGCACACCGCTTCCCTGACCGCGCGCTGGAGTATCGTTTCGTGAACGTGGTGTCGCCCCTCTCGGCCTGTCTCGACGTTCTTCCAGCGGTTCTCTTGCAGGAGGCCCAGCTCTCGTGGATGCCACGCGGGATTGGGTTGCACGGTGTGCAACACGAGGGGAGCCGATGAAGTACCTAACAGATTGCAAACTCTCGCAAAACCTGCAAATCGCAACCCTTTTTGTTATAGTTGGTTGCGTGTTTCGGGTTTCCCGGGACCGGGTTTGTAAACCGCAGGTCGTCGGTTCGAATCCGACCGGTGGCTGTTACGATAAACCTAGCCGACCCCGCGGTTTACGGGGACCTGCCGACGGTCGGCAGTGCGGTCCGAGGCGAAAAAGAGCGCGGTCAGTGACCGCGCTCCGCAACGCGGAGGTCGCACGTGCCGAAAACACCCTCGTACCGAAGGCGGAAGGGCCGCAACCAGGCCCTCGTCACTCTCACGGATTCCACCACCCGCAAACGCCGCGATTACTGGCTCGGCGAGTACGGTACGCCCGAAAGCCGGGAGCTGTACCACCGGGTCATTGCCGAATGGGAGGCCAGGGGCCGGCGTCTGCCGCGCCCGCCCGACGAACCAACGCCACTGCGGCAATCCGAAACGCTCGAATTGTCCGTGCTGCTGCGGGACTTCAAGCGCTTCTCCGAGCAGCACGATGAATACGGCGAGTACCGCTCGTTCGTCATCCTCATGCGGCTGATGAAGAAGCTCTTTGGCCGCGCGCCAGCGGCGGAGTTCGGGCCGAAGAAGCTGCGGATGCTGCGGGACGAGATGATCCGGGGCGACGCGACGGAGAATCCGCCCCGCCGACCGTGGTCACGCAAGTACATCAACCAGCAGGTGCAGCGTATCCGCCGCATCTTCAAATGGGCGGCCGCACACGAAATGGTGCCGGCGACGGTGTACCAGACCCTCCGCACGGTCGAGCCGCTGAAACGCGGTCGGTGCGCGGCCCGCGAGCACCCGAAGGTGGGTCCAGCGCCATCGGACATGGTCGACGCGGTGTTGCCCTTTCTCAGCAAGCCGGTCCGCGGGTTGGTCGAGCTGCAACTGCTCACGGGGGCCCGGGCCGGCGAGTTGATCGAGCTGCGCGTGTGCGACATCGAGGTCGACAAAGAGACCGGCGTGTGGTCCTACCGGCCGCTGAAGCATAAGAACGCGCATCGTGAACACGAGCGGGTCGTTTACTTCGGCCCTCGGGCCCAGGACATCCTCCAGCCATTCCTGACGGAACGGGCCGAGACGGACTACTTGTTCAGTCCAGCCGAGGCGGACGAAGCTCGGCGTGAGGAACGGCACGCAAAGCGGACAACGCCGCTGTCGAGCGGGAACAGCCCGGGAATGAACGTCGTGGAGATTCCGGAAAGGTCTCCAGGGGAGCAGTACACGACGAATGCCTACCGCCGGGCGATCGAATTCGGGCGCTGATTAACCGGCCGCTCCCCAGCGCACAGAAGGACCAGCTCTTCGGCGATCGGTTTACGAAGTGACAGAGCGAGGTCGTAACCTGTTGGAGCAATTGGGGGGGCCAGAGCGTGCGTGAGGACTTGCTGCAGTTTCTGAGCCGGCAGAATGACGTGACCAACGTCCTCATCACAACGTTTAACATCGACCTGCTCTTTGTTGAGAATCTCGTCCTCCGCGCGCTGCGACGGTGTGGTGATCCCTCCTTGACCATCTTTGCGGACGCCAAGGAAGTTCGGCGGACTTTTGATGCCCAACGGCGTTGGGTTGGACGGATTGGGCGACGATACCGGATAGTGCCAGTGGAGATGGAGACGGGGTTTCGGTTTCACCCCAAGGCCGTGCTTGTTTCGGCACCCGAGCAAGCCAGCTTGTTCGTCGGTAGCGGTAACGTTACATTTGGCGGCCTGCGACAGAATGCTGAAGTCTGGGTGCGGTACGACACATCGGATGGTACCGCAGGGCCTTTCGCGGCAACGCAACGGTTCTTGAATGCCTGTATTGCACGCGCGGGAGATCCGGCCGGCGCTCGGCGTGACCTGCAGGAGGCCTACGACGCAGAAACCCACCGGTGGGTCGCCGGACTGGCTGAGCCCACGGACCTGCTATGGCGGATCGCGAGTGGTCGGTCCTTGTTGGATCAAGTCGCGGATGTCGTAAGTGATTCTGACATTACACAGATCACTGTGGCGTGTCCGTTCTTTGATTTCGAGGCCGTTGCGCTGAACCAGATCGCATCGCGCTGGCCTGACGCGAAGCTGCGCGTGTTCGTGCAATCCGGTCGGTCCACTCTGGATCGCCGCGCAGCCGTAAGGCTCGGAACTCGGCTCACCCTGCAATCGGTGAGCAGCAAGAATCCGAACGAACAACCGGCATTCTTTCATGCCAAATTCTACGCCTTCGAATCGGCCGATCGTGTGCAGGTTTTCTTGGGCAGCGCGAACTGCAGCGTCGCTGCTTTGACTACGGCTGGTACGCGCGGAAACGGTGAATTGCTCGCAAGCATCGGGATGTCCCAACGCGAGTTTGAGGAATTGATCTGCGGCGAACTCGTGCGACATGATGAGCCGCCTGTTCTCATTGAAGCGTCACCGCATGAGCCGGAAGCGCCTTCTGATCCGTCGGCGGTCATAACCAGTGCCTCGTTTGATACGGGGCGCCTTCACGTGCGCTTCCGTATCGATACCGACATGCAAGTTGATCGACTCATCTGCGATGGGCACGAATGTAATACGGAATCGATCGACGCGGATGCAGGCCGGCTTGAGGCGCGTCTCTCGGCGATAGTCTCGCGCGTGCAGATAGCAGGAGAGGGCCCGGCGGACCGGTTTGAATCGCCCGAGCACTGGGTGGATCAGGAGTTTATGTTGGGCGCAAGCAGTCGCCAGCGGCGGGTCGCGCGTGCCATCGAGACTAACGTTTCGTCGGGCACGTGGGGACTTGCCGCTTGGTGTGAGGTGCTGCGCCTGCTTGGAGACCATCTGCAATACACACCGAAGCACTCCGCCCTTCTCAGCAAGCGCGGGACGCGTTCGACTACCTCAGAGCGTCCTACGCTCCGGGTTGAGGATTTCTTCGCGTCGGGATACCGGCTGCCTCGTGATCACATCGATCCGGCTGGCTCGTCGGATCTCGGTCGCCTCGATGGTCTGCGGGGGCTCTTGCTTGAATACTTCGGCGTCGATCTTGCGGAAGAAGCCGGGACTGATGTCGATGTTGACGAGACCGACTCGGATGGTGATTCTGAGATTGTCGATCGCCAGGAGCGCATACGACTGAAAGATGAGAGCTCACGACGGAAAGTGTCGCGCCGTGAACCGACCCAAACAGAACGTCGTCGAGCCAAGCGATTGGCGGCGGACGTCATAAGACGCCTTACCTCGCCTGATTTCCTGGAGAATCGCCCGGCGTCGATGCTAGGGACCGACCTGACTATCGCGGCAACCTTGATGGTCGCGGGCTTTGCGGAAGGATGGCTTGAGGATGACGAGTATCTCCAGAACACCTACAAGTGTTGGACGGCGCTGTTCTTCGATGGCGGCCGAGCCACCGAATCAGATCGCGAACAACGTGGTTGGATTGACTGGTTGCACGATCGCGCAGCAGATCCAGCAGGATTCGCTGCGTCAGTGGCAAAACCTGGTCTCGCGGCTGCTCTGATCATATGGCGGCAGTCGTGCCCTCGGAAAATCCCGCCAGCGATGAGGATACGGTTTGAGCTCGCGTCCCGGCTTGCGGTCGCGCGAGTACCTTGGCTGTGGCGCCTCCACGATGCCACCACTCTGTCTCGTGAGATCGGGCGGATCGCCTCCGTGACTGGCTGGTGGCGGTGCTCAGGTCAGAGCTCGCTTGAACAGCTGCTCGATACGTGGGAACAAGTAGCGCATGAGGGGATGGCACTCTGCGCATTTGAGGAAATCCTTCGAGGGGATGCGCCGGGTGTTTGGCGGAATCGAACTCGTGAGCGATTCGTACCGGCCAACTGCATGGTTTGGCAGGGGCCCCTCGGCTTCGGAGTAACCGGCAACACCGTGCCGTATTCGCGCGACTCCAAGCAGATGATACCCGTGTCGTTGTTCCGCGCGATGAAACCGGAGACTCGGATCCGAGCTGATTACGTTATGCCATTCCGCAGCCTGATAGACGTAGTCGTACGCGATGTCGGCGATGGAGGTGGAGGGCAATCCGAGATACGAGAGCGTTTGCAGCATTTCGCAGATGCACTGGAGCAGAAGCACGGCCCCACGGCCTAGCGAAGCTCCGCGCGGCCAACGAGACCGCAACCGGGGTCAACAAGGCTCTCTTCGAGCTCCGCACTGGCTTCAAGTGGAACCCCGCTCTCGCCCGCGGCGACGAGATGTCCGCTAAAGTACCACTGTCCGATGCCGAGCTTGTCGACCGCAGAAAGCGGGTCAACGTCGAGTTCGACCGCACCGTCTGGCGCCGCGCCCTGTCCTATTTCCTGGAATGCCCCATGTGCCAGTCATTCTGGACGGCCCTGGCCATCTTCCTCCTGACCACCCCGCCCCCCGCCTGGTGGCCAGCCCTTCTCCCCACCGCCCTGGCCTACACCACGGCCAGCACGATCCTCCTCGCTCTGCCCAGCACAATCCCCGACTCCCGCCAGCGCCCTTCCGCCCGCGACCCCCGCCACGGTGGCGGCTGCGGCACCTGAATCGCCGTGCGCCACCCGGCGCGAATCCGTCCAGGTCTTCTGGTTCCGGTGCCTTGAGGCTCGGGAGGTGCGGGGACTGCAATGCCCTGGTCATGCCTGCTCCGCCCTAAGCGGGGGTGAACTCGACATTCAGGCCACGGGCTTCAGGAGGCGCGTAGTCTCCCGTATGTCCGAGCGGTGTGGGCACAGATTCGGCCTGGTATGCCGAATCGCCAACCGGGATTCGGGCTGGCTATCGCACTACCGGCTTGATATGCTGTTGCCGCACGTCACGCGGTTCATGGAAACGGAGGCCACGCCATGTCTGCCAACAGGCTGGTTGTCATATGGCTCCTCACCTTGCTAGCTGTGCGCCTTGTTGACGGTGAGTCTCCAAAGCACAGCCAGAGCGTCCACGTACTCTTGTACGGCAACGGCGGCTGTACCACTCGAGTGGTTGCGGAGAACCAACAGGCTCGGGAAAACGCCCGGGGGCAAACGTACTTGTTCACCTTAGTGCGCGTCGCCAAGGCCAGTCTCCAGGCGAAGAGGCACGTCGCGGCGTGTGAGCTGGTCTTGGGCTTGCCGCTGCAGACGCCCGACGATTTCGAGTTCAACTTCTTCTTTACTCAGAGCATCCATGCCTTCATCGAGGCGGCTCATGCCATCGCCCACAATAATGTTATCCCGCTCGACGTCGGGACGATTATCACTGGCTCATTCGACCTTACGAATGCTGCCGACGGGCCTATCGCCGATGATCTCCTGATCATCAAGGGGCACAGCAACGTGGCTGAGCAGTGCGTACACAATCGCCCAGCGCACTGCTCTCACTCGCACGACTGCTGGCGCCAGCAACTTGGCGGCGCTGCTTCACGGGAGCCGCCAAACGACCCCGAAAACGATGCGGCGGCGGACCACGCCAAGGCTTGCGTCACGGCCACCCGTAGCAAGCATCCTCGCGAGGGCTCCAACTGCTTCCGACAGTCGAAGATCCCTATGAAGCTCTCGGCGGCGAAACGGCGACACGCCTCCCCGCTTGAGGCGAGCGGCCAGAGTAAACCCGCTCAAGCGAGCGACAAGCAGCGCGGATTGTGGCCATCGATCTTGAAGCCCAATCAAAGCCATGAGAATTTCCCGGAAACTGGCTTGTGCCGGTTGGAAAACCGTGGCAAATATGACACACCTTGGAGGCGAATGTGCATAATTGCCTACAATCTCCTCGCTGCCGCGCACAGCGCGCCTGCGTTTATTCAGTGGTTACCGCATAGTGCATCGCACACTAATGGTCTTTCACTCGTTTGATGCCAGCGTTTTGTTTGTGGAAGTCATACATGTTCCTCTCCTCGTTCCTAACAGCATGTGGGTCCCCGATTCTTGAGTTGCCTGCGCAATCGGCGTGCGAGTGGTTCGGGACGCTACTTTTGAACCGGCGGGCGTTCAATTACGCTCGCGAGCAACTGCGCCCACGATACGATACCGAGAGCCTACCTGCGCAATACGATGCCATTGTTACGAATTTTCTTCTAAAGCGGCAAGACTTTATCGACTATTTCAAGTCATGTCCTCATCCAACGGCTGCTGGCCTTTCCCAGCTTCTCCTTGAGCGTTTACGCACGCGTGCACGCAATTGGGTTTATAACAAGCCAACGGAAGACCTCTTTTCGCAGATGCCTGAATCCGTGACGCCGTGTTCCCTCAAATCGCCATTTCGCGCTTGTTTTACCGCCGCATTTGTGCATGATGGGTCTCGTGAAGGATTCACCCGTGAGGTGAGGTGAGCAGACCCATGAAGTTCCATATCGTCAGCACAAAGGAAGTACTCGTTTCTCATTCGGGCCTGGCCCTGGCGGGCACGTTGCTGCAAGGAACAAAGATTCGGCAACGCCTGAATCGCCGGAAGCGCGAAGGAGGCCCGCCCGTCATCGCAGACGCCGACAACCTGCTGGCCATGATCGGCCTGCTGTGCATGGGCAAGAGCGATTTCGAGGCGGTCCGCGCGTTCGAGGACGAGTCCAACGAGTTCTTCCGTCTGGCCCTGGGCCTGAAGCGCGTCCCTTCGGAGGCCACGCTGCGGCAACGACTGGACCGGCTCGGCGCCGAAGACGCCGCGGCCGGAGAGTCCGAACTCCCGGTGCGGACGATCCTGCTGGAGGAGTCGGCCGAGATGGTGCGCCGGCACGCGCCGAAGCTGACGCCGTGCTGGAAGGACTGGATTCCCCTGGACGTGGACGTGTCGCCGATGGACAACAGCAACAGCCGCAAAGAGGGCGTGGGCTACACCTACAAGGGAATGGACGGCTACGCGCCGAACCTGGCCTACCTGGGCCAGGAGGGCTACATGGTCAACAACCAGCTGCGGCCGGGCACACAGCACAGTCAATGCGGCACGCCGGCGTTTCTGGAGGAGACGCTGCGTCTGGCCCGGCGGATCACCGCCGGCCGGCTCCTGGTGCGGCTGGACGCGGGCTTTGACGACGTGGCGAACGTGCGGGTCTTTCGCCAGAAGGTCCACGGCCCGGTGGACTGGATCATCAAGCGGAATCTGCGGAAAGAGTCGCTGACGGAGTGGTTCGAGGAGGCCTGTGCCCACGGGGAACCGGTGGCGTGCCGCGCCGGCAAGGAAATCTGGATCGGTGACGCCTGGCGGGAGCGGGACAACCGTCTGGAGCGGGTCGTGGTGCAGGCCATCCGGCGGGAGACGACGGCGGACGGCCAGGCCTTGCTGGTGCCGGACCTGGAGATTCAGACGTTCTGGACGAGCCTGAAGCCCTCGCAGGTGTCGGCGTCGCAGGTGGTGGAACTCTATCACGATCACGGCACGAGCGAGCAGTTCCACAGCGAGTTCAAGACGGACATGGACCTGGAGCGGGTGCCCAGCGGCAAGTTCGCGACGAACGCGCTGGTGCTGGAGTGCGGGCTGGTGGCCTACAACGTGTTGCGGCTGTGCGGGCAGGAGTCGCTGCGGCAGGATCGCGCGCTGCCGCCGGAGGAGAAGATGCCGGTCCGCCGGAAGGTTCGTCGCCGGCGTTTGCGGAGCGTGATTCAGGACATGGTCTATCTGGCCTGCCGGCTGACGCGGCACGCCGGTCGCTGGCGTCTGGCATTCTGGAAGAACAATCCGTGGCGTCCGGTCTGGCAGCGGGTGTACGAGCGTTTCCTGGCCCCCGGCCGGTCGGGTCTGCTTCCCGCCTCGGTTCCGCGCTGACCCTCCCCTGTACAGTACAATCACCAAGCGTGGTCCCTGGTGGCGGACATTGTGCGCCGAGGCCGGCCCGTGAGCTATAGTGCCACGCCTCGGCACCCATTCCCGCACTATAGACCCGCCTTGTCGCGCCGTGCGTGCGCGGTCAAACCCATGCAAAACTTCCCGTACGCCCAATTCCACGATACCACCGCCCAGGCGTCACGGATTCAGGCAGTAGAGTATGTGGAGTGTACGCGTGGGCAGATTTTTTGGGAAGAGATGTGCTCGCGCCGGCCGCATCGCTTGCCTCCGAATCGCATCCTACGGATACCTATACCTTTCTATATTGAAAGGAAATGGAAGGAAGGGGGTTCGGGGGAAACCTCCAGTTTCAACGAGGCGCTGACGCGTACACTCCACAGTCTCTAGTCTGGGAAGCCGAAGGGCGCGGCTCTTTCGGGTGCCCATCAAGGGTCAGGCGGCGCCTGGGCGGCCCGGAGCACGTTTGCCAACCCTATCGTCGTCACTCAGACGTGGCGCGAAAGCCTTAAATACGTGCGTCCCGCGCAGGTCCCTTGAGGTGATGCGTATGGCCCGAGGGAGGCCTCCGAAATGTATCCACTGCGGATCTTCGCGGTCGATCAGCAAGGGTGTTCGCCGGACCAAGTCCATGGGAGAACGCCGGCTGCGCTTTTGTAAGGACTGCGGCCGGAAGTTCA
>Ga0334889_1002815_pt1 | contig 18634 bp, 17 predicted proteins | sample GraSluR1_MG_2_FD_207222 | JGI IMG/M metagenome (GOLD analysis project Ga0334889, IMG submission 207222) | Sludge microbial communities from methane-producing bioreactor in Wageningen University, Netherlands - Granular Sludge_8_08-R1 | ecosystem: Engineered > Bioreactor > Anaerobic > Unclassified... | reverse complement strand
AATCAAATCATTGATAGTCCACCATCAACTACTATCGTTTGACCAGTCATCCAATCAGATTCATCCGAAGCAAGATATAGGACAGAACCAATATGATCCTCGGGCTCGCCCAGTCTACCCAAGGGGATACCACTCTCCAAAGCTTTTCTCAGTTCTGGGTCTGAAATGGCCGATTTCCCCAGAGGGGTTAGTGTAGTACCGGGGCAAAGACCGTTGACTCTGATTCCATATTGTCCTAGCTCCGAAGCCATAGCTCTAATGAGAGATAATACCGCTCCTTTTGAAGAAGAGTAAGCTGCATGGAGAGGTTCACCGACTATAGCTGCTTTTGAGGAAACATTGATAATTTTTCCTTTGCCCTGTTTTATCATGATTGGCACTACTGCTTGGCAGCAGTATACGACTCCCATGACGTTAACTTCGAACATCTTTTGCCAGGTATCTGGAGTTTCTTCCCAGAACTTGCCTCCGGCATGAATCCCAGCATTACAGATCAATACATCAATCTTACCAAAGCGTTTCATCACCTCATCTACCATTGACCGAACCTGAGATGGTGATGAAACATCGGTACGAATAAAGACTGCTCCCCCTCCAATTTCACGCTCGAGCGCTTTACCGGTTTCCTCATTAATTTCAACTATGACTACTTTGGCACCCTGGTTTGCACAACCTTTACAGAAGGCCTCCCCAAGCCCCTGTCCAGCACCAGTTACAATAACAACTTTGTCTTGTAATCTCATACTTTTCCTCCTTAATTGGTATATAATTACCATTTTCTGATAGTAATCAAACTTTATATAAAAAATTATACGAAATTTTAATGTACCTTTCAATTATCGAAACTAAAACTATCCTTTTGAATAAGCACCAAACAAAATATGATTCAGTTTTTATAAAAATAGATAAAATATATTATGTTAAGGATTTTTTTACATTATTATAAATCTTCAATTCTTAAGATGATGGTTTTTTATTCACTGCCCTTGAACAATTCAACTTTGTATGATTAATTTTTTAATCACGATCTCTGATAATTATGGTTAATAATTCTTATTAACTTTTTACTTCAGTATTTTTTTAAAGATTAAATTAAAGTTTCCTAAACATTCCATTTTTTGAAAGCTATAATAGAGTCTTATTATTAAAGAGTTGTTAATTATAGTAATAGAAACCATTTCTCGCAGATACTAGCAGAGATAGCTTTTAACTCTAAATTAGCTAAAGATTGATTCCTTCATTGCTTAGTTAAGTTCAAAAATTTTTATTTCGCTTTTAATTATAATTGCTCTTTATTACACAAAATGTTATGAAACTAAATTCGATATAACCATCAAATATCTATTGGTCTGAAGAAAAGCACAACAGCCATGGCAATAAAAACCACAATTTCAGATCCGGCAGGCCAAAAACGACCTGTAATTGAAATTAGCATGCCCAATATAAAGGAAGCAAAAAAAGTCCCTCGTAAGTTTCCCATTCCTCCGGTTAAAACCACGGCAAAACAGAGGAGCAAGACATTCAAACCCATGTAAGGATGAACCGCTGTAATAGGTGCATATAAGACTCCACCAACAGCTGCAAGAGCACTTCCTAAAACAAAGGCAATAGAAAAATACTTCTCAACTCGTATACCAAGACAGCGTACTCCTTCTTTATTATCCAGCGCCGCTCTGATAATCTTGCCAACCATGGACTTTCTTATGAATAGTTCAAGCCCAAAAAATACTAAAATCGCTAAAAGAATTACAAAAATACGGTAAACTGGAAAAACAAATCCTAAAAAATCGATAGACTTCCCTATCGGATCGCTGAGCGGTTTCGGATACACACCCCATACCCACTTTACTATATCAACTCCAATTAGAAAAACTGCAAAGGTCGCAATAAAAGTATAATCCAATGATTCCCCATATAAACGTCGGATGATGAAGCGCTCAATACAGTAACCCACCGAAGCAGCGATCAAAACCGCTAAAATACCTCCCCATAGAAAGGGTATACCAAAGTCATTTACTGATGCTGCTAAAATATAAGCCCCAATTGTATAAGTAATCGTATGTGCAAAGTTGATTACCCTCATGGTTCCAAAGGTTAAAGATAGACCAATAGAAATAAGATAGAGTACTGCTCCAATAGTCAATCCGTACATAATTGCATAGATCATTTGGATACCCCTTTCTCCAAGGCGGGTCGGAGTTTTCACGAGCAGCAATTCTATTAAATAGACTTTCCAGACCACCCCAGATGCCCTTTCTAAATCTGAAAACGATGAGTAATAATGATACCCCAAGAAGAAGTTCCCAACGCTGGAAATAAATGGGAAGAAGGTTTGTTATTAACATATAAATAATTCCACCAACAATCGATCCATAAAGACATCCAGGACCTCCTATTAAACAAGCGAATATAACACCCGAATTTGCATTCACATCGAGCACATTGGGATTAATGTAGCCATAATTCAATGCTGTTAAAGCTCCGGCAAAACCTGCGACAGATGCAGAAATTATAAAATTAATCCATTTATAATAGTAGGTGTTATAACCTAAAAACCTCACTCGTTTTTCATCCTCCTTTATTGATCGTAATAGAACTCCAAATGAAGAGGATGTGATTACTCGGAGGAAAAAGAAAACAAATATTAAGGAAATTAAGACAAACCAGAAACGAAAATTTGGATTTCTAAAATTAAAAAAACTGAAACTAAGGTTTCTAACACTCAAACCATTTTCTCCTCCGGTGATAGCTTTTAAGGGTGACATTACCAAAAACCAACCAACGCGGTTAAAAGCAAGATTAATCAAGGCGAAACACGCTCCAGTTGCTCGAATAGCAATAGATCCCGCTGCCATTCCTACCACACAAGCAGCCAGCACTCCAAATACAATAGCTAATAAAGGATTTGAAGTAAGATATCGAAGGGAAAGACCTGTAGCGTAAGCACCCACTCCCAAATAGAGAAGATGTCCCATAGACAGTCTTCCCATATATCCATATAAAAGATCAAAAGATAACACCATAATACAAAAAATCGCAAAATCGGTTGCTCGATGGGTGCCTAGAAAAGGGATAAAAAATAAAAAGACGATGATTAGAAAGATTAACTCAAAAATTCGCCGCCCAACATTGGTTTTGGTTAATTGACCCCACCAGATAGTAAAAATCTGAATTACCCTTCTTTTCTTATTAAGGACATTCCTCATAAGACTCTATCCCCTTCTCCTAATCTTAATCGAACCTAAAGAGATTTCTCTAAAAGAACTAGGTTGCGGATCTCTGAAACATCATCTAATATTCGGGAAACCTTCCCTTCCTTAAGTATAACAACTTGGTCTGCCAAACGACTTACAAGAGGAAGATTTTGCTCAACAATGATTGTCGATTGTTTTCCTTTTAAACGACTTAATATCTTAGCAATGTCATTAATGACAACAGCTGCTAAGCCTTGTGTGGGTTCATCAATAAGCACCAATCTTGGATCACCAACTAAGGCTTGTCCAATGAGGAGAACTTGTCTTTGTCCACCACTCAGCTGACCGGCTTTTAGTTGAAGAAATTCTTCCATTTTGGGATATATTTCTAAAACCTTATTAAGAGCTTGAGAAAGAGGTTCAGAGCTTGAGAATGCAGCAATTTCTATGTTTTCCTGAACAGTTAGGCTACCAAAAACCTTCTTATCCTGATTAACAAAACGAATTCCTCGATGATACAGCTTATTTGGCAAAAAACCTGTTATATCTTCATTATCAAAGTAAATCGAACCCTTAAGGGGTCGAATAAGTCCTACTATACTTTTGAGAAGTGTTGTTTTACCTGCTCCATTTCTGCCCACGACAAAAAGGGTTTTTCCTGCTTCTAACTCAAGAAATATGTTATACAGCGCCTTTGCGTGACCATAAGCAACGTCAACATCTGCTACTTTTAGCATACCTTACATTTCCCCCCTAAAAAGACAAATTTTAATTTTGATCTAAAGAGGCTTCACGCTGTCCTTCTTCTTCAAACATTTCCTCCTTGCCCCAGTAACACTCGTTAACTAAAGAGTCTCTAAGAACTTCAGATGGATCCCCCTCGCAAATGATATGCCCTTCATTCATTACGCTGAGCCGGTCCACAAAATCAACAATTGCTGATATTTTATGTTCAATTATGACAATTGTTACTTTACTTTTAAGAATTTTTAATAACGATAGAACTTTGGTTATTTCAACATCACTTAAACCACTGAACGGTTCATCGAGAAGTAATAGCTTAGGCTTCAAAGAAAGAGAAAGGGCAATCTCAAGCAGCCTTCTGTCACCATAGGAAAGCTCTGCTGTTACTGCATGGGCATAGCCTTCAAGCTCGACAAGCTTCAATGCTTCTAGGGAACTGTCCCAAGTACTATGAGAAGAAGAGGTTAAAAACCTCCAAAATGAGTGATGAAACTTGTAACTCCAAGTTATACAAGGAACCAGATTTTCCCATACTTTGAGGGAATTAAATACTGATACGAGCTGGAAGGTACGCACCATTCCCATGCTTACTCTTTTTTCTGGCGATAGACGGGTTATATCCCTCCCTTGGAAGAATACTCTACCTGATGATGGAAGAAAGAAGCCAGTTAATAGATTAAAGAGGGTGGTTTTTCCTGACCCATTTGGCCCAATAATCCCTAAAGTTTCATTTTCCTCTATAGAAAGGTTTACATCGTTGACCGCAGTTAAACCCCCGAAGTGCTTAACTAATCCATTCGTCGTTAGTAAGCTCATCTACGTTGGCCTCCTCAAACCAATTTCTCTTTGAATAAAAAGAAGCATGGCTCCCTTTTAAAGGGAGCCATGTCAGCTTACTATCACTCATACCCCATTTCCGCTAATGGTAAGCATAGAACTTCGGTTTCAAAGAAATCAGTAATTTTGGCAAAATCCCATTGGTCAACGCGTCCTTCAGTCCCTTTTCCTTCACCAACAAAGTAAGCGTACTTGTAAAAAGGTCTCCCATCAGGACGCCAAGTACCTGGTCCTTTAAAACTTTGGAAATCGGGACTCCCCAATAATGCCTGATACATCTTTGCTGGATCAGTTGATTGAGCAGCTTCCATAGCCCGGAGGGTTTCCTTCATTCCTATGTAGGCATATGCAGCCATTACATCGGGTTGTTCACCATATTCTTTCATAAAAGCTGCCCGTATCTTCTCGGCATTTTCGTAGGTCTCTATATCTTTTTCTTTAATTTGGCTTAAATCATGGTATAGCCACATTCCCATTGTTACCCCGTTAAGAGCTTCGGGCGGGATACCTGCAGCAATACTTATTACAATAGCATTGTAAAAAATCTTGGTATGTTTGCTTAAACCTAACTCGTAAGCTTGTTTCAGTATTTCAATGCCATCAGTACCCCATTGCCCCATCTGTACCACATCAGGCTTGGATTCAATGATCTTGAGTATATAAGAAGTATAATCAGGAGTTCCTACCGGAGTCCAAATAAATTCTAATTTAATGTCAGGATATTTCTCGTAAACTTGCTTCATCCCAACACCAACTCCATGACCATATGCATAGTCAGGAAGGCAAGCTATAACATATTTTGGTTTATAAGTCTGAATCACATATTCCGAGGTCATACGACCTATCGCATCTACAGCACCTTGTGAAGTAAAATAGTAAGGAGCTTTATTTTCCTTACGAAATACAGCTTCTTCAATTGAATTCGTAACCATTACAAATGCGCTACCATCTAACGCTTGTTCATTTATAGCTGTACTGACGTGAGCGAAGGTTCCACCCACCAAGGTCGTGATTCCTTCTTCAATATATTCTCGATACCTTCGAACTGCAACATCAGGTTTTGTTTCATCATCTCGAACAACTGCTTCAATTTGATACTTTTTATCCCCTATTGTTAATCCTCCTGCTTCATTAACTTCTTTAACAGCAAGAAGAGCTCCCTCTGACTGAGCTTTACCGGTTGGCGCTCCCGTACCCGTGAGGCTATACATTATTCCTACTTTAATAACATCTTCTTCGGCAATCGCTAAACCACAGCACATAAGAAACGTTATAACAACCACCACAAAACTCGCCCATTGTTTTTTCATTCTTAAATTTCTCCTCTCCTTTTTTCTTGAAAATTCACTATCTCATACAACTCTTTTCACCGTTTTTTTGAGCATCACCTACCTTTTTTAAGAATTATCCCAAAATATGGTATTTTCTTAACAATACCTTTTCATATTTTAACATTTAAAAATATTTTTTCAATTAATTGAATTGAATCATTTTGATTATTCTTTTTATATTTTTTATATTTTTAAAATTAGCATTCTCAACATTCATAGTTCTATAATAACACTTTTTCTTTCAACCAGGCTGAAAGACTATTGACAAAATAAGATGGTATCTTTTTGATCTTTTTTAAATGATTAAAAACATTTTTCATAGTGGATTTAAGGAGTTCAAGGGGTAAAGTCAAAGTTTCCATAAAAGTTATCCTGAACCTCATCATAGCAGATGTAAAAGAGCTCTTCAAGGTTCGGGGATCTTGATTTCTCCAGTTCACTACCGCCAGCATGATATATATGATAAAGATAGTGCTAGTTTGAGTAATCAGTTCATTATAAGATCGAATCCTAAATTCTCGAGTCAGTCTCAAAAAAGACTTTACCGTTTGAAGATTAGCTTCAATATACCAGTACTTCCCATAGAGGGTAATGATCTTGTCTCCTCAAAAGAGAAAGATCAGTTGATAAGAGTAATAGCCACCGGTTTTTTTATTTTCTATTTTGGCCAAAGACAATACGGGTTTAAAGTAGTTTGGTAATAAGATTGAGTTTAATCACCATTAAACTAATGATGTTTCCCTGTGGTCTTTTCTGTATCCAATTGAAAAGAGAGAAAAAGGTTTTCCATCAAAGGTACAATGGGTTTTGGGAGTTTTTCAGTAATTATTATGGTGCGAAAGTTGAGTTATCATTAGAACTTTTTACTCTAAATTAGCATGTCGCTTCATCATTCCTTGATAAGCGAGATCTCGTTTATCATAAACCAAGTTGAGAATACAGCTATCAAGAAAAAGCATTAAAGAATGCTCAAAACGAGTACCTCCTCCATTTGCACTGAGTTGTTGTGACTCAGGAACCGTTTCAGGATGAAACTCAACCACCAAATCACAAAAAGTATGAAGTGGTGTTTCAGGTTTCCCTATAACTGCTGCAATTGTGGCACCGATTTTTTTGGCTTTTTCAGCAAACAAAAGGATTGATCCAGTAGAACCTGAACCAGAGGCAACTATTAATACATCATCTTTATCAATGGAGGGACAATCGACCTCACCAACAATATGAACCTGGTAACCCATATGCATCAATCTCATCGCAAAACCCCGGAGGATTAAAAAACTTCTTCCTCGAGCCCAAAAAAAGATTCGGCTTTTAGTCCATTTCGAACTTAGAGCACATAACCACTCAGTAATCTTTTCCATATCCAAGGTATGAAGTAAGGAATGAGTTTCATTAATCACTTGCTGTACTGATTCAAAAAAAGATTGTTTCATCAATAATCCTCCTGATATTCTGAGCTTCTAGCTTAGGGTTAGAGGCTTTTGTTATCGAAGATCCTGCCACAACAATAGCTGGCCGAATATTTTTTAAAATTTCTGGGAGATTAAGTGAATGAATACCTCCTGCCACCATTAGGGGTAAATGACGGGAAGAAACAAAAGGAAGCTGACGAGAAAACTCTAATAATGAACCGCCCTTCTTTACAACATCGGTTGATAAATGGATACATAAATAATCCGGATTCAAAGAATTAATAAATTGTATCTTACTCTCATCGGACAAGGAGAGATCAATGATATCAACCACCATTTTGGCTTGGTTTAACTGAGTGGCATCACGAACTTCTTCCAACGTATCAAAAGAGGCTCCAGCTAAAACCGAAACCATGTTGGCACCTGCAGATATTGCCTCATTTGTTTCCCAACGACCAGCATCAGCAATTTTTGTATCAGCAAAAAGTATCTTATCACCCTTCGTCCAGTCTTTAATTTGCTCAACTATCAATAAGCCGTATTGGATAATGAGCGGTGTACCTATTTCGACGATATCAACAGCATTGAGCATTTCAGATGTTAGTAATTCTCTTACTTCCTGTTTGGTAAGGATATCCAGTGCGATTTGGAAAAGAACCTTTTCTTGATTCATGACTCTATTTAATCCTCCAATAATCGAATAACTAAACCACTCCATACTTTCGGATAAAAATAAGTCGATTTCTGGGGCATCCTCTGAGAATGAAGAACTGATTTTTCAACGTCATCCAAAGGAGTTGGTTTCATTATAAATACAATCTGATACTTATTCTCTTCTTTCACAACCTGAACAACATCCTTAGTCCCTCGCAAATAATCAACGTAATCTTTATTTTTCTGCATTTCTTCATCAATTCCTAATAATTCTTTCATGATAAGCTCATGAAGGATGCAAGTATCGATATATCGATTAACATTTTCGGTTTCCATTATTTGATCCATGATTTCAGGTTTTTTCAGAGTGATTGTTCCCCATATCTCTTCAACTTTTGAATAAGCCCCGATAGTCATTAAAGGAGCATTTTGGTAATATTCATAAAACTCTTTCTCGTTAGCAAAAAGATTAACTTTAAAGTATTTTTTAGCTTTATCAAAAAACCCTTTGATCTGGTTTTCAGGAAGACCATGAATAAGCCGATGGGTTGGTAAGGCTAAAAGGCCAGGATTTTTTATATTGATCAATGTCATCATTACATAATCGGCAGGAATTGGTTCCATCGGGTCACCAAGTTTTTCTCTTATTTCCTGGCGGTACATTAAGCTCGTTTCATAGCGATGGTGTCCATCAGCAATTATTATGGTTCGAGGATTCATAAAAAGGCGTATTTGATTAATAGCGTTTTGATCAGAAAGCCTCCAAATAGTGTGGAGAGTTCCCTGCCAATCCTCAAATTGGAAAAGAAAGTTTTCAGATGTTTTGCTTTCTTCTAATATTGCATCGATACGACCGGTGGAATCGTTATAAACTCCAAAAATTTGTTCTAAGTTAGCTTTGGTTGCTCGTAATAATTCCAAACGGTCAAGAGAATATTTAGGCATGGTTTTCTCATGTGGCATAATGATTTTTTTATCAAATTCTTCCAGCCGAACCAAGCCGACAAAGCCGGTGCGTTTTTTTCTTTCCGGTTGTGAATTGATTGTGTATTCTTGCTCGTAGATATATAAACTTGGTGACGGATCCCTTTGAATTTTACCCTGTTGAATCCAGGTTTTAAGAAGTTGCGCGGCTTCCTCATACCCTTTTTCGTTCTTACCCAAGGTTATATGAACTATATTATCTGGATCATCTGTTAATCTCTTTTTGTCTCTTTCGCTGATGATATCATAAGGGGGTGCAGCCAAGCGTTCAAAAGACTTGTTTTTTAAAAGGTCAAGTGAATAATGAAATCCGTTAAATGACTTTACTACTGCCATTATTAATATCCTCCCATCACTGAGCAGAAAAATTTATAACCTGCTTCCAATAAATTTTTTATTTTTTTAATTCTTACCTAAAATAACGAAAAATCATTATAAACAAAATTTGCTTAATTTTTCTCAAATATTAAGGCCTCATAAAAATATTCTTGAAAGTCAGCACGAGCTGATAATTCAACATATTGTGCTTTTTTGGCTAAATTTTCAACTTTTTCTCGAAATACTTTCGAAAGAAGGGCTTTTTTGGCTCCAAGCAATGATGCATTTCCAACTGATAATACTGTTTCTACCCTTGGGATAATACCCACAGTCATTGCACTCTCTGGATTTATAAAACTCCCAAAAGCTCCTGCCAATATTACCTGGTCAATATCTGATTCTTCTCGTTTGGCCTGGTGGAGCAAAACTTTCCTTCCCGCTTGTAAGGCTGCCTTAGCCAATTGAAGTTGAGAAATATCTTCTTGGGTTACAATAATTTGTGGATCATGACTTAAAACAAAATGAGGGCTTTTCCCTTCTGCCTGTATTCGAGAAGATAACAAATGATTGTCTTTTTGTAATCTTCCATTTGATGCTATAGAACCTCCCTTGATTAAACAAGCCAATGCATCAATGAGTCCAGTTCCACAAACTCCTCTTGGCGCAACATCCCCAATGGTGTATATTTTTAATTCAGAATTTTCAATCTCTACTTGGTGAATTGCTCCCAGGGTAGCACGGGTACCGTGCTTGATTTGAGCCCCCTCGAAAGCCGGACCTGCTGCTGTTCCACAGCAATAAATCTTACCCTGGTCAGAGAGGACAATTTCTCCATTGGTTCCTATGTCAACATAGAGGAGGGTTGAATTATTATTCTCAAGGTCATGAGCTCCTATACCAGCAACAATATCGCCCCCAACATATCCAGCAACAGAAGGAAAAATGTATACCCGAGCCTCTGGGTGTATAACTAAATGAAGTCTCCGAGCACTGGTATGATAGGATCGACAAAAAACCGGTGTAAATGGAGCCGTTCCTATCGAGATAGGAGATACTCCTAAAAAAATATGCTCCATTATTGTATTTCCCGCAACCATAACCGACAATATTCGGTTGGGGTCATTACCGGTCTTTTGGCAAGCCTCCTGGATCAAGTCATTCATCGAAGATAGCAATAATTCTTGAAGATCAGATAGGGCTCCTTGGTTATCTTGAATTGCCCTCAATCGAGATAATACATCGGCTCCAAAACTTGCTTGACGGTTTAAGGCTCCTGCTCGATAAAGAGTTGATCCTGTCTCGAGATCAAGAAGTTCACAAGCTAAAGTTGTTGTTCCAATATCAAAGGCAATTCCTAAAAAAGAAGCCTTTTTAACGTCCGAGTTCGTCCAATAAATCTGTTTTTCATCAAAACCTATTTCAAAACTCTTTTCATCTTGATTTTCGATGCGAGACAGTTCTTGGAGAGCTTGAATTGTCCAGTTTCTAACAAAAGGTGAGGTTGGTAATTGGTTCTCGGCAATCTCTTCAAGGGATAAAGATTGATTTAATGATGGTTTTTTGAGTTGAATATTGATTTTTTTTACTGGTAGTTCTTCTAAAATAGCTTCACCTGATTCCGCTAAAACCTCAACCTTTTGGGTTATCGAGTCGTGAATATCAATTTCAATATCCTCTATTATTTGAGCTTGACAAGCTAAGCGGTATCCTTGAGATATCTTTTCTTTTAAATGTTTTATTTCTTGTGCGGTAGGTTGAGCAACATTTCCTTTTAGAATTTTTATCAAGCACTTTCCACAATACCCAAACCCACCACAATAAGCATTGATATCAATACCTTCTCTTTGAAGTACCTCTAAAATATTTTCGCCAGGTTTAGCTTCAAGCTCTTTACCAAATTGGTCAATTTTAATTTTTGGCATTATATTGTCCTTTTATTTATCAATACTTTTAAGAAGACCAAAAGATTTCTATATTTAACTCCTATTCTGTTAATACAAGATGCGTTATAATAATCAATATTTAAACTCTTTATCCAATGAACATCACTGTAGTTAAAGGATAGAACAACTCTGATAGTTTATCATTTTTGTCAATAGTAAAGTAAGTTCCCATTTATCAATAACAAAATAAAAAACCTCTCCTTTATTTAGGAGAGGTTGGAACATATTCATGGAATAATCGATTATTTCATATATTTCTTTTCAATTTCACGAATTTTTTGCACTTTAGGGAGAGACCTCCCACCTCCAAATTCACTCCCCAACCAAGCATCAACCAGCATTTTAGCCAGTTCTGGACCCACAATATGTCTTCCTAAAGTCATGACATTGGAATCATTGCTTTTTTTCGCTCTTTCAGCTGAATAAATATCATGAGTAGGAGCGGCATAAATCCCGGGGATTTTATTAGCAGCCATGGCCATACCAAGGCCGGTTCCACAGACAAGTATTCCATACTGATGTTTTCCCTCGGTTATAGTCAAACAAGCTTTGAGGGCTATATCTGGATAATCCACAACTTCGTCTTCAGAGTTCACCCCTAAATCTTCAAATTCAACTCCTTCTTTGTGGAGATGCTCAGCAATAACTTTTTTTAAAGGAAATCCAAAATGATCGGATGCCAGAAATAAGGACATGATTCTTCACTCCTTTCCAATTATCAAAACTCTAATAAAAAATTCCATTTGTAGGGGCTTGATAAATCAAGCCCCTACAAAAGAGTATAAAATTATTGAAGCACTATGTATTGTGCTCATTCTTTAATTAATGTAATGACATGCCATGGCATGTCGAATCCTTGGTTTTCCATCCTCATCTGGTACCACAATGTAACATGAAGACCTAACCTGAAAATACCATCAAATGAATTCTTTAATCGGTCATCCTGAGCCTTAGCTTTTTAATGGCGTGAGGATCTCATCTTTTAATTATTTTTAAAAAATTAATAAATGAGATTGCCTCGTCGCATAGGACGCTCCTTGCAATGACGGAGTAGTAAAAAATTCAAATCCCCCTTACCCCCTTTGTTAAAGGGGGAGATTGTTCTTTGAGTATATATTTTCATCCTCGCCTGGTGCTGCTATATAGCATGAAGGTCTATCCTGAAAATACCATCAAATGAATTCGAGTTAAAATTTTGTTAACTTATCCTTCAACAAAGCTCTTTAAAAAGGCTTCCATGATAAAGTAGCTCGATGCTGCACCTGGATCTATATGACCTATTGAACGTTCTCCCAAACGGCTCGAACGACCCCTTAAAGAAAGCATGTCTTTGGTGGATTCCATACCTTGTTTTGCTGCAGCAATACCGGTATTGATCATCTCTGAAAGAGGTTTCCCCTCATCAAAGGCTTTTTGAAGGGCTTCGGCGGTTGGATAAATGGTATCAAACATGGTTTTTTCTCCAATTTTTACCTTTCCTCTTCGTTCAATGCCATGAGCAAAAGCCATCATTAGAGCAACCAAGTCTTCCCGAGTAAGTGTGCTTTTTCCACAAACGGCTGTTCCTGCATCCATAAAAGCGGTTCCGTAAAGTGGTCCCATGGCTGCTCCGCCAGAGAAAATGATCGCCTTTCCAATCGATTGGAGGAGGCTTCCAATATCATTCTGATCATCGGGGTAAGCGTCCACAGCTTCTTTCACTTTTTTAAAGGCAGCAGTGACACTTTCTCCATGATCGGAATCCCCAATTGGAGAATCAAGGTCATTCAAATATTGGCGATTTTCCTCAAGTCGATTTAAAATTGAAGCAAATGACTCTTTAATCCTATTAAAAGAAATGGTATCAGCCATTGTTATTCGTCTCCTTTAATGCTGAATGAGATGTACTCCATCGCAAGGAGCATCAATTAACCGTTTTAAGTCTTCATCAAGTTTGGTGAGCGTAATGGAAAAACCGCCCATCTCCATTGACGTAAAATACTCTCCAATATAATTCCGATGAACAATGATTTGATGATCGGTAAGAATTTGATGGAGTTTTCGATAGCAAATATACATTTCTAAAAGCGAGGTTGACCCAAGACCACTCATCAGAATTGAAACTTCATCTCCTGCTCCAAAAGGGAGATCCTCAAGGATTTTCTGAGTAATGAGGGTGGTGACTTCATCAGCAGACATCAATTTCGTACGCTGTATTCCTGGTTCTCCATGATGGCCGACTCCAATTTCCATCTCATCGTCACCAATTTGGAAACTCGGTTTGCCAGAAGAGGGCATAATACACGGTGTGTGAGCCACACCAAGACTGCGGGTGTTAAAGATGGTTCGGTTGCCAACTTCTTTGAGGGTGGCAAGGTCAGCTCCCTCTTGGGCGAGGGCTCCCATCATTTTCCAGAGAACCACTTCACCAGCAACTCCTCGTCGATTATCCATTCGATCCTTTGGAGATGACGCAACGTCATCATTTACTACTAAGATTTCTACCGGAATTCCTTCATCTTGAGCTAACTCTGCAGCTATTCCAAAGTTCATAGTGTCACCAGAATAATTCCCAATACATACCAATACCCCTTTGCCACCATCAACTGCTTTAATGGCTTCATAGCAACGCTGAACGGGGGGAGCGGCAAAAATATCCCCAACTGCTACGGCATCTAAAAGACCTTTCCCAATATATCCAATAAAAGCTGGCTTATGCCCTGAGCCACCTCCAGTTATTACACCTACTTTCCCTTGAATGGGAGCGTTGGAATAGACTAAAACTCTTTCATTAGGGAGACGTTTCACTTTATTTGAATTTGCCAGTACATATCCTTCTACCATCTCTTCGATAAGATTTTCATATTTATTAATAAATTTCTTCACGTAGTTGACCCCCTTGTAAAATATTTACCTAATTTTAGCTTCCAATTTATTGATAAATAGACCGAAATTTTTTTAAAATTCTCATGTTACTTGATAATCTTGGTAATAATTTTTCAATACTTGGTAAAGTTTTTGGTATTTTTCAAATAATGTCTTATAAAGCCGATTATTTTCTGAAGATGGTTCTAATACATCCCCATGTCGAATAAACCTTCCGCATCCGCTTTGAAATGAATCAAAAATACCAGTTCCGACTCCAGCAATAAAAGCCGCTCCAACCGAAGCTGGATCATCAATATTGGTGGTTACGACTTCAATACCAGCAACGTCAGCCATAATTTGACACCACAATTGGCTCCTAGCGGCTCCACCCGAAACAATCAAGTGGTCAGCTTCAAGCCCAAAATCTTTCAGAATTTCTATCGATTCTTTTTGGCTGAAAGCAACTCCTTCTATGGTTGCCCGAATTATATGCCGGATGTCGTGTTGGTAGCTTAAACCAAAATAAACACCACGAGCATTAGGATCGGAATGAGGGGTTCGTTCTCCTATAAGATAAGGCAGGAAAACCAGCTGATCACTTCCTGGTCCAACTTCACCAGCTAAAGAGTTGAGGTGATCGTAACTCAAGTCCTTTTGGAGATGAAGTAAAGAATGACGAAGCCAACGGTACGAACCACCTGCAGCTAAGGTACACCCCATTAAAAACCATTTTCCCGGGATAGAATAACAAAAGGAATGCAAACCTCTATTTTTTTGGTCCATTTTTGCTTCTTCAGTTTGAGCCATTACAACACCAGAAGTTCCCAATACACAAGACATAATGTTTTTATCAATAACTCCAAGACCAATACCTCCGGAAGACTGGTCGCCACCACCACCAACAACTGGGATTCCTTCTGGAAGGCCCGTCTCTTGTGACACTTTTAAAGAAACATATCCAGTTATTTCGGTTGATTCAACCACTCGAGGAAAACAAGAAAAATCAAAATTAAAATCTTTGATAAGCTTTCTTGACCAGGTGCGTTGCGCGACATCAAAGAGTAAGGTACCAGAGGCATCTGATACTTCAGTGATATATTCATCGGTTAACCGATAACGGAGATAATCTTTGGGAAGGAGATAATGTCTGGATTTTTGTAAAATATCCTTTTGGTGTTTACGAAGCCATAAAAGTTTGGGGAGCCAATATCCTGTGAGCGGTGTGTTGGCAGTATTTTGTAATAGCTTCTCTTCGCCAATCATTTCTCTTATTTCATTTAATTCAATAAAGCTTCTCTGATCACACCAAATCAATGCTGGCCTGAGGGGTTGACCTTTTCCGTCAAGATTTATTAAACCAAGCATTTGTCCTGATAAACCAATAGCTTTTATAGAATCTAGGCTTCCGATTAGTTGTTTTATTTTCTGAATTAAAGTTCGAAAAGCTTCCCACCAATCATAGGGATTTTGCTCGGCCGAATAAGAATCTGGATATGATACAGTCAGTTCAACTGATGCTGATATTATCTTGGTATTATATAAGTCGAGAAGCGATGCCTTTAGGGATGATGTACCCAAATCAATACCTAAAATGTATTCCGCAGGCAATAGCGACAGCTCCCTTCATTTTTTTAGATTAATCCCCCCAAAAAATAAAAAATATACAAATATACAATTCAATAATTAATAATATAAGATTCCTCCATCAACATTGATTGCCTGTCCCACAATAAAATCGGCATCATCGCTGGCCAGAAAAGCAGTAATACCAGCTAAATCTTCTGGAATACTAATCCTTCCCTTAGGAGTCATTTTGATGAATTTCTCTTTCTTGACCGGATCATTTAAATTAACCTGACCTAATGGAGTATCCACAATACCTGGGCAAATAGAGTTAACGTTGATTCCCAAGGGCGCAAATTCTCTTGATAGTGCCCGGGAAAAGTTCATCACAGCTGCTTTGGTTGCAGCATAGGCAGCTTGGGCAACATCTCCATTTTTTGCACCTATAGAAGAAACGTTAATAATTTTCCCCGATTGCTGTTCTACCATAACTCGACCGATTTCTTGACACATTAAGAATACACTCTTTGCATTTACAGCAAAAATCCTATCCCAGTCCTCCTCTCTATAGTCGACCACTAATCCGGATATCATAATCCCAGCATTATTGACTAGAATATCAATTCGATTAAATTTTTTTAGGGTTTCTTCTTTTATTTTCACTGCAGTATTTCGTAAACTGACATCTCCAATAGCCACCAAACTGGGACGGTGGTAGTCTTGTTCTATGATTCGAGCCACTTCTTGGCAATTATTCTCATTTATATCATTAATAACCACCGAAGCTCCTTCTTTGGCTAAACCAATCGCAATAGCTTTTCCTATTCCCTGTCCAGCACCGGTTACTATAGCAATTTTATTTTCGAGTCTCAAAGAAAATCCTCCTTTCAAAAAAACTATGATATTTTTAAATTTATAAACTTTGCTATTTAAACCAAGCTACAAATATTATGACTTCTTATGATGCTTTCTAATGACCGTTATCAAAAAAGAATAAAGAAGATAATTATCTTTTCATTACATACCAAGATTTAAGATCCATCTTCATTATTATAATACCATTTGCTCGGTTTCTTTATCAAAAAGCAACAGGTAATCACTGTCAATTTTTAAAAAAATCTTCTCATCTTCTAATCCAAAAAAATCAGGGGTAGTCTCGACCAAAAGTGTTTTATCACCACAAAGAACGTGAATAATTTTCGAATCCCCTAATGGTTCAACCGCAAAAATAATTCCTGGAATCAAATTGGAACTGTTATTGGATTCATCCTTAAATATTTGAAGATTCGTTGGGCGAATACCGAAAATCCATTTTCTTGATAAGATGTTCTCCAATTCCCTGAGTTTCGCAACTTTTTGCTCATCGTGAATTTCAACTGAGTGGCCTGAAAACAACAGAATAAAACTTTTTTCTTTAAGTTCAATAGAACAACCAACAAAATTCATTGGAGGCTCTCCCACAAAGTCAGCTACAAACAAATTTTGTGGTTTAAAGTATATCTCTTGTGGTGTACCAACCTGTTGAATAACTCCAAAATTCATTACCACAACCTTGTCGGCCATTGCTAATGCTTCAATCTGATCGTGTGTAACATAAATCATGGTTTTCCCCAATTCTCCATGTATTCTTTTCAATTCTGCTCTCATACGGTTTCTCATTTTGGTATCTAAGTGGGAAATTGGTTCATCTAACAAATATACATCAGCATCTCGAACCAGTGCTCGAGCAAGGGAAACTCTTTGTTGATGGCCTCCACTTAAACCTTTTGGATATTTAGTCATTACATCAGTTAATTCTAAAATTTCTGCTAATCGTTGGACTCGACTTTTTATTTCATTTTCAGGAAATTTCATAGCATGCAACGGAAAGGCAATATTATCAAAAACTGTCATCGGTGGGTATAACGCATAAGATTCAAAAGCCATAGCTATATTGCGGGTCCCCGGATCCAATTCGTTTACCAATCGATTACCAATATAAATCTCTCCACCCGTGATTTTTTCCAAACCAGCGATCATTCTCATGGTTGAAGTTTTCCCACATCCAGAAGGTCCTAAAAAGGCAACAAATTCACGATCCTGAATGGCAAGGTCAATCCCCTTTACCGCTTCAACTTTTCCGTATTTTTTCCATAACTTCTTTAACTCTACTTTAGCCAATGTCATTCACATCCATTCATCACAATCTTTATGCGAATTGAAAAAATTACTCTTCTTTTAACAATACATTCAGACCAGTAGTTGGATGGAAGTAGTGCAATTTATCTGGCTGAAAACCAAAATAGACTCTTTGCTTCATCTCGAAATTTAAAGAACCTGAGTATTTCACTTGAAATTTTATTTTTTGTTGAGCCAAAGTGAGTATTTGTATCATGCCCAAAGGTTCAACGACATATACTTCTGCTGGAAAGAAATTTTCCTTAGGAGCCATGCTCACTAGTATGTCGGAGGGGCGCAATCCAATCTTCAAACGATCAACATTGAGATCATTGATTATTTCAGTCATTTTTTGGTTCAAAACCATCTCGAAAGCTTCATTCCGAAGGATAATTCCCGAAGTGGTTGATGACAAAAAACTCTCGAAAAAATTCATTGGAGGATCTCCAACTAATCCACCAACAAAATCATTCTTGGGAAAATTAAATATTTTTTCCGGTTCAGCAATTTGCAAAATGCTTCCCTGATTTAAGACAATAACACGATCTCCCACTCCTAATGCTTCTCGGTAATCATGGGTTGTATAAAGAGTTGTTATTCCGAACTTTCTTTGAATATTTTTTAATTCCCCCCGAAGCCGATGGCGTAAC
>Ga0334889_1002805_pt1 | contig 18701 bp, 11 predicted proteins | sample GraSluR1_MG_2_FD_207222 | JGI IMG/M metagenome (GOLD analysis project Ga0334889, IMG submission 207222) | Sludge microbial communities from methane-producing bioreactor in Wageningen University, Netherlands - Granular Sludge_8_08-R1 | ecosystem: Engineered > Bioreactor > Anaerobic > Unclassified... | reverse complement strand
TTGTTGCGAAGGCGGATAGGCAACAAAAGGTTTAATAGAGGACTTAGCGAGTGCAGGAATGGTAAGGGTACACGGCGATACATCGGACAGGGCGACAGCATGGCGCATCCGCGATGCATTGGCCGCTCACCCGCTGTTGGGCGGCGGTGCGGCGCAGATCCGCGTCATCGCCACGCGCGACGGCATCGTGCTCGAAGGGTGGACGCTGGACGAGGAAGTGCGCCAGTTGGCGATACGGATGGCGCATCGCGCCGCGGGCCGCCGCGCCGTGCAGCTACGCCTGCACGTCACCCGTTGCCGTCCCGTCAAAGCCTGAGACGCCCTGCATCAAAAGCTCTTGCCCGCATTATCCCAACGAACGGCTGCCGGGATAACATTGACGCTTTCCCCGCGCGTGATAGAATACAAAGACCTGAACGGACTGTACGCACAGGTTAAAGGGAAACCCATGATCAAGAAGTTCTACCACGCCATCGTCGGCGACCCCAACGAGAAGGTCCTCAAGCGCTGCCGGCCGGTGGTCGAGCAGATCAACGCGCTGGAGCGCGAGTTCGAGGCCAAGAGCGACGCCGAACTGCGCGCCATGACCGAGACCTTCCGCCAGCGCATCCGCACGGCCATCGCCCCGCTCCAGGAACAGCTAGAGGCCGCGGAGCAGGAATATCTAGCCGTGCTGGGCACCGACGAACAACGTTTTGCCCGTATTGAAATCGACCGCATCAAGCGCGAGATTCTCAAGCTGGAAGACGAGCAGCTCGACGAAATCCTGCCGGAAGCCTTCGCCGCGGTGCGCGAAGCCTCGAAGCGCACCATCGGCCTGCGCCACTACGACGTGCAGCTCATCGGCGGCATGGTGCTCAACAGCGGCTCCATCGCTGAAATGAAAACAGGCGAAGGCAAGACGCTGGTCGCCACGCTGCCGCTCTACCTCAACTCGTTGAGCGGCCGCGGCGCGCACCTCGTCACGCCCAACGACTACCTGTCCAAAGTCGGCCTGCAACTCATGGGGCCGATCTATCACATGCTTGGCGTGTCGGCCGCTGTCATCCAGAACAGCGCGGCGGGTCCGGACAAGGGCAGCTTCCTCTACGACCCCGAATTCCCGTCCGCCGACGACCGCTTCCAGGCGCTGCGGCCCATCGCACGCCGCGAGGCCTATCTGGCCGACATCACCTACGGCACGAACAACGAGTTCGGCTTCGACTACCTGCGCGACAACATGGTGCAAAGCCTGGAGCAGTTGACGCAGCGCGATCTGCACTACGCCATCGTCGACGAGGTGGACAACATCCTCATCGACGAGGCGCGCACGCCGCTGATCATCTCCGGCGAAGCGCGCGAAAGCTCCAACTATTATGTCGAATTCGCAGCGCTGGTGCGCACGCTGCGCCCCGAACAGGACTACGTGGTCAACGACAAAGAGCGCGTCGTCACGCTGACCGAGGCCGGCATCGCCCGCATCGAGCAGCGGCTAGGCATCGAGAATCTCTACAGCCCGGAACACTTCGAGATGATCCCCTATCTCGACAACGCGCTGCGCGCCCACGCCCTGTTCAGCCGCGACCGCGACTACATCGTGCGCAACAACGAAGTGATCATCGTCGACGAGTTCACAGGTCGCCTGATGGAAGGCCGCCGCTACAGCGAGGGGCTGCACCAGGCCATCGAAGCCAAAGAAGGCGTCAAGGTCCAGAAGGAGTCCATGACGCTGGCGACGATCACCTTCCAGAACTTCTTCCGCATGTACGACAAGTTGGCTGGCATGACCGGTACAGCCAAGACCGAGGAGGAAGAATTCCAGCGCATTTATAACCTCGACGTGGTGGTGGCGCCGACCTACAGGCCGATCGTCCGCGATGACATGCCGGACATGGTCTACCGCACGCCGGAGGTTAAGCTCAAGGCCGTCATCGAGGACATCGCCGCCGCGCACCAACGCGGCCAGCCGGTGCTGGTGGGCACGGTCGCCATCGAGACAAGCGAGTTGGTGAGCAAATTACTCAAACGCGCCGGCGTGCCGCACGAGGTGCTCAACGCCAAGAACCACGAGCGCGAGGCCACCATCATTGCCCAGGCGGGCCGTCCCGGTGCAGTCACCATTGCCACCAACATGGCCGGTCGCGGCGTCGACATCCTGCTCGGCGGCAACCCCGAAGGTCTGGCCCGCGAAGAACTGCGCCGCCAGGGCATCGACCTGACGGAAATTCCGCAACACGATTGGATCGCGTGCGTCGATATGCTCAAGCGCGGCCAAGACCCGACCTCGACCTATCCGGAGCCGTGGACCGCCATCCTCAAGGAGAAGTGGGAAGAGACCGCGCGCGACCGGGAATCGGTCAAGTCCCTGGGCGGGCTGTACGTCGTCGGCACTGAACGCCACGAAGCCCGGCGCATCGATAACCAGTTGCGCGGCCGTTCGGGCCGTTTGGGTGATCCTGGGGCCAGCCGCTTCTACCTGAGCCTGGGCGACGACCTCATGCGGCGCTTCGGCGGCGAACGCATCAGCAGCCTCATGGAGCGGCTGGGCGTCGAGGACGACATGCCCATCGAGGCCGGCCTGGTCAGCAAGGCCATCGAAAACGCCCAGACCAAGGTCGAAGGCCACAACTTCGACATTCGTAAGCACGTCCTGCAATATGACGAAGTGGTCAACGAGCAACGCAACCGCATCTACGACCAGCGCCGCCGCATCTTGAGCGAGCCTTCGATGAAGGCTTCCATCGAGACCATGATCGAGGAGGAGATCCGCAGCCTCGTCGCCAGCTTCACGACCGGCAATTTCGAAGAGGAATGGCGGCTGGACGAACTGGCGCCCGCGCTCAACGGCATCTTCCATATGCCGCCCGACTTCAGCGTAGAGCAGTGGCGCGGCATGAAACAGAGCGAGATCGCGGATCACGCCGTGCAGATGGCGCTGGACGTCTACCGCGCCAAAGAAGCGGAGCTGGGCGATGAGGTCATGCGCCGCGCCGAAAAGCAGATCATGCTCTGGGCCGTGGACAGCCGCTGGGTGCGGCATCTGACCGACCTGGACCGGCTGCGCGAGGGCATCGGCTTGCAGGCCCTGGCTCAAGTGGACCCGCTGGTGGCCTACAAGCGTGAAGCCTTCAACATGTACAGCGAGCTGATGTCCGACATCACCGGCGACATCGTGAAGGCGATCTACACGGTGCAGGTGCAGAAGCCCGTGCCAATGGCAGCCACCCCCATTGCGCGCAACATCCGCACCAACCGCGCAGACGGCGGCGCGCCGGTCCAGCAAACGGTGCGCAAGACCGGGCCGGAACTGGGCCGCAACGACCCGTGTTGGTGTGGCAGCGGCAAGAAGTACAAGAACTGCCACCTGCAGAGCGATCGCGCCAAGGCCGCAGGTCAGCCGCAGGCCGCACGCTAACGCCGGATGCCTCGCAGCACAACGGCGGAGACTCTCGCGTTTATCGGTCGCGGCGGCACGCTCGCCGCGACCGTGTTTTACGCCAAGAACCGCCGGCAACGACAACAGAGAGACCAAACCGTGACCCATCTTTTGCTCGGCGCGCATATGTCGATCGCCGGCGGCGTCAGCCAGGCGCTCGACCGCGCGGCGTCGGTAGGCAGCAACGCCGTCCAAGTCTTTACCAAGAACAACCGCCAGTGGAAAGGCCCCGCCATCGACGGGGAGGACGCAGCCCGTTGGTCGCAAGAGAAGCCGGCCCAGCACATCTGCGCCGCGGTGAGCCATGCCAGCTACCTAATCAACCTGGCCAGCCCCAAGGATGACCTGTGGGAGAAAAGCTGCCGCGCCCACATCGACGAGCTGCGCCGCGCCCACGCCTACGCCATCCCGCATGTGGTGCTGCACCCCGGCGCACACACCGGCAGCGGATCCGAGGAGGGCATCCGCCGCGTCGCCGAAGCGCTCAACCGCATCCACGCCGAGACGCCCGAGTGCGACGGCACGCTGACGCTGCTGGAACTGATGGCCGGGCAAGGGACAACGCTGGGACGCAGCTTTGCCGAACTGCGCGCCATCATCAAACAGGTGGACGACAGCTCGCGCGTCGCCATCTGCGCCGACACCTGCCACGCTTTCGCCGCGGGCTATGACCTTCGCAGCCAGGACGGCTATGACGCCATGCTGGAGGAGTTGGAGCAGGAGTTAGGCCTCGAGGCACTCAAGGTCTGGCACTTCAACGACAGCAAGGGCGCGCTCGGCAGCCATGTCGACCGCCACACCCACATCGGCGAAGGAGAGATCGGCGAAGACGGCTTTGGGCGCATCCTCAACGACGCGCACTGGCAAGGCATCCCCATGCTGCTGGAGACGCCCAAAGAAGACGACCTGGCGGAGGACGTCAAGAACCTGCGCCGCCTCTGCGCCCTTGTCGACGACGCCGACCGCATCCCGCCGGGTCTGCGCGACGACGCCTAGAAAAGCAGCCGGGCGCAGCGTTTTCGGCGCAAGAGGCGCTCAAGCTGTCACCCTGAGCCGTATAACGGCGAAGGGTCTCCATTTCGACTTGGAGATGCTTCGCTTTGCTCAGCATGACAAGTGGCGCGAGGGCATGGCCGTGGCCAGTTTCTTGCCAATTCTGCGTCATAGATGTGCCTCACTCAGCATGACGGCTTTGCCGCGGCGAGACTGCCGATGCCGCTTCTGGTATAATGAACGCGCCGGAGCAGCGCCGCCAGACGCCACAAAAAGCCCGCGCCGATCTTGTCCGGCGCCCGTCATAGAGAGTAGAACGCCAGGCCGCCCCGTGTCCATTTCACCGCGTCGCCTGGCGGCGGAGAAGCCTCATGTCCAGCGAATTTGTCCATCTGCACACCCACTCCGAATACTCGCTGCTCGACGGCTTGGGCCGCGTCAAGAACCTGGTCGCCGAAGCCAAGCGGCTAGGCCAGCCGGCCCTCGCCCTAACCGACCACGGCTCCATGCATGGGGCCGTCGAGTTCTTCCGCGCCTGCAGGGCGGGCGGCATTCGCCCCATCATTGGGCTGGAAGGCTACCAGACGGTATGGGGGCGCCCGATGGGCGGCCGCGATGCCCAGTTCGACCGGGAGAACTACCACCTCCTTCTCCTGGCGCGCGACATGGCCGGCTACCGTAACCTGCTAAAAATCTCGTCTTCGGCCCATCTCAACGGCTACTACTACCGCCCGCGCATCGATCACGAATACCTCTCGGCCCACGCCACAGGCCTCGTCGCCACCACCGGCTGCCTCGGCGCTGAGATCCCCCAACTCATCAACCAGGGCAAGGACAAAGAAGCCTACGAGCGTCTGGGCTGGTATGTGGACGTTTTCGGCCGCGACAACTTCTTCATCGAGCTGCAAGAGCACAACCTGCCGGAACTGGTCGCGGTCAACAAGGTCCTGGTTCCCTGGGCGGATAAATTCGGCCTGCAGATGGTCGTCACCAACGACGTGCACTATGTGCTTGAGTCGGACGGCGGCCCGCACGACGTGCTGCTTTGCGTGCAGACCAGCGCCGCTGTCAGCGCGCAAAACCGCATGCGCATGTCCGACGGAAGTTACTTCCTCAAGAGTCGCGAACAGATGGAGGCCGCGTTCCGGCCGTACATCGACCTGCCCGCCAGCGCCTTCGACAATACGCTGCGCATCGCCGAGATGTGCGACGTCGACCTGGAAGATAATGAGTACCACCTGCCGGACTTGCCCATCCCCGATGGCTTCAACTACGAAACCTACCTGCGCCATCTCACCGAGCAGGGCCTCGAACGCCTCTACGGCGGGAAGGCCCACAGCGACGCCATCCAGGAGCGCAAGGAACGCGAACTGCGCATCATCCACGAAATGGGCTTCGACGTCTACTTCCTGATCGTGGCGGACCTGTGCAACTTCGCGCGCCAGCGCAACATCTGGTGGAACGTGCGCGGCTCCGGCGCCGGTTCGCTCGTCGCCTATTGCATCGGCATCACCGGCATCGACCCGCTCAAGAATAACCTCATCTTCGAGCGCTTCCTCAACCCGGGCCGCGTCACCATGCCCGACTTCGACCTGGACTTCCCCGACGACCAGCGCGAGGAGATGATCCGCTACACGCTGGAAAAGTATGGCGAGGACCAGGTCGCGCAGATCGCTACCTTCGGCCGCATGAAAGCGCGCGCCGCCATCCGCGACGTGGGCCGCGCCAAAGAGATCCCGCTGCACGAAGTCGACCAGATTGCCAAGCTTATCCCCGCCATCCCCGGCAAGCCGATCACCATTCAGGACGTGCTCACGCCCGGTCACGACTTCTACAGCGCGGACCTGGCGGAGAAGTACGCCAACGACGAAAAGGTGCGCGACCTGCTCGATACGTCGATGAACCTGGAAGGCGTAGCGCGCCATTCCAGTGTGCATGCCGCCGCGGTGATCGTGGCCGACCGCGAGCTGACGCATTACACGCCGCTCATGCGCGGCAACAAAAACACGATCACCAGCACCATCACCCAGTACGAGTTCCCGATCCTCGAATCCATTGGGCTGCTCAAGGTCGACTTCCTCGGCCTCAGCACGCTCTCCGTCATGCGCGAGGCGGCCCGCCTGATCCGCCAGCGCCACGACATCGACTATAGTCTCGCCACCATCCCCTTTGAGGGCGAAGCAGCGGCGGAAGCCTTCAAACTGCTCTCCAGCGGCGAGGTCAGCGGCGTCTTCCAAGTCGAAGGCCAGGGTATGCGTCGCGTCCTCACCGAAATGCAGCCCAGCGCCTTCGAACACATCGTCGCCACCATCTCGCTCTACCGCCCCGGGCCGATGGAATACATCCCCCAGTTCATCCGGCGCATGCACGGCGAGGAAGAGGTCGAGTTCAAGCACCCGGCGCTGGAGCCGATCCTGGCCGAGACATACGGCATCATCGTCTACCAGGAGCAGATCATCCAGATACTGAGCCGTTTGGCCGGCTATACGCCCGGTGAGGCCGATCTGGTGCGCCGCGCCATCAGCAAGAAAAAAGCCTCGGAGATCGAGAAGCACAAACAGCTTTTCATCGAAGGCTGCAAGAAGAACGACATCCCCAAAGAGACGGCCGCGGCCATCTATGCGGACATCGAGTTCTTTGCCCGCTACGGCTTCAACAAAAGCCACGCCGCCGACTACGCGGTCATCACCGTGCAGACCGCCTATCTCAAGGCGCACTATCCGGTCGAATACATGGCCGCGCTGCTGCTCGTCGAGCGCGACAAGACCGAGAAGATCGTCAACTTCATCCAGGAATGCCGGCGCATGGGCATCGACGTCCTGCCGCCGGACGTCAACTACAGCGGGCTTGACTTCGAGATCCAGGCGTTGCCCGCCGACACGCCCAGTTCCGCCATCCGTGACAGCGGCCTGACCTATGACTTCCCCGTGCCCGAAGGCAGCGCCATCCGCTTCGGCATGGCTGCGGTCAAGAACGTGGGCGAAGGTCCGGTGCAGACCATCCTCCAGGCGCGCGCCGAAGGCGGCCCCTTCACCGGCCTAGAGGACTTCTGCGACCGCGTCGATCTGCGCCAGGTCAACAAGCGCGCCCTGGAATGCCTGATCAAAGTCGGCGCGTTCGACCGCTTCGGACGCCGCAGCCAATTGCTTCACATCATCGACACCCTGATGAGCCAGTCCGCCTCGGTCCACAGCGCGCGCGACAGCGGCCAGTTGTCCATGTTCGACCTGATCGGCGACGCAGGCGCGGTCGAGGCCGTCTCCATCAGCCTGCCGGATGTGGCGGAAGAGACGGGTCGCGAACGCCTCCAGTGGGAAAAGGAGTTGCTCGGCGTCTATGCCATGAGCCACCCGCTCCACCATATCAGCATCGACCTCCGAAACGTAGTGACGTGCGCCTGCAACGAACTGGACGCCCGCTACGACGGCAAGAACGTCACCCTGGTCGGCATGATCGCCGGCGTACGCACCATCAACACCAAGAAGAACCAGCCGATGGCCTTTGTCCAGTTGGAGGACATGCAGGGACAGTGCGAAGTGGTGGTCTTCCCTAGCGTCTATGCCGAATACAAAGGCTTGCTAGAGCAGGATGCCATTGTCGTAGTCAAGGGCAAAGCGCAGACGCGAGAGGGGCAGACCAGTCTATTGGCCGACATGATCCAGAACTATGTCGACGTTGCTATCGCCGTGGACGACGAAAGCCGGCAGATGCAGAAACCGTTGCTCGACGTGGCGCCCACGATTAACGGCGTTAAGGCAGGCGACGACGAAGATGACGCCTACGACGGCGCGTATGCGGGCTATGAAAGCTATGGCGAAGACTTCGGTCCCCCCGTAGAAGAGAGCCCCTTCCGCGGGGAGCCGCCCGCTTGGATGGCCGAACCGGCCCCGCTGAACGAACAGCCCGCCGCATCACGGCCGGCTGCCGGCCTAGCCGAAGCCAAAGCCGCCTACGCCGGGGCAGACCGGCAGGACAACCAAAAGCAACTGAACACGGAGCAGGACGTGGATCAAGTGGAGAAGGAACAAGACGAGCAAGCGCCCGCCGCACCGGAGGCGCACAGCAAAGAGTCCGCACCGGAGGCGCATAACGAGGAGCCTGCCCCTCCGGAACCGGAGCCTGTAAGCCCGCCCGCGCCCCGTGCGCAGAACGGCGCACACAACGGCGCGGCCGCACACTCGCCACAACCGCAACAGAACGAACCCGCCGCCGACAAACCGGCCCAACGTCGCGCCGCCTCGCGCACGCTCGAGATCACCTTCCGCGCCTGCGGCGATCTCGAACGCGACAAATTCCGCCTGCGCGAAATCTGCGAACACGTGCGCAACTCGCGCGGCCGCGACCATTTCGTGATCCTGCTCCAGTCCGGCGGAAAGACGCACAAGCTCGCTTTCCCGGAAGATCCGTGCGCGATCAACGATCGCCTGGTCAGCGACTTAGCCAAGCATTTCCGCGTGGCAGCCGAGATCACCGAGAGCGATTAAGCGCTCGTCGCCGGGGGCGGATCCGCCTCCGGCCTTTTTTCGACGTCAGGATCCGCCTCCAGGCGTTGCAGCGCCTGCCGCGCCTCACCTAGTTCGCGCTCCAGCCGGGCGATACGCGCCGCCAGGTTCGCCCGTTCCGCGGCGACATCCGCTTGCGCAGCCGGCGCGGTCTCACCCATGCGCCCGTCCGCCTGGATCGCCAGGATATGCACGCCCCACAACACAGCCGAGATGAGCGCCCGCGCGATCTCGTCGATCGTCTGCGCAGACAACACGCCCGCGGCAGGGTCGCCCAGAACAAAAAGCAAGACGCGATAGACCACGCGCGCCAGGTAGAAGAGGATCAAGAGCGCGCCCACGAGGGCCACGCCGTAGAGATAGGCGCGCCGCACCAGCGAAGCCCGTTCCGCCGTTGCGCTTGCATCTGGGGCAGTGGCTACGCGCTGCACCGCGCGCCAGTGCAGCGCCCACACCGGCGCGCCGACCGCGAGCAGGCTTAGGCCGGTAGCCAACGGCTCCACCCAAATGCCGCCAGAAAGCGCATCCAGCAGCGCGCCGACGATGTCCACCGCGCCGAACCAGAGCAGCGCCAGCCCCACCGCCGCCACTACGTAGTAATAGAGCCGGCGGACGACAGTCCCCTCTTCGCTTTCGCCATACTCGGCGGCCTCGCGCTGCAAGAACCGCCAATGCCAGATCCAGATCGCCGCGCCCACGGGCGTATAGGCGATGGGCGTTGCCAGTTTGCGCACCAGGTCAGCCGGGTCCGCCGCGCCGCTGCCGAACGCGAGAAGCAACGCCTCGCGCAGCAGGCTGGCCGCGGGCGCAAGCGTGGCCACCGCGGCCGCGGTCACGGCAACGTAGAGGTAGAAGCGGCGCAGCGCCGAACGAGCCTCGTGCGTGTTGACCGCGGTGAGAGCGTGCCAGCGCCGCCAGTTGATCCGCGCCAAGACAGCGCCGATCAGCAGTAGCGCCACGCCATTGGCAAGCGATTCATGCCACCACCAGTTGGAGGCTGCGCCCAACGGGCCGCCTCCGACCTGGCTGGTAGCCGTGCGCCAGGCCGTTTCGATGATGCCGGCCGCGCCGAAGAGGATCAGCCCCAGCCCCGCCAAACCCGCGACGACGTGATAGACCCGCCGCCAGATGCCCGCATTCTCCGCCTCGCGGCCATAGTCGCCGTCCGCCCAAATGATGCGACGGAAGTACATCTCCAGCGCGAAGGCGGCGACGAGCATGAGTAAGTTGTGCAGCCAGCCGCTGGGCCAGATGTCACTCGCCGAGACCGGCTGGCCGAACGCCAAGGCCGCAATGCCTTCGAGCAGCGCGTAGGCGCGGAAGAGGATAAAGCCGACGAGCACTCCAGAGGTGAGATAGAGAAACAGCTTGCGCAGCGCCGATTGCCGTTCGTCCGCGTCATCCTGCCGCTTCTGGATAAAATGCCAGTGCAGCAAGAAAATCGGCACGGCCACCACCAGCACGCCGCCGCTCGCCGCCAGCACCTCGCGCGTAAACGCGCCGCCGCCCACGTCGTACAGGGCGCGGCGGCCCAGCCAGACGTCGTCCAGCGCTTCCAGCAGGTTGTCGAACGCAACCAGACCGGCAACGATACTGACAAAGGCGACGACATAGAAATAGAACCGCCGGATCACGGTTAGCCCGCTTGGCGGGCGATTGGTTGTAGCCATAGCATGTCCTCATCTACGCGCGCAGAGGCGTCAGAATCCGTCGTTGCCAGGCCCACGCGGACAGGTCCAATTCATATCGAGGGCGAGTTGTCATGCTGAGCGCATGCGAAGCATCCCCAGACCGAAACGGAGACCCTTCGCCGTTGCACGGCTCAGGGTGACAGCTTGCGCACCCCAAAGATGAACGGCGCCCTACGCGGGCTGCACCTCTTGCCGGTAACCGGCGCGGCTGAATGCGGCCTCAGTAGAAGAACTCCTGGGCGTTGATCTTCCACTCCCCCTCCTCGCGCACCACCTCGACGACCCCGCGGCGGCTCCATGTATTGCCGCCGCCGAACAGCCCGCCTTGGGAGTAGGTGTCTTGGACGAAGGTCACCAGCGCGCGATCTGCGTCCCCCGGATCAGTCTCGACGCCTACGATGCGCAGCCGTCGCGCCGTGGTATCAGCCCCGCGGCCGGCGAACGGGTCCCAGTTCTGCTCGGCAATGTCTTCCAAGACGCGCGCCGAATATTGGGCGCGCGCTGCGTACAGATCGCCCTTCTGCAACGCCGTAAACGCATTGAAGACTGCGGCGCCCGGCGATCCGTCTTCTACATAAGCGGTCCCGTCGACGCCGCGCCCCTGGGTGAGCGAAACGGTGATGACGGCGGCTGCCAACAGCACGACCACGATGGCGATCACAGTCCAAGTGAACCGATCCAGTTTCACACTCATCGGCATCCTCCATCCCATGCGCTCATGGCTCGGGCAAAAATTCGGCCAGTTCAAACGCGCCCTGATTGGCGCCGTCCATGTACTTAACCAGAGGGTGCGGCGGCTCGACCCCGATCCAAAGCGTCGACTTCGTGTCGCCCAGGTCCAGCGTCACCGGCCAAGCCTCGAACGTCCCTGCGGGCGCGTCCACCTGCACCGGCTTGGCCACGGTCAGAGTCACGCGCGACTGGCGCCCCATGATCGGCAGAAAGACGTTTAGCCGCGTGCTGTAGCCCGTTGCCAACGGCAGAGCGCGCGCCAACATAAAGAGCGTCCATTGGTCGCGCGCATCGCTCGGAATGTTCATGCGCTCGACCGTGGTGATGTTGCGCTTGTTGGTCATCTCCAGGTCGACCTGAGCGCCGTCATAGATTGCGTTGAGCCGCTCTGTAACCCCCTCCTCCGTGCGCACGACCAGCGAAGTGCGCGGGCGAAACCCCTCACCCGCCATATGCACGGCAATCGTCTCCTGCACGCCGTGCGCTGCAGTTTCGCGGACCATCATCCAGCCGTCGCCGCTCGTTTGGCGGAGGGCATAGCGCACAGTGCCCGCATTCCGGCCGTTGCGGTCGGTGATCCGGTATAGACTCGTTTCTCCGTCCCGCCAGGGAGCCGAGCCAAACCGCAACGGTTGCGGTTCAACCTTGCTGCACCCCGGAAGAAGCAGCAATGCGACCGCGACGACCGCAGCGGCCCAGCGTTCGCCGCGCCGCGCCTTGCGGATGCGTCCGAGAAGTCGCAGAAGCGTGCCCATAAGCCCTAGCGGCGCGTCTCCATCCAGCGCACAGCCGCCGCAGCCAGCGCGGCCGCGCCCACCGGCAGCGCGTCCTCGTCCATGCGGAAATCCGCCCGATGCACCAAGTATTGCCTGTCCCAGGCGGGGTTGTGCGTGCCCAGGCGCAGGAAGCACCCCGGCGCACGCTCAGCCATGAAGCTGAAATCCTCGGCCCCCATGCTCATCTCCGCCGTCTGCACGCGCTCCTCGCCCAGCATCTCGCGCATGGCGTCGAACATCACCGCGGCCGCATCGTCCGAGTTGACCGTGGGCGGGTAACCTTCCAGGATATCCAGTTCAAACGAGCCGCCCAACGCCTCGACCACGCCGCAGGCTCGACGCAGCTCGTCGCGCAGCAGTTGGCGCGTCTCCGGCGAGAATGAGCGCAGCGTGCCCCGCATCGTCACCGTGTCGGGGATCACGTTCTCGGCTGTACCGCCGTTGATCGTACCGATAGTGACAACGCCCGCTTCGATGGGCTTGAGACGGCGGCTGACGATCTGCTGGATCGCCATAACGGCGTGGGCGGCGAGCACGATCGGGTCAACCGCCGCGTGCGGGTGCGCTGCGTGCCCGCCGGAGCCGATGACCGTCAGGGTAAATTCGTCTGCGGCAGCGGTGATCGGCCCGGTCCGCGTCGCCACCGTGCCCACCTCGTGAATCGGGCTGACGTGCAGCCCAAATACTGCGTCCAGGTTATCCAGTGCGCCTTCCTCAACCATGCGCATGCCGCCGGACTTGCCTTCGTCGTCCTGCGCCTCTTCACTCGGCTGGAACAACAGGCGCACGCTGCCCGGCAGCCGTCCCTGGTCGGCTAGTTCCTTGAGGATGGTCGCAGCGCCCAAGAGGATGGATGTATGCGCGTCGTGCCCGCAGGCGTGCATCACGCCGGGGATGGTGCTGTCGAACTCCGTGCCGTTGATCTCCTGGATCGGCAGTGCGTCCATGTCGGCGCGCAGCCCAATCACAGGCCCGGCCCCGCCGCGTATATGGCCGACCACACCCGTCTTGGCGACTTCGGTCTCCGTCTCGACGCCTAGGCCCATCAGCGTGGCGTTCACCAGCCCCGCGGTGCGGTGTTCGGTAAAGGTCAGTTCGGGATGGCGGTGTATCTCGCGGCGCCAAGCGCGGATTTGCTCGTGCATTTCTCTGGCTCGGCGGTAGATTTCGGCGTAGGTCACAGGCTGCATAGAGTCCATCATCGGTAACATCCTTCGTGGAGTGGAGTAAATGACGGCAGCGTCGCCGCCGAAGGCGGCTTAGGCTGTCAAAGTCTTGGCATCTGCATTATACTTGACGCAGACGTTGCGCTTCAAAGGAACTCTACGGATAGGAAAATCGGCCGTCATGCATAAACGACTCGCCGCTGCAGCAGCCCTGCTCCGCGACGCCCAGGCCGTGGCTTGCCTAACCGGCGCCGGCGTCAGCGCCGAATCCGGCGTTGCCACCTTCCGCGACGCGGCTACCGGACTGTGGTCCAAGTTCGACCCGCAGCAGCTTGCCTCGCAGGCGGGCTTCGCCGCAGACCCCGGCCTGGTCTGGCGCTGGTACATGGATCGGCTGCAGAAAATCTCGTCGGTGCAACCCAATCCAGGCCATATCGCGCTGGCAAAGCTGGCCGCGCGCTTCGCCCAGTTTGACCTCATCACGCAGAACATCGACGACCTGCACGAGCGCGGCGGCAGCCCCACGGTCTATCACCTGCACGGCTCCATCACCCGCTATCGCTGCAACCGCTGCGCTGCGCCCTACACCCTCCAGCCGCAGGACATCACGGCGCAGACGCCGCCCGTCTGCCCGCGCTGCCGCGGCCCCATCCGCCCGGACATCGTTTGGTTTGGCGAGATGCTGCCGCACCACGAGATGGAGGAGGCGTGGCGCGCGGCGCGTGAATGCGAGATGATGTTGGTCGTGGGGACCAGCGGCATCGTCTACCCGGCGGCGCAACTGCCGCAGCTGGCGCTGCAACACGGCGCGACCATCATCGAGATCAACCCCGACCCGACGCCGCTGACGCCTATCGCCGGCGTTGCGCTGCAAGCGCCCAGCGGCGAAGCGCTGCCCGCCCTGCTCGAACTTCTGGACGCGGGCTAGTCCGCAGCGCCCCCGCCTGGCGACCACAACCAGTTTCCCGCCGTGACGGTCGTCTCCGCCGCCTGGCCGTCCACGTCCACGCGCAGCGGCAGCGGTCCCGCGCCTGACTGGCGGCGCACCAGCAGTGTATAGCCCTCCGGCGTGATCGCCTGCGGCAGACGATAGCGAAAACGCACCACATGCTCCGCGCCGGGCAGCATCTCGAAATAGCCGGCCAGCGCCTGCGTGCCGTTCTCGCCCGGCCCCGCGCTCACCGAGGCCGGGTCGACGCCCTCGGCGCTGACCAGTTCGCTGCCTGCGGGAACATAGAGACGCACATAGTTAAAGTAGCAGCGCCTGGTCATATCGTCGTAGTTGTCCCCGTAGCGCGGCCGATGGTCGCAGACATGGCCGGGGACGTCCAGCGGGTGAACGTAGGTGATCGTCGCCTCGACCAGCGCAGGCTTGCCCGCGCCGTCCGGCCATGTCACCGTGTAATTGACGGAGCGCTGCAGCACGGCGTCTACCTTGTTATAGCCCACGTTCGTATCGACCAGCGCGAGCAGGTCGGCCCCGGCCTGAGGCCGCAAGCCGCCGTCCCAGCCGTACTCGGCCAGCACAGCGGCAGCCTCTCCATCGACCAGCCAAACCTGGATGGCGCGCTCGTCCAGCGCCGCCAACATAGCGTCGGCCAGTTTCAGCGGGTTGAAGCGCCCGCCGCGCACACGGTTGAGCGCGGCCTCCGCCAATGCGGGCATAAAGTCCTTGCGCTGCTTCCACCATTCCTGCTGCCCGGCGGATTCGATGGTATCGCCTGTTTCCAGCGGCTGATCCCAGAAGCGCTTGATCTGTTCGACCAGGTTCTCGCCGGTCACAGGCGTGTCCGACCCCTGCACTTGGAGCGGAGCAATAGCGTCTACCAGCAGTTCGACGGCGCGCAGATCGACCGTGATCACGCCGTCCACCGTTTCGCCGGCATCCTGGGCATAGAGCGCACGCGCCAGTTGGCCGGTGGTCGGCAGGTCGGGCGACCAGTTGGCATCGCGCACGAAGATCAGTTGGATGCCCATGTGCTCGCGCATCGGTTCGGGCGCCGGCGGGTGATTGGCATCCTCGCGCGCAATGTTATAGCTGTCGGTGAGGTCGATCTCGCCCGGCTCGCCGTTGTCTAGGGTAATACGGCCTACGGCGCTGATGAAGCCGCCTGTCGCCCGCAGTTCGTGGTTGTTCTGCACCAACAGCAGGTAGCTGCGTGGGCCATCATAGCCGAGCATGTCGGGCAGCGCCGGCGCCATCGCTAAGCCGGCGCTCGCAAGCTGCGCCACAGACTGAAGTTGGGCTAGCGGTTCCGCCAGGTCCGGCAACAATTTAGCCGCGTCGATTTGGTTGAGCGCGGCTTCGGCAATGCGGGCGCGCTCTGCGAAGAGAGCGAAGGCTTCCGGGTTATTCGCCACGGCGCTCAACGCCAGCTGCGGCAGCGGCGCGTCGCCGTCCCCGCTCTGCGCCTCCGCGACAAGACGCAGCCCCTCGCCCGCCATCAGCGCGTATTCGCGGCCGGCGACCAGCAATTCGGGGAAGGCGGCGACTGTCGGCCCCACGCGGGGAATAGGCCGGGCAGCGTGCAGCACAGGAGCGAAGAACCGCATCTCCTGCTCAAGACCGGCGACCGCCTGCGCTGCTTCCGCTATCGGAACCTGCGCCTGCGCCAGGTCCGATGCGCCCAGATCGCCGTCAGCCCGCAACTGGCGCAGTTCCAACGCATGGTTGTAGGCCGACATGGCGAACAGGCCCACGCGCACGATCTTATAGCTCAATACCGCCAGCAGAACCAACAGCGCCACGCGCAACAATAAAAGCCACTGCTTGCGGCTGATGGAGCGTCCGGCCTGTTCGGCAGGCGGCGCCGGCTCCATGATCGGGGGTTGTGATGGGACTGAATCCGGCTGGCTCATAGATCTACCGCTGCCTTCAATCAGAACGCGCGGCCGGTTCTATCCGGTCACGGATTGATACATATTCCTATAAGCGTACCATAGGCGGGCAACGAACCGGCAACAGACGCACGTTCACGGCGTATAGCGCCACAACGGATCGGCAGGCGAAAGCGTCTCGCGCGGCACAACATCCAGCAGTTCCGTAAAGTAAACGGGCCGGCGTCCGTCGTTCTCCGCCAAGAGCGCGTCAAGCCCGGCGGAGACGCCGGGCGTCTCCGGGTACAGATCGCCCAGCAGCCGGCCATACCAAGGAAACTGGTAGAGCGCAAAGTTGACCAACACCGCGCCGGGCGCTTTCTCCAGCAGCTCACCGGAGCCCCACGCCCCGTACCAAAGGGCGAACGTCTCGGCGTCGGCCCCGCTGACCACGATGCTCTCCGGCTCAAGCGTAGCGACTACATCCGCAAGGTATGCCCGCGCCTCGTCGTCCTGTCGCAGCGACATCTCCGGCAGGCGCGTCGCAACCAGCGCCGCGACCGCGACCAAGGCGATAACCGCCGGCGCGTAGCCCGCCCACACCGTTCGCCCGCCCCGCCTATCCCACAACCAGGCCGCGAGTACGGACAGCCCGCTGCCCAGCCAAAGCGCCAGCATCCACGTCGCCGGCAGCAGGTAGATCCGGCTGTCCCAGGTAGAATAGGCGACGGCATAGGCGCTGACCGGCAACGCCCACAGCAGGCCGAAGGTCCGCAACGCCGGTCTGCGCCGGTCCCAAAGCATCAGCCCCAGCCCGACAAGCGCCAGCCCGACAACCGTGTACTGCCCGGTCAAGGTCTGCGCCCAGCCGCCAATGCGTGCGGCGACGCCCGCGCCGCTCAGGTTCGTCAGATAACCGCGATAAGCTGCGCCGCTCACCAGCCACCAGAACCCCTCCCACCCATCGGCGTAGCCCCAGTTGACCGGCGGCGGACTGCCTGCGCCCGCAGCGGCAGCCGGGATGCGCGCATAAAGCAACACGAGCAGAGAAACGCCGCTCACCAGCGCCAGCGCGACCGGTTGGGCCGTACGCGGGCGCGCGGATCCGCGCCACAGCCAGTAGCCCGCAGCCGGCAGCAGCAGCGCAAAGGTCAGGTGATTGGCAAGCCCCAGCGCAATCACGACCGCGACAAGCAGCAAACGCCGCGGCTGGGTGAGTACGGTCCACGCCAGCAACGCGGCCAAGAGCATGTGTAAGGCGTAGACCTCGGTGATCAGCGCCTGGCTCCACTGAAGCGGGCTGACCGCCCAAAGCAACGCTGTCGCCAGGGCAATTCCGTGCCGGCCAGGAACCGGGCCCATCAGATGCAGCGCTACGAGCGCGGTTACACCGGCGCTGAGCGCCGCCGCCAGCGCGCTGAACAGATTGCCCAGCCGCGCCGCCTCCGCCGAAGGAGCCAACGCCTGCCCCATGCGCAGCCAGCCTTGCAGCAGGGCCGTATACAGCGGATAGCCGGACGGGTGAGGCACGCCGCCCGTCAGCGCTGCAGCCAGCAGATCGCCGCCGTCCGCGCCGTCATGCGCCCACGTCAGGCCGGGCGCGGCAGTGAACCAGTAGAGGCCAAAAGCAAGCCCTGTGGAAAGCAGCGCAATGGCTGCGCCGTTCCACAGGGCGCGTGACACAGGCGGATGGCGGGCCGTCGCGGCGGCTGAGGTTCCTCGCCCCCTGTGCTGCATACGTCTACGGCCGCCGCTTTAAAGCCGGACCGGCTGCGCTGCGGCGGGACATCATCGGAAATCGGGCAGCAGCTTGGGCGGCATGCCGATCGACACAGCGCCGGTCGTATACGTGGCGTTCGTCCCGCGCACAGCCGCCAGATTATCAAAGACATCGCCGTCTTCCACGTCCTCGACCACCTTAACCGTGATAACGGCGCGCACGCTTGCGCCCGCCGGCGCCGTGTTCCACCGCGCCAGGATCAACGTGGCGCCTTCGGGCGTGGTCTGTTCGCTCACCCGGCCGCCATTCGAGGCGGAGAGGCTAACCAGTTCCAATTGCGCGGGAAGCTGGTCGCTCAACTCGACGTTGCGCACATCCTCCAGATTGGGGTTAGAGACTTCCAAAATCAGGTCGGCGGTCTGGCCTTGCCACACAATTGGCGGGTCGAGCGACACATCGAGGACCAACGGCAGTCTGGCGGCCTGGGCTTGCGCTGCCGGTTCAGGCGTTTCCGCTGCCGCGACCTCTGCCTGTGCGCCGAAAACGGGAATCAGACCGGCGGACTGGGCGCGCTCGAATTTCGGTTCGACCAGTTGCGCGCTGACCCAACCCTGATCGCTTGTCCCCGGCACGCAGCACACCAGCCACCAGGTGTTCGCTTCATTGCGCGCCAGCACCTGCACCTCGTCGCCGGAGCGTAGCACGCCGGCCGCGGGAAACGCCGCGCCGGGGCCTTCGCGCATGTTCAGAGTGGCTACCGTCACCACGGCGGTCAGGTCGGCGGATGCATCCGGCGGCGCGAAGAAGAAGACGGGTGCGCTGCCGCCGTCCTCCTCCTGTCCGCCTGTTCCGCCGCTTCCGCCGTCGCGGTCGCCATTGTCATCCGGGC
>Ga0334889_1002795_pt1 | contig 18748 bp, 21 predicted proteins | sample GraSluR1_MG_2_FD_207222 | JGI IMG/M metagenome (GOLD analysis project Ga0334889, IMG submission 207222) | Sludge microbial communities from methane-producing bioreactor in Wageningen University, Netherlands - Granular Sludge_8_08-R1 | ecosystem: Engineered > Bioreactor > Anaerobic > Unclassified... | reverse complement strand
AACACTGCTCTTGCCGCCACAGGGAGAACCGCCCAGCCAGAAAAGGTGATTAACGGACACGGTCGCGCACTTTTTCCATAAGGAGCTTCGTGTAGACATCGGCACGTTTGACCATCTCGCGCTGGCTGATAAAGCCGTGGGTGAGACCATTGGCGCGAATCAGTAAGGCATCCACACCAGCCGCTTGCAGTGTTTTTGCATAGTTCTCACCATCGTCACGCAGCACATCAAACTCAGCGGTCATGATAACTGCAGGCGGTAGATCGGCGTGGCTCTCGGCCAAAGCGGGTGATGCCAAAGGATCGGTTGCCTTTGCTTGATCCTTCAAATATTGGTGGATATACCAGCGCATGGCGTTGCGCGAAAGGATAGAAAAGTGGTTAAATTGCTCGTACGAGGGGAAATCCAGGTGTGCCAGGTCGGTGGCAGGATAGATCAATACTTGCTGGGCGATGCGGGGGCCATTTTCTTCACGGGCTTTGAGGCAAACTGCAGCGGCGAGATTACCGCCGGCGCTATCTCCGCCAACGATTAACCGCTTGACATCGCCCCGGACACTGGCTGCGTTTTGCGGGTCTGCCGCCCACAGGTAGGCAGCGTAACAATCCTCAAACCCCGCCGGGAAAGGGTTTTCAGGCGCCAGACGGTAAGATACCGAGATGACAGACATATTGCCATAATGACAGAGAGAACGCGCGAAGTTGTCAGCCAGGTCAAGGTTGCCCAACACCCAACCGCCGCCGTGAAAGTAAACGAAAACAGGGAAAGGGCCATCACCAGCCGGTATATAGCAGCGTACAGGGATGGCGCCATGCTCAGTTCGGATGGTTTGATTCCATACATTGGGGATGGCAGCAACAGGCCCGCTGAATTTGCGGTAAAGCATCATATTCAGGCGAAAGTCCGCGCGAACCTGCTCGATGGACGCACGCCCGAACATGGGCGGCTGCCGGTCAAGAACCTGCGTCAACAGCTTCATTTGTGGATCAAGCACACCGCCGGGTAGTTCTTTGCGGTGTTGTTTGCTGTAGTTCAAGGCGCGCAGTCTGGTTAGCAGCCAGGTCATTTGGAGGGCTTCTTTGATATTCATGGAGCAAGGTCCTTCGTTGTTGTTTTACTGAAAAACGATTTTTTCCACTTCGGTTACCGACTGGTAGCCGATTTGCTGGTATAGATGGTTGGAGGTCGGGTTGGTGACATCGGTGAACAGGTTGACACTGTGATACCCGGCTGTGAGTAAATTGCGGGTCAGGGTGTGTACGGCGGCGGTGGCATAGCCCCGTCCGCGAAGATCAACCGGGGTAAACACGTGTGAGATGGCGATGGTATGGGTGATCGGGCGGTTTTTCATCAGCATGCTGACGGGTTGGCTGCCATCAGACCAGACAAACAGATCGCCATCTTCGAATCTTTGTTGCAGCACGGTTTGGGCTGTTTTCTCATCCAGGGCATCACCGACAATTTCGGAAAATTGCAACGACCAATCGACCAGGATGTTCAGTTCTTTTTTATGAGGCGCGCGCAATTCACCTTCAGCAAGATCGATCATGGTTGTGCGTGTGCATTGATACAACCGTTGGCGGTCATGCACTTCCGGCTGGTAGCCGCTGACCACCTGCCACAAATGGGCAAACTTACGGGAGACTTTTATGGGCGCATTCACCCCGGATGGACGAATTTTGCTCTGGTAGAGATCTGCTACGATCATTGAAAATGCATCTGTGCTGTCTGATCGGTGTTGATAAGCCAACAACGGATGGTTTTGCGCATGAATCACGGCAGCGATCAGGCCGGTGGCGTCATGCACAGAGCAGTAATAGACCGGCTCTGTTAACCGCTCGGGGTGACGCGCGTATTGCAAGGCAACACCCAGCATGAGGGAGTTGGCGACCTCGTTCTCTTCCAATGGTGCTTGCATGACACGCAGAAAATCTGCAGCATTGTGGTAACTGCGAATGATCATCACAAATCCTTGTCTTCTTTACGACAATATCATTATAAAGGAAGCTGTTAACAGGATGTGACGAAAACAGGGGCTGAATTTGCCGGGCTTAATAACCAAGCGCCAGATTGATGCGATTGGGCATGTCTTCGCCCCGTGCAACCGCATTAATCATTCGCGCCAGTTCGTCTGCGCGCAGGTTTTCGGCTTCACCCGTTCCGCCCGCGCCGCCGCGATGCGGGCTCATGATTATATTATTCAATGTGTGCAGGGGGGCATCGGCTGGCTGCTGGATGTCCTGCCCTGATTTGGGATAGTTCCACCACACATCAAGGCCGGCAGCATGCAGTTTTCCAGAGGTGAGTGCCTGATACAGTGCATGTTGATCCACCACGGGCCCGCGCCCCACATTGATTAACAGGCTGTCTGTGGGCATCAAATCGAATTCTTTCTGCCCAATCATGCCTTCGGATTCGGTTGTCAGCGGCATGGTGATGATGAGCACGTCCGTTTTTGGGAGCAGATCATGCAGGGACTCCGGCGGGTAGACCTTTGCATGCAATGCAGGCAGCATAGGTTTGTCGGGGTCACGGCGGATGCCGAGGACATTCATGCCCAGCGCCTGACAGGTGAGGGCGACGTGCTGGCCGATAGATCCGAAGCCGAGGATCAGTGCGGTTCTTCCATAGAGGACATAATTGATGTCATCACTGTGTTGGCGCGGGGACCAGTCGCACTGATGCATTTTCTGGTCTACTTGCGAGATGGAACGGGCAGCTGCCATCATGAGGGCAATCGCCATCTCGCCGGTGGTGGCTGCGTTGTGGTGAGAGTTGTGCAAACTGATTTGTGGAAAATCAGCCATTAATTCGCGCAGATGGGGCGACACACCCGCCCAGGGCATGATGACATAACGCAGATTCTCACTGGCTGCCAGTTCTTCATAGGTGGGGGAGCCGTTGATCATGATGTCAAAATCTGCACAGCCATCCTCAGAGATCTCTGTAACGATTTCCACGTTGTCATCCAAACGATCTCTGATTAAGCCAAGGGTGTCATCATTCAGGTAGGCTCTTTTCGTACAAACTTTAATAATTTTGCTCATTTTTTACACTCGTTTTCACTGGTTACTGTTGACATGAACGGAATCAGGGCGAGAATCACGGCATGTTTGTAGAGGGCGGTGCGGTCAATGATGCCTTTGGTGAGCAAACCCACCGCGCCGGCGCATTGTTTGCTGTTGCGCTGTTGGAAGATGATATCATCGGCATCGCCCAGTTCTTTGCCCTGCCGAATCAGCGCAGCAATCGGCTCAGGCAAGAAAAAGGTGCCTGAACGCGCCTTGCCGATGGTGTGATGGCCTTTGACACACACCCAGGCGAAACTATTCATGCCGCCGAATTCTTCTTGTACACCGCCTTCGACGCCTACCCAGTAGTCAGCCTTGGGGATTGAAGACTGGGCATGGCGTGCACGGTTGACAGCGCCTTCCAGTGTTTCTGCGTTTGAGGTGGGCTGATCACTGACGCCCGAGGGGACATTGATAGTATCAATGAGCAGTTCTTTTGTGGGAAAGGCTTCTTGAAAAGCCTCAAACACTGCCTGGATTTTCACAGGATTGGAGGAGGCAACAATAACTCTAATCATACAAACACTACCTTTAATCATTACCAACCAAACAAGGTAATTGTATCAGAAAATCAGAATGGTATTTGACCGGTGAATTCTGAAAAAAATTCGCAAGTTGGCGAACGCTTTGATATAATGACGCGACGATGACCAAACACTATCATATATGGACTGAAGGCTGCCAGATGAATGTGGCAGATTCCAGGCGGGTGGCTTCTGCGCTGGAACACCTTGATTATCAACCTGTGGCGAAGGCGGAAGAAGCAGATGTGATTGTATTAAACACCTGCATGGTACGCAAGAGCGCTGAGGACAAAGCCATTGGCCGGCTGACTTCACTAAAGGCTTTGAAGAAACGCAAACCGTCTCTGGTGATCAATGTGATGGGCTGCCTGGTGGGTGTCAAACCCTCCAAGAAGCTATACGAACGATTCCCATTTGTGGATGTGTTCTCATCGCCGTCAGATCCGCGGCCATTAATCGCTCATCTGTATGCGCAGATGGGCAAGGATGTCGAAGAAATCGAGACCGCCGGCCGTTTTGCCTGGCTGGATGGCGATATCGCTCTGCCGATTGAAGAACAGGGACAGTTGGTGAGTGCTATGCTGCCGGTGATGGATGGCTGTTCGCATGCCTGTACCTATTGCATCATACCTTCGAAACGCGGCAGAGAAGAAAGCCGTTCGCCGGGTGAAATTATGGCAGAAGCGCGCGCGCTGACAGAACAAGGTGTGCGTGAGATCACTCTGCTGGGGCAGATTGTTGATCGCTATGGGCTGGACAAGCCTGGCTATCCACGCCTGGACGGGCTGATCAGACAGCTGCATGCGATTGAGGGATTGCAGCGAATCCGCTTTTTGACCTCACATCCCAATTGGCTGCATGACGACCTGCTGAAGACAGTGGCAGAATCCCCCAAGGTCATGCCGCATGTAGAGGTGCCTGTGCAGGCGGGGGATGATGGCGTTCTTGCAGCAATGCGGCGTGGTTATACGGCGGATGAATACCGTGCTTTGATCGCTCGTGCTCGTGAGATCATCCCGGGCGTTTCCATCGGCAATGACATCATCGTGGGGTTTCCGGGTGAAACTGAAGAACAATTTGAGAAGACTGTGGACCTGATCCGTGAATTGCGGCTGGATGTCATGCACCTGGCGCGTTACTCGCCGCGTGCAGGCACGGTTTCTGCGACCCGGTTGGCGGATGATGTAAGTGAAGAGGAAAAGTGGCGGCGGTTCCGGGTGCTTGAAGAACTGCAAGAAGAGATTTCGCTGGAGATCCATCAGGCTTATCAAGATACAACCACTGAAGTGCTGTTTGAAGAACGACACCGCGGGCGTTGGAAGGGGCGCAACCCCAATAACAAATTGGTGTTTGTTGAATCCAATGAGGACTTGCGCGGTCAGTTATTGTCGGTGAAAATTGAGATTGCCGGAGCATGGTCATTGATCGGGCGGGTGGCAACAAAATAAGAAGCCAATTGCTTGACGCTGTTCAAATAGTTTGATACACTTTTGCCTTGGTGCAAATTGAGAAGTTCCCGGCTATTTGCAAGAACTTGCCTTGTCAAAGCAGTGGTGCTGGGTTATAATTTGTGCGCTAAATTATTCGCAATTTAACATTGATAAAATTTTTTCGCCGCCGTAGCTCAGTCGGTAGAGCAACCGCCTTGTAAGTGGTAGGTCATGGGTTCGAAGCCCATCGGCGGCTCAGGTTATCAGATTGTAAGTGAGACCTGTTGCCAAACGATCTCACTTGTGAACTGATAACCAGTTCAAACACATGGGCGGTTACCCAAGTGGCCAAAGGGACCTGACTGTAAATCAGCTGGCGTGTCGCCTTCGGAGGTTCGAATCCTTCACCGCCCACTTTGTATTAAAACGGCACGCCCACATAGCTCAGTCGGTAGAGCACATTCTTGGTAAGAATGAGGTCATGGGTTCAAGTCCCATTGTGGGCTTTTTAGCCGAACGTAATTTGGAAAAAATATTAAACACAAGTAATAAGTAAAGGAAGTAAATTTCCAAGGAGAACAAGATGGCGAAACAGAAATTTGATCGAAATAAGCCACACCTGAATGTCGGGACTATGGGTCACATCGACCATGGTAAAACCACCCTAACCGCGGCCATTACCAAGTATTGCGCCTTGCTCGGTACGGGTGAGTTTCGTGCGTATGACCAGATCGACAACGCACCCGAAGAAAAAGCGCGTGGTATTACCATCAACATTACCCATGTTGAATACCAGACCGAAAATCGGCACTATGCTCACGTCGATATGCCCGGTCACCGTGACTATATTAAAAACATGATCACCGGTGCCGCCCAGGTTGATGGCGCGATTCTGGTGGTTGCCGCTCCTGACGGCCCCATGCCTCAGACTCGTGAACACGTGCTGCTGGCCCGCCAGGTGAACGTGCCCAGTCTGGTTGTGTTCCTTAACAAAACCGACCTGATGGACGATGAAGAACTGCTTGAGCTGGTTGAGATGGAACTGGCCGAAATGCTGACTGAATACGGCTTCCCCGGTGATGACATTCCTATCATCCGCGGTTCAGCCCGTGCAGCGTTGGAATCTGAATCCACCGACCCGAATGCCCCCGAATACGAATGCATCAAGCAGTTGATGGATGCCGTTGATAGCTATATCCCGACCCCCGAACGTGATGTTGACAAACCCTTCATGATGTCTGTGGAAGATGTCTTCTCGATCAAGGGCCGTGGTACTGTGGTTACCGGTCGTATCGACCGCGGTAAAATTCACACAGGCGATCCAGTCGAAATTGTTGGCCTGCGTGATGCTATCATGACCTCTACCGTGACTGGTGTGGAAATGTTCCACAAGCTGCTCGATGAAGGTATGGCTGGCGACAATGTGGGTCTGCTGCTGCGCGGCATCGGCCGTGACGAAGTAGAACGCGGTATGGTGATTGCCAAACCCAAGAGTATCACCCCGCATACCAAGTTCCGCGCCCGCGTGTACGTTCTGACGAAGGACGAGGGCGGCCGCCACAAACCGTTCTTCCCTGGATACCGCCCGCAGTTCTTCTTGAGCACGCTGGACGTGACCGGTTCGATCGAATTGGAAGAAGGCACCGAGATGGTTATGCCTGGTGACAACGTTGATATGATTGTTGAACTGATCACCCCGGTTGCCATTGAGCAGGGTACTACCTTCGCCATCCGCGAGGGCGGCCTGACGGTAGGCGCTGGCAACGTGCTGGAGATTCTCAAGTAAGAAACCGGAAGGGTGAATGCGGCCCGGATGAACAAGGCTGCGAATTGAGGTAATTATGGCAAAGAAAAAAGGAATTCGCCCGGTCATCACACTGGCTTGCACCGAATGTAAAGAACGAAATTACACTACGGAAAAAAACCGCCGCAATGACCCCGGTCGAATCGAAATTAAGAAGTATTGTTCTCGGTGTCAGGATCATACCCTGCATCGGGAAACCCGATAAAGTCGTGCTACAATACAGTCGGGTTCGTCATGAACCCGACTGTATGTCATAGGCCAGTAGCTCAATTAGGCAGAGCGTCTGTCTCCAAAACAGAAGGTTCCGAGTTCGATTCTTGGCTGGCCTGTTTGATGAAAAGCGCCGTCGCAAAGGCGGCGTTTTGCCCCATAAAGGCAAACTCAGGTATAATAGTGTGTTGGACACATAATGATATTGGAGGAACTGGCTGTGGCTGGTAAATCAACAAGCAGTAAAAAAGATACCAAGGCAAAAGACAAAAAACCGCGCCGCTCCCAAAAAGGGATCGCTAAGTGGTGGCGAGAGACGACGGGCGAACTGCGCAAGGTCACCTGGCCGACTCCGAAAGAAGCTTTGGCGCTGACCAAAGTGGTGATGATTGTTATCTTCGCGATGAGCGCCTTCCTTGGCTTGTTTGATTTCCTGTTCTCGCGCTTACTGGCTTTTATCTTGTCGTAGTGGCCAGCCGGGGTTGAAAGGATGTCGATGGAAGAGCTGAATCAGAATGATACATCACCAGTGGGTGATGAAAACAAAAGTGCGCAAGAAGAGGGTGAATGGTTTGTCATTCACTGTTATTCAGGGTATGAGAACAAAGTTCGCCATAACCTGGAACAGCGCATTGATTCGATGGGCATGAAGGACATGATCTTTGATGTCGTCATCCCCACCCAGGAAGAGATCGAAGTGAAAGACGGCAAGCGCCGTGTGATCGAACGGCATGTATTCCCGGGGTACATCCTTGTGAATATGGTGTTGACCGAAGAATCGTGGTACGTCGTGCGCAACACACCGGGTGTGACCGGCTTTGTGGGGATGGGCAATGAGCCTACCGCGCTGCGGCCGGAAGAAGTTTCCCAGATATTGCGCAGGATGGAAGCTGAAGCCCCGCACATCAAAGTGACCTTCAAGGTCGGCGAGCGTGTGCGTATTGTGGACGGTCCTTTCAATGACTTTCGCGGCACCGTGGATGAAATTGATATGGACAAAGCCAAAGTGCGTGTCATGGTCAACTTTTTTGGACGTGAAACACCGGTGGAACTTGACTTTCTACAGGTGGAAAAAGCATAACAAAGTGATTCAACACTTCAGGCTATGAGGTGAGTTAGGTGGGAGGGCGTAGACCGTCCGTTAGCACCACAAAGGAGATAAAATGGCAAAGAAATTTAAAGCAATCGTAAAACTACAATTACCTGCCGGACGTGCAAACCCGGCGCCCCCGGTTGGACCGGCGCTCGCCAGTCACGGGGTCAACATCATGGCGTTTTGTAAAGACTACAACGCCCGCACACAGCAATATATGGGACAGGTCATTCCTGCTGAGATTACTGTGTTCACGGATGGTTCTTATACCTTTGTGCTCAAATCACCGCCGGCTTCAGAATTGCTGAAGCAAGCTGCCGGCATTGAGAAGGGATCAAGCATTCCCAATCGCGATGTGGTAGCCACGTTGACACGGGCGCAACTGCGTGAGGTTGCTGAACAGAAGATGAAAGATCTCAACGCGTATGATGTTGAAGCCGCTATGAAGCAACTGGCTGGCACCGCCCGACAAATGGGCATTCGAATCGTTGATTAACCGTAGATCGTGGGAGGATGTCTGACCGGCGTCCGATAGTACCACAAGGAGTGAAAAAATGGCTAAACATGGTAAGAAGTATTTAGAAGCGCAGAGCAAAATCGAACGTGGGAAATTTTACGCCCCACGAGAAGCGCTGGCATTGATCAAAGAGATCAGCAACACCAATTTTGACTCAACCGTCGAAGTTCACATGCATATGGGTCTTGACCCGCGCCAGGCAGATCAGCAGGTACGTGATACCTGTGTACTGCCTAATGGTTTGGGCAAAACTGTGCGCGTGCTGGTGTTTGCCGAAGGTGATGCGGCCGATGTCGCGCGTGAAGCCGGGGCAGATTATGTGGCCGACAGCGATGAATGGATCGACAAGATCCAGAAAGGCTGGACGGAGTTTGACGTGGCGATCGCCATGCCGCAGACCATGGGCAAAGCTGGCCGTTTGGGCCGTGTGCTTGGCCCGCGTGGTTTGATGCCAAACCCCAAAGCAGGCACGGTGGTTGGTGTGGAAGATCTTGCCAAAACGATTGAAGAAGCCAAAGCCGGTCGTGTTGAGTTTCGTCTTGATAAAAGCGCGAACATTCATGTTCCGATTGGTAAAACTTCGTTTGAAGTGGATGCCCTGTATGAAAACCTGTCGGCCTTTATGGCGGCTATCCGCCGCGCACGGCCTGCCGCTGCCAAAGGCAATTTCATCCGCCGCATTACCCTGACATCAACAATGAGCCCCGCAGTGCGATTGGATGCTTACGCCACGCAGAATATGGATTAATTTCCTGTTTTGCAGTATACTTGTGCCGTCGTCAATAAGGCGAAGGCAAGCACATTCAAAATCAATTACTTAGAAAAGAGCAATCTTTTCTTATCCGCCAGAGACAGCCGGCGCAAAGGCCACAAGGCCATTGCTTAAAATCGCCAGCCGAGGTAGAAACCAAACCGCATATTTGTGAGAATGTTTCACAGGTTGAGTGGTAAACGAACGTAGAGGGTTTCTGCTGTCAAAGGCGGGAACCCTTTTTTTGTTGTGAATCGATTGACAAAATCGTATTGATAGATCGCAAAAGTATGAATCTTAATTGAAAGGAGGACTCAAACTTGGCGTTTACAAAGAAACACAAACAGATGATGGTAGCACAATATGAAGAATGGCTGGAAAAAAGCCAGGCTATTTTCATACTGAGCTACACCGGGCTGACCAATAAGCAGATTGAACGGATGCGCCGCGCATTGCGCGATGCCGGCGGTGAAGCGCACATCCTGAAGAACACACTCTTCGAAATTGCATTGAAAAATAAAGGCTTTGCTATTGAAGAAGAACTCGTTGAAACCTCACTGGCCGGTTTTGCTTTTCACGACCCGGCTGCTATTGCAAAAATCCTGGCAGACACGGTGAAAGAACGTGAAATGGTTGATAAACTGGATTTCAAAGTGGGCTTCCTTGGCGGAAATCTGATTTCCGCTGAAGACATCCGAAATCTGGCGAAACTGCCGCCGCTGCCAATCATGCGCGCCCAGATTCTTGGCACTATTCTGGCGCCTGCCAGCAAACTGGTACGCACGATCAACGAACCTGGCAGTCAGGTTGCCCGTGTACTGAAAGCTTATTCTGAAGCATAAACTATACAGATCAAATAATCAAAAGATAAAAAGTAATTATTTAGGAGAAATTTACAATGGCTGATATCGAAAAATTGGTAGAACAATTAAGTGAATTGACCGTGCTGGAAGCCGCCGAATTGGTGAAGGCACTTGAAGAAAAATGGGGTGTTTCTGCTGCTGCTCCTGTGGCTGCTGTGGCCGCCGTTGGCGGTGCCGCTGCTGCTGAAGAGGAAGTGGAAGAGAAGACCGAATTTGACGTCGTGCTGAAAGGCCCTGGCCCCAAGAAGATCGAAACCATCAAAGTTATCCGCAAGCTGACCAACCTCGGTCTGGTGGAAGCTAAGAACATGGCAGAAGAAGCCGGCGCGAAAGTTCTGACCGGTGTTGGTAAAGAAGCCGCCGAAGACGCCAAGAAACAGTTGGTGGAAGCTGGCGCCGAAGTTGAGATTGCCTAAGTTCATTCGCTGAATCTTTAAGCAAAGGAAACAAAAACGGAGTTTCTAAAAAAGAAACTCCGTTTTTCTTTTTCATTTCTTTGGATGATTAAGCGGTGGTTACCTGACGAACAACTGCGACGACCTTTCCCATGACACTGACGTTTTTGGATTTTGGGATGATGATATCTTGCATGGTTGGGTTGGCAGGCTGCAGGCGGTAGTGATCACTTTCTTTGTAGAAATATTTCAGGGTGGTTTCGTTGTCCTCGTCGATCCAGATAGCTGCCATTTCGCCATTATTGACCTGGTTTTGGCGATGGAAGATGACGATGTCGCCATCGTTGACCATGGCATCGATCATAGAGTCTCCGTCTACTTCAAGGGCAAACAAGTCTTCTGGTTTTTCATTGAGGCCAAACAGGGAACGGGCCACTTCGATGGTGGAATCCGGGTCGTAGGTAGGATCATCCGGCATGGGAAGCGGCGCGCCTGCCACAATGCGGCCCACCAGAGGTATGTTCCAAAGGGATTCTGCAATTTGCTCTATGCCGAGGAGCTTTAATCCTTCTTCTGTGATGCGCAGAGAGCGTGATTGATGCGCATTCTTTTCGATGTATTCTTTTTCTCGCAGTTTGTTGAGGTAGAAAGAGACCTGCGATGTCGATGACACGTTGATGCGATCTCCAATTTCACGTATGGAGGGGGGGAAGCCGTTCTCTTCCTGATAATTGTTGAGAAAATCCAGGATTGTTTCCAATATCCGTTGCATATTCTTACTGGACCGAGGCATAAGGAATTCCTTTCTATGATTCCATTGCTTGCTTGCTATCGTGACAATTTCATCTCAAATTAGCAATTAAATTCTATTATATTTATCATTAGTATAGCGGAACAAACGTTCTATGTCAATTGTTTTTGAGCGGATCTCCTTATTTGTGAAAAAACATTGCATATATTGACAGGTATTTGATTCAAAAATGGCTTGGGAGCAGGTGTAAGTGAGGGCTATGGAAAATGAAATTGTAGAATAATCTGAAGTCAAGTTGTGATTTGCTTTGCTTGACCAGAAACAAGGTTATAATAGTTTGAATGTATCACGCTTTGAGGAGTTCAACTATGCCGATTTATGAGTATCACTGCCAGGAATGTGGAAAAGAGTTCGAAAAACGTATGTCATTCACCCAGTCAGATGATATCCCTGTCTGTCCTTTCTGCGAAAGCGAAAAGACGAACAAGAAACTCTCTCTGTTCTGTGCACCAGGGGTGTCTGGCGGGAATGGCGGTGGTTGCGCCAGTTGTGCGGGCGGTTCTTGCAACACCTGCGGTGGTTGATGAACTTCCCTGATGGGGGTGGATAGAAAGTTAATGGATATGTGATGGTTTATGTCGAATCTTGTTGTTTTGTACGGTCCTCCTGAAACAGGTAAGTCCAGTTTTCTTGAACAACTGGTTCATTATTACCATACCCTGGGGTTGGAAGTACACGGGTTGATTTCACCAGCTATCCTTTATGAGAATATCAAAACCGGTATACGTGCGAAAGATATTTCTACCGGTGAAACCCGTTTTTTGGCAGCAAAGCGCCCGGTGCCGCTGACTGATACCAGCAAATTAGGTTATGTATTTAATGAACAAACCGTGGCTTGGGGCAACGAAGTGCTCTCCTCCAGTGTGCCAACCGAGGTGCTGATCATTGATGAGATCGGACCGCTTGAGCTGAAATTGAACAAGGGGTGGGCCAATGCACTGGATTGCATTCGCGGGCGCAGTTATCAACTGGCGATCGTGGTGCTGCGGGAGTCGCTCCATGACGAGATTCGGAACAAATGGCCGGTGGCTGAATGGCTACTATTTCAACAGGGGATGAAGGTTAACCGCTTTGACCGCTATTTTCACGAAACCAGAACCTGACGGCGGCGTTGTTAATGCCTGACAATAGCCAGCATGAAGTGATTCGATCGGCAAGCTTGCTCGATCCGGCTTTGTTATCAATCAACCACAAAGATCGAGAGTTATTAATAAGGCTGGCGGAGGTTTACCGCCGGTTTGCTAATGATCCGCTTGAGATCGAGAAACAAACGCTGCAGCGCCGCAAGAATAATCTGGATTGGGTGCGGCCGCTGGTGATTTGTTTTCCGGAGATAAGCTGGCGTGAGATCATACGGGATGAGGATCTGGTTTGCGAAGGGGAGATTGCCCGCGGATGGGAGCGAAAACTGCGGCAGTTGATTTTCACGGCAGAGACGAGATCGGATGAATGCCTTCCAGACAGTTTTACTATAGGTTTTGTACATGGTGAACTGGAGTGGGGCATCCGTATGCATCAGATCGGCGACCTGCATGCGGGTTCTTATCGCTGGGAAGCACCTATCCAAAAACCAGAAGATATCAATAACATGAATCTGCCTACCATGGAGGTGGATTTTACCGGTTCTGATGCTCTTCTTGCCCTGGCAGAAGATGTGTTCGCTGGTGTCCTGCCTGTGAAGCGCAAAGAAGCCTGGTTCTGGACCACCGGGCTGACACAAACCTTTATCCATTTGCGCGGGTTGGAACAAATGATGTTCGATATGATGGACAATCCTGCCTTTGTGCATGCATTAATGGCACTGTTGGCAGAGGGCACAGGCATGTTTTTGGATGAACTGGAGAAAAAGGGGCTTTTGTTTCCCAACTGTGATATTGCTTATTGCGGATCAGGCGGGCTGGGGTTGACCGATGCTCTGCCACAGCATGATTATGCTGGTATTGTCAGGCTACGCGATCAGTGGGGATTTTCGGAAAGTCAGGAGACAGTGGGGGTCTCGCCGCGTATGTTTGCTGAATTCATCCTGCCATATCAGACCCCATTGCTGGAAAAATTCGGTCTCACTTATTATGGCTGCTGCGAACCGGTGGATCAACGCTGGAAGTATTTGAGCAAGATTCCCAATCTGCGGCGGGTTTCGGTTTCGCCCTGGTCAGAACGTAAGAAAATGGCGGACTTTTTGAGGCAGGAGTATGTATTTTGCGTGAAGCCAAACCCGGCCTTGTTGGCTTTTGATCATTTCCCTGAAGAGGAAATCAGACAGTATGTGCGTGAAACTCTGGCGATTGCTGGTGAGTGCCATTTAGAGTTCATTTTAAAAGATGTCACAACGGTCAGGCAACAACCAGAACGCATCATCAGTTGGGTAAGAATCGTCAAAGAAGAAATTCTGGGTTGAAGGTTGTTAGATTCCTGCCAGATTCAGTAGATCGGTCATTAAACCTAAGGCGGTGATTTCAGCGCCAGCGCCGGCACCAGCGATCATGAGCGGTATGTGATTGTGTACACGCGAGTGGATCATAAGTTTGTTGGCGGTGTTATCGAGCAGTCCATATTCGCTGTCACGGGCCACCGCCTTCAACTGGCAGTAACCTCCATTCGGGCCAACAGCGGATACGTAGCGCAGAGTCATGGATTCGGCCATGGCTTGCTGGCGTAACTGCTGGGTGTATCCATTCAGGCGTTTCAATCGTTGAAAGAACTGGTCCTTGGTGTATGCATGGAATTCTTCGGGGTAGAGACTTTCCACATCGATATCGTCGAGTTCCAATGGCCAGCCGACGGTGCGTGCCATTATCAAGGCTTTTCGGGCTGTATCCATCCCGTTGAGGTCGTCACGCGGATCAGGTTCTGTGTATCCTAACATATGTGCGTTTTCGATGGCCTGGGCGTAGGAAAGGTCTTGTTCCATCTCAGAAAAAATGTAATTCAAAGTGCCGCTCAGGCAGCCCTCGATATACTCGACATCATCAAAACCACTCACCAGGTTTCGTAACGCCGCAATAACAGGTGTTCCGGCACACACCGTTGATTCATAGCCTACATTCGCAGAAGAAAAGAATGGTTCTGCAACCGGCCAGGGCTGTACCAGATTGTTTTTGTTGCACATCACCAATGAACAACCCTTTTTCAAGCCTGTTAACAACACCGGATAGAGGGCTTGGGCACTACTTGTATCGACCAGGATGGTGTTAAGGCCAAAATATTGGGCAATGGCAGCAGCGTTATTGGAATCAGGAAGTGTTCGTAAGGGGCTTCCCTCATTCTTTATATTGATGATTTTGCGTAATTGTTCCGGTGTAAAACCAGCAGCATTGTGAACATAGCCAGAACTATCAACAATAGCTGTGATGCGCAACGGCAGATAATACCTGTCTATGGCATTCATCAGTTGCTCACAAAGTGCTTGACCGATCTTGCCGGGTCCGAAAAGGATGATATCTTTTTTGTCTGTCATGCCAATCCCTGCGTGATTCATTCTTGTTCCGTGTCTGTATTCTAACACTGACTTTATATTTAGAAAATAGGTGCTTCTGAAAGCGAGTAGCGTGGTAGAATATTTTGGAATTCACCAATCAATCGAAGGGACCAGACATGGAAAAGGTATCGCAGAATGCGAATAATTCGTCGCAAAAAATTAAGACATTGTTAGCACTTGCCTTTGGTTACTTTATTGATCAGGGGGAGGGTCAGGCGATGTCTGTCCTCTTTCCTGTGCTTCAAAAACTTTGGGGGCTTTCGTATAGCAACCTGGGTTTGATCGGCACCATCCGCAGTTTGTTACAGGCACTCAGCTCGCCTTTTTGGGGGTTCGCGGCGGATCGAATGTCACGCAAGAAGGTAATTATCTTTGGTACAGGCATCTGGGGCATCTGGACTGCGGTATGCGGTTTGACCCAGAATTTCGGGCAGCTGCTGGTGATTCGGGCAATTTCGGGACTGGGTTTGGGCTGTCTTCTGCCAGCCACTTTTTCATTGATGTCAGACATGTTCCCCCCAAAGCAGCGCGGCAAGGCGTTGGGCATCATGGAAGCCATTGGTGTGTTGGGCATTATCATAAGCACAGTGTCTTTGGGCATGTTGGCAACCGAGACTTTGTGGCGCTATGGGTTTTTCCTGTTGGGCGGAATGAGCATGGTGACCGGTCTTGTGGTGTGGATTCTGGTCAAGGAGCCTGTGAGAGGCGCAGCAGAACCTGAGTTGAAGGGCATCATCACGGAAGAAGCTGCCAGTAAATACCGTGCGCAATTCAAAGATGTGTTCCGTGTTCTGCGCATTCCCACCATCTGGGTGGCAATCTTGCAGGGTCTGGCGGGAACCATGCCCTGGGTGGTGATGGGGTTGTATTTCATCACCTGGTTAGAAAATGACCGCGGCTTGCCTGTGCAAACCGCCTCGATTGTCTTTGCGGCGATTGTGCTGGGCACAGCCGCCAGCAATGTGATCGGCGGTTTTTTGGGAGATTGGGCAGAAAGCAAAAGCCCTAAATACGGACGTGTGGTGGTCGGACAGGTGTCCATTGTGGCCGGCATTCCGATGTCTTATGTGCTGCTGACCCAAACTGAGGGTTGGCCTTTGGGATGGTTCATGGTGTGGTGTTTGTTGACGGCTTTGTTGATCAGCTGGCCGGGAAAAGGCGCTAAAGAGCCGATGATGCAGGGCGCTGTTCCACCAGAGTTACGTTCCACGGCTTTTGCGATGACAACTTTTGTGGAAAGCGGATTCGCAGCGTTGGTTGCCTTGTTCGCCGGCCAGCTGGCCGATCGAATTGGGTTGACGGAAGCGATGGTGTGGACTATCCCGGTTCCGTGGGTCATCTGCGCGCTATTCTTTACCCTGTTCTATTGGGCATATCCACGCGATGCGCAAAAATTGCGTGACCAGATGGCGCAGCGGGCTATCGAAATCGAAGCGGGATAAGAATCATCTACCGATATTATTGATTCCCGCCCCATCTTTATGCTCGATGATGGTGCCGCCTTGTTTAGGCGTAAGATTGCGAGGGGGAGGTTCGACCTTACTCCGCTAAATCGGTGATAAAATTGCTGAAGCAGGACGGTTCATTGTAAGAATCCCAGAATCAGTGACCCTGCAGAAAATCCATCTTGACGATACCATTTCTTATGAGGCGTTGTGAACGACAAAGATCCGCTGGTCGGTAAAATATTCGGTGGATACCGGATTACAGAAAAAATTGCGCAAGGCGGTATGGCCGCGGTCTATCGCGGCGTTGATCGGCGTCTGGGGCGTGATGTCGCCATTAAGCTGGTGTTGGGCGGCCGACAATATTCAGAGGTATTTCTGAAGCGATTCCGCCGGGAAATTCGTGCATTAGGCAAGCTGATGCATCCCCATATCGTTCCATTATTGGATTTTGGCAGCATTCACGGTGTTCCTTACCTGGTGATGCCCTATCTCTCAGGTGGTACGATTCAAGAGATGATCGGCAAGGTGTGGGATTGGTATGATGCTGCTCAGATCATTATCCCGATCGGTCAGTCGATTGCTTACGCTCATAGCAATGGCATTATTCATCGTGATATTAAACCCGCCAATATTCTGCTGACAGAATCGGGTGAACCGATGTTGTCAGATTTCGGTTTGATGAAAATGCTGAAGGAAGAACAATCCGCCGATCTGACCGGCAGCGGTATGGTGGGTACGCCGGACTTTATGGCGCCTGAGCAATGGGTGGGCGAAGCGGTGCCGCAAACAGACATCTATGCATTGGGCATCATCTTCTATGTGATGATCACCGGACATTTGCCTTACGAAGCTGCCAGTGCGCCTGAGATCATGTTCAAACATATATCTGAATCGCATGTGCCGCCAAGAAAGCATGTGCCAGATATTCCCATTGAAGTAGAAATGGTGATTGAGCGTGCGCTGCGCAAAGATTACCAAAAACGCTACGCAACCATGGCTGAATTTGTGACCGAGGTGGAACAACTGACCAATCGCCTGCACTCCCGCGAAATGGCTAATAATTCGAAATCTGTTTCGCGCAGGTCGGGGAAGGTGGGGAAATTTCAATGGATGGCGTTCAAACTGCGACTGCGCAGCCTGCCAACCTGGGTGTGGGCAGGTGTGGTGTTCTTTATTCTGGCGTTTGTTGGGATTCTGTCACTGTACTTCATCAGCCAGAACTTTATCAATTGGCAAGATAGTGTGGCCACTGCCCAGGCTGTCAGTGTAAACACGACCACACCGGACCAACTGGCGTTGGTGAATGAGCCACAGGTGACGGAAACAGCAACTATCACGGCAACGACACAACCGACCCGCACAACCGCATCAACCAGGCAACCCCTGCCTTCGACCTCTACCAGTACTGCGGCCGTGACTATTACGCCGACCAATAGTCCGTCGGCGACCAAAGACCTGTCATTGGAAATCGGTTCCACCAAAGTTTCACCGGTAGACGAGATGTTGATGATGTATATTCCTGAAGGATTATTTGAGATGGGTGCACGGGACGAAGATGAAGAAGCCAAAGACGATGAAAAACCCCGCCACACAGTCTATCTGGATGCTTTCTGGATGGATCAGACTGAGGTAACTGTCGGCCAGTACATGCAATGTGTGGATGCAGGCGCCTGCCCCAAACCGATCAAGATCGATTCAAGGACACGAGGTTTTTATTTTGGCAATGAACCTTTTTTGAATCATCCTGTGATCAATGTGAACTGGTATCAGGCCAATGACTATTGCCTTTGGGCAGGTCGCAGGCTGCCAACGGAAGCTGAGTGGGAAAAGGCGGCCACAAGCCAGCAGGAAAATGGCCTGTATCCGTGGGGCTCTCGCCTGGATTGTTCTTTGGCGAATTACTTCCAGGGTCCCGGAGGCTGCAAAGGTGATACCAATCCGGTGGATGAATATCAGAATGGGGCCAGCCTGTATGGTGTCTTGGGGTTGGCAGGCAATGTGTGGGAATGGGTTTCGGATTGGTACGATGCAGAGTATTACAGCAAATCACCAGAAGAGAATCCCAAGGGACCCAATTTAGGCACCTACAATGTCACCCGGGGAGGTACATTCAGTCAAGCACCATCCGCATTGCGAATCACCAATCGAGGTCTCAATGCACCGAATGTGTATAGAGATAACGGTGGATTCCGCTGTGTAATGGATGCAGAGTAGTATATAAGCCGTATAACGATTGTATCGTTAGAAAACATTGAGAAAGCCACCCGGATAACCTGCAGGCGGTAATGCTAATTTATAATTGATCGTGATGAAAAAAAGCAATTACATAGTGTCAGTAGCTAACAAGGTGCTG